>Ga0068859_100000167_pt1 | contig 63385 bp, 51 predicted proteins | sample KBSSwiS22_FD_66585 | JGI IMG/M metagenome (GOLD analysis project Ga0068859, IMG submission 66585) | Switchgrass rhizosphere microbial communities from Kellogg Biological Station, Michigan, USA - KBS Switchgrass S2-2 | ecosystem: Host-associated > Plants > Roots > Rhizosphere > Soil ...
GTCTCCGCGCGCGTCCACGTCGCGTTGCCGGACAAGGATCTGATCGGCGACAAGACCGAATCGGCTTCGGCGTCCGTCGTCATCGTCACCGAACCCGGCGCGCACGTGCAGGAGCGCGAGACCGACATCAAGGCGATCGTCAAGGACGCGGTCGAAGGGCTCGACAATCCCGATCACGTCACCGTCAAGTTCTTCACGCGCGCGCCGACAGCGCCGACGACTGCGAAAGCCGGCGAGACCGCGGCACCGCTCGATCTGGTGAGGCTCGCGACGCGCAGCGACATCGGCGGCAGCCTTCTCGTCGTGTTCGCGATCCTGACGATGCTGGCCGCGCTGCTGCTGCTCTGGTTCAACCGCTCGTCGCTGACCTCGATGGTCGTCGGCGGACGCCGCTCGCCGGACGAGAGGACGCATGTCGGTTGACGCTTCCTGGACCGTGCTGTTGCGCTCGGCGCTCGACGGCGCGCATGCCGATCGGTTCGGCGTGCCGCCTGCGCTGATCGAACGCGCGCGCACCTCGACGCTCGGCAGGCGCATGCTCGCGCGGCGCCTCGAAAACGAATCGCAGCCCCTGTTCGCGCTCGCGAGCGCAAGCGGATGCGAAGCGGCCTTGCAGCATCCGATTGCGTTTTTTTCCGGCGAGCGCCTGCGCGGTGCCGCGTTCGATCTCGGCGCACTCGCGTTCGCGCCGGCGTTGCGCGCGCGCGTCGCGCGCGACGAAGTGCTGCTGATGCGCGAATCGATCGGCGCCGCGCGCCTTTCGTTCGTGCTCTCCGCAGATCCCTGGCCGCAAGGCGTGCCCGAAGCGGTGCGCCATTGCGCGATGACCGGCCTCGCGCGCGCGATGGCCGACGCCGAAACGCTCGCCGATCGCGTCCGCCATCGCGGCCGCATCGAGCTCTATGCGTATTCGTCGAATCTCGATCCGCTGCTCGGCGAGCGTGTCAAGCTCGCGTTCGCGCCGCTGACCGCGGGCGAGCGCAGCGATGCGTGGCTGCCGCCCGCGGCGGTCGCACGCTATCTCGACGCTGCGAACGACGGCGCGCCGGAGACACATTCATGAGTGCCGTCGTCAATGCGCGACGGCATTATTCGCTCGCGCTCACGGAGCGCGTGATTCCTGCGGCGGCGCTGGTGTCGCTTCACGACGCGCAGAATCTCGTCGATCAGGCCAACGAAGCGGTTGCGCGACTCGACGCGGAGCTCGAAACCGAGCGCGAACGCGCTCGCGTGCGCGGACGCGCCGAAGGCCGCGACGCGATGATTGCCGAGTTTGCAGGTGCTTTGTCCGCATTGCGCGAAGCGCGCGATCGCCTCGGCGACGAAATGCGCGTGCAGGTCGGCGAGCTCGCAGTCGGCGTCGTCGAGCGCATCGCGCCGGCTCTGGGTGCGGAAAAACTCGTCTCGACGCTGGTCGCCGAAGCCGTGCGCCAGCTTGCGTTCGAGCCCAGCCTTTTCGTGCGCGTGCATCCGGACATCGCCGATGCGGTTCGCCAGCATGTCGCGCACGAAGGCCTCGGTGTCGGCGCGGCGCCGATCGAGATCGTCGCGACGCCGGAGCTCGGCGAATTCGATTGCGTGATCGAAACCGAAGGCGGCGTGGTGCGCGCGGGCCTTCGCGAGCAGCTCGATCAAGTGCGCGTCATCCTCGCCGTCGCGCAGCAGGAAGCTGCGCGCGGCGAAACGGCGACGACGGACAAGGAAGGCAACGATGGCCGCGCGTGAGGACGATCTTCGCGATCCGGCCGCTGCGGCGACGCAGCCGCTGCTGCGCGCGCTGGCCGGTCACGAAACGCTGCAACGCGTCGGCCGAGTCGCCGAGGCGTACGGCACGCTCGTGCGCGTGACGGGCATCAGCGCGGCGATCGGCGAGCTGTGCCTGCTCGAGCACGCGGAAAGCGGCTTCTCGATGCCGGCGGAAGTCGTCGGCATTTCGCGCAGCCACACGATGCTGACGCCGCTGGGTCCGCTCGAAGGCATTTCCGCCGCGACCACCGTGACTGCGAGCGGACGCCAGGCCGGCGTGCCGGTCGGTCCTGAGCTGCTCGGCCGCGTGCTCGACGCGCAAGGCGAGCCGCTCGACGGACTCGGTCCGATCGAAACGCGCCAGCGCGTGCCGCTGTATGCGCCGTCGCCGAATCCCCTGAAGCGCCGGCTCATCGATCGGCCGCTCGCGACCGGCGTGCGCGCGATTGATTCGGTGCTGAGCGTCGGCGAAGGCCAGCGCGTCGGCATCTTCGCGGTGGCCGGCGGCGGCAAGAGCACGCTGCTCGGCATGCTCGCGCGCGGCGCGCAGAGCGACGTCAACGTGATCGTGCTGGTCGGCGAGCGCGGCCGCGAGCTCAACGAATTCATCCACGATAATCTCGGCGAGGAAGGACTGAAGCGAAGCGTCGTCGTCGTCGCGACCTCCGATCGTCCCGCGCTGGAGCGGAGCCGCGTCGCTTACGTCGGTACCGCGGTCGCGGAATATTTCCGCGACCAGGGCATGCGCGTGCTGCTACTGATGGATTCGGTCACGCGCTTCGCACGTGCGCTCCGCGATGTCGGCCTCGCAATGGGCGAGCCGCCGGCGCGCCGCGGCTTCACGCCGTCGGTGTTCTCGGCGCTGCCGCGCCTCTTCGAGCGCGCCGGCACGAACGAGCGCGGCACGATCACCGCGTTCTACACCGTGCTGATGGAAGAGGAGGAGGGCGGCGATCCGATCGCCGAGGAAGTGCGCTCGATCCTCGACGGGCATATTTATCTGTCGAAGAAACTCTCGTCCGCCCATTATTTTCCGGCGATCGACGTGCTCGCGAGCGCAAGCCGCGTGATGCTGCGCGTGACGTCCCCCGAACATCAAGAAGCCGCAGGGCTTCTCTGCCGTTACGTCGCCAAGTACCGCGATATCGAACTGCTGCTGCAGCTCGGCGAGTATCGCGCCGGCAACGACGCCGACGCCGACACCGCGATCGCGAAGATCGGCGACATCGACGCGCTGTTGCGACAACCGGCCGAACAGCTCGCCGACTACGACGACACGATCGGCCGTCTGATCAGGATCATGCAATGAAGCGATTCCCGCTCGAACCGCTGCGCCGGGTGCGCGATCTGCGCCTCGATGCCGCGCGACGCATTCTTGCCGAGCGCCGCGCCGAGATGGAAGAAGCGCTGCGCCGCCGCGATGTGGCAAAAGAGGCGTGGACCGAAGCCGTTGAATGGCGCGCGCGCCATCAGCGCGAATGCGCGCGCGCGGCGACGGAAACCGAGACGATCGCGGTGATCTGGCTCGGCCGGGCCGATCGGCATCGCAGCCTGATCGACGCCGAAATCGCCAAGACCGCTGGCCTGCTGCGCGGCAAGGAAGAAGAGCTCGAGCGCACGCGCCAGGCGTTCGGCGAAGCATTCGCGGCGGTGCGCCGCGCGCAGTCGAAGGTCGACGCGCTGGACAATTTCCGCGACGGCTGGCGCCGCAAGCAGCAGCATGACAAGGACCGTCGCGATGAGGACGCCGGCGAAGAGCTCTATCTCGCCGCGTCGATGAAGAGGTGAGCATGATCTCGAGCGACTGGGTTTCGGCGCACGAAAAACATCGTCCGCATCGCGACGACGGCGAGCGCGCGCGGCTCGATCGCGTGGCGCGCGAAGTTGAATTGCATGACGGCGTCGTGCGTGCACGTGGCGACGCGCCGGCGCAAGCCGACGTCGATCGCTTTCGCGCACTCGTGTCCCGGCCGCAGGATTCCACACCGCGCAACGCGTCGGCGCCGGAGAACGCGCAGGGCGAACAAGAATCCGCGCCGGCGCGCGACGACGGTGGTGACTCTGTGCGCACGCGCGGCGAATCGCCATCGGGAGACGCGCGGCTGCTTCGCGGCGGTCCGCAGCGCGGCGGCGCAGGAACTTCGCAAGGTGCGTCGGCCGACGCGACGGCATCGGCCGATCCGGAACACGAAACGCCACAGGCGACGTCTGAGCCAAAGCAGGCGCGCACGCCTGAGCGCGCAAGTCCGGCGCGCGATGCTTCGTCGCCCGCTCAAAGTGAATCGAGCGACGACTCTGCACCCTCGGAAGGTCCGCGCAACGCGACGACGCGTAACGCGCCGTCCGACGCGCAGGCCTCGGCCCGCCGCGCGACGCAAGCGGACACCGAAGGCGCGCGCGCCGCGGTCGCAGGTGCGCATCGCGACGAGACATCATCGAGCAGCGGCGACGACGGCGGAACGCCGTCGGTGACAAGCGCTCTCGCCGTGCCGACGCAGATTTCCGCGGAGGCCGCTTCGTTCGTGCAGGCGCATCGGAGCGTCGCCGAGGCGCCTCAACAGGCTGCCGCGGCGCAGGCGATGGCGCCTGCGCTGGCCGAGCTGGTCGAGAAGCACGTCAAGCAGATGATGGTTTCCGACCTGCGCGGATCGCGCCTGCGCGCTCGCGAAGTGTTGTTGCGCATGCAGGACGACGTGCTGCCGGGCACCGATCTGTGGCTCGCGCGCACGGCAACGGGCTGGTCGCTGCGCGCCGACGTGCGCTCGCGCGATGCCTACGATGCGCTCATCGCAGGCAGTGGCGATCTGATCCGGCGCTTTGCGGACGGCGCGCTCGGCGACTTGACGATCGAGCCGATTTTCCACGACCAGGCCGATCTGCCCTCGTCGCGCGTGCCGACGACGGCGGAACGCAACGCGCGGCGCGGCTCTTGATCGGAACGACATTCGCGCGTGTCTGCTTTGCGGTCGTTCTGACGGCGCAAGCGTCGTGTGCGTTCGCCGTCGACGCCGACAGCGCAGGATCGAGCGACACTATCGAGCTCGACTTGCGCGACGCGTCGTGGCTGCCGGATTTGAAAGAACCTGACGCGCGCAAACTTCTGGACGAAATCGGCGCGGACGACACGACGAGCCTCAACGGAATCATGCACGGCGCATTCACGGCGCAAGGCCGCGCCGAGACGCTGTATCTCGTGCAGCGCGGCGGACCGCAGGCGGCCGATCCGATCGGACCCGAAGGCGTGGAGCTCGCGATCCTTCGCGACGGACGTCTCGCCAGGCGTCTCCCGACCGACGCGGGAAACAAGATCGTGGCCGCGATCGAAACGGGCGGCATCGACGAGCTCGTGCTCGCCACGGAGAGTTACCAGATGGGCGTCGCGACGACGCGCGTTACGCTCGTCAGCCTCGCCGGCGAGCGCGTCGACGTGCTGGCCAGCATTGCCGAGGCACGTGTCGACCGTTGTGGCGATGCACGCTTCGGCGGCGACGTCGAAGCGTCGGTGATCCGCATCCGCCACGTCGCGGGTCACGCGCAACCCGAGATTGCGGCGCAGCGCTACAAAGCGGCGTGTGAGGACGGTCAGGCGCCGCGCGCCGAGAAATTCCGCGTCCTCGCGCCCGCGAAATAAGCCCCAGCCGCCCAAGGGTTTCCCCTAGCTCGGGACATACCTAATGGGCGCGCACGTGCGGCGCTGTTGTAATCGCCGCGAACGTGCCGATAGGTGCGAGATTTTCCACTTTTCCTGCTTCCGAGGTCGCCATGACGCAGGTCAATGCAGTTTCCGGCAACACCTTCGTGCCCACGCAATCGTCGGAGACGGTGCACACCGTCCAGCATGGCGACACTTTGTCCGATATCGCGCGCCGCTACGGGACATCCGTCGCCGAGCTCATGAGCGCCAATCCGAACATCCACGATCCGAACCGGATCTATCCCGGTCAATCGATCACGATTCCAGACGGCGGTCGCACCGCCGGCGCGAGCTCGATCAATACCGTCTCGACCAGGAAGGTCGACGCGCCGGCGGCAGCGGCTTCGAACGACGGCGGCGCATTCGACTACAACCGCATCGCCAGTGTGCGCGGCAATCCGAACGTGACGCCGGAGTTCATCCACGGCGTCGAGCAGATGGCGGCTCGGCTCGGCACGCGGCCCGAATACATCATGGCAGTGATGAGCTTCGAGACCGGCGGCAGCTTCTCGCCCGCGCAGAAGAACAACGCGGGCAGCGGCGCGACCGGACTGATCCAGTTCATGCCGAACACCGCGCGCGGCCTTGGCACCAGCACGGCTGAGCTTTCGCGCATGTCCTCGGTCGATCAGCTGCGTTACGTCGAACAATATTTCGAGCCGTACAAGGGACGCCTCGGCACGCTCGAAGGCGTCTATTCGACCGTGCTCGCGGGAAGTCCGCATCCGGATCCGAATTCGACGCTGTTCGCATCGCCGAGCGCCGCGTACAACGCGAATCGCGGGCTTGATCACAACGGCGACGGCCGCATCACGTCGGGCGAGGCGACTGCCGCCGTGCGCGCGCGCGTCTCCGGCGAATTGAACGGCAGCGCGCCGGCGCCGCAGCCTTCGGCGCCGAACGGCGGCACGACGACGCCTGCGCCTTCGCACGCGGGCGACTACACCGTGAAGCGCGGCGACACGCTCTCGGCGATTGCGGCGCGCAACGGCGTTTCGCTGAGTGCGCTGATCGCGGCGAATCCGCAAATCCGAAATCCCAATCTCATCTATGCCGGGCAGACGGTTCACATTCCCGGTGGATCGAGCGCAAACAACGCAGCGCCCGCCAGCTACAGCGTGCAGAGCGGCGACACGCTGTCCGCGATCGCGGCGCGCAACGGCGTTTCGCTGAACGCGCTGATCGCGGCGAATCCGCAGATCCGGAATCCCAATCTCATCTATCCCGGCCAGACCGTGCACATTCCGGGCGGCCACGCGACCGGCGGCGCGAGCGGCACGCAGGCGCCGACGCCGGGCTCGACGACCGCGACCGGCAACAATGCCGCGGCGATCGCGCAGCAGTTTCTCAACCGGAACGAGTCGGAGCTGAAGAAGAGCGGCGATCTGCCGATGAATCCGAATGTGCCGAGCGACGTGTGCTGCGCGAATTTCGTCAGCGCCTGCCTCGAGCGCGCGGGCCTCTTGCCGCACAACAAGCACACCGACAGCGTGGCGACGCTGAACTCGACGCTGCGCGGCATGGGCTGGCGTCCGGTCGACATGAGCCAGGCGCGTCCGGGCGATGTCGTCATCATCCAGGGCGGCGGCGTATCGCACACGGTGATGGTGCAGAGCAACGATCACGGCAAGGTCACGCTGATCGGATCGAACAACGTGAATTCCGACGGCACGCAGCGCATCACGACCAGCGGCACGTCGTGGGCGATGCAGCACGGCGCGGTCGTGCTGACGCCGCCGCATTGAGGCTTGGCGAGCGCGTCGGCGTCGATTTTCGTCGACACGTTCGCAGAACTCGGGTTTTCCCTAGTCGTCGTACGAATCCCGCGGTGCTATTGACTGACCGGAGAAAAATCCGCGGCGCCGCATGAAGGCGCCGCACGCGCGCGTCGTTCGCGTGCGACCTCGGCGAAGCCGAGGCGGCGGCACGCAACGGCCGCGCGGCACTGGCAGGAGTCGTGCGATGGAAGCTCCCATGATGTGGCCCGGGCGCATGCAAGGCGTAACCGAGCGGCCTACGTCGCCCGGCGGCGGCGATACGCACACCGTGCGCGATGGCGATACGCTCGGCGACATCGCGCATCAGTACGGCACGAGCACCGACGCGCTGCGCTCGATCAATCCGCAGATCCGCGACGGCGGACGTCTCGCGGTCGGCGACTCGGTCAATCTTCCGATGGGCACCGGCAACACGTCCTCGCCGGGCCACAACGGCAATCCGATGGGAATGCCGGGCGGCCAGGCGTACGCAACGCCGACGCCGCCGACGACCGCGTCGATGCCGACGGGTTTGCTGCCGCCGCTCGTCGACGGCTTGTTGCCGCGCGCGCTGCCGCCGTTGCCGTCGGGCTCGATGATTCCGACGACGTGGCCTTCGTCGCTGCCGAGCGCGACGCCGATGCCGATGCCGCACGACAACCCCGGCATGTCGGCCTCGCACGGCAACGACGTGCTGCCGGTCGACATTCCGCATTTCAACGATTCGGCGAACGTGCCGCCGCCAATCGCGAACAATCCCGGCGAACCGCCGCCGCCGCTGCGCTACGACGAGCCTCCGCAGTCGACGCTTCCGGCGCCGACGAACGCGCAGCCGGACGTACGTGCGACGCCGTCGAATACCGCGCCGACGTCGTCGACGAACACGCAAGCGACGACGACACCGGGCGCGACGAACACGCCTTCATCCGTGCCGAACGCGGCGACGGTCGTCATCGATAAAGCGCAGATTCTGCTCGCGCGCGGCGATGCCGGCACCGCGCCGAGCACGTCGTTGCCGCTCGCCGCGTCGACGGCAACGGTCGTGCTCGCGCAGACCGTGCCGCAGCGTGCGGACGTGCCGGTGCTGGCACGCTCGCTCGCGGAGAATGCGCTGCTCGGCGCGATGCCGGGCAAGGAAACCGCGCAGACGTCGACGCCGCCGCGCGATGCGCCGAAGCTGACGGACGCGCAGCATGCGCAGACGCAAACGCCGAACGGCGCGGAGAATGCCGCGCGCGATCCGGCCAAGCTTCTACGCGACGTGCAGGCGCGCATGCTGAGCGACGCGCGTCCCGCCGCCGAGACGCAGCAGCGCAATCCCGCATCGACCGATCCGTTGTTCAAGCGTTCGGACAAGGCGATCGCCAACGCGCCGGCGACACTCGCGACGGAAGAGCCCGTCAAGACGCGCGGCAGCGGCGATGCCGAGCGCGATCCGCGACTCGCGGCTCGGCGCTCGGGCGAATCGTCATGGATGCTCGACTGGGTCGGTCAGCTGGCGAAGCTTCGTCGCGCGCATCGCCAGGATCGCATCGACGAAGCACCGGATCTGCTCGCGACGGCGGCCGCGATCGGCGTCGGCGTGACCTTGCTCGCCGGCGTGTTCGCGCTGTATGCGCTGTACAAGTATTGGGCGCCGCATTGAAGCGAGGCTCATGACATTCGCGTGACGGCGCGCCTCGGGTTTTCCCCAATCGCGCGAGCGCCGGCGGACTGTTCCAATCGGAGCATTCCAGAATCAGCCGGAGTACCGTCATGCGTCCGCTGGACTCGAGCGATGTCAGCGCCACCGTAACCCCGCCGCCGCCTCCACCGCCGCTGCCGCCGCGTCACGACACCGTGCACGTCGTGCAGCGCGGAGAGAGCGTCACCAGCATCGCCAAGCAGCACGGCACCAGCGTCGGCTCGCTGAAGCAGCTCAATCCGCAGATCCGCGACATCAACGTCATTCATCCGGGCGAGCGCATCAATCTGCCGCAGCCCACGGTCGACGACGTGCAGACGACGACGGCGCCCGCCGCAAAAAACACGGTCGTCAACGACGCGCGCTCGCCGCAGGCGCAGGCGACCGACAAGGCGCTGGCCGACTACACCGCGGCGCTCGATGCGAAGAAACAGGCGCAGAAAGATGCGCCGACCAATGGCGCGGTGCGCGCCGATCTTCGCTCCGGCGAATACGATCGCACGATCAACGACACGCGCCAGAATCTCTACACCGCCGTGCGCAATGAGATCGCGCCGCAGGTCGATGCGGTGCCGCCGCAGGCGAACGTGCCGAGCGATCAGCTGATCACGAGCTACGGCAACGCGATCCTGCAGCGCCACAACGGCGATGCGCCCGCGCAGGACGTTTTGAAAAGCGCGATCGGCGACTATCAAGTGCAGCGCAAGGCCGATGCAATCGCCGCGACGGATGTCTACGGCAGCAGCGTCACGCCGAAAGACCGTCTCGATGCGCTCGGCGCGTCGCTGAAGGGCCAGCCGCCGGAGATCGTCGATCGCGTGCTCGCGAACGCGCACGTGCAGTCGATGCTGAAGGATGCGGCGAGTTGGGTCGCCGAGCCGTACAAGGGCGTTGCCGACAAGGATGTGCCGAACGCCGGAATCCAGGCGACGGACGCATCGAAGCGGCTCGCCGATCTCACCTCGAATCTTCCGCCGGAGCTCGCGACGCAAGTCGTGCAGCAGAATCTGCCGACGATCCAGAAGATCGCGTCGGCCGAAGCGCAGCAGGTGCGCACGACGCCGTTCGAGAACGTATCGAAAGCCGTCGGCGCGATGGGCGACAGCGCACAGGCCAAGGCGCTGACGACCGAGATCGCGAAGGCGTATCAGCCGCAGCTCGAAAAATGGCAGGGCTTCTTCGAGGACCCGAACGGCGGCATCGTCGCGCAAGCCGTCGGCGACGGCGCGAGCGCCAATCTCGCGGTCGAGATGTCCAAGCAGCTCAGCGCGGCCGGCAAAGCCGACGATGCGTTCGCGATCGCGAACTCCGCGATCCGCGGCGTGGAGAACTACCAGAACAATACGCTCAAGGGCGACATCGAGGCGTACACGAACCAGACCTCGGAGCTCGCGCGCGACGTCGCGCTCAACAGCGGCGCGCTGACGCCCGAGCAGCTCGCGCAGGCGATCGACAGCTATACGAAGTCGAAAGGGCCCGAGTGGCAGCAGAAGACCGATGCGCTCGAGGAGAAGGTCGCGCAGGACGGCCAGAAACTCCTCGACCAGATCGCAAGCCTGTGCAATCTGCCACCCGATGTCGCGGCGCGCGCGCATAGCGACGATGCGATCAAGGGCATTCTCGGCGACAAGAATTCCGACTACGCGATCAGCCTCGCGCTGACCAAGCATCCCGAGTACGTCGAGACCGCGTCGGGCAAGAGCCTGATGCAGACGATCGCGTACGGCACGAAGCTCGGCGATCAGGGCAACAAGCTCGGCAAGGAGCTCGCCAACGCCTATGTGCGCAACAATGTCCTGCCGTCGGCGCAGAACTTCAACCCGAACGATGCCGCCAGCGTCGCGAAAGCGCAGGCGGCGATCGACAAGCTCAAGAGCTCGACGTTCGCCAAGCTCATCGGCGTCGATGTAGAAGGCAGCAAGTTCAAGACCTACGAAGCCGTCGTCGACAACCTCAAGAAGACGCTGCCGGCGCCGGGCGACACGATCGACGATGTCGTGGCCAAGCTCGAAGGCCAGGCGAAGACGCTCAACAATCTCGGCAGCAAGGTCACCACGGACGACTTCAAGCCGGCGTTCGACAAGAGCATGCCGGCGGGCCAGCTGATGCGCATGCTCGGACTTTCGTTCGCCGGCGTCGGCTTCCTCAACTCGACGAACAAGGCGATCAACGATCCGACGCTGAAGAACGATCTGAAGGCGATGGTCGACGCGGCGGCGCTCGGACAGAAGGGCACCGAGCTGATGGTCGGTCTCGGCAAGATCGACAGCAAATCGCTGTTCGGGAAATTCGGCGGCACCGCTTCGGGCCGCGTGTTCGGATTCCTGTCCGCTGGTTTCGATGCGTGGAGCGCCGGCGAGTCGTTCGCGAACGGCGATTGGGGCAAGGGCACGCTGTACGGCGTCGGCGCAACCGGCGGCGCGCTCGCGGCATTGTCCGGCACGGAGTTTGCGGCGTCGCTCGGCATCGGCGCGTGGGCGGGACCGGTCGGCATCGGCCTCGTCGCGGTATCGACCGCGGGCCTGATGATCATCGACGGCAAGCGCGACGCCGACAAGCAGGCGAAAGCGTCGACCGAATTCCTGCAGGGCGCAGGCATCGATCCGAACGCGGCGCAGACGCTCGGCCACGGCGGATCGGAAACGGCGAATCTGCAAAAGAGCCTCGGCCTTGCGCCCGATCAGATCCAGGCGCTGGCGAAGAATCATGCCGATGTGTTCGGCGCGCCAGGTTACGCGCAGGCGTTCATCGACGTCGCGTCGGCGAATGGCATCAAGGGCGCGGACGTCAATCCGTTCATCGATGCCGTCGCGCGCGACAATCCGAATTACATGAGCGACTTCTTCACTCAGCTCAGCGCGAAGACGGCGGGACACGAGTCGAATCACAACGCCGGTCTCGTCGATCTGATCCAGGCGCGTTATCCGACGGCGGCGAAATACGTGCAGCAGCATTCGCCGCAGCTCTTCGGCGCCGACGCCAACGCACGCCGTGCGGCCGACAGCGACTACGAGAATCGCGGCGGCATGGATCCGTGGGTGTCGGTTGCGAATCTCGTCAAGAGCCACAACGAGCCCGCGTATCAGGCCGAGATCGTCAAGCGCCTCAAAGACGATGGCACGCTCGGCATCTGGGTCGACTCCATCTGCCGCAACTATGCGTACAACGGATGGCCCGAAGCAGCGCAATCGGCGATCCAGTCGGCGAAGAATGCCGGCGTGGTGTCGGACGCGGATGCGCAAAAATATCTGGCGCAGATTGCGGCGGCGAAGTAGTCGTTGTTGGTAGATGGACCGTCGCAGCGAATGAACATCTCGTCGTCCCGGCGAAAGCCGGGACCCATTTTGATCTTCCGGCAAGAGCAAAATGGATCCCGGCTTTCGCCGGGATGACGGTTTGTGCGCAACCGCTGCCCACATTGCGGTAACACCGCGTTTCCGACTTGGCGCAAGCTTCTGCTCGGTCCTGCCGCCACCGCGAAATGCCGCGCGTGCGGCCAGCTCATCGGTGTCGACAAACGAAAAGCATGGCTCGTCATGCTGCCGGCGATCCTCGTCATCGTCGCGGCGCCCGCATCGCCGGATCTTGCGCTCGGCCTCGCCGCGATCGCGCTCGACGTGGTCGCGCTCTTCGTCGTCTATGCGCTCTGGGTGCCGCTCGAAAAGCGTTGATCGACCGCGCGCGGCTTCAAGGGTAATCCCTAGCTAGGGAATTTCCGACTGGTTTGGACGAGGCGCCGTTCGCAGAATCTCTCGCGCGCTACCACCCAATCAATGGAACAAGGGGATCCCATGTCCATCTTCGGAACGTTTGCGGAAAACACGCAGTTTCGCGGTGCGATCGACGCCACGCTTGCGCGCGTCGACCCGAGCCTCGGCGCGACGCAAGTGCGCGCGGCGCTCGATTCGGCCAACTTGAACAATCTCTCCACGCAGGAAAAGAACGTGCTGCTGTCGGTCGCGGACAATCTCGCCGCCGACGGTTACCTCTCGAGCTCCGACGCGCACGTGATCAGCGGCATGATCTCGAACTTCGAATCGAGCGGCCGCTTTTTCGACACGCTGACCGGCGGCAATCGCGGCAAGCTCGAAATTCCGGATGCGCACACCAATTTCCTGCTCGCGCCGACGCAGACGACGCAGCGCTATGTTCCGAGCCCCCTGTTCGGCGGATTGCTCGGCTTCTTCGTCGACAAGATCGTGCAGACCTTCAAGGACGCGCTGTTCCAAGGCGCCACGCAAGGCATGCTCGGCACGTGCGACGGCTGCGCGAACCAACAGAAAGTCAGCGCGGCGCTGTATGGCGCCGATCTTTCCAAGCTGAGCCCGAGCGAGCGCTCGACGGTGATGTCGATGATTGGCTTCGCTTCCGCGGACGGACACATCAGCCGCGTCGAATCGAAAGCCATCGTCAACTATCTCGATCGTGCGCAAGGCATCGTGCCGCCGTCCAACTCGGATTGGAGCGTGCAGCAGAACGGTGGCCAGGCGCACATTGATCTGGGCAACTACACGCTCGATCTCGACGAAGGCAATTCGCAGTTCATCCTGACCAACAAGGCGACCGGCGAGAAGACGCGCATCTGGGGCGACCCGCACGTCGAAGTCGACGGCAAGGCGGTCGGCGATTTCTACGGCACGATGACGCTCAACCTCGACGACGGCACCAAGATCACGATCAACACGACGCCGTACAGCGCGGGCAACGGCATGACGCTGTCGAGTCGCCTCACGATCACGCAAGGCGATCGCGCGATGATCGTCAGCGGCCTCGATCAGAACAAGCTCGGCGATCTCAAGATCGATCAGGTGCCGGTCGGTGGCCAGATCATCGACGCGATCCAGGGCGACGGCGCCGACATCTACGAGAATCCGGAAGGTGCGGGCTGGCTGCAGCTCAACGCGAGCGGTTTCCTGCAGGCGGTCGACGGCGATTTCCTGCGCGGCATCCGCTGAGACGGCGGAAATCGACGAGGAACGGCCCCGCACGTCGGGGCCGTTTTTTTTTTTTTGCGCCGTGCGATGCCGGATGAGCATCGCGCGATCACTGCGCGAGGTCGACGCTATAGTGTCACAGGCTCGAAACCGTCCGCGCGCAGCGGAAGCGAGGATACGTGTCGTTCGACAAGATGCGCAGCATCGCGGTGGGTGTCGCGATCCTGCTTGCGCCGGTGCTGCTGGCTGCGGCATCCGGCGAGGTGCGCGAATCGTTCGACGCGACGGTCGCGAAAGCACCGATTCCGGTCGCCGTCGATGGACGGCGCCAGCTCGTCTACGAGATCCACCTGACGAACTTCAGCGGCGGCGATCTCTCGATCGAAGCGCTTCAGGTTATCGATGCCGGCACGCACGCGACGATTCGCCAATTCCGTGGCGCTGAGCTGGCTCGGCGTTTCAGCATCGTCGGAAGCAAGCCAGGCGCCGATGTTGCGCTCACGTCTGGGCAACGCGGCGTAGTGTTCGTCGAGTTCGACGTGCGCGACGGAGAAGTTCCGGCGGCGCTCGATCACCGCATCGAATATTCCGAATCGGGACGCGACGAAAAACTCGCCGTCGATGGACCGCACGTCGTCGTCGATCGCGCCGAGCCTCCGTCGCTCGGTCCGCCGCTGAAGGGAGGGCCGTGGGTCGCCGTCTATTCGCCGGATTGGCCGCGAGGACATCGGCGCGTCTTCTACGCCGTCGACGGCCGCGCTCGATTGCCGGGGCGGTTCGCGATCGATTGGGTCAAGGTCGATGCCGGCGGACATATCAACAAGGGCGATGCGGACATTCCGCGCAACACGCTCGGCTACGGCGCGGAGGTGATTGCCGTCGCGGACGCCACCGTCGCCGACGTGCGCGACGGCATCGCGGAAAGCGCTTCGGTCGCGGGCAACGGCCATCACGCGATCGGCGATGCCGCAGGCAACTACATCGTGCTCGATCTCGGCGGACATCGCTACGCGTTCTACGAGCATTTGCGACCCGATAGCGTGCGCGTCAAGGCGGGCGATGTCGTGCGTCGCGGACAAGTGATCGGCGCGCTCGGATTCACCGGCGATTCGACCGGGCCGCATTTGCATTTCCACGTCGCGGACGGACCGTCGCCGCTGGCGGCCGAGGGCATTCCATTCGTCTTCGATCGCTTCGAGGCGATCGGGCTCTATTCGGACATCGCCAAGCTCGGCAGCGAACCCTGGCAGCCGCTGTCGCGCGATACGCGGTCGATGCGCAGCCGTGAACGGCCGACACCGAACGAAGTCGTGAATTTCTGACCGCTGCGCGGATATCGCGGGTTGGGCGGCCGTTCTCCGCGGGTATTCTTGCGCGCGATTGGGCCGCGCCTTCGAACGGCGCCAATGAATGGAGTAAACACGATGCAGTTCATGATTCTATCGCGGCGCCGCACCGAGCTCTTCGGCGAAGACGCCTATTCGCCCGACGCGCTCGAAGCCGAAGCGGAGCGCGTGCGCGCCTTGTACATCGACGCCAAAGTGCGCCAGATCTGGCTGCGCGGCGACGTGCGCGGCGCCTGCATGATCATGGAAGCGGACAGCGAAGACGAAGTACGCGCGCTGCTGGCGAGCCTGCCGTTGTTCGCCGCGGGCAAGCAGGAAACCGTCGCGATCGTTCCCTTGTTGCCGTATCGCGGATTCGGACCGCGTGCTTGAACGAGACACCCATGACGATCGGCTTATGAGCGAAGGATGCGCCGGGAGCATAGTGCGCGCCGATCGCAACGACTGATCGAGGATTCCGAAGATGTTTTCGTCTCAACCTGAATTGCGCCGCCGCGGACTCGAGTTGCTCGAGGAGCTGCACGGCGGGCACGCGGGCGCCGCGATGGTCGCCGAGTTGAAGGAGGTGTGTCCGGATTTCGCGGACATGACGATCGAATGGGCGATGGGCGGCGTGATGGCGCGGCCCGGGCTCGATCTCGTCACGCGCGAGCTGATCCTGGTCGCGTCGTGCGTGACGCTCGGCCACGCGATGCCGCAGCTGCGCGCGCATGCCGAAGCCGCGCTGAAAGTCGGAGCGACGAAAGAGCAGATCGTCGAGACGATCCTGCAACTGACGTTCTACGCCGGCGGTCCCGCGGTACGCAATTCGCTGGTCGCGATCAAGGATCTTTTCGTCTGATCGAAGCGAACGCGCTGCGCGATACGCGTCAACGCTTTCGCGCAAGCGTCACGCCGTCGCCGATCGGCAGCACGACCATGTCGACGCGATCGTCGGCGTGGATCTTGTCGTTGAACGCGCGGATCGTGCGCGTCGTCGAGTCGGCCGGGCCGCGCTCGGCGACTTTTCCGGACCACAACGTGTTGTCGATGGCGATCAATCCGCCGCGGCGCAGGAGCTTGAGCGTGAGCTCGTAATACGTCGCGTAGCCGCCCTTGTCCGCATCGATGAAGGCGAAATCGTAGAGGTTCGATTCTCCCGCGGCGATGCGCGCTTCGAGCGTTGTCTCCGCCGGCTGCAGCACCAGCTCGATCTTGTGCTCGACGCCGGCTTCGCGCCAGAAACGCCGCGCGATCGCGGTCCATTCTTCGCTGACGTCGCACGCGAGCAGGCGTCCGTCGTCCGGCAGCGCGAGCGCGACGGCAAGGCTCGAGTAACCGGTGAACACGCCGACCTCGATGCAGCGCTTCGCGCCCATCAGCTGCACGAGCATGCCCATCAGCTGGCCTTGCTCGGGACTGATCTGCATGCGTGCGTCGGGCATCGAGCGCGTGGCCTCGCGAAGACGCGCGAGCACCGCCGGTTCGCGAACGCCGCGTTCGAGCAGGTAGCGTTCGATCTCGTCCGTCATGGTCAGCGTCCGGTCGGACATGGCGTTCTCCTTGAAGGTGCGGCGATGCCGCAAGATAACTCCGAATGCGTCCGCGCACATCACGAGCGAAGCGAGTCGAGGAACTCCTTGAGCTTCGCATCGAGCGGCGTCGTCACGTTGAAGCGCATGAACGTCGTCGGCGCCTGTTGCGGCGAGAAGAGACTGCCGGGCGCGATCAGGTATCCGCGCTCGCGCCACGCGGCCGCGAGGCGATTCGTATCGGTAGCGAGGTTCGCCCACAGGAAAAGACCTTCCTGATCCGCGCCGAAGATCTCGATGCCGCGGCTTTCGAGCAATTTCTTCGCGCGTCGGCGCGCATCGGCAAGGCGCTCGCGCAGCGTGCGCGCGTGGCGATCGTAGCGGCTCTCGATCAGAAGCTTGTGGATCAGGCGCTCGTTGAGCTCGGGTGTCGTGAATCCGGTCAGCACTTTGGCGTCGGCGATCTTCTGCGCGAGCGTCGCGCTGCAGGCGAGGAAGCCGACACGGATGTTCGCGGCGAGCGTCTTGGAAAAGCTGCCGGCGTAGATGACGTGACGCAAGCGATCGAGCGCAGCGAGCCGCGCGACCGGCGTCGCGCAAAGATCGGCGTACGCGTCGTCTTCGAACACCGGCAGCTCGTATCGAGCCGCGATGTCGACGATGCGCGACGCGGTTTCGCGCGACAGCGAAAGTCCGGTCGGATTGTGCGCGGCGGAGCTCGCGACCAGAAGCCGCGGCTTTTCTTCCGCGACGAGGCGCTCAAGTGCGTCGAGATCGGGTCCCGACGCAGTGCACGGCACGCCGACGACGCGCGTGCCGTGCGCGGCGAGCACGCCGAGCGCGCCGAACCAGCACGGATCGAGCACGAGCACCGTGTCGCCGCGCTCGATCGTCGCGCGCAGCACCAGATTGAGCGCGTGCGTGATGCCGGTCGTCAGCACGATCTCGTCGGCGCGCGCGACGATGTCGAGCGTCGCGAGTCGCTGCTGCAGCACCGAGCGCAGCGGTTCGAATCCTTGTGGCGTGCCGCTGTCGAGCCAGCGTCCGGTGCCCTGGCGACCGAGCGAGCGCAACGCGGACGCAACTTGAGCGCCATCGAGCCACAACGGCGGAAGAACACCGAGCCCAGGACCGGCCGGCGCGGCGCTTTCGAGCATGTGCCGCATCAGCCATCGAAGATCGATGCGCGAATCGGCACGCTGCGTGCGCAGGCGCGATTCCGGAGCAGGTTGGCGCACGTAGTAACCCGATCCGCGGCGCGCTTCGAGATCGCCGGCCGCGACGAGACGGCCGTACGCTTCGGCGACCGTGAACGGCGATACGCCGCGCGCGTTCGCCAGCGCGCGTATCGACGGCAGGCGCATGCCGGGTCGGAAAACCTGACCTGCGATACGGCTCTTCGCCCATTCGATGCAGTCGTCGACGAGCGTCTGCTCCGACGCCACTCGGGTCGCGGGTGTATTGCTCGCCATGGCGGAAAGTGTATCGGGACTGTACTGGTTGCGCACGCTAGCCTGCATCTCGAAGCCGTCCCATGACGGCATTGCGAGGCGCGAGATGAACAAGGTGCGAAAGGCGAGTGCGGCATGCCGCGTCATGGCCGCGTTGATCGGGATCGCTGCCGCGTCGGCGGTCGGCGCGCAAGACACCCAATCACTGCGCGATCAACAGCTCGAAGATATCGCGGTCGTGCGCACGCAGTATTTTGCGAAAGAGATGGCGTATTCGCCGGCGACGCGTGCGTTGGCCGAGCTCGCGCTGGACAAGCTCGCGAGCGATGCGGGTACGTTGTCGCCGGTCGAGTTCATGGTCGGCCTGAGAAAGGTCGGCGCGCTGACCGACAACGCGCACAGCGGATTGCGCATCTCCGATCCGCGCGCGGAGCCCGAGGCGCGTCTTCCGTTGCGCCTGCTCTGGCTCGGCGACACGCTCATCGTCGCGCGCGCAACCGGCGCGGCCGCCGATCTCGCCGGCGCTCGCGTGCTGAAGATCGAGGGCCGCACGCCGGCGGCGATGTACGAGGGCGCGAAAGTCCTGCTCGGCGGCAACGACGCCGGACGCAAGCATTGGCTCGCCGATCTGATCGAGTCGGCCGGCGTGCTGCACGCGCTGGGTCTCGCGAGCGCGCCGGACAAGCTGGCGATGACGCTGCAGCTCTCCGACGGCCGCACCGTCGATCGCACGATCGCGATGGTGCGCGCCGCGGATCTGACGCCGACGGCCGAGCTCGAACGCTTGTGGTCACCCGAGCCGATTGCGAACGAGCGCGGCTGGAAAGCCGCGCTTGGCGTCGATGCGCTGCCTTTGTATCTGCGCGACGCGAACCGTCCGTTCCGGATGGCCGCGCTCGACGACGTGCACGCGCTCTATGTGCAGTTCCGCTCCAACCAAGACGAGGAGGGCGCTCCGATCGCGAAGTTCGTCGACGAAGTGCGCGCGACGGTCGCGAAAACGCATCCGGAACATCTCATCGTCGATCTTCGCTTCGACGTCGGCGGAAATCTGCTGACGACGCTCGAATTCATGCGCCAGGTGCCCACGCTGGCGCAAACGCGAACGTATCTCCTGATCGGACCGTACACGTTCTCGGCCGGCATCATCTCCGCCGCGGCGATCGCCAAGCACGGAGGGAAGCGCGTCACGATCGTCGGCGAGCCGGTCGGCGACCGCCTTCATTTCTGGTCGGAAGGCGCGATGATCGCGCTGCCGAATTCGCATCTCGGCATGCGCTACACCGATGGCCAGTTCGATATCGTCAACGGTTGCACCGGCGCGCCGCGCTGCATGGATGATCTCTATCCGATCGACGTCAACGGCGTGTCGTTGCAACCGGCGATCACCGCGCGCCTCGACGCCGAGGCCTATTTCGCGAAATCCGATCCGGCGATGGATGCCGTGCGCAAGGACATCGCCGCACGCGCCGGCGCAGAGCGCACTCCGAAGCAGGTGCAACAGAAGGGTTCTCGGCGATGAGCGACGTGGCCTCACCGTCGATCCGCCTCACGATCGCCACGTTCCGTTTTGCCGGGCGGCTCGAAACCGGTCTCGCGCCGGAATCCGCCGCGCTCCTGGCGAGCCTGCTGCCGCTCGAGCGGCCCCTGCTGCACGCGCGCTGGAGCGGCGAGGCTGCGTGGGTTCCGCTCGGTGCCGGCCTCGCGCTGTCCCCTGAGAATGCGACGGCGTATCCGCAGCCGGGGCAGATCCTTCTTTACGCGGGGAAAAAGAGCGAATCCGAGCTCCTGATTCCCTATGGCGCCTGCGCGTTCGCGAGCCGCGCGGGCACGCTCGCCGGGAATCCCGTGGCGACTCTGAACGCCGATCCTGCGCAATTGCGAGAGATCGGCAAGCTTCTTTTGTGGAAAGGCGCGCAGCCGCTACGGATCGACAGGGGCTGACGGGCGGTTGCCCGCGCCGACAGGCGGCGCGGATGCCCATCTATCGCTAGGCTGCCACTCTTTATTATCTTAGAGTGACCTTGCCTACCGACACGCATCTCTTGTCGCAAGATCCGTCCTCGCCACTGGAACGGCATGAACGCTAGCGGCGCGCCCGCAATTCGCGGATATGCGCACTTCGCGATCCGCATGATCGCGCTGTTCGCAGCGCTCGGCGTCATCCTCGTGATCGTTGCCGTTCAGGTTTACAGGACGGTCGGCGATCTCGTCGACGAAGGCGGCATGGTTGCGCACACGCATCGCGTCAAGGAGCAGATCGTCGCGACCGTCGCGGTGCTGCGCGATGCCGAGGCCGCCCAGCGCGCGTACTTTCTCGGCGGCGATACCTCGCGTCTCGCCGGCTACTACGCGGCGCTGCCCAAGCTCAAGGAAAACCTCGATGGGCTGCGCAACATCGTTGCGGACAATCCGGATCAGATGAAGGCGGCGGACGATCTCGGCGTTGCGCTCGAAGCGCGCCGCGACTTGATGACGACCGCGATCGCGGCGTTCCAGGATGGCGGCCTCGATACGCTGCGCGGCGACAAGAAGTTCGCAATGGCGCGCGAGCAGGATGCCGAAGTCGATACGATCATGGCGCGCATGCTGGCCATCGAAGACAAACTCCTGGTCGACCGGCAGGCGACCAGCGTCGCATCGGCGAGCCTGACGCGCCTGTTGACCGTGAGCGCAATCGCGTTGTGCTTCGTCATGCTCGCCATCGCGCTCGTCGTCATCCTGCGCGAGCAGCGCAGGCGCCTGGTCAGCGAGCATCGCGCGATCGCATCCTATGGCGAGCTTGCGCGCAGCCTCGAAGAATCGCGCCGCCTCGGCGACACGTTGCGCCAGCTTTCCGATCTCGGCGAGATGCTCCAAGGTTGCCGCAATCTCGATGAAGCCGCGGTCGGGCTGCAGGTCGCGCTCGCGAATCTCTTTCCTGCGACATCGGGCGCGTTGAATCTCATCAACGCCTCGCAGAATCTCGTCGCGCCGATGGTCGGCTGGGGCACGCCGAGCGCCAGCGATTCTGTGTTCGCGCCGGACGATTGCTGGGCGCTCAGGCGCGGACGTCCGTATCCCGAAGTCGGCGCGCCGCCGGCGTTCACCTGCAAGCACCTTGGCGACGATCCGGATCGCGACGTGCGCAGCACGGTGTGCGTGCCGCTGATCGCGCAAGGCGCGATGTTCGGAACGCTCGTCATCGCCGCCGAAGGACCGATCGCGACCGAAACACGCGGCGCGGCGACGGCGGCGGCGGAGCAGATTTCGCTCGCGATCGCCAATCTTCGCCTGCAGGAAACCTTGCGCACGCAGTCGCTGCGCGATCCGATCACGAGTCTTTTCAATCGCCGTTATCTGGAAGTGTCGCTCGCTCGCGACCTTGCTCAGGCGATCCGCCGCAGCCAGCCGCTGGCTGTGCTGATGCTCGACATCGATCACTTCAAGAGCTTCAACGACACTTACGGCCACGATGCCGGCGATGCGCTGCTGGCGCGGTTCGGCGAGCTGCTCGCTTCGCTCGCGCGCAGCGAGGACGTCGCCTGCCGCTATGGCGGCGAGGAATTCACGATGGTGCTGCAGGAAACCGACGCGGGCCTTGCGCTCGATCGCGCCGAGGAAATCCGGCGCGCGGCGAGCCGCATGGAAGTGCAGCACAGGCGTCAGGCGCTGAAGCCGGTGACGGTGTCGATCGGCATCGCTTCTTATCCCTTGCACGGCGACACGCCCGAGCAGCTCCTGCGCCGCTCCGATCGCGCGCTGTATGCGGCCAAGCACGGCGGTCGCGATCGAGTCTGTGTCGCCGACGGCGCGTAAGCGAGCAAGTGGCATCGCGGACGCGATCGCAAGTGGCTCTTATTCGAGTGGCGACTCTCCGACACGCTTGATGCCGGGATCCTCGCGGAGCGGCGCCAAGATGAGAATTCTTTCACGCGGCCTGCCGGCCATCGGTTTCGTCGTTGTCGTATCGGTGTCCGTCACCGCCGCCCAGGCTTCACAGGACAGTCCGAAACTCGCGCAATCTCCCGGCGATGTGAGCGGCCTGCGCGATTTCGATTTTCTGATCGGCCAATGGCGCGTGCATCACCGCGTGCTCAAGCCCGACACCGGCCGTTGGGTCGAGTTCGACGGCACCAGCAGCACGCGCAAGCTGATGGACGGCTGGGGCAACGTCGAGGACAACGTGCTCGATCCGCCGAGCGGTACGTATCGCGCAGTCGGCCTTCGCGCCTACGATCCGAAGACCGGCCAGTGGGTGATCTGGTGGCTGGACGGCCGCAATCCTTTCGGCACGCTCGATCCGGCGGTCAAGGGACGCTTCGAGAACGGCGTCGGCCATTTCTATTCCGACGACACCTTGAACGGAAAACCGATCCGCACGCGCTACACCTGGTCGCACGCCGCGGCGGCTTCCGCGCATTGGGAACAGGCCTATTCCTCCGACGGCGGCAAGACCTGGGAGACCAACTGGATCATGGAATTCCAGCGCATGCCCTAAGCTCGGCCGAGCACGCGCGCATGGCATAAGATGTCCGTCTCGCGCGCGCGAGGAGGGCTCCGGTGGACGACTGCGACACGATCATCGTCGGCGCGGGTCCGGCTGGTCTCGCCGTCGCCGCGTCTTTGCGCAGAAAAGGCGTCTCGTTCGAGATTCTCGATCGCGGCGACGGCGTCGGCGCGTCGTGGCGCCGGCACTATGATCGCCTGCATCTGCACACGCCCAAGCGTCATTCCGCGCTGCCGTTCCTGCCGTACCCGAAAACATTCCCGCGCTATCCATCGCGCGATCAGGTCGTCGAGTATCTGGAAGTCTACGCACGTCAGTTCGATCTGCGGCCGACATTCGGCGCGGACGTCACGCGCTGCGCGAGAACGGTGGATGACGCGTGGCAAATCGACACCAACAATAGCTCGCATCGCGCGCGCCATCTCGTCGTCGCCAGCGGCTTCAACCGCGTGCCGCGCCTGCCGACGTGGCCCGGCCTCGATGATTTCGCCGGCGCGCTGCTGCACAGTTCCGACTATGCGAACGCCGATCCCTTCCGTGCGCAGCGCGTGTTGGTGATCGGCTTCGGAAACTCGGGCGCGGAGATTGCGCTCGATCTTTCCGAGCGCGGCGCCGACTGCGCGGTCGCGGTGCGTGGTCCCGTCAATGTGGTGCCGCGCGATATCCTCGGCATTCCGGTCACGTCGTTCGCGCTCGCGACGCGGCGACTGCCGCCGCGCATCGCCGATCGGCTCAACGCGCTTTCGATACGTGTCGCGATCGGCGATCTCGCGCGCCTTGGTCTCGTCAAGCGCAAAGACGGTCCATCCGAGGAAATCCTGAAAAGCCGCCAGGTGCCGGTCGTCGACGTCGGCACGATCGCGGCGATACGCGGCGGCAGAATCCGAGTGCGTCCGGCCGTCGAATCGTTCTCGCGCGACGCGATCCGCTTCGTCGATGGACGATCCGAAACGTTCGATGCGGTCGTGCTCGCCACCGGATTCGAGACCGGACTGCCGGCGATGTTTCCCAACGAAAGCGTGCTGTTCGATCGCTGCGGGCGCCCGCAAGTGTGCGGGCGCGAAGCGGCAACGGGTCTTTATTTCTGCGGCTTCGATCTCGTGCCGACAGGCCTTATTCGCCAGATCGGGATCGAGTCCGTGCGCATCGCCGATCGCATCGCCGCCGGCTGATCACGACGCTGTCGCAGCCTCGCGATTCATGAGCGGAAGTAACAAGTGCATGCAAACACCGCCCGCTAATCGAACGGCCGGGACGTCCCCACACTAGGCACAACGACCCACGGGGTGGCACATGCAGATCAAGCGCAACGGCTCGCAGCCTTCGGCGCAAGGGCCGGCAGAATATTTCACCGGATCGGTGCGCATCGATCCGCTGTTCACCGCGGCGTCGCCGGCGCGCGTCGCTTGCGCGAGCGTCACGTTCGAGCCCGGCGCGCGCTCGGCATGGCATACGCATCCGCTGGGCCAGATTCTGGTCGTGACCGCCGGCTGCGGCTGGACCCAATGCGAAGGTGGCCCGATCGAGGAAATCCGCGCCGGTGACACGATCTGGTGTCCCCCGGGTCACCGGCACTGGCACGGCGCAACGCCGACGACATCGATGACCCACATCGCGATCCAGGAAGCACTCGACGGTAAGCTCGTCGACTGGATGGAGCACGTTACCGACGAGCAGTATCTCGTCGGACCGAATAAGTCGTGACGCATCGAGGCGGTCGATTCCCTTCTTGAAGTACCTCAGGAGATTTGCATGAACACGAAAGCCTATGGCGCATACGCCGCCGACAAGCCGCTCGAATCGATGGACATCGCGCGCCGCGCGCCGGGCGCGCGCGACGTGCAGATCGAGATCGCGTATTGCGGCGTGTGCCATTCCGATCTGCACACCGTGCGCTCGGAGTGGGGCGGCACGTTGTATCCGTGCGTGCCGGGACACGAAATCGTCGGTCGCGTCACCGCGGTCGGCGAAGGCGTCAAGAACTTCAAGACAGGCGACACCGTCGGCGTCGGCTGCCTGGTCGGAAGCTGCCAGCATTGCCATGCGTGCGCCGAAGGGCTCGAGCAGTATTGCGAGAACGGATTCGTCGGAACCTACAACGGTCCGACCGCCGATGCACCCGGCCACACGCTCGGCGGCTATTCCGAGCGCATCGTCGTCGACGAGAAATTCGTCCTGAAGATCCGCCATCCCGAAGCGCAGCTCGCCGCGGTCGCGCCGCTCCTGTGCGCCGGCATCACGACGTATTCGCCGCTGCGGCATTGGAACGCCGGACCCGGCAAGAAGGTCGGCATCGTCGGCATCGGCGGTCTGGGCCACATGGGCATCAAGCTCGCGCACGCGATGGGCGCGCACACGGTCGCGTTCACGACATCGGAGAACAAGCGCCAGGACGCGCTCGATCTTGGTGCGGACGAAGTCATCGTCTCGCGCAACGCCGATGCGATGCGCGCGCACGCGAACAGCTTCGACTTGATCCTCGACACCGTCGCCGCGAGCCACGATCTCGACGCGTTCACCAAGCTCCTGAAACGCGACGGCACGCTGTGCCTGGTCGGCGTGCCCGAGCATGCGCATCCGAGCCCGAACGTCGGGGCGTTGATCTTCGGCCGCAAGGCCATCGCCGGATCGCTGATCGGCGGGCTGCCCGAAACGCAGGAAATGCTCGATTTCTGCGCCGAGCGCGGCATCGTCTCGGAGATCGAGATGATTCCGATCCAGAAGATCGACGAAGCTTACGACCGCATGCAGAAGAGCGACGTCAAGTATCGCTTCGTGATCGACAACTCATCGCTCGCGAACTGAGAGGCGTGTTGAAGTTCGAGCCGGGTGCTCGATTCGCGCCCGGCTCGGGCTGCACGCGTTCGCTCTTGTAGAAGCGCTGCGGTCGTGAATCGAATGCTTGGACATGCCAGCGACGGTCGGAAAAGGGCCGGCTCTCAAACGTAGAGAGCCGACCATCTGCAAGGCAAGCTTTTACCGATTGCGCGACGGATTGCGGCTTGCGAATGCACCGAACATCATCAGAAGCCCGATCATCGCAAGAAGCGCCCAGCGGGCGTTGACCGGCGTAGCGACTACATTCGGCGGCGCGCCACCGCCAATGACGGTGACCGCCGCGGTGCTGGTGTTGTCGTTCGGCGTCGGGTCCGGCACCGTGGGCGAGCCGACGCTGGCGACGTTGATGACTTGTCCGCCGCCGAAGCCGGGCGCGACGGCGTATGTAGCGGTGATTGTCGTCGACGCGCCGGCGCCGAGCGCGCCGACCGTGCATGGAAATCCGCCGGAGCAGGGCGCCGATGCGGACTGAAACACGAGACCCGTCGGTGTCGGATCGGTCACGACCGCGTCGGGCACCGCATCGGGTCCGAGATTCGAGACCACGAGCGTGTAGACGATCGTGCCTCCGGCGTCGACCGTTGCGGGCCCGGTCTTCTGGATGCTGAGGTCCGCCGATGCCGTTCCGGTTTCGATCGGCGTCGTCACCGAGCTTGCGTTGTTGCTCGGATCAGGATCGGGTGTCGACGAGCCGACGCTTGCGGTATTGACGACCGAGCCGGTTGCGTTCGCAGCGATTGCGAACGTCGCGTCGATCGTGACGCTTGCGCCTGATGCGAGATCTCCGAGCGCGCACGGGAATCCGCTCGCGCACGGCGCCGAGGCCGACACGAAGGTCAGACCGGTCGGTGTCGGATCGTCGAGCGTCGTGGCGATGGCCGTGTCAGGTCCGTTGTTGGTGACAGTGATCGCATACGTAACCTGACCGCCTGCGACGGCAGAGGCGGGACCCGTCTTCACGACCGAGACATCCGCCGATGTCGCGCCGACCACGACTTCGGTATCAACTTCCGAAGCGTTGTTGCCATCGTTCGGATCGACGACGCCGGCCGGCGGATCGATCGTCGCGGTGTTCGTCAGCGTGCCGGCCGTCATCGGCGCCGTCGCGGTAATCGTGATGATCACGCCGCCGCCATTCGGCAGCGCGCCGACCGTGCCGGACACCGTGTTGCCGACGACGCTCGGCTGACCGCCGCAGGCCGCACCGCCGCTCTCGCCACCGCACGTGGCGGAGATAGCCGTGAGACCGGCCGGCAGCGCGTCGGCATAGCTCGCGCCGTTCGCGGGGCCGGGACCGAGATTCGTGATTGCGAGCGTGTAAGTGATGTTGCCACCCGCGGCGACGTTCGCTGGACCCGACTTCAGAATCGAAAGATCGGCCGTGCCCGCGCCCACGCCCGTTTGCGCGGTGCTCGAATTGTTGCTCGGATCGGGATCGGGCGTGTCGCTCGTCGCGCTAGCGGTGTTCACGATCGGATCGGCGCCGGCATAGTCGTCCGGCACGTCGTAGGTCGAATCGATCGTCACGAGCGCGCCCGCGGCGATCGTCGCGAACGCGCACGGATACGCGCTCGTGCAATCGCCCGCGTTGCCGACGAACGTGAGACCGGGCGGCGTCGTGTCCGCGACGACGACGTTCGCTGCATCGCTCGGGCCCTGGTTCCGCACGGTCACCGTGTACGTGATCGTGCCGCCCGGATTGACCGTCGCAGGTCCCGTCTTCACGACGACGAGATCGGCGAGCGGATTGCCGTTGAGCGAAACGCCCGAGGAATTGTTCGATGCGTTCGAGTCGGGCTCGTTGCTTGCAGTCAGCGTTGCCGTATTCGTCAGCGATCCCGCTTGATCGACGCGCGCCGCGATCGACAGCGTCGCCGTCGAGCCGGCACCGGCCGCCGGCAGATCACCGACCGTCCACACGCCCGTCGTATCGTCGTAGCTGCCTTGCGAAGGCAGAGAAGACAGATACGTCAAACCCGCGGGTAGCGCGTCGGTAATCTCGACACCGGTCGCATCGTCCGGACCATTGTTGTGCGCCGTGATCGTGAACGTCACCGTGTCGCCGACGTTCGGCGCCGTGTTGTCGACAACCTTCAGCACGGCAATGTCGATCTGGCGGCCGTTGAGGCTGATGCCGGACGAGTTGTTGCCCGGCGCAGGATCGAACTGGTCCGAATGCGTGACCGTCGCCGTGTTGAGCACCGGATCGGGGCTTTCGACGGTGACGACGATCGTCAGCGTTGCCGACGCCCCGTTTGCGAAATCGCCGATCGTCCAGAGTCCGCTCGCCGAATCGTAGGTGCCGACCGACGGCGTTGCGGACACGAACGTGACGCCCGCGGGCAGCGCGTCGGTGATCTCGACGCCGGTCGCATCGTCCGGTCCGTTGTTCTGCGCGAGGATCGTGTAGGTCACATTCGCGCCGACCAGCGGTGTCGCATCGTCGACGGTCTTCGTGACCTGGATATCGGCCGACGCGTTCGCGTTGAGGCTCGCACCCGCCGTGTTGTTGCTGTCGACCGGGTCGGGCTGATCGGATGCGGTGACCGTCGCCGTGTTCGTTATGAGGCCGGGTTCGGCCACGGTCGCGACGATCTGCAAGCTTTCGCTCGCACCGACGGCGAGCGCGCCGATCGACCAGAGACCGGTCGCAGCCGTGTACGTCGTCGTGCCGGACGGTGTCGCCGAAACGAACGTGAGTCCCGCAGGGAGACCGTCGGTCACGGCGACGCCTGTCGCATCGGCCGGTCCATTGTTCGTCGCGGTCACCGTGAACGTGACGGTCTCGCCGACGTTCGGCGCCGCGTTGTCGACAATTTTCGTGACGGCAATGTCGGCCGGCGTCTGCTGCAGCGGGTTCGTCACGGTCGCGCTGGTCGAGCCGCTGGCCGGGATCGTCACCGGATTCGGAGCGATCGTCGGCGTGCCCCACTCGTAACCGGACGGCGGTGCCGCGGTTGCGGTTTCCGAAATGGTGCAGACCGCATTGGCCGGAACGTTCGCGATCGTGGCGGTTGCGTCGGCGCCGCCGACGACGGTCGCGCTGCCCGTGAACGTGCCGTCCGCGCCGCAGTCGACGCCGAACGAGAATGCGCCGTTGACGAGCGCGATAGCGCCGGCTGGACCGGTGAGGTGCTTGGTGATGATGAGACTCGCGGTGCCGCGGGTCAGCGTGTTCGCGACCGTCGCGCTCGCGGGCGTGCCCGAGATCGGCGCCGGCTGAGTGATCGCCGGCGTGCCCCACGAATAGCCGCCGGGTGGCGCCGGCAGAGCGCCTTCGCTGACCGTGCAGGCCGCGCCTTGCGGAATATTCGTGAACGTCGCGCTGCCAGGCGTGCCGGTGCCGGCCGTGATCGTCTGCGTGTCCGAAGGCTGGATGCCAATGACGGGATCGGTGCCGACGAGGCAGGCGACGCTGACCGGGAAGTCGGCGTTGTACCCACTCGGGCCACCGCCGACGGTCTTCGTCACGATGAGATCGCCGAACGCGAGCGTGACCGTGCTCGTCGCGGTCGCCGTGCACGGCGGTGCGGTGTCGCCCGGCGAGCACAGGCCGTTCGGCGGCGAAGCGGACGCCGTGTTGTCGATCGTCGCGGGCGGATTCGCGCCGACGGTTGCAGTAATCGTATAGACGAGACTGCTGGCCGTCGGGAACGTCGCAATCGTCTCGGCGATCGGCATCGTGCCGCTCGCATTCGGACAAATCGCGGCGCCGCTGCCGGTCGCGCAAGTCCACGAACCGTTGTTGACGCCCGCCGGCAGTGTGTCAGCGACGGTCGTGCCGGGTGCATCGGAAGCTCCGGCATTCGTCACGGTGACGGTGTACGTGACGGAAGCTCCGGGCGTCAGCGCGCCCGCGGGAGATACCGTCTTCGTGATGCCGATACGCGCAGGCGTCGGCAGCTGTACGGGTGTCGGCGACGGCGTGTCGCCGTTCGCGCTCGGCGGCAGCGTCGGTGAATTCGTCGACGCGTCGGAGCCGATCAGGCCGGCCGGCGGCACCGGCACGCCGCCGGGGAACGTGTAGCCCGGATTCGGCGCATTTGCGGTGGAGCTCGCATACGCGGTGTTGAGCTGCGGTGCCGATGGAATCGCGGCGACCGACGAGTACGCGACGCGCGCCGTGAACGTGATCGTGCACGAGATGCCGGGGTTCAGAAGATCGCTGCCCGACAGCAGCGCGAAATTCGAAACGCCGTTGAAGGCTGCGTTGGCAGTGCACGGTGCGCTCGCGATGGGCGCAGCCGGAATCGTGATCGTCGGCGTTCCGCTGGCGAAAGTGAGCGAGAGATTCTCGCTGACCTGCACGTTCGGCGTCGGCTGCGTGCCGAGATTGCCGACCGTGATCGAGTAGGGCACATCGAACGTGACCGCATCAACCTGCGTCACGGTTCCCGCGGTCTTCACGACGTCGATCGATTGCGGCGGGAACACGCAGGAGCCGCCGTCGCTCGCTGTCGCACTGCTCGCGCCGCTGACGCTGAATGCGTGGCCGGTCTGCACGTCGATCGTGTAGAAACCGGCGGTCGCGTTCGCGGAATTGTCGTAGGCGTAGAACGCGCCGGATGCGTCGAAGAACACCGAGCCGAACGTCGTGCTCGGAAGATCGGTCGCGATGCGCGAGATCCTCGCGGTCGGCGTTGCCGAAGAAGGATTGCTGACCGCAATGCGATAGAGATAGACGACACCGCCCGCGGCTGCGCGCACGCCGTAGATCACGGTCAGCGCGGGCGTGCTTTCGCCGGGACGCACGGCGAAGTCGCCAATCAGGAAGCTTGCAAAGCCCGTGTACCCGGCGGGCGGCGAAGCATCGGCCGAAAGCGGCACTTGCATCGCGACCGGTGCGGGCGTCGCCCCCGTCACGTTGACGATGCGGTACAGCGGACCCGAACCGCCTTGCGAGACGAAGTAGTTGCCTTGCTTGTCGAAGTCGCCGCCGTCGAAACCCGCCGCCGGAAGACCGCTGACGGGCGTCGCCGGCAGGCCGCCGGCGCCCGCGGTGCCAAAACGGATCAACGCGACCGACGACGTCGTGGGATTGCGCAGCGCATAGAGATGATTGTCGATGGCGTTGTAGCCCATCGCGTTCGCCGGCAGGCCGGCATCGTAGAGCGAGATCGCGGTGTACGGATTGGTGCTGCGGTCCAGGCGGAACAGCTGGCTCGTCGCGCCGATCTGGCGGATTTGATAGAACGTGCCGTCGCACGCGAACGGATCGTCGGCGACGATCGCCGTCGAGGCGTTCGCGCTGTCGTTCGCAGTGCTCGATTCCGGTGTCGTCGTCGAGATCGTCGCCGTCACCGGCACGGTGCCGCTCGCCGGAGCCGTGTATTCGAACCCGATCGTCGCAAGATCGTTCGGCGCGAGCGCCGTCGGCATGCCGGTCAGCGTGACGATGCCGGTTGCGGGGTCGTAGCTCGCCGTTACGCCGGGCGGCAATGTCGGGAACACGACGGTCGCGGGATAGTTGCCGGGACTGCCGATCGTGATCGTGTAGACGACGTGATCCGCCGTTGCCGTCGCTGCCGCGGTATTCGAGAACGTTACGGTGCCGTCGACGAGACTGCCCGGAGCTGCGGTAGCAGGCACCGAAACTGTCGTCGCGACATCCGAAATCGTGATCACGGTATCCGCCGTCGCACTGTTCGGCGAAGTGCCGGGCGAGGGCGATTCGTTCGCCGCGGAGATCGTCGTATCGATCGGCACGACGCCGGGCGCCGGTGCGGGATAGCTGAAGTTGAACGCGAGCGCCTGGTTCGCCGTCAGCGAGGCCGGCATGCCGGTGAACGTGACGATGCCGGTCGCAGGGTCGTAGTTCGCGGTGACGCCTGCCGGCAGCAGCGTGAACACGAGGCTCGCCGGATAGTTGCCGGGCGAGCCGATCGTGGCGGAATAGGTGACGCCGGTCGCGGTCGTCTGGCCATCGTTGCGGAACACGAACGAGCCGTACACGGTTTGTCCGGGGAATGCGGAGCTGTCGGCTGTCGCGCTGGTGCCGACATCGGGCGTCACCGGCGCGGGGATGATGACGATCGCGTCCTGCGTGACGGGCGAGGACTGTGCGGACCACAGATCCAGGCCTTTCGCGTCGCCGAACCCTGCGGTCGTCGAGCAGTCCGTGTTCGAATTGACGCTGCCCGGCCAGTTCCGGTAGTACTTGCCGCCGAAGCTTGCGCTGCTCGAGTCGACGCCGATCAGCGAGTGGTCCGGTGTCGGCGGCGTCGGCTGCGCGGCGCCGCAGAGGAAGCCGTTGAGCGTGCCGATTGTGGTGCCGCTTCGCGTCTCGTAGCCGCGATCGTCGAAGTAGACGAGGCTCGCGAGCGCTGGATTGGTTGCGTTATCGCCGTTCAGCACGGTCAGCGTCGGTCCGCCGTTCGCGTTGCCTTCGGCGTCTACGATCGGGAAGTGCAGCTCACCGTTGCGGCCGGTCAGCTGGTATTGGAAATTGCCGGTCGGAAACGGATTGCCGCCGTTGTCCAGGCCGTCCCAATGCACCGCGTGGTCGCCGCTCGCGGCAAGGCCGTTCAACACGCGATTCTGCGGATTGGCCGGATCGAAATCGACGCCGTCGCGGCTGATGACGATCTGGAACGTCAGAGTGTTTTGCGTGGTGAAATGGAAATCGCCGCCGGCCGACACGGTCGACGTATTGCCACCCACGTTGCCGGCATAGTCGGACGCCGTGACCACTGCGCTCGGCGGATCGGCCGTGATGCCCAAGGCCTGCAACACGAGCGCGAGTTGTGCCGCGTTCGGGCCGGTCGGGCTGATGTCGCTGAAGAAGATCGGATATTGCGCGCGCTGCGCGCTGACGTTCGCCGGGAACGTCGTGACCGCGGCGGAATTGCCGCGGACATCCTTATAGAGCGGATTGCCGGAATCGACGAAGCCGCTCAAGTTCGCGAAGAGGGCAAACCCGTTCGGATCGAGCCCCTGCGAAGCCTGCCGATAACGAAAGCCGTCCTGGCTCACGTAGTAGAGCGTCGTGTAGATCGGCCGCGAATTGCCGCCGGTCCAGCCGACGAATGCGTAGCTGAAGAGCCGCGCGTTGAGATCGACCAGCGAGGTCGCATCCGCGCGCACGGTGACGTCCCAGGCCGAGATCGTGCCGTTGCCGATGCCTGGCGTGCCGACGCTGCCGCTGGCTCCGCTGCCACCGCTCGTCGCCGCAGTGAAGCGCACGCCGTAAATGCCGGTCGCCGGCGCCTGGTAGGCGCACGGCGCGAATCCGTTGGTTAACGTCGCGCTGTTGTCCGCGCTGTTCGGTCCTGCAAGTTCTGCAGCCCGTGAACCGATGACGCCGAGCGAACCGCCGGAATAGTGCGTGCCCGGCTGGACCGATCCGGTCGCGCAAGAGAAATCGGGGGCAGCCGGTACGGTCTCATTGGCAGGCTGACCGAACGACTGCGGGTTGTAGACCAGCACGTCGCCGCCGTTCGCGCGATTGCGCGAGCCGAGCGTGATGTACTCGCCGGCCTGGGCGTAGACGTAGAGAAACGCGGAGCGTTTGATGACGTTGAGATAAAGCGTGGTCGGATCGGAAACATCGAGGTCTGCGCGGAAGCCGGTGGCGTTGTAGGTCGCCGGATACAGAGAGCGACTCCCTTCGGCGTGCGTCGGCGTAGCCGTTACAGCGGACGCGATAAAGAGCGCGGCGATTCCGATACGCTTCGCAATACTGCTGAGCGCGCCGTTCGCGCCCGACATCAATGGCAACATCATATCCCCCAAAAATTAAGCCGCATCGTCCATCGACGCGTTGCATTCGGCGCGCGAGTATAGAGAGCAAATTTGTCATTCGCCTCCGCCTTTTGCCCGATCTTTGCAAGTTTCCAGAAAGTCGCGTGTAGGAAATGCATTCACTGGCAATTCCATTGCACGAGTGCATCCAGATCGATGTCGAGCGTTTGGGAGTTACGGAGAGTGTTGGAGATCGCCGGTGTGATCGAAGACGACGAGCCGTGCTGTGCGTCTGTCCCTTCACGAGGTCTTGACGTGAAAAATGCGATGCGCGAGCGCGCGGTGTTGAGCATCAAGCGATCGCGAACGTCGCGAGCGTGACGCCGCCAAGCCTCGGCACGTGCGCGCCTTCGCGCACGCCGCCGCCGTGCTCGTCGATGGTCGTGGTCGGCGTCAATAGGAGCCCTCGCTGATCGCGAGGGCTCGTCCATCCGGCTCGATCAAGAACACGGTCTTCCGTGCGCGTCGAAATACGTATCGTCGCGCACGATGCGTCCGTGACGCACGACCAGGAAATTCGCCAGCGGCACTTCGAACGCATAGCTGCCATCGGCCTTCTTGCTGCGCGCGATGAATTGCACGGCAACGCGCTCGCCCTCGACCACCATCGAAGTCACATCGTCGGATATGGCGGGGAATGCCTGAAACAATTCGGTGTAGGTCCGGCGCACTCCCTCAGGGCCGCTGCGCTCGGTGCAGAACGCCGGCGACGTTTCCACCGCATCGTTCGCATAGAGCGCAACGATCGCTTCGACGTCACGGCGTCGGACCGCGGCGAAGCGGTTCTCGACGACGGTCTTCGGCGAGGGCTCGCGTGCCAGGCACGGTGCGGCCGACACCACACAATAAACGGTGAACAAGATTCTGATCGAACGGTGCATGGAGTCGTCTCTCTCGCCGATGAAGGTGTTCATTCTGGCGCGGAAAAAATTGAATAGCTGTGGCGAAATCGCCTATAACTAGGCCGATATCGCCATGCCGAGCTTCGGATCATGAAAGTTAACGTGCTCGCCTATCGAGGTTGTCTGGGCGCCGAGATTTTCGGCTTCACCGACTCCTTGCTGATCGCGCAACGACTGGCGCAGGCGACATCCATAAGAGATTTCAAGCCGTTCGCCACCCGCCTGATCGGTGTGGACAGGCGAACGGTCCGCATAGCCAATGACGTTCGCATCGAGCTGCAGCCGCCTCATCGCCGCCCCGACCTTCTGGTTGTGTCCGGCTTCGAGTTCGAACGCACCGCACAAATCCGTTCCCGTTTGCAAGCGTTGCGCGCAGAGGCGAACTACATCGCTTCGGTCTTTCGCAGGGGCACGCCCATTGCTGCGATCTGCGTCGGCGCCTTCTTGCTGGCCGAAGCCGGCGTGCTGAACGATCGCCGGGCAACCACGGCGTGGCTATTCGCCGACGAGCTCGCGCGCCTATATCCACTCGTGCATGTGCAGACCGACGCGATGTTCGTCGAAGACGGCGGCGTGATAACGACAGGCGCCTTCAGCTCCGGATTTGATCTCGCCGTTCACCTGCTTCGTCGCAATCGACAGATCGATGTCGCGCGCATGATTTCGCGCATGACATTTCTCGATGCTCAGCGCAGCACGCAGGCGCCGTTCAAGAACACTGCGCTGCTGGATCGGTCGAAAGGGCCGTTTTCCGACGCAGTAAAGCACTGGCTGCGCGAACGTCTTTCGACGCCCTATGATCTTGCGCGAATCGCGCGCGCGTTCAATGTCAGCACACGCACGCTGTTGCGACGCTTCAAGTCGGAGACTGGGGTTTCGCCGTTGAGCTGCCTGCAAACGATGCGCATCGAAGCGGCTAAGCACCTGCTGGTGGCGAATAACCTCGGCATTGCCGCGGTGGCCGATCGCGTCGGATATTCAGATCCGAGCACGTTCGTGCGTTTGTTCGGACGCGAAGTGGGCCACACCCCGGCGCGCTACCGTCAGCGATTCAAGGAAACGTAAGGACTCAAATCGGCCCCAAAGCGGACACTGGAGGCTAAGCTGGAATTGCACCGATTTGCTGCAACAATCCCAGCAAGTCCGGTTGCCCGCGTTCTTCGACAAACTTCCCATCTGACAAACGATAGATGTTCATGGCCTGAACTTGGATCACCTTTCCCGTCGCCGGAACGCCAAAGAAGGGACCTTTGTGCGTGCCGCGCATGGTGAAGCGAGCAGCGATCTTGTCACCTTCGGCGATCACCTCTTCCAGCGTCCATTGGATATCAGGAAAGCCTGAACGCATCATGGCGATGATTTCCAGATAGCCCTCCGGTCCTTTCACGGGATCGGCGCGCCCCGGCACATGGAAGACTGCATCGGGAGATATGAGTTCTTGGGCAAGCGCCGTACTGGCGGTATTGATGAATTCCAGAAAGCGCGACATTACCTGCTTGTCCGACTCAGGGGTCATGATGAATCTCGCATTGGGTGGGTATTCGCCGTCTCCCGCGATATCGATGCGAGCGGCGGCGTGGGTACGGTGTTGCAAGCCGTGGCATGTCAGCGGTCGATGACGGCCATATTTCCTTCGTCGTGCCGTTCGCCGGCGGCCGGCGTGAGATGGTTCAACCTCGCTATCTGCGCGGCGTTCAGTTCAATGCCGTCGGCAGCGGTGTTCTCCTCGACGCGGGCGACGCGTTTGGTACCAGGAATCGGTGCTATGTCGTCGCCCTGCGCGAGGAGCCACGCAAGCGCAATCTGCGCCGGTGTCGCACCTGCCTCGGCGGCAACGGCCTTGACCTCGTCGACGATGCGCAGGTTGCGTCGGAAGTTCTCACCCGTGAAGCGGGGGTTCGTCTTGCGCCAATCGTCGTCTGACAGTTGCTCGGGCGAGCGGATCTCGCCGGTGAGGAAGCCATGGCCGAGCGGTGAGTAGGGGACGAAGCCGATGCCCAATTCGCGCAGCAGCGGCAGCAGCTCGCTCTCAGGGTCGCGGGTCCACAACGAGTATTCGGTCTGCAGCGCGGTGACCGGATGCACGGCGTGTGCGCGGCGGATTGTCGCTGGGCCAGCCTCGGACAAACCGATGAAGCGAACCTTGCCCTCGGCGACCAATTTCGCCAGCGCGCCGACCGTGTCCTCGATCGGAGTTTTCGGATCGACCCGATGCTGGTAGTACAAATCGATATGGTCGGTGCCGAGCCGCTTCAGAGAACCTTCCACAGCGACACGGATGTTCGCCGGGCTGCTATCGAGCACGCCGGCGCCTCCATGCGCGTGAGAGACGATGCCGAATTTCGTCGCTAGCACAACATGATCGCGGCGACCTGCGATGGCTCGGCCGACCAGCTCCTCGTTGGTGAACGGACCGTAGATTTCGGCGGTGTCGAGAAACGTGACGCCGAGATCGAGCGCGCGATGGATGGTCCGGATGGATTCGGCGTCGCTGCCGGCGCCGATGTTGTAGTAGCCGGACATCGACATGGCGCCGAGTCCTATGCGGGAGACGTCGAGTCCGCCGATCGAGATGTGTTTCATGATGATTGCTCTGTTGATTTCGACGTGGCCAGTGTCGTCCCATCGCGTCGCGGACGTTTGCCGGTTCCGACGGCATTATTGCCCAAAACGACGATTCGTCCTCAAAATGCGCGCCACAAGTACGGGCAAGTGCTACGCTTGATCGGTCGCACGACTCTCGCGTAAATCATTCATGAACAATCAGTTGGCAAGCAAAAAAGACCGTGGCCTGGGCCTGGCCAGACTGGCCCGCGCGATGGCGCGCATTGCCCAACTCGACGGCGATCACGCCACCGCCATTTCGACGCTCAGTCTCCACCGCCGCCGCGCACCCACCGAGCCGTTGCATTGCATTTACGGCCTCGGTCTCGGCGTCATCGCGCAAGGCGGCAAGCAGGTGCTGCTCTCAGATGAGGTGATCAACTTCTCCGCTGGACAATCCATGTTGACCACCATCGATCTGCCGGTGGTCTCGCATGTAGCGCGGGCCAGCCTTCGCGAACCGTTTCTTGCTTTGATGCTGACACTCGACACACGCAACATTACGCAGCTCGTTTCCGAAATGGACCTCGCCGAGCGCCCGAGTGAGCGCGTATATCAATCCATCTCGGTCGAATCGCTCGACGAACCATTGATCGATGCCTTGATCCGCTTGGTCGAGGTGTTGGACGAGCCGACCCTGGTGCCTGCTCTGGCGCCGTTGATCCAGCAGGAAATCACTATCCGCCTGCTGGCGGGTCCGCATGGCGCACGATTGCGGCATCTCGTCGCTGCCGGATCTCCGAGCCAGCAGATTGCGAAAACAGTCGCTTGGCTCAAACGCAACTTCACGCAAACGCTGCTCGTGGACGAATTGGCTGCCCGGGCGCATATGAGCCCATCCACTTTCCGCCAACATTTCCGCGCCAGCACTGGCACAAGTCCGCTGCAGTTCCAGAAGCAACTGCGCCTGCAGGAAGCACGGCAATTGATGCTCAACCAAAACCTTGACGCGAGTAACGCCTCTGGTCTCGTAGGTTATGAAAGCCCCTCACAGTTCAGCCGCGAATACAGCCGCCTGTTTGGCGCGCCGCCGCAGCAGGATGTGAAGCGCTTGCGGCTTTCCTGATGTTGTGAGTGACTTGTCCGCAATGCCCGAGCCGCAAGGACCGACCGCTTTCCAACACTCAATTCTTGCCTAGGGCCGACATAAATTCGGGCATTTCCAGATCGTACCGACCTCCCACGAGCGGCCTGGCTGCTCGTTGGTACAGCTAAACTCAAGATTGCAGGAAGAAACGAGAATTTCGGGAATGCACGGGACATGACGGGAACGTCGGACTTTACGCAAACACTCGAGTCGCCGAGGGAACCGAGTAATGGCGCGGGTTGGCGCTTCTGCGTTGCGCCGATGATGGATTGGACCGACCGCCATTGCCGGTACTTCCATCGGCTGCTCTCGCCGCACGTGCGCCTCTACACCGAAATGGTCACGGCACCGGCGGTGATTCACGGCGATCGCGAGCGCCTGCTCGGATTCGATCCGGCCGAGCATCCGGTCGCGTTGCAGCTCGGCGGATCCGAGCCGCGCGAACTCGCACAGGCCGCGCGCATCGGCGAAGACCTCGGCTACGACGAGATCAATCTCAACGTCGGCTGTCCTTCCGATCGCGTGCAGTCCGGACGCTTCGGCGCGTGCCTGATGCGCGAACCGGTGCTCGTCGGCGATTGCGTTGCGGCGATGCGCGCCGCGGTGTCGATTCCGGTCACGGTGAAATGCCGGCTCGGCGTCGACGATCAGGATGAATACGCAGACCTCGAACACTTCGTCGGGCGCGTGCGCGCGGCAGGTTGCAGCGTCTTCGTCGTGCACGCGCGCAAGGCATGGCTCGAAGGACTTTCGCCGAAGGAAAACCGGGAAGTGCCGCCGCTCAACTACGAGCGCGTCTATCACCTGAAGCGCGATTTCCCGGAACTGACCATCATCGTCAACGGCGGCATATCGACACTCGTCGACATCGACGAGCATCTGCGCCACGCGGACGGCGTCATGCTCGGACGCACCGCGTATCACGAGCCGTATCGTCTCGCCGAAGCCGAAGCGCGCCTCTTCGGCACGCCGCTGCCCGATCGCGACGGCGTGCTCGATCGGCTGCGTCCCTACATCGAAGCGCATCTCGCGCGCGGCGATCGGCTGCAGCACATCACTCGGCACATTCTCGGCTTGTACCAGGGCTTGCCCGGCGCGCGCGCTTATCGGCGCGTGCTCAGCGAGCGCGCGCATCGCGCCGACGCAGGCTACGACGTGATCGAACAGGCACTCGCCGCGCGCGCCGGAGACACGCGCCGCGCCGCCTGAGTCAGCGCTTCGGTTTCGCCGGCGCAGCGCGAAGGTTCGCGTCGACGAATTCGACGAACGCACGCACCTTCGCCGGTATGAACCGGTTGCCCGGATAGATCGCGAAAATTCCCTGCTCGACGGCGGACCACGCCGGCAGCACGCGTTTCAGTCGTCCGTTGTCGAGATCGGCGGCGAGCACGAACTGCGGCAGCAGCGTGATACCCGCATGCGCGAGACACGCATCGCGCAGCGCCAGCGAATTGTTCGAGCGCAGACGCATGTTGACGCGCACGCTCGCTCGCGCACCGCGGCGGTGCAGCACCCAACGCTCCGGCGGCGCGCCGATGTCGAGCACGAGACAGTCGTGTGCCGCGAGCTCGTCCGTGCGTCGCGGTTCGCCACGGCGGCGAAGATAGTCGGGACTCGCCGCCAGCACGCGCCGGCTGTCGCCGAGACGCCGCGCGGCGAGCCGCGAATCGCGCAAGTTGCCGACGCGGATCGCAAGATCGAATCCTTCCTCGACCAGATCGACGTTGCGATTCGAGAGGTGCAGGTCCAGCGTCAGTCCCGGATTCGCGCCGAGAAAATCCGGGATCGCCGGCGTGATGTACGTAAGCCCCAATCCAGTCGGCGCGCTGACGCGAAGATGACCTTGCAGCGAACTGCCGAGCGCGCTCGCGGCCTGTTCGGCTTGCTCGAGCTCGCTGAGCAGCGCTTCGCTGCGCGCGAGGTGCGCGCGTCCGGCTTCGGTGAGTCCGACACGCCGCGTCGTGCGGTGCAGAAGGCGCACGCCGAGCCGCGTTTCGAGCGCGGCGACTGCGCGGCTCACTGCCGACACATGCGTGCCGAGCTGCTCGGCGGCGCGCACGAAGCTCAAGCGCCGGCCGACCTCGACGAAGGCTGCGATCTCCTCCAAACGGCTGCGGATCATTCTTGCGTATCCAGCAATAATGACTTGTCGAAGATCGAGTTTATCGCAGACGTGGCTGTCGATACCTTATCCCCGGCGAAGAAGCTCCGCGAGAATCCAATGGACGGCTCACGCACATCGATCACGATTCCGCCGACACGACCCGGCCTCTCGGTCGTGTGGCGCGATCGCTTGGCCGCGTCGGTGTTCGTGCTGTTGTGGTGCTCGGGATATCCCGCCGGAAAGATCGCGGTCGAACATGGCGGACCGTTTACGGTGCTGGCCGCGCGCTTCGGCGTCGCGGCGTTGATCTTCGCGGCACTCGCGCTGATCGGACGCGCACAAAAACCGAGCCGCGATGCGTTGCTGCACAGCTCGGTGATAGGGTTCCTGTCGCTCGCGGTTTCGTTCGGCGGCATCTATACCGGCCTCAAGCTCGGCGTGTCGACCGGCATCGCCGCTCTTTTCATCGGCGCGATGCCGCTGACGACCGCGTTGTTCGCGACCGTGCTCGGCGAGCGTTTGCATCCGCGTCAATGGGTAGGCCTTGCGTTCGGCTTCATCGGCGTCGTGCTCGTGCTCGAAGGGCGCTTCGGCGGCGGCGGATCATCGACGCTGGGTTATCTCGCGAGCGTCATCGGTCTGATCGGGCTCAGCATCGGCACGCTGTATCAGAAGCGCTATTCCGGCAGCGTCGATCTTCGCGTCGGGCTCGCGGTTCAGCACGCCGTGGCCTTCGTCGTGATGCTGCCGGTCGCCGCATTCGTCGAGCGTTTCGAGGCGGATTGGAGCGGCGCGTATCTCGGCGCGGTCGGCTGGCTCGTGCTGGTCAATTCGGTCGGCGGCTTTGCGCTTCTCTTCTGGCTGCTGCGTCGTGGCGCGGCGACGAGCGTTGCGGCGCTCTTCTATCTGATGCCGCCGATCACCGCGCTGATGGGTTTCGTCGTGCTCGGCGAGAAGCTGGCGCTGCCGATGCTTCCGGGATTCGTTTTGGTCGCGGCCGGCGTCTGGCTCGGCACGCGCAACGCCGCGAAGTAGGCGCTCCGGCGCGGATTCCCGCGCCGCGAAACCCGCGTCCGAACGCGCATCCGCGGCCGCATTCCGGGCACAATGCGCGCCTGCGATCCGGTTTCGTCCGCATGTCCCTCGTCAATTTCGTCAACGTCGACTATTCCGTCGGCGGCCCGCTCCTGCTCGAACACGTCGATCTCGCGATCGAACGCAACGAGCGTATCTGCGTCGTCGGCCGCAACGGCGCGGGCAAGTCGACGCTGCTGCGTCTTCTCGACGGCGAGATTCGTCCGGACGACGGCGAGGTGCGCGTGCAGGAAAGCGTACGCATCGCGCGCCTCGCGCAGGAAGTGCCGCACGATGTCGCCGGCAGCGTGTTCGACGTCGTCGCCGCGGCGCTCGGCGATCTCGGCGCGCAACTCGCCGAATTCCATCGTCTGTCGCATCATCTCGACGTGCCCGGCAACACCGAAGCGATGGCGCGCGTGCACGCGCGCATCGACGCCGGCGGCGGCTGGAATCTCGATCAGCGTGTGACGAACGTACTGACGCGCCTCGATCTTCCGGAAGAAGCCGAGTTCGCCGCGCTGTCCGGCGGCATGAAGCGGCGCGTGCTGCTCGCCCGCGCGCTCGTCGTCGATCCGGATATCTTGCTGCTCGACGAGCCGACCAACCATCTCGACATCGACGCGATCGCATGGCTCGAGGACATGTTGCTGGGATTCTCGGGCAGCCTCGTTTTCGTCACGCACGACCGGCGTTTCCTGCGCGCGCTGGCGACGCGCATCGTCGAGATCGATCGCGGCGAAGTGACGAGCTGGCCAGGCGATTACGACAATTATCTTCGCCGCCGCGAAGAGCGCGCACACGCGCAAGCGCAGGCGAACGCGCTGTTCGATCGCAAGCTTGCCGAAGAGGAAGTCTGGATCCGGCAAGGCATCAAGGCGCGCCGCACGCGCAACGAAGGCCGCGTGCGCGCGCTGCAGGCGATGCGTCGCGAGCGCGCGGAGCGGCGCGAAGCGTCGGGCACGGCGAAGCTGCGCGTCAGCGGCGCGACGGCTTCGGGACGTCGCGTCATCGACGTCGAGCATCTTTCGTTCGGGTTCGGCGATCGCATGATCGTGCGCGACCTGACCACGACGATCCAGCGCGGCGATCGCGTCGGTCTGATCGGAGCGAATGGTTCGGGCAAGACGACGCTGTTGAAGCTCCTGCTCGGCGAGCTGGCGCCGCAGTCGGGCGAAGTCAGGCCCGGCACGCGCCTGGAGATCGCGTATTTCGATCAGCACCGCACGCATCTGCGCGAGGATCGCAACGCGCTCGACAACGTGTCCGAAGGTGCGGAATACATCGAGATCGACGGCGCGCGCAAGCACGCGCTCGGCTATCTACAGGATTTCCTGTTCTCGCCCGAACGCGCGCGCGCGCCGATCACGGCGCTGTCCGGCGGCGAGCGCAATCGCCTGCTGCTCGCGAAATTATTCGCGCGGCCGTCGAATCTTCTGGTGATGGACGAGCCGACCAACGATCTCGACGTCGAGACGCTGGAGCTGCTCGAAGATCTCTTGTCGAAGTATCCCGGCACGCTGTTGCTCGTCTCGCACGATCGAGAATTTCTCGACAACGTCGTGACGTCGACGCTTGTGCTCGAGGGCGAAGGCCGCGTCGGCGAATACGTCGGCGGCTACAGTGACTGGCTGCGCCAGACGCCGACGCGCGCGCCGGCACCGAAGACCCAGCGCGAGATCGAAAAGCCGGCGACGGTCGCGAGCGCGCCATCGCCGCAGAAGCGCAAGCTCAGTTGGAAAGAAAGCCGCGAGCTCGCCGAGCTGCCGCAGAAGATCGAGCGGCTCGAAACCGAGATCGCGGCGCTCACGGAAAAGATGCAGGACCCGTCGTTCTATCAGCAGAGCGGCGCCCTGATCGCCGCGGCAAACGCCGATCTCGCCGCGCGTCATGCCGAGCTCGATACAGCGTACGCGCGCTGGCAGGATCTCGAAGCCTTCTCATAAGGTGGGCCTGGGCTCTCCCTATGAGAGCTGCGGTAAACGAGACGACCTTCGCAAAGGCGCGGAGAGCGCAAAGGCGCGAAGTATCAAATAATCAAAAAACTCTGCGAGCTTTGCGGACCTCTGCGCCTTTGCGAGTAATGCTCTCTACGAAACGCCTCAATCGAGCGATCCGCCCGCGAGCTCCGGCGGTTCCGGCGGACGGGCAGGCGCGGCGGGTGCAGGTGGCGGCGTTGGCACGCGTGCCGACGGTGGAGCGGGAGGCGCAGGCGGGGCCGGTGCGGCGGCCGGAGCCGGCGGTGCCGGCGGCGGGACTTGCAGGTTGAAGATCGAGTTGTACTCGGGTGTCTTCATCGTCAGCGTCAGCGTCTTGCGTTCGCGCAGGATCTTGATGGGCACGTCCTTGCCCGGCGATTGATCGCGCAGCGCACGCAGCGCGTCCTCCGGCCGATCGACGCTCGCCCCGGCGATGCTCGTGATGACGTCGCCGCCTCGAAGACCCGGCAGCGAATCGGCGTCCGCAGCCATCACCAGCGCGCCCTTGTCGGTGCCGAAGTAATGTCCGAGATCGGGATTGAGACTGGCCAGATTGAGCCCCCACCACGGCATCGTGCTGAAACGCTGCATCGCGCGCTGCGCCTGCTCGGTGGCGCGCCGGGCAATGCGCTCGGACTGCTCTTGCGTCAATCGTGACCGCTCGGCTGCGCGCTGCGCCTCGCGCGTGGCGATCTCGACGCTTTTCTGCACTTGCTTGTCGAAATCCGGCGGCGGCGCGCCTTCGCCGAAATCGCCGCCGAACGCCGCGGCGAAGTTGTACGGCTCGCGGCGTTCGGCCTTGACCGCGATCGCGACCTTCTTGCCGTCGCGCAGGACGTTGAGCGTGACCTCCTGCCCGACCTTGAGATTGCGCAGCGCCTCGTTGAGGAACTTCGCGGAGTCTTCCGACGGACCTTCGAGGTCGCCGCGCACGCTCAGGATCACGTCGCCGTTCTTGATGCCGGCTTTCTCGGCCGGCCCGCCGGGCGTCACCGCCGTCACGCGCAGGCCGCGATCGTCCTTGCCCAGGACGACGCCGATCATGCCGCGATCGGGATCACCCAGATAGCGATAGGCATACGTGCGCGGGCCGACGTCGCCGATCTTCATCGAGAGCTCGGCCATGCGCTTGGACAAGTCGCGCATCTGCTCGCGCATCTCCGAAAGCTCGCGCTCGGCCCGCTCGGCGTCGATCTTGGCGGCGGCCTCGTTCGCAGGCGCCGTGGCCGGAGGGGCCGGCGGATTCGCAGCGGCCGCTGCACCTGCGCCGAGAACGAGCGCGAAGCCGAGGAGGCGGGTGGCATACATCGTCTGTTTCATGGTCTTTCTCAGTTGTTCCAGGTGGCCGGAGCCGCGCCGTTTCTGTCGGCGGCGGCTTCGTTGACGGCGAGGCCGCCGTCGAGCTGCATCAGGTTTGCGCCGTAGCGCATCATCGCGAGGTCCTGCAGCAGGGCGACGCGGCGGCGCCACAGCGGCAGCGTCGCGGCCGGATCGGTGGCGGCCAGCTGCACGTCGACGAGGCCGATCATGTCCTCGACTTCCACCGCCGCCATCAGATCGCGACTGTTTTGCGGCGCGCGGGCGGCGATTGCGCCGATCCAGCGCTCGAGCGTCTGCGAGCGCTCGCGCAGCTGCGTGAGCTCTTCGGTGTTCGCCGTGTTCGACGTCGGCACCGGAGCAGCCGTCGCCGGGGCGCTCGATGCGACCGGAGCGACGCCTTCGTGCGAAGGCGTGCGCGGCACGAGCAGCGCGAGCGCAAGGCCCGCGGCGAGCGCCGCCGGCAGTGCGTAATGCCAGACGCGAGCGCGTCGCTTGCCGAACGAGCGCTCGAGCCCGGGCCACAGATCCGGCTGCGGAGCCGCGTCGGGCAGCGCGCGCAGCGCGGCGGCCAGCGCCGATTCGTTCTGACGATCGATCAAGCTGTCGCGACCAGACATGGCGCAACCTCCTCGTTGTCCAGCAGGTGGCGCAGGCGGCTCGAGCCGCGCGCGACCTGCGATTTCGAAAAGCTCACCGATTTACCGGTCATTTCCGCGATTTCCTGGTGCGTGTATTCCTCGACGTGATAGAGCCACAGAACGCTGCGCGTCAGCGCCGGCAGCAACGTGAGCGCGCGCTCCAGGCGTGCCGCGTCGGCCAGCATCCATGGCGGCGGTCCGTCGCCTTGCGGTTCCTCGCGATCGTCGATGTCCTCGAACGTAGCGCCGCGCTCGCGACGCAAGCGCATCAGCGCTTCGTTGACGACGATCTGGCGCAGCCAGCCCCAGAACGGCGCGTCGCCGCGGAACTGCGCGATGCGCTCGATCAGGCGCAGCATCGCGTCGTGCATCACTTCGCGCGCGCTCTCGACGTCGCCGACGATGCGCAGCGCCAGCGTGTAGGCCGGCCGCTCGAACGCGCGATAGATCTGCTCGAGCGCGCGCATGTCGCCGCGGCGCGCACGCGCCAGCACGAGTTCGGGTAGCTCAATCTGGAAACTGGCGGCGCTCACTGAACGATCAGATGCAGGCGGGCGGCTTTGGGTCGCAAGCATGCGCGCAGGACTGTGCAGACGCCCGTCCGGAACGCCGCCCGCGGACGCAGGATCGGACGGAACGCTGTCCGGGCCTTGTCCGCGAAGGGTGCGCGGACACTGTCCGTCCGCTCCATAAATCCTTTGAATAACATACATTTATAATGTGGCACAGCCGTTGCTTTGGTCTGTCTACGCGGTCCCCGTTGCGACCGCGCGGAGAAGGAAGGCAATGATTCGCGACACCTCGGCCCAGGATCGGCAGCTCTCGCCGAAGATCAACAAGAAGAAGCGGCTGATCTGGATCGGCGCTGGCGCGGTGGCCCTTGCGGCCGTGCTCGCTTGCGTGCCGACGATCGCTCATCTGATGTCGGCGGATTCCTCCGCCAGCACGGCGCGCCTTCGCATCGCGTCGGTCAAGCGCGGCACGCTGACGCGCGACGTGTCGGTGCAGGGCAAGGTCGTCGCGGCGGTGAGCCCTACGATGTACGCGCGCAGCGCCGGCACAGTCGATCTCCAGATCCACGCCGGCGACAAGGTCAAGAAGGGCGACGTGCTTGCGGTCGTCGACTCGCCGGAGCTCACCAACAAGCTCAAGCAGGAACAGTCGACGTTGGACAGCCTCGGGCTCGACGTCGAGCGCGCCAACATCGATCACCGCAAGTTGCAGCTCGGCTCGAAGAAGACGCTCGACCAGGCGCGCATCGATCGCCAGACCGCCGCGCGCGAAGTCGAGCGCACGACCAAGGCGTTCACCGCCGGTGCGCTGCCCGAGCTCGACGTGCTGCGCGCGAAGGACGCGCTGTCGAAGGCCGATCTCACCGTCATCAACGCCGAGCAGGACGGCGCGCTGGAGCGCGACAGCCTCGCGTTCGAGCTCAAGACCAAGCGTCTTGCGCTGGACAAGCAGAAGCTTCTGGTCGAAGACATCACACGCCAGGTCGACGAGCTCAAAGTGCGCTCGCCGGTCGACGGCCAGGTCGGACAGCTGATCGTGCAGCAGCGCGCGAACGTCGCGGCCAACGCGCCGCTCCTGACCGTCGTCGATTTGAGCGCGCTCGAAATCGAGGTGCAGGTGTCGGAAGTGTTCGCGCACGATCTTTCGGTCGGCATGCCCGCCGAGATCAACGATGCAAGCGGCAAGTACGTGGGCGAAGTCAGCGCGGTGTCGCCCGAAGTCGTCAACAGCCAGGTCACCGGACGCGTGCGCTTCGGCGACAAGAAGCCGGCGGGTCTGCGCCAGAACCAGCAACTGACGACGCGCATCCTGATCGACGAGCACCCGAACGTGCTGATGGTCGATCGGGGTCCGTTCGTCGATTCGGGCGCCGGGCGCGTTGCCTACGTCGTGCACGGCGATGTCGCCGAGCGCACGCCGATCCAGGTCGGGGCGACCAGCCTCAACGCGGTCGAGATCGTTTCCGGCGTCAAGGAAGGCGACCGCATCGTGATTTCAGGAACCGACGAATTCAACGGTGCGCAGCGCGTCGCTCTCAACTAAACGCGCGATCGACGCATCCAATCCCAAGCTCTTCTCTCTTTGCCAGCCCAGCTCCACAAGGAAACCCGCCATGCTCAAGATGACCCACCTGCAGAAGGTCTACCGCACGCACCTGATCGAAACGCATGCACTGCGCGATTTCTCGATCCACGTGCGCGAAGGCGAATTCGTCGCGGTGACCGGCCCGTCGGGTTCCGGCAAGACGACCTTCCTCAACATCGCGGGGCTGCTCGAAGAGTTCAGCGGCGGCGAGTTCTGGCTGGACGGTGTCGACGTGCGCGGCATGAACGACAACGAACGCTCGCGCCTGCGCAACGAGAAGATCGGCTTCATCTTCCAGAGCTTCAACCTGATTCCGGATCTCAACCTCTTCGACAACGTCGACGTGCCGCTGCGCTACCGCGGCTTCAACGCCGCCGATCGCAAGCACCGCATCGAGGAAGCGCTGTCGCGCGTGGGCCTGGCTTCGCGCCAGAAGCACTATCCGGCCGAGCTTTCCGGCGGCCAGCAGCAGCGCGTCGCGATCGCACGCGCGCTCGCAGGCTCGCCGCGCCTCCTGATGGCCGACGAGCCGACCGGCAACCTCGATTCGCTGATGGCGCGCGGCGTCATGGAATTGCTCGAGGAGATCAATCGCCAGGGCACGACGATCATCATGGTCACGCACGATCCCGAGCTCGCCGCGCGTGCGCATCGCAACGTGCACATCATCGACGGACAGGTCACCGACTTCGACGACGAGCCGACACTGGCGCGCCGTTCGCGCGACGACAACGCCAATCATCTCGCGACGGCCTGAGGGGAAAACGATGTTCGCCTACTATTTCCAGCTCGGCCTGCGCAGCCTGCGCAGGAATCCCGTGCTCACGGCGCTGATGGTGATCGGCATCGCGCTCGGCATCGCGGCGAGCATGACGACGCTGACCGTCATGCATCTGATGGGCTCGGATCCGATTCCGTGGAAGAGCGACAAGCTGCATTACGTGCAGCTCGACAACTGGGACGTCAACAATCCGTATTACGACGACGGCCGTCCGCCCGACCAGGTGACGTACAAGGACGCGACCGCGCTGATGGAAGCCGGCAAGGCCGACAAGCAGGCGGCGATGTTCAAGATCGCGCTGCCGATCCAGCCGGAGAATCCCGAGGTCAAGCCGTTCCAGTCGCTCGGCCGCGCGACGTACGCCGATTTCTTCGCGATGTTCGAGCCGCCGTTCGCGTTCGGCGGCGGCTGGGATCGCCGCCAGGACAGCGAGCACGCGCGCGTGATCGTGCTGACGCGCGAAACCAACGAAAAACTGTTCGGCGGCCAGAACAGCGTCGGCAAGACCGTGCGCATGAACGGCATCGATTATTCCGTCGTCGGCGTGCTCGGCAACTGGAAGTTGCGCTCGCGCTACTACGACCTGACCAACGGCGCGTTCGCGGACATGGAAGAGTTCTTCATTCCGTACACGGCCGCGATCGATCTCAAGCAGCGCTCGAGCGGCAACAACAGCTGCTTCAAGACATCGGGCGACGGCTGGGACGCGTATCTGCAATCCGATTGCGTCTGGCAGCAGATGTGGGTCCAGCTCGATTCGCCGGCGCGTCTGGCCGAATACAAGTCGTTCCTCGACAACTACGTCAACGAGCAGAAGAAGCTCGGACGCTTCGAGCGCCCGCTCAACAACCGCCTGCTCAACGTCACCGAATGGATGCGCGATCAACGCGTCGTATCGCGCGACGTCGAAGTGCAGACGGGTCTCGGCTTCGCGTTCCTCGCGGTGTGCCTGGTCAACACGATCGGTCTCTTGCTGGCGAAGTTCACGCGCAAATCCGGTGAAATTGGCTTGCGCCGTGCGCTGGGCGCGAGCCGCCGCCAGGTGTTCACGCAGTTTCTCATCGAGTCCGGCGTGGTCGGTCTCTCCGGCGGTTTTCTCGGTTTGTTGCTGACCGGACTCGGATTGCTGGCCGTGCGCGCGCTCTATACCGAATACAAGACCGTCGCCGCGCTCGACTGGACGATGGTCGCGACGACAGTACTGCTCGCGATCGCCGCCGCCGTCATCGCGGGCCTTTATCCGACCTGGCGCGCGTGCCGCGTCCAGCCCGCTGCGCAGCTGAAGGTCTAGGAGAACGTCATGGAAATCCGTCCGATCCTCTCCGCGCTGATGCGCAGCAAAGTGTCGATGATCCTGATCGGCCTTCAGGTCGCGCTGACGCTGGCGATCGTCTGCAACGCGCTCTTCATCATCGGCCAGCGCCTCGAGCGCATGAACCGTCCGAGCGGCATGAACGAAACCGACACGTTCTGGTTCGGCAGCACCGGCTTCGGCCAAGGTTACGATGCCAAGGCGGTGCAGCAGTCCGATCTCGCGCTGCTGCGCCAGCTGCCCGGTGTCGCCAATGCGACGCCGTCGAACTCCGTGCCGCTGAGCGGCGGCGGCTGGAGCACGGGACTCAACCTTCAGCCCAAGCAGAAGACGTCGACCGCGAACACGACGATCTACATCGTCGACGATCATGCGATCGACACGTTCGCGACGCACCTCGTCGCCGGACGCAACTTCAAGCGCGAGGAGATCTTGCCGGCGGAGTTCGGCGACCGCCTGCAGCCGTCGGTCATCATCGTCACCAAGGCGTTGGCCGACAAGATGTTTCCGGACGGCGACGCGCTCGGCAAGCAGATCTACATGGACGAGGAGCCGCCGACCTCGACGATCGTCGGCATCGTCGACCGCTTGCAGCAGCCGTGGCCCGAAAGCGACACGGTCGAATTCGCGACGTTCGTGCCGGCGTACATGCCGTACGCCAACTCGACGCGCTATCTCGTGCGCGCTGAACCTGGGCGCCGCGACGAAGTCATGAAGACGGTCGAGCAGAAGCTCATCGAAGCCAACCCGAGCCGCATCATCGGCAAGCTGCGCACGATCGAAGGCACGCGCAAAGAAGCGTATGCGGGCGATCGCGCGATGGCGATCATCCTCGGCGTCGTCATCTTCGCGTTGCTCGCGATCACCGCGCTCGGCATCGTCGGCATGGCCAGCTTCTGGGTCGCGCAACGCACCAAGCAAATCGGTACGCGACGCGCGCTCGGCGCGACGAAGTTCGACATCCTGCGCTATTTCCAGACCGAGAACTTCATCATCACGACCATGGGGCTGATCGCCGGCGGCATCCTCGCGTACGCGTTCAGCCTGTGGCTGATGCGCAACTACCAGGCGCCGCGACTGCCTTGGTACTACGTGCCGGTCGGATTCGTGTGCCTGTGGCTGCTGGGTCAGCTCGCCGTGCTCGGGCCGGCGCTGCGCGCTTCGCGCGTGCCGCCTGCGGTCGCAACACGCAGCGTATAAGACACGGTCGTCCCGGCGAAAGCCGGGACCCATTTGTCTCTGCTGTGCAAGATCAAAATGGGTCCCGGCTTTCGCCGGGATGACGGGCGCGATTTGCCGCTAAACTTCCAAGCAACCTTTCGGCGCGTCGCTGCATCCAAGCAGCCATGCGCCGGACCCAACGAAGCGAAGAAAGAATGCGCACGGTCCTGGTGATCGACGACAACCACGCGGTGGGCACCGCGCTCGAGCTCGTGTTCGGATTGCGCGAGATCCGGACGCGCGTCGCATACTCGCCCGCCGACGGGCTCGACGTGCTCGCGCGCGAGGACATCGATCTCGTCGTGCAGGACATGAACTTCACCGCCGACACCACGTCCGGCGAAGAAGGCGTCGCACTGTTCCGCGCGATCCGCGAGCAGCACCCGGATCTTCCGATCGTTCTTCTGACCGCGTGGACGCACCTCGAAACCGCGGTCGAGCTGGTCAAGGCCGGCGCCGCCGACTATCTGGCCAAGCCGTGGGACGATCACAAGCTCTTGGCGACGGTCGAGAATCTGCTCGAGCTCTCCGAAGCCACGCGCGAGGTCGCACGCATCCGCGATGAGCGCCGGCGACGACGCAAGGCGCTCGATGCGAAATACGATCTGCGCGGCCTCGTGTTCGCGTCGACCGCGACCGAGCGCGTGGTCGAGCTCGCCTGTCAGGTCGCGCGCGCCGACATCCCGGTGCTGATCACGGGCCCCAACGGCGCCGGCAAGGAACGCATCGCCGAAATCATCCAGGCCAACTCGTCGGTGAAGTCGGGTCCGTTCGTCACCGTCAACTGCGGCGCGCTGCCGTCCGAGCTGATCGAAGCCGAGCTCTTCGGCGCCGAGCCCGGCGCCTACACCGGCGCGCCGAACCGCGCGCGCGAAGGCCGCTTCGAGCTTGCCGACGGCGGCACCCTGTTCCTCGACGAAATCGGCAACCTGCCGCTCGCGGGCCAAGCGAAACTTCTGCGCGTGCTCGAGAGCGGGCAGTTCGAGCGCCTCGGCGCGAGCCGCACGCGCACGACGAAAGTGCGCGTCATCAGCGCAACCAACGCCGACGTCGCCGGCATGATCCGCGACGGGCGTTTCCGCGAAGACCTTTACTACCGACTCAACGTCATCGAGCTTCGCGTGCCGCCGCTCGCCGAGCGCCGCGACGACATCGTGCCGCTCGCCGAATTCTTCCTCGAAGGCAAGGCCACGCTCGACGAAGGCGCGCGCGCCGCGCTCGCCGCGCACGCGTGGCCGGGCAACGTGCGCGAGCTCAAGAACGCGATCCAGCGCGCCGCGCTCTTGTGCCGCGACAACTTGATCACGGCCGACGATCTCGGCCTTGCCGCCGTGCGCAATGGCAACGCTCGCCCCGCGCCGGCGGCGGAGCCCGATCGCGCGATGATCGAATCCGCGCTGACCAATGCGCGCGGCGTCATCAGTCAGGCCGCGGCCGAGCTGGGGCTTTCGCGCCAGGCGCTGTACCGGCGCATGGACAAGCTCGGGATAGAGCAGGGGTGAGGGAGTAGGGAGAGGGGCAAGGGCGCGGAAATCGATCGGTGCTTGTATCTTGGAACGGCAAGAACGCAAGCTGGCAATACCGTTGATGTTCGAGCCCTCGACCTCACCCCTGATTCCTCCGATGCGCCTTATCTCCTTGGAAGGAAAACTCACCGCCGCCATCGCCGCGACGCTGATCGCCGCGAGCCTCCTTGCCGCATTCGCTGCGCAATGGTTGGCGTCACCGTGGATGGGCGCCGCGGCCGCGGTGCTCGCCCTCGGCTTGCCGGCGATCCTGTTCGCGCGCGTGCTCGCGCAACCGGTCGCAGCGTTGATCCGCGCGCTCTCCGGCAGCGTCGTCGCATTCCGCGACGGCGATTTCAGCTTCTCGATCGGAGCCCGGCGCGGGGACGAGGTCGGCGATCTGGTCAGCGCGCACAACGAGCTCGGGCGCGTGCTGCGCGAGGAGCGCCAGCACCTTTTCCAGCGCGAGCTTCTGCTCGACACCGTCGTGCAGAACACGCCGACGGCGCTCGCGCTGGTCGAGGAAGGCGGCCACGTCGTTTACGCCAACACCGCCGCGCGACAATTGCTCAACGCCGGACGATCGCTCAACGGCGAGCTCTTCGCCGACATCGTTGCCGCGGCGCCCGAGCCGCTCGCTCGCGCGATCGCAAGCGGCGGCGACGGCCTCTTCAGCGTGCAGATCGACAACGAGGATGAGACATTCCATCTCTCGCAGCGCGCCTTCAAGCTGCAGGGAAAACCGCATCGGCTTTATCAACTCAAGCGCTTGACCCGCGAAATGGCGCGCCAGGAAGTGGCGACGTGGAAGAAAGTCATCCGCGTGATCAGCCACGAGCTCAACAATTCGCTGGGACCGATCCGCTCGCTCGCCCATTCCGGACGCGAGTTCGCTCGCCTCGGCGACACCGCGCGCCTCGCGACCGTGTTCGCGACGATCGAAGAGCGCACGCATCACCTCGAAAGTTTCACGCAGGGCTATGCGCGCTTCGCCAAGCTCCCGCAGCCGCGACCCGAAGCGGTCGAGTGGCAACCGTTCCTCGACGCGCTCGCCCATCATTTCGCTTTTCGCACCGTCGGCGTGCTGCCGCCCGCGCCGGGCTGGTTCGATCGCGCGCAGGTCGAGCAGGTCTTGATTAACCTGCTCAAAAACGCGCACGAAGCCGGAGGCGACGCCGCCGGCGTCGAGATGAGCGTTACGCTGCGTGGACACGACGTGCGCATCGAAGTGCGCGATCGCGGCAGCGGCATGAGCGAGACCGTGCTCGCCAACGCGCTCTTGCCGTTCTATTCGACCAAGCGCAGCGGATCGGGACTTGGCCTTGCGCTCGCGCGCGAGATCGCCGAAGCGCACGGCGGACGCGTGCAGCTCGCCAACCGTGCCGACGGCGGATTGTCGGTCACGCTGGTGTTGCCGCAGCCGATGCCGTCCGAGACGTCGTCGGGAATCGTTGCCGATCGGTGATCCCGCTCTGCCGTTTCGCTTTCGCGCGCGCAGTCAACGAAAGAAGTTCTCTCCCAGAGGCGCAGAGATCGCAGAGAAGGATTCAATTTGATTTCTTCGCGACCTCTGCGCCTCTGCGAGAAATCTCTTTTGCTGGTCGTGTCCACTCACGCCGGAGGATCGAGCAGCTCGATCCAATGCCGCACCGGCACGCCGGATTCCGCGGCGAGATGCAGCTGGCACCCGATATTCGCCGTCGCGATCAGCGTTGGCGAACCCGCCTGCAGCATCGCGAGCTTGCGCCGACGCAATTCGTTCGCGAGCTCAGGCTGCAGCACCGAATAGCTTCCCGCCGATCCGCAGCAAAGATGTGCGTCGGCGACGTGCGCGAGCTCGTAACCGGCCTCGCTCAGCAAACGTTCGACGCGCGCGTCGCCCTTCAATCCATGTTGCAGCGAGCACGGCGCGTGGAACGCGATGCGCCGGCCGCCGCCGATACCGGCGAAATCGTGTCGTTCGGCGAGAATGATTTCGGCCGGATCGCGCGCGAGCGCCGAGACGCGTCGCGCCTTCTTCGCGTAGCGCGGATCGTCGCGCAGCAGATGGCCGTAGTCGCGCACCGTCACGCCGCATCCGCTGGCGCTGACGATGATCGCCTCGATGCCGTCTTCGATGTGCGGCCACCAGGCGTCGATGTTCCTTCGCATAGCTGCGAGGCCTTCGTCGTGATGGCCGAGGTGATAAGCGAGGGCGCCGCAACAGCCTGCGGTCGACACGGGTTCGATCGCGATGCCGAGTCGCGCGAGCACGCGCGCGAGGCTCGCACGCGTCTCCGGCGCGGCAGATTCGGCACAGACGTCGAGCGCGAGGATGCGTCGCGCGGAAGTCGGCGTGAGTGCGTCGTCGCCGCGCGCTGCGTTGCGCGCCGGGATCTTCTTCCGCCACGCGGCCGGCAACATAGGACGCAACGACTGGCCGATGCCGAGCGCGATGCGAAAGAGGCTGCGCGAAGGCACGAAGCGGAGCAGCACCGATCGCACGATGCGCTCGCGCAACGGCCGCGATCGCTGCGCCTCGACGACTCCGCGACCGAAATCGAGCAACGCGCCGTAGCGGACGCCGGACGGACACGTCGTCTCACAGGCACGACAGCCCAGGCAGCGATCGAGATGCGTTTGCGTCGTCGCGCTCGCCGGCGCGCCTTCGAGCAGTTCCTTGATGAGATAGATGCGACCACGCGGACTGTCGCGCTCGTCGCCGAGCACCTGATACGTCGGGCAGGTTGCGAGGCAAAAACCGCAGTGCACGCAGCGGCGCACGATCGATTCCGCTTCGCGCGCGGCCGCGGAATGACGCAGGTCAGGATGAAGCTCAGTGTGCATATACGGACAGCTTACAGATCGGCATACATCGCGCCTCGATTGAAGAGGCCGTGCGGATCGAACTGCGCTTTCAGTCGGCGATGCAATGCCATCAATGCCGACGGCAAAGGATGAAATCTGTCTTGGGCCGGAACCTGCAACGCGCCCGCTCGAAACAGCGTCGCGTGTCCGCCGGCCGCGGCAGCCCATGCACGCAACTCCGCAGCATCGGTTTCGCTCTTGAGCCAACGCTCGGCGCCGTGCCACTCGATCAGCTGCGGGCCGTCGAAGGCCGCGTACCGCGTTGCCGGCGCGACCGAGAGGCGCCACAGCGGACGCGAATCGGCGAAGAATTCGAGCGCGTGCTCGCGCAGCGCGGCCCAGAACGGAGCGCTTTCGATCGCCTCGCCGCCGATCTCCGCTTCGGCGGTTCGCACCGCGCTTTCCGCACCGGAAAAGCGCACCGCGAGCCGACCGTCGAGAATCGCGGTGGCCGAGATCGGCAACGGACGCTGTGCCCAGGCGCGCACGCGCTGCAACGCGGCGGCGACGTCGATCTCGAGCACGCGCGTGCGCTCGGCGCGCGGAATGGGGACGAGCTTGAGGCTCACGTCGAGCAGCACGCCGAGCGTGCCGAAGGCGCCGGTCATCAGGCGCGAGACGTCGTAGCCGGCGACGTTCTTGATGACTTCGCCGCCGAAGCGCAGCACGTCGCCGCGGCCGTCAACGATGCGCGATCCGAGCACAAAATCGCGTGCCGCGCCGACGCTCGCGCGGCGCGGCCCGGAAAGCGCGCACGCGATCGTGCCGCCGAGCGTCGCGTCCGGACCGAAATGCGGCGGCTCGAAGCCGAGCATCTGTCCGTTCGCGGCGAGCTGCGCTTCGAGATCGCTAAGGCGCGTGCTGGCGCGCGCGGTGATCACGAGCTCGTCGGGCGCGTACGCGACGATGCCGGCGTGCGCGGCAACGTCGAGCGTCTCGCCGCGGCACGCATTGACGAGGAACGTCTTGCTGCCCGAGCCGCGGATGACCAGCGGCGTTTTTCGCGCAGCGGCATCACGCACGCGCTCGCACAGCGCCTCGGTCTCGTCGCGCTCGCGCGGCGCGTCCATCAGTACCGTTCGAGGTGCGCGAACGGGAGCCGTCCACGATGCACGTGCATGCGGCCGAATTCCGCGCAGCGGCGCAGCGTCGGCACGGCCTTGCCCGGATTGAGAAGGCCCGGCGGATCGAATGCGTGCTTGATCGCGTGGAACATCGCAATCTCGGGCGTCGCGTACTGGACGCACATCGCGTCGAGCTTCTCGATGCCGACGCCGTGCTCGCCGGTGACGCTGCCTCCCGCTTCGACGCAGAGCGCGAGGATGTCGGTGCCGAGCCGTTCGGTGCGTTCCTGCTCGCCGGGCGTGCCGGTGTCGTAGAGGATGATCGGATGCAGGTTGCCGTCGCCGGCGTGGAACACGTTGGCGACCGGCAATCCGTAGTGTTGCGAGAGGTGCGCGATGCCGCGCAGCACATCGGGCAGGCGCCGGCGCGGGATGCTGCCGTCGATGCAGTAGTAATCCGGCGCCATGCGGCCGAGCGCGGGGAACGCGGCCTTGCGTCCGGACCAGAGAGCGGCGCGCTCGTCGGCGTCGTCGGCGATGCGGATCGCGGTCGCGCCGGCGCCGCGCAGGATCGCTTCGACACGCGCGCTGTCTTCGGCGACTTCGGCGTCGGAGCCGTCGATCTCGGCGAGCAGCACGGCCTCGGCTTCGACCGGATAGCCGCAGGCGACGTACGCTTCGACGGCGCGGATCGATGCGTTGTCCATCATCTCGAGCCCGGCGGGAACGATGCCAGCGGCGATCACGTCGCTGACCGCGGCGGCCGCGCTTTCGACGCTCGCGAACGCGGCGAGCAGTACGCGCACGCGGCTCGGCTTGGGCGTCAGCTTCACCGTAATTTCGACGATGACGCCGAGCAATCCTTCCGAGCCGGTGAAGAGCGCGAGCAGGTCGTAGCCGGGCGCATCGAGCGCGTCGGCGCCGAGCGTCAGGCGTTCGCCGTCGATCGTGACGATCTCGATCTTGAGAAGGTTGTGCGTCGTCAGGCCGTACTTGATGCAGTGGAGTCCACCGGCGTTCTCGGCGACGTTGCCGCCGATCGTGCAGGCGATCTGCGAGGAAGGGTCGGGCGCGTAGAAAAGTCCGTGCGGTGCGGCGGCGCGTGAGATCGCAAGATTCGTCACACCGGGTTGCACGCGCGCGGATCGGTTGGCGGGATCGACTTCGAGCACCGCGGACAATCGGGCGAGACCGAGCACGATGCCGTCGGCGAGCGGCAGCGCGCCGCCGGAAAGTCCCGTGCCGGCGCCGCGCGCGACGACGGGAACGTTGCGTTCGCGGCACACGCGAAGCACCGCGGCGACTTCGTCGGCGTCGCGCGGCAGCACGACGGCGAGCGGCAACTCGCGATAGCAGGCGAGGCCGTCGCATTCGTAGGGCCTCACATCGTCGTCGTGGTGCAAGATCGCGTCGGCGGGCAGCACGCGCGAGAGCGCGCGCACGAGATCGGCGCGTTGCGCGGGATCGAGGCGCCGTTTCGCGGCTTCGTTCATGGCTTGGGCAGCGTAGCGCGGACTCGTGTGCAGTGCGACAACGCGCGTCATGCCATTTGCCTATACTGATGCCCGAGAAATCAGGGAGACATCGTCATGGGTGCTGTGTTGCCGCTGGTCGTTGTTCTCGTCGCCGTCATCGTCCTGTACAAGCTCGTGCGCATCGTGCCGCAGGGTTACGAATGGACGGTCGAGCGCTGGGGCAAGTACACGCATACGCTCGATCCCGGTTTCCATCTCCTGATTCCGGTCGTGCAGAACGTCGGGCGCAAGATCAACATGATGGAGCAGGTGCTCGACGTGCCTTCGCAGGACGTGATCACCAAGGACAACGCGGTCGTGCGCGTCGACGGCGTCGTGTTCTACCAAGTGCTCGATGCGGCGAAGGCGGCGTACGAGGTGTCCAACCTCGAGCTTGCGATCATCAACCTGATCATGACCAACATCCGCACGGTGCTGGGTTCGCTCGATCTCGACGAATCGCTGTCCAAGCGCGACGAGATCAACGCCAAACTCTTGCGCGTCATCGACGAGGCGACGCATCCGTGGGGACTCAAGGTGACGCGCATCGAGCTCAAGGACATCCAGCCGCCGCGCGATCTGGTCGACTCGATGGCTCGCCAGATGAAGGCCGAACGCGAAAAACGCGCGAACATTCTTGAAGCCGAAGGCTTCCGCCAGGCCGCGATCCTCAAGGCCGAAGGCGAGAAGCAATCGGTGATCCTTGCTGCCGAAGGCCAGAAGGAAGCGGCGTTCCGCGAAGCCGAGGCGCGCGAGCGTCTGGCTGCCGCCGAAGCGAAAGCGACCGAAGTCGTGTCCGCGGCGATCGTCAACGGCGATGTCAGCGCACTCAATTATTTCGTCGCGAACAAGTACGTCGAGGCGCTGAAGGCGATGGCCGATTCGCCGAACCAGAAGATGCTGCTGATGCCGATCGAAGCGACCGGCGTGATCGGATCGCTGGCCGGCATCGCGGAGCTGGCGAAGAATGCGCTGGAGAAGCAGGCCGAGGCCAAACCGCCACGCGGCGCGCCGCCTGCGCGTCCGCAATAAGGACGAGTCCGACAGGTGAATGGTATGTGGATGGAAAATCTCTTGAACAACTACGGCTGGTGGCTCCTCGCGCTGGTCCTGATCGGCGCCGAGGTCATCGCGCCCGGTTATTTCATGCTGTGGATCGGCCTTGCCGCCGGCATCATGGGTGCGATCACGCTCGTCGTGCCTTCGCTGCCGATCCTCGGGCAGACGATCGTGTTCGCGCTGCTCGCGATCGCGTCCTGCACGGTGTACTGGCGATTCATCCGGCCGCTGGCCGAGCATCGCGACGATCAGCCGCTGTTGAACCGCCGCGGCGCCAAGCTCGTCGGCCAGCGCTTCATCGTCGCCGAGCCGATCATCAACGGGCGCGGCAAGATTCGCGTGGGCGACGGCTCGTGGCTGGCCGAAGGGCCTGATCTGCCGATCGGGGCGGAAGTCGAGGTTGTCGCGATCGATGGCACGACCTTGCGGGTGCGTGGGGTCGCTTGAAAATTTCGGACGCGCTCTTGATCTGTCATCCCGGCGAAGGCCGGGATCCAGCCCGTGGCCGTCATCCCGGCGGAAGCCGGGATCCATTTTGATCTTGCTCCAACCGTTCGAGTTTTCCAGAAAACACGTCCCTGTATTTTTCCACTCGCCATCCTGGCGAGCGGGTCACTTCTCTTTGCTTGCCCAAAGAGAAGTAACCAAGAGAAAAGGCACCCCCGCGGCCGCGGTCGCCGGCTCCTGCCCGGCGACTTCGTGAGGACGCTACGGGGTTCGCTGACGGCACGTCCCTGTGCCGGCAGCGAACGCGGCGCGATCCATCGCGCCGCCCCTTCGGGCTTTTCCTTCGCGCCCTCACCGCGGCCGAGGGGGACCCCGGAGGAGCAAAGAAGCGGACTTCCTGTCCGCAGAAGCGGTCGCGTCGCTGCGCTCGCTACGAAAAACCTCTCGTCATTCCGAACACCACACGCCGTCATTCCGGCGAAGGCCGGAATCCAGCATCTCGCTTTAGCTTCGTCTTTTGATCTCGGGGCCCGTGTGGGACGGCGAAGGGCGGACGGAAGAGGCCCGCGCGAACGCGCGGGTGAGCGCGAGGGATCGCGCTCATTCCGCAGCAGGACATGGAGGTCCTGTCAGCGAAACCCAGGCCGCCCGTAGCGAACCGGCGCAGCCGGCGTCCTACCCGGGCTGCCCTTCTCTTGGGTTACTTTCTCTTGGGCAAGCAAGAGAAAGCTTGGGCAAGCAAGAGAAAGTGACCCGCTCGCCAGGATGGCGAGTGGAAAACACGGGGACGTGAGTCGGTTATCGCGTAGCGCTGAAGATCAAGAACACAGCACATGGATCCCGGCTTTCGCCGGGATGACGGATGAGGAGTGGAGGATGACGCAGCACCCACTCCCCGCGATAATGCGCGCCCCGAATTCCGCCTGCCGATCGATCATGACCCAGAAGACCGTCCTCAACGAAACCCACCGCGCGCTCGGCGCCAAGATGGTCGACTTCGGCGGCTGGGACATGCCGCTCAACTACGGATCGCAGATCGAAGAGCATCATCTCGTGCGCCGCGATGCCGGCATGTTCGACGTATCGCACATGACGGTGGTCGATCTGCACGGGCCGCGCACGCGCGAATTCCTGCGTCATCTCCTCGCCAACAGCGTCGACAAGCTGAAGGTGTCGGGCAAGGCGCTGTATTCGTGCATGCTCAACGAGAACGGCGGCGTCATCGACGACCTGATCGTCTATTTCCTCACCGAAGATTTCTTCCGCGTCGTCGTCAACGCGGCGACGCGCGACAAGGATCTCGCCTGGATCGAAAAGCAGGCCGCGGCGTTCGGCGTGAAAGTGACCGAGCGCGCGGATCTTTCGATGATCGCGGTGCAGGGTCCGAATGCACGCGAGAAAGTGCTGAGCCTCCTCGCGCCGGATGCGCGCGCGAAGGCGGCGAAGATCGGCAAGTTCGTAGCGGTCGAGGCGGAGGGACCGGATTCGATGAAGCTCTTCGTCGCCCGCACCGGGTACACGGGTGAAGACGGTTTCGAGATCATCGTTCCGGAAAAGGACGCGGTGTCGCTCTGGAATCGTCTCAAGGACGCCGGCGTCGCACCGGCCGGCCTCGGCGCGCGCGACACGCTGCGCCTGGAAGCGGGCATGAATCTCTACGGTCAGGACATGGACGAGGCGATCACGCCCTGGGAAGCGGGGCTTGCCTGGACCGTGTCGCTCGACGAAGGTCGGGACTTCATCGGCCGCCCCGCGCTCGAAAAACAAAAGCACGAGGGCGTCGCGCGCGTGCTGGTCGGGCTCGTGATGGACGACAAGGGCGTGTTGCGGCACGGCCAGCGCGTCGTCGCTCCGGGCGGCGAGGGTGAGATCCTGTCCGGCGGTTTCTCGCCGACCCTCGGAAAATCGATCGCGTTCGCGCGCGTTCCGGCGGGCGCGGCAGGAACGTTGCAGGCGGACATCCGAGGCAAGCTCGTTCCGGTGCGCGTCGTCAAGTATCCGTTCGTGCGCGACGGCAAGCCACAGGACGGCGTCTGAGGCGTACCATCGCGCGCTCTGCGCTCCATTGCTAGAATTATCCACGCGGCCGTATCCAGGATTCGAGTCATGCAAGAGATTCCAGGCGATCTGAAGTTCATGAAGTCCCACGAGTGGGCCCGAGTCGAAGACAAGGGAACGGTCACGGTCGGCATTTCCGATCACGCGCAAGGTCAGCTCGGCGACCTCGTTTACGTCGAGCTTCCGAGCATCGGCGACCATGTGCAGGCCGGCAACGCTTGCGCCGTCGTCGAATCGGTCAAGGCCGCTTCGGACGTGTACGCGCCGGTGTCCGGCGAGATCGTCGCGATCAACGAGGCGCTGCCGGACAAACCGGAGACGATCAACGAGGACGCGTTCGGCGAAGGCTGGATCTTCGTCGTCAAGCCGGACAACCTCGCCGAAGAGATGGAAGGCCTCCTCGATCCCGACGCCTACGCCGAGCTGATCGAGAACGAAGAACACTGAAGAGGCGGCAATAGGCAACAGGGAATGGGGAATCGGCCGACGCCGGTTCTCATTGCCTAGCTCGTCGTTCGTTCTCTTCGATCCGCCTCGCCGGTCTTTCCGATTTCCCCTTCTCCATTCCCGATTCCCCGCTCATGCCCTTCATCCCGCACTCCGAAGCCGACGTCAGCGCGATGCTGAAAGCGATCGGCGCCGCCCGCATCGAGGATCTGTTCGACGAGATTCCGCCCGAGCTCAAGATCGATGCGCTGGCCAATGTGCCACCGGGACTTTCGGAGATGGACGTCACGCGCCTGATGAAGGAGCGCGCGGCGAAGGACGGCACGCCGCTCAATTTCGCCGGTGCCGGCGCGTACGAGCATCACATCCCCGCTGCGGTATGGGCGATCGTGTCGCGCGGCGAGTTCTATTCGGCGTATACGCCATACCAGGCCGAGGCGAGCCAGGGCACGCTGCAGCTCATCTACGAATACCAGACGATGATGACGCGCCTGACCGGCATGGACGTCAGCAACGCATCGCTCTACGACGGCGCAACCGCGCTCGCCGAAGCGGTACTGATGGCCGAGCGCTGCTCCAAGAAAGGTCCGCGCCGCGTGCTGGTGCCGCGCAGCGTGCATCCGGCGTACCGCAAAACCCTGCACACGATCGTCGCGCTGCAGGACATCGAAGTCGTCGAGTTCAATTTTTGCCGCGAAGGCACGCAGGGCGGCGGCGTCGCGCCGGACTGGCTCGCAGAGCAGGATTTCGGCGCGTTCACCGCGCTGGTCATCCCGCAGCCGAACTTCTTCGGCGTGCTCGAGGACGTCGACGCGCTCACCGATTGGGCGCATTCGAAAGGCGCGCTGGTGATCGGCGTCGTCAATCCGGTGTCGCTCGCGGTGTTGAAGCCGCCGGGCGAGTGGGGCTCGGCGAACTCGGGCAAGCAGGGCGCTGACATCGTCTGCGGCGACGGCCAGCCGCTCGGCGTGCCGCTGTCTTCGGGCGGACCGTACTTCGGCATCCTCGCCTGCAAGCAGGAATACGTGCGCCAGATGCCAGGACGCATCGTCGGACGCACCACCGACCTCGACGGTCGCGAAGGCTTCGCGCTGACCTTGCAGGCGCGCGAGCAGCACATCCGCCGTGCGAAGGCGACGTCAAATATCTGCACTAACCAGGGTCTCCTCGTCACCGCGGCGACGATCACGATGGCGATGCTCGGTCCCGAAGGCGTGCGCCGCGTCGCCGCCAACTCGATGGCGAACACGCGCGCGCTGCGCGACAGGCTCGCGGCGATTCCCGGAGTGCGCGTGCTGTTCTCGCGAGCGTCGTTTCACGAGATCGCGCTCGCTCTTCCGAAACCTGCCAGCGAAGTCATCGAGCGTCTCGCGCACGACAATATCGTCGCCGGCGTTGCGCTCGGAGAAGATTTTCCGGAGCTCGGCGACGCACTTCTGGTCTGCGCGACGGAGACCAAGACGACTGCCGATCTGGATCGTTTCGTGTCCGCGATGGCTCGCGCGATCGCCTGAAAGGCATTTTTCGTCCACCTGCCGTTCAGACGGCATTTGGGACGTCGACGCGCTCGAAAATCCGTTTTTGCGACGACGCGCGAACTTGCGCGTCGCTCGACGCGCGCGTCGCGATTTTGTGTCGCCGCGAAAAATACGAAAACCCTGGAAGCCGCGCCACGCTTGGCTTTCAAGGCTTTTGATCAAAGTGTAATTCAGTAAATTGTCGCAGACGTCCGGACGTCCAGACGTCTAGGTATCCCGCGCAAAACCGCTATTTGCGATGCTCGGAACCAGACCGTCGCGCGAAGCGTTCGAACAGGAACTGCTTGTTTCCCATCAGAAATTTGTTGACACGCGCGTGCGACAGTAATAGCTTCCGCGTCGGCGTGACAATCGAATTAAGGAAACATGACCGCAGCTCGCTTCGTCGCCCCCTATGTCGAACACGGCACCAAGGCCGGGTCGGTGAAGAAGATCACGGTGTCGGTTCCCTTCCATATTCTGAAACTTCTGTCCGACGAACGGACCCGGCGCCAAGTTGCGAATCTGCGCCACGCCACCAACAGCGATCTGCTGTGCGAAGCATTCCTTCACGCTTTTACTGGGCAACCACTGCCAACTGACGAGGAGCTAAGACGC
>Ga0068859_100000168_pt1 | contig 63325 bp, 65 predicted proteins | sample KBSSwiS22_FD_66585 | JGI IMG/M metagenome (GOLD analysis project Ga0068859, IMG submission 66585) | Switchgrass rhizosphere microbial communities from Kellogg Biological Station, Michigan, USA - KBS Switchgrass S2-2 | ecosystem: Host-associated > Plants > Roots > Rhizosphere > Soil ...
CGCCGCGACGCTCATCCTGGACGAGGCCGGCGAGAAGCTGCTTCCGCGCGAAGGCCAGGTCACCGGGCGCCACGCCTTCCTGGACCCGACGACCGAATACCGGTGGGGCGGCCTGATCTCGGGCGACAAGGTCACGGCGGACTTCGATCCCTGCCCGTGCGGACGACGGGGCATGACCATTCTGCAGCCCGTCCGTCGCTATGCGGACACCAACGTCGACGGCGACAAGATTCAATGCGCCGGCACGATCGACGCCTACATCCGGGGCGCCTACAAGGCCGAGCCGGCCTGACGGACCTCGGCGTCCGCCACATAAATATAAATAGGGGACGCATGAATATTAGGCTTGCTTTGATGTCCGCAGGCGCGGCGTTGATGGCTCTGCCGGCCGTCGCGCAGGAGTCCGCGGCGCATGCGACGGGCATCCAGGAAGTGGTCGTGACGGCGCGGAAGCGCGCCGAGAACGTCCAGGACGTGCCGATCGCGATCACTGCGGTCAGTTCGAAAACCCTGGAAGCGCACGGCTTCACACAGATGCAGGATCTGCAGAAGCTGGCGCCCAGCCTGATGATGCTGCCGAGCAACGGTGTGGGCGGCGCAGTGAAGATGTCGCTGCGGGGCCAGTACCAGAACGACTTCGTCGCTACGATCGATAACTCGGTGGCGGTGTACGTCGACGGCGTGCTGATGGCGCGCCAAGCCGGGTTGAACCTGAACTTCCCCGACATTGACCGGATCGAGGTGCTGCGCGGACCGCAAGGGACGCTGTTCGGCCGCAACACCACCGGCGGGGCCATCACCGTCACCACGGCTGATCCGGTCCTGAACCGGACGCTCGGCAAGGTGAAGGCGGGCTACGGCAATTACAACGCCAAGGACCTGCAGGCCGTCCTGAACGTGCCGATCGTCGAGGACGTGCTCGCCCTGCGCGCGTCCGGCTACTACAACAGGCACGGCGGCTACGACCGGGTCATCAACGATCCGAGCCTGACGCCGGTGGCCGGCCGCCGAGTAAACAGTCTCGACGCGCTGGGCGGCCAGGTCAAGCTCAGGTACACGCCAAACAGCCGCGTGAACTGGATCCTCAAGGCCGACTACATCCGGAACAACAACAAGAGCCCTGTCGCACGGGTGGTGGGCTTCGCCCCCAACTTCCCGGCCGCGACTGCTACGCTTCTTCTGCCGGTGGCCTCCCTGACTGACGACCCGAACCCCTTCCGTACGCGGTTCGTGCCGACCGAGCGGATAAGGAACTACGGCCTTACCAGCACGCTGACGGTCGATGTGAACGAGGCCACCCAGGTCAAGTTCATAAGTTCCTATCGGCATTTGAAAAACGACTTCGGCTTCGACGTCGATGCTGGCATCCCGTCGCTCAACAACAACTCGACGTGGATTAGCGACGACGTCTTCACGGAGGAACTTCAGCTCACCGGCAAGCTGTTCGATAACGCTGTCGAATATGCGACCGGCCTCTATTACTTCCAGGAACGGGGCCAGCAGAGGCATGCCTCCTCCAGCGCGACGGTCACCTGGCTTCCCAGCCCGGCCGAGCCGAACAACTTCGTCAACAGCGGCGTGCAGAATGGGACCTTCGGTGGCAAGTCGAAGGCGGTGTATGGGCAGGCCACCTGGCACGCGACCGACCAGTTGGATCTGACCGGCGGTATCCGCTACTCGCACGAGACCAAGAGCCTGACCGCGCGGAACTATACCGTGGTGACGGTCGGCGGGGTGAACGGGTTCAACTGCGCCAGCATCACCAGCGCGACTCGCTTCTTCAGCCCGACCTACGAAGGGTGCGGCCAGAGGCTGCCGGACTTGAAGAAGGGGGCGGTCAATTACAACCTGACGGCCCAGTACAAGCTACGGCCTTCGATGATGGTTTACGCCAAGCTGGCGACGGGCTTCCGCTCCGGCGGGCAGAACATCGCCGGTAGCAACCAGATCACCTACCGGCCGTTCGGGCCGGAGAAGGTGAAGGAATACGAAGTCGGCATGAAGGCGGACTTCTTCGACCGCCGCCTGCGCGCCAACATCGCGGCGTTCTATGACGACTACACCGACATCCAGCGGACGGTCTCGGTGGTGGTTCCCGGCGGAAATCCTCCTTCGCAACAGTTCACGATCAACGCCGCCAAGGGCCGGGTGAAGGGCGTCGAGGTCGAGCTTACGGCGGCTCCGACGGACCGGCTCACCATCGGCGGCGCAGTCGGCTATCTCGATGCGGCATACTTGAGGTTCACCTCGGCCGGACAGAACAACCCCAACGTCGTGGTCGACCGCAGGGACGAACACTTCCCCGGCGCGCCGAGGTGGACCGCAAACGTCTATGCCGATTACGTCTTTCCTACCTCCCATGGCGATCTGGTGCTCCATGCCGACTACGCCATGCACAGCAGATACCAGGGCACTGTGGGAGCCCCATTTGCCGACACCTTTACTTATTCCGATCTGATCGCCCCAAAAGGCGGCGATCTGGGCGCGCGCGCCACGTGGAACCTCAGTCCAGACCTTGCGGTCGCCGTGTGGGGCAAGAACCTGCTGAACGATCGGTACGCCGTCACGATGAGCGGCGGGATTGGCGCCCGGATCGGCATCTTCAACGCGCCCCGGACTTTCGGCGTGGAGGCGACTTACCGGTTCGGAGACTGACGCCCGACCCCGAACGGCCGAAGGGTTAGAATTTTCAGGCGGCGCCTGCCCGCCAGCACAACTGCACCGGCGGGTTGGGCTTGGAGCGCGGCAGGGAGACGCGGCTGCCTGGCGCTTTGCTCAGGTTTTGACCCTAGGCCCACGGCCGACGAACATCAGGACGATCCCCGCGGCCGAGATGGCCAGGACCGGGAGCAGCAACCGCTCGAAAGCCTGCGGATAGCTTGCCGAGTTGTCGCGCACGAAGCCCACCACCACGGCCCCCAGGATCGTGCTGAAGAGGACCGGCTGTAGCAGGGAGATCGCCTGGCGGAACTCGCTCCCCGTGAAGCGACGGGCGAAACTGGCCGGCACCACCGGAAAGAGGATGCTGTTGCCTGCGGACAACAGCATGACAGCCAAGGTTATGGCCGTAACGCCCGGCTCGAAGGCCAGCAGCGCCAGAGCCGCGCCCATCAGCAAGAGACAGACGATTTGCAGCAGCACATGCGGCGTGCGGTCCACCAGCCATCCGGCGAGGAATGTCCCCACAAACCCAACCAAGGACGAGACCGCCATCAGGCCGGCCGCCGCGGTGACGTCGGCGCCCAGCTCGCCGAAATACAGGCCAAGGTGGAAGAAGCTGCCGGCCATGAGGCCCATCAGGGGCAGCATGAACATCGCCGCGCCGACGAAGGCGGGGGAGATCAGGATGCGCAAGGTCGAAGCCTTGGCGCCAGGCGCGGTGGCGGTTGCCTCCGCTTTGGCGCTCTCGGCGGCCGGCGATGGACGCGGCTCGCGCAGGAAGGCGATCACCGTCAGGCCGCCAAGGACCGCGACGACGCCCGCCGCCGCCGTCATCGTCCAGCGCCAGTCGCCTTGCTTCAGCAAGGTCGCGAGCAACAGCGGGCCGACCATGCCGCTGAAGCCAAACCCCATGCTGACGACGCCGATGGCCAGCCCCGGGCGGGCGAAGCTGCGGACCGCCAGGTCCTGTCCGACCACCGGCCCGGTCAAGGCGTTCGCCGCCCCAGCCAGAGGCGCCATGGCGAACAACAGGAAGGGGAAGGTCGGCGCGCGCGAGCCTACCAGCAGGGCCACGACCGCGAAGCCCACGCCCGCCAACAGGATCAGGCGCGGCGGAAACCGGCCCGCCAGATTGCCCACCCCCAAGCCGAACACGCCGGTGAGGATCGCGACCCCGGCCAGCACCAGCATGATCTCGCCCGAGGACACCGAGAAGGCCTGGACCCATTGCGGGACGAGGACGCCAAGGCCCGTGCTGGTCATGCCCGCGACCATGGTCATGGTGAGCATGCAGCCGACGATGGGCAGCCATGCGGCGAGGCGGCCAGCCGGACGCTGTTCATCCATCCTGTTATCTCCCCCCTCGAGCGCCTGAGGCGCTCGTCGTTGTTGATCTCACGGCTGGACTATAGCCGGCCGCGTGCTTCACGCTATGATAACCAACCGGTTGAGGCCAACGCCTTTCTATGCGCTCGATCCGTCGGTAAGCCCGAGCGTGCCATGCTTTCGCCGATCTGGTGAGACTGTCATGAGCACAGGGGCCGTGAGCGCCGTGACACAGACTCAAGCCGCTAGGGAGAACACCGTGGCCGAACTGAACCAGAAGGGCATGGACCTGCTCCTCAAGATGGTCGGGAAGAAACGCGCGGTGGACCCTGTCAACGCGGCCGTCGCAGCGGGCCACCCCTCCCTGCCTATGGTGAAGACACTGGTCAACGACTGCTACGGCGAGGTCTGGCAACGGCCAGGGCTGTCGCTGCATCAGCGCAGCCTGATCACGGTGGCCATGATGCTGGCGGTGAACCGCCGCGACGAGCTTGAGAACCATATCAGAGGCGCGCTGGCCAATGGCGTCACCGAGCAGGAGCTGTGGGAGCTGGCCAACCACGCCATTTGGTACCTTGGCCTACCGTCCATCGCCACTTGGAGCGAGGCCATGACCAAGGCCACGGCCGACGACCCTGCGCCGTCGAATAGCGGCGGCAGGTCGTAGATGAGAGTCGGACTGCAGCTGCCGTTCCTGACCTGGCCCGAAGGCCCCGAAGGCCTCGGGTCCACGCTCGCCGCCATCGCCCGCACCGCGGACGAGGCGGGCTTCTACAGCCTCTGGCTGATGGACCACTTCTTCCAGATCCCCCTGGCCGGGCCGGCCGAGATGGACATGCTGGAGTGCTACAGCGCGCTGAGCTTCTGCGCAGCACACACAAAGCGGGTCAAGCTGGGCGCCATGACGACCGGCGTGATCTACCGGAACCCGGGCGTGCTGGTGAAGACAGCCACCACGCTGGACGTGCTCTCCGGAGGCCGGTCCTACTTCAGCATCGGCGCGGCCTGGTTCGAGCGCGAGGCCCGCGGCCTGGGCGTCGGCTTCCCGCCGATCAGTGAGCGGTTCGAGATGCTGGAGGAGACCCTGCGGATCGCCAAGCAGATGTGGTCCGGCGACGCCGGGCCCTTCGAGGGCAAGCACTACCAGCTCGCCGAAACCCTCTGCCGGCCCCTGCCGCTGTCCAAGCCGCATCCTCCCATCCTGGTGGCGGGCGCGGGCGAGAAGAAGACGCTGCGTCTGGTGGCGCAGTACGCCGACGCCTGCAACATCATCGGCGACGCCCAGGTGATCGGGCCGAAACTTGAGGTGCTGAGACGTCACTGCGACGACGTCGGGCGCGATTTCGACGATATCGAGATCACCAGCCTCAGCACCTTCCTGGCTCAGGGTTCGCGCAGTCCGGCCGAGACGGTGGCTCACTGCAAGGACCTGGCCGCGGCCGGCGTGCGCCAGGTGATCTTCGTGACGGCCGACGCAAACGAACTGACGCCGCTGCGCGACCTTGGCCGGGAGGTCATCCCGGCCGTCGCCAGCCTGTGAGGGGCCGGTGCTGACCAGCGAGCTCAAGCTCGAAAAGTCCGGAGGCGTGCTGACGGCGACCCTCAATCGGCCCGAGAAGAAGAACGCCTTCACCCGCGAGATGTATGCGGCGCTGGCCGCCGCGGTGGTCAGCGCCGACCAGGACCCGATGGTCCGCGTGTTGCTGGTGCAGGGCGAGGGCGACAGCTTCACCGCCGGCAACGACCTGAGCGAGTTCGCGGCGGCGAGCGCCGATCCTTCCACCGCGGGGGTGGCGGCCGATCCTCTGGTGAAGGCGCTGGCCGAGGCGACGACGCCGATCGTGGCGGCTGTGCACGGTCAGGCGGTGGGCATCGGCCTCACCATGCTGCTGCACTGCGACCTCGTCTATGTGGCTGAGGACGCGCGGATTTCCACGCCCTTCGCCAAGCTCGGCATCTGCCCCGGCGCGGCGTCCTCCATGCTGCTGCCGGCTCGCATCGGCCATGCCCGGGCCTTCGCCCTGTTCACCCTGGGCGACCCGATAGACGGGCGAACGGCTGCGGAATGGGGCCTGGCCAACGCCGCCCTTCCAGAGGCGGAGGTGAAGCCCCACGCCCGCGCCGCCGCCGAGGCCGTGGCCAGCCGCCCTCCAGGGGCAGTGGCCGCCACCAAGCGCCTGCTGCGCGACACCGCCGCCTACGCGCGCCAGATCGAGATGGAGTCCGCCGAGTTCATGGCGCGGCTGCGCAGCCCCGAGGCGAAGGAGGCCTTCGCCGCCTTTTTCGAACGGCGCGCCCCGGATTTCAGCCGGTTCTGACGGAGCATCGCGGCGCGACGAAGACGCCCCTGGGCGGGCGAGAGCGCCCATTTTACTGAGGAGTTGTACAAAGCCCTAAGGAAATGGCACACTGTCCTGGGGTTGCATCGGCGCCTAGACCATGGCGGCGACAGCGGCCCTTCTTACAGACGGGAGCGTTCGCGCTCAAGGAGCAGGCCAGGTGACGAAAAGCGTTTCGACGCGCCGCGCGGCGAAGCCGCCGCTCGCCGCCGAGGCCGAGCCCGCCGACGAAGAGGCCCGCGCCTCGCGTTCGCCCGCCGTGAGCCGGGCGCTGCGCATCCTTCGGCTGCTGTCGGATTCCAACCAGCCGCTTGGGGTGAACGCCATCGCCCGCGAACTGGATATCTTCCCCAGCACCTGCCTGCACATACTGCGAGCCATGGAGGCTCAGGGCTTCGTCACGCCGCATCCGGAGGACAAGCGCTGGTCGATCGGCCTGGGGCTGATCACGGTGGCGCGCGGCGCCCTGGAGCGTCAGTTCCCGACCCGTCTCGCTCAGATCGAGCTCGACCAGCTCACTGGCAAGTTCAACCTCACCAGCGTGCTTGTCCAGCTCGACCGCAACGACCGGATGGTGATCGTGGCCGCCGCCCGGCCCGTGCGTCCCTTCGGCGCCCAGGTGGAGATCGGCCGCCGCTTTCCCGCCTACATCAGCGCCACGGGCCGCTGCCTGGCGGCGTACGGCGCCCTGGGCCGCGCGGAACTGCGTGAGAAGTTCGACAAGCTCCGGTGGGAGGACCCGCCCAAATTCGACGAGTGGATCAACCAGATCGACAAGGCCCGGCGCGAAGGGGTCGGCGAGGACCTCGGCCAGTATGTCCGGGGCTTTCACATCTACGCCGCCCCGGTGTTCGAGAACGGACAGATGAAGCGTGCTCTGGCGATCCTCGGCGTGCAGGCGCAGTTCCGTCCCGAGCAGCTGGGTGCGGCGCGCACCCACCTCCGCGAGGCCGCCGCGCGGCTGTCGGTCTGACCGATCGCAGCATCCAGGCGATGACCATTCTATGGTTCGAACGACGGTTGACAGCGTCAAACCGCTAGCTTTACTGCGCCCGCCAAGTCGCAGGCCGGGCGACATTCCAATTGCGAGTTGAGACGTGGATCTCGAAGCCGTCAGAACGCGGGTCTTTGCGAGCGTGTCGCAGAGCTATGTGCAGCGGGATTCCATGCTGTACGCGCTGGGCCTGGGCTACGGCGCCAACCCCACCGATCCGGCCGAGCTGCAGTTCACCTATGAAAAGGGCCTGAAGACGGTCCCTTCGATGTGCGTCGTCCTGGGCTATCCGGGCTTCTGGATGGCCGAGCCGAAGTACGGCATCGACTGGGTGAAGGCGCTGCACGCCGAGCACTATTTCGAGATCCACAAGCCGATCCCGCCCGAAGGCGCCCTGCGGGCCGAGCACGCCCTGCCCGCCGTCGAGGACAAGGGCGATGGCAAGGGCGCGCTTCTGTATATCGAGAAACGCCTATTCGACGAGAGCGACGAGCTGGTCGCCATGATCCGCCAGACCATGTTCCTGCGTGGCGACGGCGGCTATGGCGGCTATGGTTCGCCGCCGCCGCCGCCCGAGGCTCTGCCCGACCGCGCCGCCGACAAGGTGACGGACATCGCCCTCCTGCCGCAGCAGGCGCTGATCTACCGCTTGAGCGGCGACTACAACCCGATCCACGCCGATCCGGAGCTGGCCGCCAAGGCCGGCTTCTCCCAGCCCATCCTGCATGGGCTGTGCACCATGGGCCTGGCCACAAAGGCGCTGCTGGCCGAATTCGGCGGCGCCGATCCGGCGAAGCTGAAGTCGCTGTACGTGCGGTTCAGCAAGCCTGTGTTTCCCGGCGAGACGGTGCGGTTCGAATTCTATGACGAAGGACAGCAGGTCCGCTTCCGGGCGCGGGCGGTCGAGCGCGACGTCGTCGTCCTTGATCGCTGCCGGGCGGAGCTGCGCTAGGCCCCAGTCCGCCGGAATCCGCCGGTTCGGGACCAGTCCCTGCCCAAAGCTTTGATTTGGGGGCTGGATTGCGCCATGTGACGGCGGCCGGCTGAATGAGGTCGGAAGGAGGAACCGCGTGACCGCGCCGCTGAAGTTCAAGAACGAATATCTCTACCCGCACGTCATCCCGCACTGGGCGAAGTTCCACCCCAAGGGCGTGGCGGTGATCTGCGACGACGAGAGCCGGACCTGGGTCGAGCTGGAGCGGCGGACCTGCAAGGTGGCGAACGCCCTCATCGCGGCCGGCGTGAAGAAGGACGTCAAGGTCTGCCTGTTCATGCGCAACAGCATGATCAACTTCGAGATCTTCTGGGGCGTGGTCCGCTCCGGGGGCGTGCTGGTGGCCCTGAACCCGATGATGAAGGGCGAGGCGCTGGCCAATATGATCAACAAGTCGGACGGGACCATCCTGTTCGTCGACGCCGACGAGCTGGCCACGATCGCCGACATCGCCGACAAGCTGGCGAACATCCCACGGGATCGGATCTATGTGGCGGGGCAAGAGGCCGAAGGCTGGAACACGGCCGAGGCCTTCATCGAAGCCGGCGCCACGACCCCTCTGAACATCGACTTCGATCCGGAAGACTCCTTCAACATCGTCTACACCTCGGGCTCCACGGGGATTCCCAAGGGGACCGAGCTCAGCCACCGGGCGCGCCACCACTACACCTTCGGCGCCGGCCATTGGTTCGGCTTCGACCGCGACTCCGTCACCCTGCTGCCGACCCAGTTGTTCGCCAACGGCACCTGGGTGACGATGGGGCCCTGCATGTATCGCGGGGGCTGTGTGGTCGTGCAGTGCAAGTTCAGCGGGGAAGACTTCATCCGCCTGGTCGAGAAGCACCGCGTCACGCACGCCTTCCTGGTGCCGACCATGACCATCCAGATCCTGGCGGCCCTGAAGCCGGAGGACGACATGTCGTCGTTCCGCGTGCTCTACACGGCGGGCCAACCGCTGATGCCGCAGACCGTCCTCGACATCGCCCGGCTGCTTCCCGAGACGGAGCTGTGGGAGATCTACGGCCAGAGCGAAGGCTTCGCGACCATCATGGGGCCCGTCGAGCGGGCGCAGAAGCCGGGTTCGGTGGGCACGCCCTTGGTCCTGGACGACATCCGCATCATCGATGACGACGGCGTCGAGCTCCCCACAGGCCAGCTCGGCGAGATCTGCGGCTACTCCATCGGCCTGATGAAGGGCTACTACAAGGACCCCGAGAACACGGCCAAGGCCACCTGGGTCAGCCCGGAGGGACGGACCTACCTGCGCAGCGGCGATCTCGGACGCCTGGACGAGGATGGGTTCCTCTATCTGGGCGGGCGCAAGAAGGACATGATCAAGTCCGGCGGGATCAACATCTTCGCCGCCGACCTGGAGGGCGAGCTGACCAAGCACCCCGCGGTGCACGAGGCCGCCGCCATAGGCATTCCGCATCCGAAATGGGTGGAGACCCCGATGGCCTTCGTGATCCTCAAGCAGGGCGCCGCGGTCACGGCCGAGGAGATCCTCAGCTGGACCAACGACCGGCTGAACAAGTTCCAGCGCCTGTCCGCGGTCGAGATCGTGGAGGAGCTTCCCCGCGTCACCTACGGCAAGGTCGACAAGCCGAAGCTGCGCGCGAAGTACTGGCCGGCCTAAGCAGCGGCGCCCGATATCCGCCGATGCGGCGCGCGCAGCCAGCCCTGAGCGCGTCCGATCTTGGTGCGGCGAGGCGCGAAAAGCCGAACTAGCCGTGCCCGTTCCGCACCAGCTCGAGGAATTCCTGACGGGTCCGCGGGTCGTCGCGGAGCACGCCCACCATGTGGCTGGTCGTGAGCCGGGAGCCCGGCGTGTTGACGCCGCGCATGGTCATGCAGCTGTGTTCGGAGACGAGCACCACGCCCACCCCCTTGGGCTTCAGAATGTCGTGGATCGCCTGGGCGATCTCGGCCGTCAGCTTCTCCTGGATCTGCAGGCGCCGCGCGAAGCCGTTCACCACCCGGGCCAGTTTTGAGATGCCCACCACCCGCTTGTCCGGCAGATAGCCCACGTGGGCCTTGCCCAGGAACGGCAGCATGTGGTGCTCGCAGAAGCTGACCACCCGTATGTCGCGCAAGACGACCAGTTCGTCGTAGCCCGCGACCTCTTCGAACGTGCGCTCCAGGTACTCCCGCGGATCGGCGTCATATCCGCCGAAAAGCTCGCGATAGGCCTTGGCCACGCGCTTGGGCGTATCGAGCAGCCCTTCTCGCGTGGGGTCGTCGCCGGCCCAGCGGATCAAGGTGCGGACGGCGGCCTGGGCCTCGTCTTCGCTCGGGCGCAGATTGTCGGTGTCGGACATACGAAAACCTCCCGCGGCGATCCGCCCCAAGTGGACCGGTGAAGTCAAGGCTCAAGGTGCGGATGACAGCGTCCGATGGTGAGGCTAGGTTCCCGCCTTTCCCCAAACCGACCTTCGCCGCAGAGGTTCGCACCATGGCCGACGACGCCACCGCCCCGCACCCCGACATCCTCAACGGCGCGGCCCAGACCCAGATCAAAAGCATCGTCGAGCGGGTGGAGCGGCTCGAGCTGGAGAAGGCCGAGGTCGCCGAGCAGATCAAGGAAGTCTTCGCCGAGGCCAAGGGGAACGGCTTCGACGTCAAGGTGCTGCGCAAGGTCGTCCGCCTGCGCAAACAGGATCGCGCCAAGCGCATGGAGGAGGAGGCGATCCTCGAGCTCTATCTCTCCGCGCTCGGAGAGCTTTGAAACGCAAGGCCCCAGACCTCAAGGCTCAGGCCCGCCGGGCGGCGATGAACGCCTTGCGGCGCGCCCGACGCCAGGCCGAGCGCGCCGGCGTGAAGCTCTCCGACTGGGAGGGCGAATTCCTGGGGGGCGTGGAGGAACGCCTGAAGACCTTCGGCCGGGCCTTCGCCGATCCCGAAAAGGGCGTGCCGGGCCAGGCGCTCTCCGTGCGTCAGCGGCTCAAGCTCAAGGAGATCGCCGGCAAGGCGAAGGGCGACAAGCCGACGTGGCGCCGGCCGCGCTAAGCGTCAGGGCCACATACCTAAGCCGCCAGGGCAATAGCCCGAGACCCAGCATCGACTGATGGCGCCCTAGCCCCACTCGGCTGACCTGCCGTGGACGCCGGCTGTCCTCAGTCCGGCCGGGCGCAGGAGTCGGCCCAGATGTGGGCAACGGCGATTGGCTCGTGGCCCGCGTTCTCCAGTTCCTCGAGCAGTGCGCTGGCGTCGGCCAGGTCCGGCATCATTGCCGTCGCGATATCGAGGTGCGGCTCCACCCACGGCTGCACATGGTTGAAGGCGCGCACCAGGGCGCTCAAGACGCGGTAGGGCGTGGGCTGGAAACCGCCCTCCGCCGCCGCCAGCGAGACCCTTTCGCGGGCCGCCGCGAGCTGGGCGTGGAAAAAACCCACCCGGTCGATCGCGCCCTTCGACAGCAGGCCGAGGTGGGAGCCGACGGCAGGATACAGCTGCGGCTCCGAGAGGCTCCATGTCCGAAAGAAGTCCGCGTCGAAGGCCTCGCGCGCGCGATGTCGGCGGGTGATCTCCGCGGCCATGGCGGCGGCTTGCCATTGCAGCGCGGCCACCTCGGGCCGCAGTGCGCGCGAAACCACCCGCGCGGCCAGGCGTCGCTGAGCGACCACCACGCCGCCGGCAATCACGGCAAGGCCGAGCAACTGGATAAGGAGGAAAGTCGCCGTCATGTCCCCCTCATGCCGTGATCGTCGCGGCCCGGCTCAATCCTTGAGCAGTGACATGTACCGATCGTATTCCTGCTTGGCGCGTTGTTGCGACCAGCGTTCGAATTCCGGCGTCAGGACATAGTACTTCATCTGGGCGGTCTGGCAGGCTCGGCCGTAATTGCTATATGCGTCGTCCTTGAGGCCGCAGATTATGGTCGCATGGCCGAACGCCGTGCGCGCGCCATTCTTATCGCCATCCTGCACCAGTAAATCGCCCTTCTTCACGAGCACTTCGTTGAGCCGGTATTCCGGGGCCAAATCCATCTGGTGAGCCACGCCTTCCTTGCCGTTGCGCTCGATCCACAAGGCGGCCCTATCGAGTGCGTCGACAGCCAGCTTGCGGTAAGGCGCGGCTTCGGCCCGTTTGTCGGCCGAATACCATGTGCCTGCCTTTTCGATGGCGAAATCGGCGACATCGCGTTCCAGGTGCTCCATCGAGACCATCGCACCGTGGACCTCGTCCACCGCCAACTTGTCGCCGCGCACGGAATTGAGACGCTTGAATTCGGCCAGGGCATCGGCGCGGACCTCGGTCAGGACCTGCTGCGCGATTTCGGGATGCCCCGTCTCGATCGCGTTGATCGCATATTCCCGCACGACCTTCGCGTGTTGCGCCAGGACCCCTTGGCGACCGAGCTGCGCGGCATATTGCTTGAGCGCGCCATAGGCCAGCTTTGCCTCAGGAAAGGCCTCGGCTGCTCCGCCCTTGCCTTCGCGGATCACCGCCACGCGCACGGCCGCGGCATTGAACAGCTCTCCGGCAACGAATGCGCGTTGGTCAGGCGGCAGGTCGGGCGCGTTGAATATCCGGTCGAGAGCGTACACTTTCAGATTGCATGCCTCGATCCTCTTTTCCCCGAAACAGCCGAAAGTCATGTCGCCGGCAGGCTTGGCCCAAATAATGTACGACGGTTCGCCGAGGGGAGTCCGCACCTTGGCGATCGGGGTCATTGGATATCTTGCTGCAAGCCAGCCTTTCAGCCCTTCGCGCATCCACAGCACATTGCGATAGCCCCAGCGACGCAAGTGCTGGGAAGCATTGACCGAATAGCCGCAGCTCGAATGGTGACAGTAGACCAGGATCGCGCGGTTCTTGTCGCCAGCCGTCAATTGTTTCAGTGCGGCAAGCGCCTTCGCCTCATTCGCCGGGTCCAGGCTTGGCTGCGCCAGCAGCGGCACAGGAACCGCATTCGGCAACTGATCGAGATCGCGCATGGGGGCGATGACCAGGAGTTGGGGAAAGCGGTCGATCGCGCATTTGGCTTCACGCGGGGAAACGGTGATCACGCCTTCGAGATGCTGCGGCGTGGAGCCCGATGATGCGGGCGGCTCGGCGCCGACGTAGCATTGCGCCTTGATATCGGCGATCGAAGCGGCCTGCGCGGCAATGGGCCCCGCCAGCGCCGTCTGAGTCTGGGCGCCCACCTTCGCCGTCGCGGCGGCGGGTGGTGCCGCCGGCGCCTCGTTCTCCGGCGGCAATGTCCAGTTGACCGCGCTCGCCCATTGGCCGGCGACCGGTTGTCCGGCGGCGTCCGTCGCGGGGCGAAATCTGGCCAGCCGCATCATCAGCGAGCAGGTGCCGGCGTCCAGGTCTACATTCCCGCTGGATCGGGTGATGCGGCAGCCGCTTACGCGCCCGTCGACGGAGACCTCGACCGCGAAGCCGACCTTGCCTTGCGCAGCCTGGCGGAGCGCGGCTGGCGGGTAGGTGGAAGTATTGAAGATCAGCGCGAGATCCGAGACGGGCTTGGCCGCCGTGGGCGCCGACTGACCCATGGCTGGTGTGGCCACGAGAAGTGAGGCGAGGAACAACCAAGGTGTCTTCAACACGTCGATCCGCGACATCCGATGCTCGTCAGCGAGAATTACCTTCAGTCCCACGTTTCCCCCCTCACAGACCGCTCACGGCCTGCGCCGAGCGGCGTTGACGCCCTTGAGCTATCAGGGCGCAGCTTGTCCTACGTCTTGCTGAATCCCAACGCGCATTACGACCAATGTTACCGATGTTTTCGCGCGGCCGGAGCAAAGCATGCGCGTGAACTCACGTCTGTGCCTTCATGCTGGTCCGTAGCGTTTGACGCTGTGTGCAAACTTCATGGCTTCATCCAGGGTTGGAAACGTACGTTGCGCATATCTGTAGCGACCGTCCTGGAGCGTGATGTCTAACGACACCATGAGCGAGGCGTCCTGGAGGCTGACGCCGTATTCTGTTGCAACGGCCTCAACCGCGCGGTCGATTTCTTCTTTTTTCGAAGCGAATTCCCGCGCTTCCCGCATCAGTCTCACCTGCAATACTCTCGGCAGCCTCGATTGTGGCGGTCCGAACCGGTTTGAGGTCGGCGTGCCCGGGCTGCAGAACTGCACGATGATCCATCCACTGGCGACGATCGAGAGCACCGACAACACGGCCGTCAGCCCCCCGCCGCTGCTGAACGGGAGCGCCGCCTGTAAAGCCAAGGGGCCGGCCAAGGTCCATCCCGAGAGGTCTCGATCATGCAACCTCCTGACCTGGACGGAAACAGTCGGTGCGAGCAAAAGCGCGGTGACGGCGCCGAAGATCACCAGGCCCGCGTGTCCAGCCAGTCTTACTGAAGCCCTCATGAAGAGCAGCGTCGCGGTCTCGATCGCCAGGACGAACACCATCCACCACCAGAACTCAGGTCGGCGCGATCGTCCCTTCAGATCGAACGTCCGCCGCCAGACCTCGGTGACGGATTCAATCGGCCTCACTGAATCGTTTGGCGTGCGCCCAAGCCATTTTGATGGGCGGGCAGCCCCCGAGGTCGGCATTCAGATCCCTCCGTCGGCGCATCGGCCGGGGGCCGGCGCGGCGCGAAATGCGGATGCCGCATAGGACTTGAACTCACGCCAGTCGCGGCCCGTCATGGCTTCCTCATTGCCGTGCTCGACATCCGGCGGCATGCGCCTGCCCGGACCGGGATAGATATGGATCATGTCCGCACAGGTCTCTTCACCGCGCCGCCGAGCTCGTCTTCACCAGCTGAAGGAACTCCTGCCGGTGGAAGTCGGTCTGCGGACCGGCGAGCCGGACGATGTCGTCGTTCGAGAACTGGCCCAGGTACTTGCCGCCGCGCAGCTTTTGGCCGAAGGCGGCGACCGCCGCGGCGAAGGCGAAGTCATTCTTGGGCGGGCCGACAGCCTTCCCGAGCAATGCGGAGATCGGCTGGCGAACCAGTATTGACGTCGTCTCGCCGGGAAGCTTGTAGCGCAGCTCTACGAAAGCCAGTTCCGCACCTTTGTCGGCGCCTGGAGCCGGCGGCGGCCCGTAACGCCCCTCCGGCAGCAGCCGGCCCTTGGACCCCGCCAGCGCCACTTCATACAGCGCCGTCACCTGGCGCCCCGCGCCGATGTCGCCGGCATCGACCTTGTCATTCTTGAAGTCCTCGGTCGCCAGCAGGCGGTTCTCGTAGCCGATCAGCCGGTATTCGGCGACGTAGGCCGGATTGAACTCCACCTGCACCTTCACGTCCTGGGCGATGGTGAAAAGGGTGGAGGAGAGTTCGGTCACCAGCACCTTGCGCGCTTCGCTTACGCTGTCGATGTAGGCGTAGTTGCCGTTGCCGGCGTCGGCCAGCATCTCCAGCGTGGGTTCGGCATAATTGCCGCCGCCGAAGCCCAGGGTCGTCAGGGTGATTCCGTCGTCGCGGTTCTTGGCGACGTATTCCTTCAGCTGCTCCGGATCGCTGACGCCGACGTTGAAGTCCCCGTCGGTGGCCAGGATGATCCGGTTCACCCCGCCTTCGATGCGCGCGCTGCGGGCGGTGGCGTAGGCGATCTGGATGGCCTCGGCGCCTGCCGTCCAGCCGTCGGCCCTTAGCCCCTCGATGGCGGCCTTCAGTTGGACCCGGTCGGCGGTGGGGGCGAGCGCCAGTTTCGCCTCGGTCGAATAGGTGACGAGCGAAACCCGGTCCTGCGGCCGCAGTTGGTCGGCGAGCAGTTCCAGCGTCGCCTTCACCAGAGAGAGCTTGTTCGGTTCGCCCATGGAGCCAGAGACGTCGACCAGGAAGACCAGGTTCGCAGCCGGCCGCTCGGCGCGCGGCAGGTCGTAGCCGCGGAGCGCGATGCGCAGCAGACGGGTCTCGGGGTTCCAGGGCGTCACGGCCAGGTCGGTGGTGACGCTGAAGGGCTGGCTGCGGTCCTTCGGCGCCGGCAGGTCGTAGCGGAAGTAGTTGACCATCTCCTCGACCCGCACCGCGTCCTCCGGCGGCCGCTGGCCAAGGTTCAGGAACCGGCGGACGTTGGCGTAGGAGCCGGTGTCCACGTCGACGCCGAATGTCGAGAACCGCTCCTCCGCCGCGGACTTGACGGGATTGCCGCTGATCTTGGCGTAGCGCTCGCCCGCCGCCATCGGCACAGGCGGCGGCGCGCTCGGGGCCCTGGCCGCCATGTGGAAGCTCCCGCCCCCGGCGAAGGGCTGGAGGAGGGGCTCCATAGCGCCGGGCGGCGGCGGGGGAGATGGCGGGGCGGGTGCGGGCGGAGGGGGCGGCGCCGGAGTCGATGGGACTGGCGGCTGCAGATGTGACATGCAGCTCGCCAGCGCGGTGGCTGCCAAAAGCAGGGTTATCGTGCGCGTCGCGCGTCGCGTCCGCATTGCGCTTCTCCTGAAAAGGAAGAGTGGTCCGAGTGGGCTCGGGGCCGTCTTTCTGGAGCGGGTGAAGGGGTTCGAACCCTCGACCTCCACGATGGCAACGTGACGCTCTACCTCTGAGCTACACCCGCACGAGAAAGACGGCCCTCATCGCCAGTTCGATAGACTGGTCGACAGGCCCTAATCTTAAGCTTGGAGCTTAGATTCTACCTCGGCCGTGGGAAGGCTGTCCTTCCCAGGCGCACACGCGGCCGCGGCCGCCGAAAACGGCAGCTCCTCGGGCGAATATGATGCGTGCGTTGCTCATGGTGCGGCGCAAATAGCAGCGCTTAGAAACGTGGTCAATGTCTGAAAATGGCCAAACCCTCGACGCCAGCAGTGGCGCAAAATGCTGAATATCAATTGACGCTAGGCGTCCGCCGAACTCACCCCGCCTTACGCCGCTTCGGCGGCTCCCTTGACCATGTCCTCAAGCCCCTGCTCGCGCACCTTGCGGTAGAGGGTCGAGCGGCCGATGCCGAGGCGGCGGGCCACTTCGCTCATGTGGCCGGCGTAGACCTCGATGGCGAGCTGGATGAGGTCGCGCTCGATGTCTTCGAGCGTGCGCAGATGACCCCGGCCGTCGAGAATCCGAACCGGCGCCTCGCCGCCGGCGGGCGCGGCGACCTCGGCCTGCGGCTCAGCCCCGGGCGCGGCCTGCGACGGGGGAACCACCACGCCGGAGATGGCCGGGAAATCGTGAGGCTGCAGATAGGGCGCGTCGGCGAGCACGATGGCGCGGTAGACCGCGTTCTCGAGCTGTCGGACGTTGCCCGGCCAGTCGTGGGCCGTCAGGCAGGCCAGGGTCTCGGGCGAGGCGCCCACCACCGACTTGCCCTCCTCGACATTGAACCGACGGACGAAGGCGTCCACCAGGGCGGGGATGTCTTCCTTGCGCTCACGCAGGCTGGGGGCCTCGATCGGGAAGACGTTCAGCCGGTAGAACAGGTCTTCGCGGAACCGGCCCTGCGACACGGCCTGCGACAGGTCGCGGTTGGTGGCCGAGACGATGCGCGCATCCACCTTGATGGAGCGCTTGGCGCCGATCGGGTCGATCTCGCTTTCCTGCAAGGCCCGCAGCAGCTTGACTTGGACGTCGAGCGGCAGCTCGCCCACCTCGTCCAGGAACAGGGTGCCGCCGTTGGCTTCCTGGAACTTGCCGAGGTGCTTGTCGACCGCGCCGGTGAAGCTGCCCTTCTCGTGCCCGAAGAGGATGGACTCCACCAGGTTCTCGGGGATGGCGCCGCAGTTGACGGCCACGAAGGGCTTGCCGGCGCGCGCCGAAGAGCCGTGCACGGCGCGCGCGATCACCTCCTTGCCCACTCCGCTCTCGCCGGTGACCAGGATCGGGATGCCGCTCTTGGCCGCGCGCTGGCCCAGCCGCTTGACCATGGCCATGGCGGCCGAAGCGCCGATCAGGTCGTCGAAGGTGGTGCGGCCGGCGGCGTGTTTCTTCAGCCGGTCCACCTCGCCCTTCAAGGCGCCGAGCGAGAGCGCGTTGCGGATCGAGACGATCACCCGCTCGGGCGCGGCCGGCTTGACGAAGAAATCCATGGCGCCGGCCTGCATGGCCTCGACCACGGTCTCGATCCCGCCCGTCGCGGTGACCACGATGACCGGCTGATCGAAACCGCGGGCGCGCATCTCGCGCAGCGTGTCCTGGCCGGAAATGCCGGGCAGGACGAGGTCCAGGAGGACCACGTCGGCCGCCGTCCCCGCCATCAGGCGCTTCAGCGCGTCATCGCCGCTTTCCGCGTGGGCCACGACGAACCCTTCGCGTTCCAGGACGGCCTGGATCAGCCGGCGTTGAGTCGGATCGTCGTCGACGACGAGGACGGTCTTGGCCATTCGAACACCACCACATTCACCCGGGCTTCGTCTCTTGGCGGACGAGCTCCTTATGTCGCGAATTGATACAGGCGACGGGTAAAGGCGGAGTTTCGGAGACCCTATCCAGTCCTTAACGTGGGAGGGTCGTCGCGTTCGCGAGATAGGGGCTCGCCGCGTGCAGCGCGGGCGCCGCGTCGACCTGGGCGGCGGCGTCCTCGGCGGCTTCCTCGGTGGAGGGCGCGGCCGCCGACACGACGGGCGCAGGCGCAGGCGTCGCAGGCTGGGATTGAAGGGCGGCCTCCACCGGCGCGCCCGCCTCCCGCTCGGCGCAGCCGAGGTTCAGGTACATGCCCTTCAGATAGCCGCGGCGGGTCCAGCCGGCCATGGCGGCGTCCGCCCGCTGCTTGTCGCGCTTGCTGGCGCCGGTCAGCAAGCGAACCACGCCTCGGTGGGGGATGAGGCTCTTGACGGCGTCGGTCATCAGATCGCCCGCCTGGTTGGCGGCCTTGGTCTTCTGCGGCGGCGCGTCGGCGTCAGGGCCCAGCACCGTATCGAGGGTGGCGATCTCGCGGGGGATGCTCTCGCAGGCCGGCGCGGGCGGCGCCGCGTAAGGGTCCGCCTTGGCGGTCTTCAGCACGTCGGGAATGTCGCCGGGGAGAAGGCCAAGGCCCTGCTCCTGACCAGGCTTCACCACTTCGGCTCGCGCGGCGACGGGCGCGACCGCCAAAACGGCGACGGCGACCATCAAGGTCGTGGGGGCGGCGCGGGCCTTGCGCATCTGCGGGATCCTTCGTGCGTGTCCGCAACAGAATTCGCAGATGATCAATGGGTTCACGGCCAAGCCGCGCGCAGCGCGCCCTCCCCACGCGAAACGTGATCAACTATGTCTGGGGGCATGAACGCCCGCCTCAAGACCGACGCCTTGCCTCAATGGCGCCTCGACGACCTCTACGCCGACCGCGAAGACCCGAGGATCGAGGCGGACCTGGCCGAGGCCGCATCCGTCATCGCCAAGCTCTGCGAGCTGAAGGGCGAACTGATCGCGGCGCGCGCGGCGCCGGCCCTGCTGGGCGAGCGGCTGGACCGGGGCGTGCAGCTCTACGAACAGGCGACCAACAAGCTTTGGGGCGTGGGAGCCTACGCCTCGCTCGCCGCCTCCGTCGCCCGGGACGATCCCGCGTGGGCCAAGTTCGAGGCCGACATCCGGACGCGCGCCGCCGAGATCGGCGCGGAGAGCCTCTTCTTCACCCTGGAGATCAACCAGCTTGAAGACCTGGAGCTGGAGGCTGCGCTGTCGCAATGGCGCGATGCGCAACGCTGGCGACCCTGGCTGCGCCGGGTGCGGCTGTCGCGGCCGCACGAGCTGTCGGCCGAGCTGGAGCGGATGCTGGTCGACCGCAGCCCCGCCGTCGCCAACTGGAGCCGGCTGTGGGACGAGACCCTGGCGCGGCTGACGGCGAAGGTCGGGGAGGAGAGCCTCACCCTGCCGGAAGCCCTGAACCGGCTGTCGGACCCGGACGGCGAAATCCGCCGCGTCGCCGCGCAGGGCCTGGCCGAGGCGCTCGAGGCGCGGACCCCGGTGCTGGCGCTGTGCCTCAACACCCTGGCGTTCGAGAAGCAGGTGGAGGACCGCTGGCGGCGCTATGCCGATCCGGCCGCCTCCCGCCACATCGCCAACGAGGTGGACGGCGAAGCCGTCGAGGCCCTGGAGGCGGCGGTCGTGGCCTCCTATCCCTCGGTCAGCCACCGCTACTATCGGCTGAAGGCCCGGGCGATGGGCCTGAAGAGCCTCAACTACTGGGACCGCAACGCGCCGCTTAACACCGCTCCCCCGCGCCTCTACGGCTGGGAAGAGGCCCGCGACCTGGTGCTTGAGAGCTTCGCCGGCCTGGCGCCGGCCTTCGCCGACACGGCCCAGGGCTTCTTCGCCCAGCCCTGGATCGACGCCAGACCCCGGCCCGGCAAGCAGTCCGGCGCCTATTCGCATCCGGTGACGGCCGAGCGGCACCCGTACGTGTTCATGAACTACATGGGCGAGCGGCGCGATGTGCTGACGCTGGCGCACGAGCTGGGGCACGCCGTGCACCAGACCCTCGCGCGGCCGCTCGGCACCCTGCTGGCCGACACCCCGCTGACGCTCGCCGAGACCGCTTCCATCTTCGGCGAGGGGCTGGTGTTCGAGAAGCTCCTGGCGGAGGCGACGCCGGACGAGCGACGCGGCCTGCTGGCGGGCAAGATCGAGGACGGGCTCAACACCGTCGTCCGGCAGATCGCCTTCCATCGCTTCGAGACCCGCTTCCACGCGGCGAGACGGCAGGGAGAGCTCGCCGCCGACGAGATCGCCAGCCTGTTCGTCGAGGTGATGGCCGAAAGCCTGGGACCGGCGGTCACCCTGAACGGGGGCTACGAGCACTACTGGGCCTACGTCAGCCACTTCGTGCACTCGCCGTTCTACGTCTACGCCTACGCATTCGGCGACCTGCTGGTGCGGGGCCTCATGGAGGCCCGCCGGAAGGACCCCGCCGCGTTCGCGCCGCTCTACGAGGGCCTTCTCGCGGGCGGCGGCGCGCGGACCTATGTCGAGGCGCTCGCGCCCTTCGGCCTGGACCCGCGGGACAAGGCGTTCTGGATAGCCGGCATGACGCAGCTCGAACGATTGGTGGACGAGTTCGAGGCTCTGGCCTGACGCATGGCCTGGACGCGTCGCTATGAGGACGCCGAACCGCAGCGCGTGAACCGCTGGCTGGCCCAGGCGGGCGTCTGTTCGCGGCGCGAGGCGGAAACCCTGATCGCCCAGGGCCTGGTGACGATCGACGGCGAGCCGGTCTCCGATGTCGGACGCAAGATCCTGCCCGGCCAGACCCTGACGCTGGCCGACGCCGCGGAGCCCAAGCTGGGCGGCGGCCTGACCGCCGTGCTGCACAAGCCCATGGGCTTCGTCTCCGCCCAGCCGGAGCCAGGCCAGACGCCCGCGGCGCGCTTGCTGACCCGCGCGGCGCTGGTGGGCGACAGCGCTGTGATCCCCGAGGCCCGCACCAGCCTGGCGCCGCTCGGCCGCCTGGACATGGAGAGCCGCGGCCTGCTGCTGCTGTCCGAGGACGGGGTGCTCGCCAAAGCCATCATCGGACCGGAGTCCGAGCTCGAGAAGGAATACCTGGTCCGCGTCACTGGCCAGGTGACCGGAAAGAAGCTGGCCAGCCTGCGGCACGGCCTGCGGCTGGACGGGCGGCCCTTGCGCCCGGCGAAGGTGGAGGCGACCGCGCCCCAGCAGCTCCGCTTCGTGCTCAAGGAGGGCCGAAACCGGCAGATCCGGCGCATGTGCGAGCAGGTCGGCCTGCACGTGACAGACCTGTTCCGCATCCGCATCGGGCCGCTGGAGCTGGGCGAGTTGCCGGAAGGCCGCTGGCGCGCCCTGGCGCCGGAAGAGCGTGCGGCTCTGATCAAGGCTGCGGGGTGAGCTTGAGCGGCGCGGCCGTCTCGTGTAGCACCCGGCGCAACGTCAGCACCAAGGGGTCGCCCAAGCCGATGGCCAGCAAGGTTTCCGAATACCACCGCGGCGACATGGAGATCAGCGAGCAGGTCTCGACCTACCACGCCGTCATGAGCGCCTCGAAGTGGGGCTCGCTTGCGATCGGCGACGCGGTGCTGTTCCTGACGCTCTGGTTCTGCACCGGCGCCGGCTTCCTGGGCGCCCTGATCACCGCGGTCGTGGTGGCGGTCCTCGGCGTCTTTTTCCTGCGCGGCGGCGGCGCTCACTGAGGCGCTCCCCTCTCCGCCTCACCCTTTTGGGGGTGGACAGGGCGTGAAAGTTTCCCCTACAGCGGTCGGCCGTTAACTTTCCGGCCGCGGCCGGATGTCCTGCAGAACGCATCGGGAGCCGGCACTTGACGGAAAAGCCCCGGGGGCAGGAGGCGCGCGTGCGCCCCTGGATGATCGACGCGGTCGCCGGCGGCGGCCTTGCGCTCGCGATCATCACTGTCGCCAACGCCGCCCTGCCGCACAGGGATCGCACACCGGCCCGCCCGGCGCCGGCGGACGTCCGACCCGCGTCGGCGGCCCCCGCGCAGCCGCGGGCGCTCATCGCGTTCCAGACGCCCGCCCCCGGATTTCCGGTGATCTCGCCGTTCGGCCTGCGCAAGCTTCCCTGGGAGGGGAGCGGCCGCCTGCACGCGGGCGTGGACATCGCCGCGCCGCGCGGAGAGCCCGTGCTCGCCGCCGCCGACGGGGTGGTGACGCGACTGGCGGTCGACCCCGGCTACGGCCTGTTCGTAGAGGTGCGCCACCCCGCGGGCCTGGTCACGCGCTACGGCCACTTGTCGGCCTACAGGCCCGAGGTGCGGCCGGGCCTGGCGGTGCGGGCCGGCCAGGCGCTGGGCTCGATGGGCTCCACGGGCTCCTCGACCGGCTCACACCTGCACTTCGAGATCCGCGACGCCAGGGACCGTCCGCTCAATCCCGAGATGTTCCTGGGCCGCAGCTTCGCGCAGGCGTCCGACCTTCCGCTGGAGGCGGCCGCCCGGTTCCCCCGCGGCGTGCGCCTCGCCTACGTGTCGAATATCCCCCGGTCCAAGCGCGAGGAAATGGAGGCGCGGCTGCAACTCGCCTCCGCCCCTGCGCCGAAACCGGAAGCCATCAACGCGCAGCCGACTCCGGGCGCGGACAGCGCCTTCGAGGCGCGCGGCGCCGCGGCCCTCGATTCCGGCGACATGGGATGGCCAGGCGGCGCCGACGCACGCCCCCACGCCCGCTTCAGCTTCGGCCCGACAGGCTAAAAGCCTCGACGGAACGGCGCCGTCTGCGCGTTCAAGCGTTTGCATTTCCCCATGTCCGTTCCCCGACAAAGCCCTTACCGGGGTGAGATGATCGACCTCGGCGGCCGCGCCCTGCGCGTGGTCAGAGCCGGTCCCGCCAATAGCCCGGCGCCGCTCGTGGTGCTGGAGCACGGCGCTTTCGGCTGCGCCGCCGACTGGGCGGTGGTCCAGGAGAGGCTGGCGCGCCAGGGCCTGCGCAGCATCGCCTACGATCGCGCGGGCCTGGGGCATTCGGACCCCGGCCCCACGCCCCGCGACGGCCGCGCGATCGTCGCCGACCTCGGCCTGCTGCTGCGCGAGTTGGACGAGCCGGGGCCTTACGTCTTGGTGGGCCACTCGATGGGCGGGCTGATCGTTCGGCTCTACGCCCTCACCCATCCTGAACAGGTCGTCGGCGTGGTGTTGGTGGACGCCGTCACCCCAGACATCATGAAGACCCGGGCCGGACCGCGCGCGGTGGCCGCCTTCGGCGCCCTGCTCCGCGGGGTGAGCCATGCGGCCCGGGTGGGGCTGATGCGCCCTGTCGCGCTGTTCTCCAGCAACCTGATCGGCCTGACCGGCGAGGCGAAGGTGGAAAAGCGGCGCATCCACAGTTCCCATCCTCACGCCCGCTGGTCGGCGGAAGAGGTGGCGGGGTGGCCGGCGACTTCGGAACAGGCTTCGGAGGCCGAGCTGCCGCCCCAGATGCCGGTGGCGGTGATCACCGCCGGCGGGGCGCGTACGCGCCCTTGGCTCAAGGCGATCCAGTCAGTCCCCGCCATGGCCTCGCGACACGGCTATGTGGAGCATGTGGCGCACGCCCGGCATGCCAGCCTGCTCGGCCCGCGCTTCGCCGATCCGGTGGTCCGAGGCGTGGCGCACGTCTTGAGCCGGGCCTGACGCTTAGCCGGGCTCGCGCTCGACCAGGCCCGCGGCGGCCTCTAGGCGCTGGGCGGTCAGCGGGACGGCGCGCGCAAGCCCTTCGCCCAGCAAGGGGCAGCTCAAGACGCCGTCCGGCCCGACGACGACAGGCAGCGCGCCGCGGGCGATCGCCGGGATGCGCACCAGCGCCCGCCTCTGCTCCTGGGGCAGATGGGACGCGACGCCCGCCAGGGCCCGCACCTCCACCGGCTGCGGCCCGGCCGTGACCTCCAGCCGTCCATCCCAGACCCCTGTCGAATGGGCGCTCAGGCGCCGCGGGGCGAGGCCGCCCCGCGCCGCCTCCCCGGGATTGCGGAGGAGGCTCAGGCTGTCGTCCTCCGCCACGATGCGCGCGCCCGCCAAGGTCGCGTCCAGCCTTCCGCTTCCCGAGACGGACAGCGCCAGCCTCGCCACGGCGTCCCGGCGCGGCGGGCGGCTCGCGCCGCCCGCGCAGACCGAAGCCAGCGCCAGCAGGCGTTCACGCTCGAGCTCCGGCGCCGCCCGAAAGGCCGGGCGCGCCATGCGGAAGCCCCCGCCCGGCAGGGTCGCCAAGTCGCGCGCCAGCGTCAGCGGGGTGTCGGGTTCGGCGGGCGGCGCCGTCTCGTCGTCCGCGAGGGCCGCGCGAGCCCGCGCGCGGGCGTAGCGCAGGTCGGCGTTGGCCGGATCCTCGATCCAATCGACGCCCGCCTCGACCAGGCGGTCGCGCAGGGCGGCGCGGCGCAACGCCAGCAAGGGGCGCAGCAGGAACAGGCCCCGCCCCTGCGGCCAGGCCGGCGAGGGAGCCCATTCCCTCGGCTCGGGCGTGGTGGAGCCGGCGCGGCGCATGGCGCGCGCCTCCAGCACGTCGTCGGCGGTATGGCCGAGCAGCAGCACCCGCGCGCCGGCCGCACGGGCGGCCTCGGCAAGCAGGCGGTGACGGGCCTGGCGCGCCGCGGCGGGGAGCCCCGTCGCGGGCTTTTCGCCGGTCCAGGCGAGCGCCTGGAATTCCGCGCCGGCGCGCTGGGCGAGATTGGCGCAGGCCGCGATCCAGGCGCCGCTTTGGGGTTGCAGGCGATGGTCGACAGCAAGCGCGAGGAGCCGGCGGCCGCGCCAGTTCGCCCACGCCTGGGCGGCGAGCAACAGGGCGGCGGAATCGCCGCCGCCGGAAATGGCCACGGCGATGGGACGCTCGGAGTGGGCGAGAAGGCGGCGGTCCAGGACGTCGAGGACCGCCGGTACCGGTGCTAGGCCGCGCACTTGGCCTGTTTCGCCGTCGCCTCGGCTCGGGCGGTGACTGCGGCCGAGGCCTTGGGATAGCGCTTGGGCAGTTCGGAAAGGATGGCGCAGGCGTCCTGCGGCTTCTTCAGAGCGGTCAGCGAGCGGGCGACCTCACCCACCGCGTCAGGCGCCCAGCTGGTCTTCGGCCAGCCGCGGATGGCGGCGACATAGGCCGACGCCGCCCGCGCCTGGTCGCCCCGCGCGGCGAGCGTCTTGCCCCACCAGTAGCGGGCCTCGGGGGTGCGCGCGCCATCCGGATAGGCCTCGACGTACGCCTCGAACGCCGCCTCGGCCGCGGCGTAGTCGCCGGATAGCATGAGCTGACGCGCCCGGGCGAAGTCCTCGGCCGCGCCGCCCTTGGCGGGCGCGGGCGTCGGTTCAGCCGCGGCGGCGGCCGCCGGAGCGGCGGGCTGGGGCTGAGCCTGGGCTTGGGCCTGCATGGCAGTGAGCTGGTCGGAGAGCGCCTTCACCTGACCTTGAAGGTCCGCGTTGGCTTTGCGCAGCTGGTCGACGCCGTAGGCTGCGGTCTCCAGCTGGCCGTTGATCCGCGTGAGCGACTGCTCAAGGTCGCCGATGCGGTTGGCCAGCTCCAGCAGCCGCGCGTCGGTTTCCGCCGGCTGCACCACCACCGGCTTTCCGGTGTCCCGCAGCTGGAAGACGATCGCCCGGAGCTCCCGCAGCACCTTCTCCATGCGGTCGAGGCGCTTTGCGTCCCGGGCGTTCAGGGGGTCCTCCGCCGGCGTGGCCGGCAGAGGCGTCTGCGCCGACGCGGGGACGGCGCAAAGGAGGAGCGTCACGGCCGCAGCCGACGCACGCCAGTTACAAAAAGCCATGGCGCTCCCGCCTTTCAGATCAACGCGCGCCGCCGGTGATGGCGGTGTGGGCGTTACGGTTGTGGGCGTCGGCCTCTTCGCCGGTGCCCGCATCGATCGGCTTCTCCTTTCCGTAGGAGACGGTGCTGATCCGGTCGCCGGCGACGCCGCGGGCGACCAGGAAGTCGCGCACCGCGTTCGCCCGCCGGGCGCCGAGCGCGAGGTTGTATTCGCGCGTCCCGCGCTCGTCGCAATTGCCTTCGATCCTGACGGCCACCGCCGGATAGCGCTTCAGCCAGGCGGCCTGGGCCTCCAGGAGCGGCTGGGCGTCGGTGCGGATGTCGTACTTGTCGAAGTCGAAATAGACCCGGTCGCCGACGTTGACGACGAAGTCGCGCTCCGAGCCCGGCAGCACCGTCTCTCCGACCGGCGCGGGCGGCGGCGCGGTCTCGGCGGGCGGCGGGGGCGGCGGCGGCGGCGCAGCGGGGGCCGGCTTGGGCTTGGATGCGCAGGCGGCGAGGGTGGCGGCGGCCGCCGCGGCCAGGGCCAGGCGCAGGGCCGCCCGGCTGTTGAACGGAGCAGTCATGACGCGAGGATCTCCTTCCGGGGTGGGGCGCGGGAACGCGCGAATACCTGACAGTTGCTTCAATGCGCTTCCGACGCAACTCATTGCAGCAACGGCGACCAGGCTGGGTCGCTCGCCGCGCCTGGATAGGGCACGGGCTGCAGGCTGCGGCCGGTGACGTCGACGGTCCATAGTTTGGAGGCGCCCGACGCCGGCTCGCGGGAGAACATCAGCACTCGGCCGTTGGGGGCCCAGGTCGGGCCCTCGTCCATATAGCTGGAGGTCAGCACCCGCTCGTCCGACCCGTCGGCGCGCATGACACCGATGTGGAACTCCCCGCCGGTCTGCTTGGTGAAGGCGATAAATTCCCCGGTCGGGCTCCAGACGGGGGTGGTGTAGCGCCCCTGGGCGTAGGAGATGCGGTGCGGGTTCGAGCCGTCCGCGCCCATCACATAGAGCTGCGGCGAGCCGGAGCGGTCGGAGTTGAACACCACCTGGGAACCGTCGGGCGAGAACGATGGCGAGGTGTCGATCGCCGGGTCTGCGGTCAGGCGGCTGGTGCGTCGGCTGCGCAGGTCCATGACATAGACATCGCTATTGCCGGCCCGTTCCACCGAAAAGGCGACCTTCGTCCCGTCCGGCGAGAAGCGCGGGGCGAACACCATCCCCTGGAACGCCCCCAGGCTTTCCCGGCGGCCGGTCTCGAGGTTGAACAGATAGATCTGCGAGCCGTCGGCCTTCAGCGTCATGTAGGTGATCTCCTGGCTGTTCGAGGAGAACCTGGGCGTCATGACGGCGGTGGAGCCGTCGGTCAGATAGCTGGGGTTGGCGCCGTCCTGATCCATGATCGCCAAGCGCTTGGTGCGCTGGGCCCGCCCGCCAGTCTCGGCGACGAACACCACGCGGGTGTCGAAATAGCCCTTCTCGCCGGTCAGGCGCTCGTAGACCTGGTCGGAGATCTTGTGCGCCACCCGCCGCCAGTTCTCCGGGCTGGCGGTGAATTGCAAGCCCAGCAGCTGCTGCTCGGAGAACACGTCCCACAGCCGGAAATCGACCACCAGCCGGCCGTCGACGATCCGGGCCTGCCCGTTGACCAGCGCCTGGGCGTTGATTTGCTTCCAGGCGGGGAAGCTGGGCTGCACCGCCGCATTCAGGCCCGTCTCAACGAAGGTCGCCGGGTCGAGCGGCCGAAACAGGCCCGAGCGCTGCAGGTTGGCGCCGATCACCTGGACGATGTCCGCCCCGACCTGGCCGCCGCCGAAGGCCGGGATGGCGATGGGCAGCGGCTGGACGTCGCCGCGGTTGACGTTGACCTCAATGGCTGCGCGCGCCGGCGGGGCGAGGGCGGATGCGAAGACGAGCGCGAGGGCGGCGAGGAAGGCGGCGATCGATCTGACCAAGGGAATCCTCATGAGCAGGCCTTGCTGGCGTCGAAGTTCACCCGGATGGGCTGGCCATAGAACTCCCGGGGAAGCGTGCGGAAGGGCGAGGCGGCGTAGACCGCGCTGACCGCGCGGTCGGCGGCGGTGCGGGCGGCTGGCGTCTGGGCGCCGCGGATCTGGGAATGCACGTCGCCCTGCACGCCGCCGCCGTTGTTGAGGGTGAAGACCACCTGCACCAGCACCACACGGGCCTCGGCCACGTCGCAATTGGGGTTCCAGCGGCGTTGCAGCTCTTCGGTCAGACCGTTCAGGGCCGCGGCGGCGGCGGCCGTCCCCAGTGCCGGCCGCGCCTCGGGCGCAGTCTCGGGGCGCGCCGGCCCCTTGGCCGCCGACGACGGCTTGGCGCTCGCCTTCGAGAGCTTCGAAAGGCTGGCGGCCAAGGCGTCCAGGTCCAGGCTGCGCTGCGGTTTCGGCGTCGGCTGGGGCGTGGGTGCGGGCTTCTGCTGCGCCTGGGGCTGCGGCTGCGGGGCCGGCGGCAGGGGCGTGGGGGCAGCGTCGGGAACCGGCTCCTCGGCCTGGGCGGTCTGGGTCTCGGGCGCCTGCACGGCCTCCCGCAGTTCGGCCGGCGGGGCGTTCGAGACGATGGTCACCGGCACCGCCGAGCCCAGCTTCAGGTCGCGCGCGAAAGGCCAGCTGATCAGGAACGCCGCCGCCACCGCGGCGTGCAGCGCGATCGAGCCCATGAAGGCCGGCGAGACCTCCCGCCGCGTCACGGCGTCCGCGCCTCGTCCGACGAGGGGCCGCCGGTGTCAGTGATCAGGTTGATCGAGGTGAAGCCGGACGTGGAGAGCGCGGCCATCACCTGGGCCACGGCGGCGTAGGACGCCCGGCCGTCGGCGCGGACGTACACCGGCTTGGCGGAGTTCGAGCCCGCCTCGGCGCGAAGGGTGGGCGAAAGGCTGGAGAAGGGCGTCTGCCGCTCGCCGACGAAGATCGTTCCGTCCGCGCGGATGGACACCGACAACGGCTCCTTCTGGGCCTGGACGGCGGCGGCCTCAGTCTTGGGCAGGTCGACGGGCACGCCGGCCGTGAGCAGCGGCGCCGAGATCATGAAGATGATCAGCAGCACCAGCATGACGTCGACCAGCGGGGTGACGTTGATCTCCGACAGCGCGCCGCGGCTTCGGCGATTGCGACGGCGGCCGCGGCGGCCGGGGGCGTTGAAAGCGTCGTTGGCCGAGAGCGCCATGGCCTCAGACCCGTTCGGCCAGCCGACGCTGGATGGCGGTCGACAGATCGTCGGCGAAGCCCTCCAGCCTTGCGGCGTACTTCCCCGCCTGGGTCGAGAAGGCGTTGTAGGCGATGTAGGCGGGGATCGCCGCGATCAGGCCCATGGCTGTGGCGAACAGCGCCTCGGCGATCGCCGGCGCCACCACGGCCAGGTTGGTGTTCTTCTGCAGGGCGATGTTCTGGAAGGCGTGCATGATGCCCCAGACGGTGCCGAACAGGCCGATGAAGGGCGAGGCGGTGGCGACGATCGCCAGCACCCCCAGCCCCTGCTCCACCCGCGCGCTCTCGCGGGCGATCATGGTGTCGAGCACCCGGTCGATGCGCTGCGCGAGGAACGCGGCCTGGGCCTCGCTGGGGGGCTTCAGCCGCCCCTCGCGCCACTCGCGGAGCGCCGCCTGCAGCATCCTGGGCAGGGTGTGGCGCGGCCGCTCGCCGGCCGCGGCGGCGACCTCCTCCAGGCTCTTGCCGGAGGTGACCTCGACCTCGAAGCGATCGGCCTGCCGACCGAGCGAGCCGAAGCGGAAGGACTTGTCCAGGATCACGGTCCACGACCAGAGGGAGGCGATCGCCAGTCCGATCATCACCAGCTTAACGACCCAGTCGGCCTGTAGGAAAAGCGTGAGAAAATTGAAGCTGTCGGGCGTGACGGCGTCCATGCGGCGGAAGGCTCCGGCTCTTTGTCGCCTGCGTTGGCGCGCGGCGATGGCGATCTTATGGCGAGGCTAGTGTGCTGGATTTGAAGTTCACCAGCATCTCGGTCGCGCGCAGGAGTGAACTTCAGATCCGTAAAGCACACTAGAAAACAAAGACTTGCGAGTGTCCTGATCGATTCCGAAGTTCGCCCGAACCCGCCACGAGCGCTTGCGAACTTCGGAATCGGGACACTAGAACGCTTCGCCCTGCAAACGAAACATAGAACCCCTCGCCTAGGCTTGCCCCGGCGCGTCGAAATAAGGCGCGAGCGCCGCCAGAAGATCCGCCGGCGGGCGGCGCGGGCGGCCCTGGCCATCGATGCAGACGGCCTCGACCTCGGCGGCGGCGATCTCTTGGTCGGCGCGGAGGATCTGCTGGCGGATCAGCAGACGGGGACCGCGGGCGCTCCAGAAACGGGTGCGCACCAGAAGCGCGTCGTCGATGCGCGCCGCGCGACGGAACTCGACGGTGAGGCGTGTGACCGCGAACGCCGCCGGGTCGGACCTGGCCTGCAACTCCGCGTGGCCGATCCCCGCCAACCGCAGGAAGTCGGTCCGCCCGCGCTCGAAGAACCGCACATAGCCGCCGTGGTAGACGACGCCGGTGAAGTCGGTGTCCTCGTAATAGACGCGCACGGGCAGGACGTGCCAGAGCCCGTCCATCCAGCCGGCCGTGGGGTCTTGGCTCATCTGCACCGCCTAGAAGGTTCGTCGAAGCCTATTTGTCGAACAGGTCGCGGCCCGTTGGGGGCGGGGCGGCGAGGCCGAGGTGGGCATAGGCCTTGGCGGCGGCGGTGCGACCGCGCGGCGTGCGCTGGATGAAGCCCTGTTGCAGCAGGAAGGGTTCGATGACGTCCTCCACCGCGTCCCGCGCCTCGGCGATGGCGTAGGCGAGCGTCTCCACCCCGGCGGGCCCGCCGGCGTAGTTCTCGATCAGGGCGCGCAAGTAGCGGCGGTCGAGGGCGTCCAAGCCCTCCTCGTCCACGTCCAGGCGCGCCAGGGCCGAGGCCGCGACCTTGCGGTCGATCACCTCCGCCCCGTCGGCGGCGGCGAAGTCCCGCACCCGGCGCAGCAGGCGCCCCGCCACCCGGGGCGTGCCGCGCGCGCGCCGCGCGATCTCGAAGGCGCCGTCGCCGGCGACCTCGGTCCCCATCCGCGCCGCGGCGGCCCCCACCACCCGGGCGAGCTCCTCGTGGGTGTAGAACTCCAGCCGCAGCGGGATGCCGAAGCGGTCGCGGAGCGGCGTGGCCAGCAGTCCGGCGCGGGTGGTCGCCGCCACCAGGGTGAAGGGCGCAAGGTCGATGCGGATCGAGCGCGCCGAGGGCCCCTCGCCGATCATCAGGTCCAGGACATGGTCCTCCATCGCCGGGTAGAGGATCTCTTCGACGTTCGGCGGCAGGCGGTGGATCTCGTCGATGAACAGGACGTCGCGCGGCTCGAGGTTGGTGAGGATGGCGGCGAGGTCGCCGGCCTTGGCCAGCACCGGCCCGGAGGTGGTGCGGAAGCTGACGCCCAACTCGCGGGCGACGATCTGGGCGAGCGTGGTCTTGCCAAGCCCAGGCGGGCCGAACAGCAGGACGTGGTCGAGCGCTTCCCCCCGCGAGCGGGCGGCTTCGATGAAGACCCGCAGATTGGCCTTGGCCTGCTCCTGGCCGACGAACTCAGCCAGCGTCTGCGGACGCAGCGCCCGGTCCACGCCTTCGAACGGCTGCGCCTCGCCGGAGACGACGCGGGTCATGTGCGCCCGAGCTCCTGCAGCGCCGCCTTGATCACGGCGGGGGGCTCGGCGGCCTCGCCCAGGCGCGCGACCGCCTGCTCGACGACGCGGCGGGCGGCGGGCTCAGCCACGCCCAGGCCCATCAGGGCGGCCACCGCCTCGCCGGAGGCCGACGGACGCAGGGGCTCGGCGCCGAAGGCCGTGGCCGTGGCCGGATGGAAGCCGCCCGCAGAAAGTTCGGCGAGGGGCTTGCCCTTCAGCTCGGTGACGATGCGCTGGGCCAGCTTCGGGCCCACGCCCTGGGCGCGGGCGATGGCGGCCTTGTCCTCGCGGGCCGCGGCGGCGGCAAGCTCGGCGGGGGGCAGGACGTCCAGCACCGCCAGCGCCGCCTTCGGCCCGACGCCCTGGATCGCGCGCAGCGCCAGGAAGGCCACGCGCTCGTCGCGGCCGAGGAAGCCGTAGAGGGTCATGCCGGTCTGCTCGCCCCACTGCGTCTCGACGTGCAGCACCGTTTCCTCGCCGATCGCCGGCAGCCGCGAGAGGGTGCGCGCGCCGCAGCGGACGACGTAGCCGACGCCGACCACGTCGATCAGGGCGTCCTCCTCGCCCACCTCGGCCACCAACCCGCGAAGCCGACCGATCATGCCGCGTCCCCGAGCCGGCGGGCGGTGCGGTGGTGAGCGTGGGTGATGGCCACCGCCAGAGCGTCGGCGGCGTCGCTGGTGGTCTCGCCGGCCGCGGGAAGCAGCCGCCGGACCATGAAGCCCACCTGGCTCTTGTCCGCCGCGCCGGCGCCGACCACCGCCTTCTTGACCACGGCGGGCGCATATTCCGCCACCGGCAGGCCGGCTCTCGCAGGCGCGATCAGGCAGCAGGCGCGGGCATGGCCGAGCTTCAGGGTGGAGGACGGGTTGGCGTTGACGAAGGTCTCCTCCACCGCCGCCTCGTCGGGCGCGTGGAGAGCGATGACCTCGGTCAGGCCTTCGAACAGGACCAGCAGACGATCGGCGAAGGCCAGGCGCTCGTCGGGTGCGATCACTCCATGCGCCAGGTGCGTCAGGCGCGCGCCCGAAACCGCGACCACGCCCCAGCCGGTGCGGCGAAGGCCCGGGTCGAGCCCCAGGATGCGGACGGAGCGAATCGGCATGTTCGGCATACGTTCCGGAAGCATGCCTCATGGAGCCGGGAAATGCTTGAGGAAAGGTGACCGCGCAGGATCGACCTCAACCTTATGGCAAGCCTATCTGAAAACCGCCTCGTAAGCTTGCCGCGCCTAGGCTCTGCGCGCCCGCAACCCGGTCGCCAGAGCCCCGCCATGGCCAAACAGTCCGAAGCCCCGATCCGCCTGCTCCTCGTCGACGAGGACGACGTCGCCCGCGCGGCTCTGCGAGCGCGTTTCGCCGGCATCGGCTACGAGGTCCAGGAGGCCGGCGACGCAGCTGCGGCGCTCTCCCTGATCGGCATGATCCCCTTCGACCTGGTGCTGGCCGACCTGCACGGTCCGGCGGGAAGCGGGATGGAGGTGCTGAGGCTGGCCCGCCAAAGCCGGGCCTCGGCCGCCCTGCCCATCATCGTCATGGCGGACCCCGACGCGCACGCCGACGTCGCCGAGGCGCTGGAGCTGGGCGCCAACGACCACCTCCCCAAGCCGCTGGACATCGAAGCGGCCTATGGCCGGGCCGAGATGCAGGTGCGCCGCAAACGCGCCCACGACGAGGCGCGCGCCGCCCGCTGCGGCCTGCAGGGCGCCTTGGCCCGCCTGGAGGACGCCGTGGCCCAGGCCCAGAACACCGCCGCCGCCCTGCCCCGCCAGGGGCCCGAACTGCGCACGCCGCTGGCCGGCGTCCTGGAGGCGGCTGGCGTGCTGACGAAGCTCTGCGAGACGCCTGAACTGAAGACGTTCGCCAGCATGGTGGAGGCCGCCGCCGGCTCACTGGAAAACCTGATAGACCAGGAGGCAGGCGCTCGCCCGCGCTCGGCGCCTGCCGCCTGCATCCGCGTGCTGGCCGCCGACGACGACGCGCGCACCCGCTTCGCCCTGCGGGCCCTGCTCGACGCCGCCGAGCCCGAGGTGGAGCTGACCGAGACCCTCGCCGGCCTCGAAGCCGCCCTGATGGCGGAGGCCCGGACCTTCGACCTGATCCTGGTCAACGCCGCCACCGCCGAGGCCGTGGCGGGCGTCCGCGCCATCCGCCGGCACGAACGCCAGACCCAGGCGAGGCGTGTTCCGATCCTGGCGGTCGCGGCCGACGCCGCAGCTGCGGCCAAGCTGATGGACGCCGGGGCCGACCTGCACATGAGCCTGCCGATCCGTGGCGAAGCCTTGCTGGCGGCCCTGGCCACGGCGCTCAGCCGCCGCTCCGAGGACCTGAGCGCGGTCGGCTGAGCGCACGCGAAACCGAGATGACAGCCCCGGCCGCGGGGGCTAGCACGCGGCATGGTCAATCGGATCTATGGACGCCTGCCGACCACCATCTTCGAGGAGATGAGCGGGCTGGCGCGCGCGCACGACGCCATCAACCTTGGTCAGGGCTTTCCAGACGACCCGGGGCCGGACGCCGTGCGAGCGAAGGCCGCCGAAGCGGTGGTCGGGGGCTCCAACCAGTATCCGCCGATGCTGGGCCTGCCGGAGCTTCGGCGTGCGGCGGCGACCCACTATGCGCGCACCCAAGGGCTGGACCTGGACTGGGCCGAGGAGGTGACCATCACCTCCGGCGCCACCGAGGCCCTGGCGGCGGCCTTCTTCGGCCTGATCGAGGACGGCGACGAGGTGGTCGTCTTCCAACCGGTCTATGACGCCTACCTGCCGATGATCGAACGGGCCGGCGGCGTGGCCCGGCCGGTGCGCCTGTCGCCGCCGGGCTGGCGGTTCGACCGCGAGGCGCTGGAAGCCGCCTTCACCGAGCGCACGCGGCTGGTGGTGCTGAACAATCCGGTCAACCCGACCGCCGTCGTTCTGCCGCCGGAAGACCTGGCGCTGCTGGCGGAGTTCTGCGTGCGCTACGACGTGACCGCCATCTGCGACGAGGTCTGGGAGCAGGTGGTGTTCGGGAACGCCGCCCACCGGCCGCTGATGGCCTTTCCCGGCATGCGCGAGCGGACCGTGAAGATCGGCTCGGCCGGCAAGATGTTCGGCCTCACGGGATGGAAGGTGGGCTTCCTCTGCGCGGCGCCGAAGCTGACCGGCGCGCTCGCCCGCGCCCACCAGTTCCTGACCTTCACCACCCCGCCGAACCTGCAGTCCGCCGTGGCCTTCGGGCTGGAGACGGGCGAGTCCTGGTTCCGCGAGATGCCGCGGACCCTGGAGCGGTCGCGCGACCACTTGGCCGCCGCGCTTGGCCGCGAGGGGTTCGCGGTCCTGCCCTCGCAGGGGACCTACTTCCTGAACCTCGACCTGCCGGCCTCCGGGGTCGACGAGCCGGACCGGGCGTTCGCGCTCCGCGCGGTGACGGAGGCCGGCGTCGCCTCGATCCCTGTCTCGGCCTTCTATGCGCAGGACCCGGTGACCAGCATCCTGCGGCTCTGCTTCGCCAAACAGGACGCCGTGCTCGAGGAGGCGGCCGTCCGGCTGGCTCGCGCCCGGGACCTGAGCCGCGCGAGGCGGAAGCGACGGTGATCGGCCGTTCGGACGCTTCCCCGCTTGCCGCCGCGCCCCAGGATCAATAACTCGTCAAGGACGCACTCCACCCTTGAGGACACCATGACCCACTGGACGGCCTGGCTCGACGAGGACGACGACGCGGACAAGGGCCGCCTGCCCGACATGCCGATGACCTCCGGCCCGGTGCAGAACGCGCTGTTCAAGTCGCGGACCGTGCTGGTGTTCGGCGAGATCGACATGCGCCTGGCCGAGCGGGTCACGGCCCAGCTCACCGCCCTGGCGGCCGAGAGCGACGAGCCGATCCGGATGATCATCAACTCCCCCGGCGGCCACGTCGAGAGCGGCGACACCGTTCACGACATGATCCGCTTCTGCGGCCCGCCGGTGAAGGTGGTCGGCACCGGCTGGGTGGCCAGCGCCGGCGCCCATATCTTCCTGGGCGCCAAGAAAGAGAACCGGCTCTGCATGCCCAACACCCGCTTCCTGCTGCACCAGCCGGCGGGCGGGGCGCGGGGCCAAGCTTCGGACATCGAGATCGAGGCGCAGGAAATCCTCAAGATGCGCGACCGGGTGAACCGGATGATCGCCGAGGAGACCGGCCAGTCCATCGAGCGCATCAACCAGGACACGCGCCGGAATTTCTGGATGAACGCCAAGGAGGCGATCGAGTACGGCCTGGTCTCGCGCATCGTGAAGTCGGTAGCCGAGGTCTGAGGCCATGTCGGCCCGACCGCCGCCCTGGTGGCGCGGCGCGGTCCTCTATCAGGTCTATGTCCGCAGCTTCTTCGACTCGGACGGCGACGGGCACGGCGACCTGCCCGGCGTGCTGGCGAAGCTGGACTACATCCAGGGCCTGGGGGTCGACGGCGTCTGGCTGTCGCCGATCCACCCCTCGCCCAACCGCGATTGGGGCTACGACGTCGCGGACTATGACGGGATCCAGGCCGACTATGGCTCGCCGGAAGATTTCCGGGCCCTGATCGAGGCCGCGCACGAGCGTGGGCTGAAGGTGCTGCTGGACGAGGTGTTGGCGCACACCTCCGACGAGCATCCCTGGTTCGTGGAAAGCCTGACCGGCGGTCGCGACGGCCCAAAGGCCGATTGGTACGTCTGGGCCGATCCGAAAGACGACGGGACCGCGCCGAACAACTGGCTTTCGGTGTTCGGCGGACCGGCCTGGGCCTACCAGCCGAGCCGTCGTCAGCACTACCACCACAAGTTCCTTCGTCAGCAGCCCAAGCTGAACTGGCGCAACGCCGCGGCGCGCGAGGCGGCCCTTTCGGTGCTCGACCACTGGCTGGCGCAGGGCGTCGACGGCTTCCGGCTCGACGTGGCCAACGCCTACCTTCACGACGCACGCCTGACCGACAATCCGCCGATACCGCCGGAAGCTCGCAGCGAGGCGGAATGGGGCCACGCCAGCGCCCACCAGCGCCACCTGTTCGATTCCAACCTGGAGGAGAACCGCTCGTTGATGGACGAGGTGCGGCGTCGCGTGGAGGCGCACGGCGACCGCTTCGTCTTCGGCGAGTTTTCCGAGGAGGAAGAGCGCAGCGGGGCCTACCTCTCGCCCGACAACGGCCTGCACTCGGCCTACACCTTCGTCCTGCTGCATCAGGGCGCCCTGACGCCGGCTTTCATCCGCGAGCACTACCAGACCCTGGCGCGCTTCCCCGCCCACTGGCCCACCATCTCCTTCTCCAACCACGACGTGCCCCGCACGGTGAGCCGCTTCGGCGGCGCCGCGCCGCCGGAGGACCTGGCGCGGCTGATGCTCGCCCTGCTGCTCAGCCTGAGGGGCTCCATCCTGTTGTACCAGGGCGAGGAGCTGGGCCTGCCCCAGGCCAGCGTCGCCCGCGCCCTGCAGCGGGACCCGGTGGGCGACCTCTACTGGCCCTACGACGGCGGGCGCGACGGCTGCCGCACGCCGATGCCTTGGGACGCGGGCCTGCCGAACCTGGGTTTTTCGGAGGGCCGGCCCTGGCTGCCGATGGCCGAGGCGCACCGAGAGCTGACGGTCGCTGACCAGCAGCAGGACCCGGAGTCCAACCTGTCCTTCGCCCGGCAGATGCTGGCGCTGCGCAAGTCCTCGCCCGCCCTGACCTGGGGCGAGATCGAGTTCCTGGATACGGAGGGACCGGTGCTCGCCTTCGTGCGACGCCTCGAGGACGAGGCCGTGGCCTGCGTGTTCAACCTGAGCGCCGAGCCGCAGTTCGTCGACCTGCCGGAGGTGGAAGGGGGCGCGCTGCACCCGCTGCGCGCGGCCGACGCCGACCTGAGGGGCGGCTCGCTGGGCCTGGCGCCCTACGCTGCGGCCTTCGTCGCCCTGGTTCCGTGACGAGGACGGCTGCGGCGTCCTGATTTCTCGGCGCCGGCCGAAGCGTTTTTTGTGTATCTGGCTGCCAATGGGAGCCGGACGGGGGCGCAGGTGGCGCAAAGCGCAAGGACGGCGGGAGGCGCAAGGTTCGGACAGGGCTTCCTGACCGACCTCTGGTATTTCGCCGCCCTGTCGTCGGACCTGCCGCCGGGCCGGCTGACGCGGCTCGAGATGCTGGGCGAGCCGGTGCTGCTGGGACGCTCGCCCAGGGGCGAGCTGTTCGCCCTTCGCGACATCTGCCCCCATCGCGCCGCGCCGCTATCGGCCGGCCGCTTCCACGCCGAAACCGGCGGGAGCGAGAGCGTGGAATGCCCCTATCACGGCTGGCGTTTCGGTCGCGACGGCGGCTGCGTCGCCATCCCCTCGCTGACGGAGGGCCAAGCGCTGGACCTTAGCCGCATCCGCGTGCGCCGCTATCCCGTGGCGGAAAGCCAGGGCCTTGTGTTTGTCTGGATCGCCGGCGAAGCGCGGGCCGGCGCGGAGCCGGACGCGCCGCCGCCGGTGTTCCCGGGCGTGGTGGGCGGAGAGCCCAAGCTGGTGGACCGGACCGAGTTCGCCGCCCATATCGACCATGCGGTGGTCGGCCTGATGGACCCGGCCCACGGGCCCTTCGTCCATCAGCAGTGGTGGTGGCGTTCCCAGGCCAGCCGGCACGACAAGGCCAAGCGGTTCGAGCCGCGCGAAGCCGGCTTCGCCATGGTGCGGCACGAGCCGTCGAGGAACAGCCGCGCCTATGCGCTGCTGGGCGGCGAGCCGCTCACGGAGATCACCTTTCGATTGCCCGGCCTTCGCTGGGAGCACGTCACGGTCGGCCGCCGCCAGGTGCTGTCGCTCACCTGCCTCACGCCCATCGACGAGGGCCGCACGGGCGTCACCCAGATCATCTGGTCCGACCATCCCGCCTTCTGGCTGCTGAAGCCCCTGCTGGCCGCCGCCGCCAGCGCCTTCCTGCGGCAGGACGGGGCGATGGTGGACCTGCAGCGCGAGGGGCTGAAGCACGATCCCACGCTGATGTGGATCGACGACGCCGACCGCCAGGCCAAATGGTATCAGCAGCTGAAGCGCGAATGGACCGCCAGCCGTCGCGACGGCCGCCCCTTCGTCAATCCCGTCGAGCCGGCCCTGCTGCGCTGGAGAAGCTGACCGGGGCGCACGGGCTGGACCATCGGCCCTGGACGTGCGTTGTCGCGGCGTGGACCTGAGACGCCAAACGCCGGGACGATCCGCGGCCGGCTCCGCGCTCGCCGCCGCCTTGCTGACGCTGGCTGCGGCCTGCGCCCCGCCGCCCGGGCCCGCGACCGGGAAACGGGCGTCGGCGGAAACGCCTGAGGCGCCGCGCGTGACGCTGTCGCGCGACTGCCACGCCGCCGGCTGGAGTGCGGCCGCCAACATCAACCACAGCTCCCTGAAGAGCCTGCCTTGGCGGCCGTTCGGCCGGGATGAGATCGGCTGGCGGATCTACGCTCCGCTGATCGGCCGGGAGATCGGCGTCGACTGCCCGCCCCAGTCCACCGGCTTCGCCCGCGCCCTGGCCCAGTGGCAGCAACGGCACGGCTATGCGCCGGACGGCCTGGTCAGCGAGCTGACCTTCACCCGGATGAAAGGCGTGGTTCAGGGACGTCGCCCCCTCGTGCTGCTGGCCTCCCAGGGCGTGTGTGCGGCGCCGGCCGCCGAGGTGGACCTGGTCGCGCTTTCGCCCGACGACAGCTTGGGGGGCAAGCTCGTGCAACTGCGGCCAGGGGCGGCGACGGCCTATCGACGCATGGTCGCCGCCGCCCGCGCGGAGGAGCCGGAGATCGCCGCCCAGCCAGACCTCATGAAGGTGTTCTCCGCCTATCGCAGCCCGGCCTATGACGCGGCCCGCTGCGCGGCCCAGGACAATTGCAACGGCCGCGAGCGCGCGGCCTGCTCACCGCACCGTACGGGCCTGGCGATCGATCTCTACCTGGGAACCGCACCGGGGTTCGCGGCGGACTCGAGCGCCGACGCCAACCGGCAGGCCATGACGCGGGGGCCGGCCTACCGCTGGATGCTGCTCAACGCCGAGCGCTTCGGCTTCGTGAACTATCCGTTCGAGCCCTGGCACTGGGAATGGACGGGCGAGGCTCCGCGGACGCCTTAACGCCGCGCGCCGCTCAGCAGAACGCGGATCTGGTCGCGGGCCCGAGCCTGCACCGCCTCCACCGTCCAGCTCTCGAACACCGCGGGGCGGAAGTTCGCCAGGAACATCTCGAACAGCATCTGGGCGCGAAGCTTGAGGTCGCACTCCTGGCGCAACTCGCCGCGCTCGATCCCGAGCGCCAGCTGATCGGCGATCAGGCGCGGAATGAGGCCGAGCCGCTCGCGGCTGGCGGCGGAAATGCCCTCGTCTTCCTCCGACCAGATCGCCACCAGGGCCGCCCGGGCGAGCGGCATCTGATCGCGGTAGAAGCCGTACCCCGCCATGAACAGCCGCAACAGGGCGTCCTCGACCGTCTTTCCGCGCGAGGCCCCCTCGCGCATCAGGGCGATCAGCTGCTCAAGGTCGGCGCTGACGATGTCGCGGAACAGGTCCGTCTTGTCGCTGAAGTTGGCGAAGACCGCGCCGGTGGACATGCCTGCGACGCCGGCGATGTCGCGGATCGTGGCGCCCTGATAGCCGTGTTCCGAGAACAGCTTGCGCGCGGCGGCCAGCACCTTGGCGCGGGTCTGCTGCTTGGCGAGCGCGCGGCGCGTGGGACCCTTGGCCCGGCCTTGGCGTGTGACCTCAAGCGGGGAAACGTGCTTCATCGTACGAACCTTCAATGACCTCACAGAGGTCCACATTGAATATGACGCATTTCAGGCGCCGGCCGAGAAAGCCTCGTCGACCGAGGCTTCCGCCGCCTCGCGCGATAAGGGCAAGCGCCCCTGGCCCGCAAGCGCCAGCGGGCCTAAATTGGGCGGATGGACCTGTTTAGCTACCTGATACCCGCCGCCCTCATGGCCGTGACCCTCGTGCTCGCGCTGGGGATCTACGCCCTGTTCCGCGGCGGCGACTTCGGCCGATCCTATTCCAACAAGCTGATGCGCCTGCGCGTCTTGACCCAGGCGGTGGCGATCGCCGTCCTGGCGGGGGCGCTCTGGTGGCGCTCAAAGCACTAGAAGCCGAAGGCCCGCCATGGTCACGCTCAACCGGATCTACACGCGGCAAGGCGACCAGGGACGCACCCGCCTGGCCGACGGCGCCCAGGTCAGCAAATCCGACGCCCGCGTCGAGGCCTACGGCGCGGTGGACGAGACCAACGCCTGCCTCGGCCTGGCGCGGCTGCACACCGCCGGCGACGAAACCCTGCACACCATGCTGGGGCGCATCCAGAACGAGCTTTTCGACCTCGGCGCCGACCTCGCCACCCCGCCCGCCGCGCGCACGGCGGGGGCGTTGCGCATCATCGAGGCCCAGGTCGAGCGGCTGGAGGCGGACATCGACGCCTTGAACGCCGGCCTGCCGGAGTTGACATCCTTCGTATTGCCGGGCGGATCGCCCGCCGCCGCCGCGCTGCATCTCGCGCGCACCGTCTGCCGGCGCGCCGAACGCGAGGCGGTGCGCCTGGCGGAAGGCGGCGAGGAGGTGGGGGCGCCGGCGCTGCGCTACCTCAACCGGCTATCGGACCTGCTGTTCGTCGCGGCCCGCCACGCCTGCGGCGGAGACGAGGTGCTCTGGCGGCCCGGCGCGACGCGCTGAGCCCAGCCGCTATTTGGCCGGCTTGGCCGGCGGCGACGCCGCACGGCCCACGGCGGCGAGCGCCTCGGCGCGGGCCTTGGGGTCGTCGATGATGCGGCCGGTGATGTCGGACACCAGGATCGGCTGGGCGCAGACGCGCTCGGAGTCGTCCCACCACTTGCGGGCCTTCTCGCAATTCTGGCGCGGCCAGATCCAGCCGACCTGCCAGATCATCATCGCCACGGTAAGCACCGCGAAGAGGGCGAGGAAGATCACCTTGAGTCGCTCGAAGGGGGCGTACATGGTCGCGTCATAGTGGAAAGGGGGGCCGGCTGACTAGACGCACGGCCTGGCCAAATTGCGGCGGAGCGCGCCCGGCCGCGGCTTGCATTGCGCGCGAGAACCGTTATTGGCCGCACCCATCCCATTCGCGCGAGCATCTGAGGCCTAGGCGAACATGAAGGCGCTGGTCCCGGTCAAACGGGTCATTGATTACAACGTGAAACCGCGGGTGAAGGCCGACCAGACGGGGGTCGACCTGGCCAACGTGAAGATGTCGATGAACCCCTTTGACGAGATCTCCGTCGAGGAAGCCGTGCGGCTGAAGGAGAAGGGCGTCCTCAGCGAGATCGTCGCCGTTTCCGTCGGTCCGACGCAAGCCCAGGAGACGCTACGCACGGCGCTGGCCATGGGCGCCGACCGCGCCATCCTGGTGGACGCCCAGGGCCAGGACCTCGAGCCGCTGGCCGTCGCGAAGGTGCTGAAGGCCCTGGTCGCCGAAGAGTCACCCGAGTTGGTGATCATCGGCAAGCAATCGATCGACGGCGACAACAACGCCGTCGGCCAGATGCTGGCGGCCCTGCTCGACTGGCCGCAGGCGACCTTCGCCTCCGAGGTCGAGATCGCCGGCGGCAAGGCCAAGGTGACCCGTGAGGTGGACGGCGGACTGCAGACGATTGAGGTGGACCTGCCGGCGGTGATCACCGTCGACCTGCGCCTCAACGAGCCGCGCTACGCCAGCCTCCCCAACATCATGAAGGCCAAGAAGAAGCCGCTCGACGTCAAGGAGCTGGCCTCGCTGGGCGCCGACGTGAGCCCGCGCCTCAAGGTGCTGAAAGTGACCGAGCCGCCGAAGCGCGCCGGCGGGATCAAGGTCGACACCGCCGCCGACCTGGTCCTGAAGCTGAAGAACGAAGCGGGAGTTCTCTGATGGCCGTCCTCGTCATCGCCGACCACGACAACGCCGCCCTGAAAGACTCCACCCACAAGACCGTGACCGCCGCCCAGGCGTTCGGCGGCGACATCGACGTGCTGGTGGCCGGCCAGAACGCGCGCGCCGCGGCCGAGGCCGCCGCCAAGATCGCCGGCGTGCGCAAGGTCCTGCTGGCCGAAAGCGCCGAGCTTGGCCAAGGCCTGGCGGAAGCCTTCGACGCCCTGGTGACGCCGCTGATGGCAAACTACGACGCGGTGTTCACGCCGGCGACCGCACAGGGCAAGAATCTGTCGCCGCGCATAGCAGCCCGCCTGGACGTGGCGCAGGTCTCCGACGTCATCGAGGTGGTCGACGCCTCGACCTTCGTTCGGCCCATCTACGCCGGCAACGCGCTGGAGACGGTCCAGAGCGCCGACGCCAAGAAGGTGGTCACGGTCCGTCCCACCGCTTTCAAGCCGGCGGCGGAAGGCGGATCGGCGGCGATCGAAAGCCTGGCGGCGCCGGCGGCGCCGGCCAAGGCGCGCTTCGTCGAGCAGAAGCTGGTCAAGTCGGCGCGGCCGGAACTGGCCGGCGCCAAGATCGTCGTCTCGGGCGGCCGCGCACTGGGCTCGGCCGAGGAATTCCAGCGCGTGATCGAGCCCCTGGCGGACAAGCTGGGCGCGGCGGTGGGAGCCAGCCGCGCCGCGGTGGACGCCGGCTATGCGCCCAACGACTACCAGGTCGGCCAGACCGGCAAGGTCGTCGCGCCCGAGCTCTACGTGGCCGTCGGCATTTCCGGCGCCATCCAGCATCTGGCCGGCATGAAGGACTCCAAGGTGATCGTGGCGATCAACAAGGATCCGGAGGCTCCGATCTTCCAGGTCGCCGACTATGGCCTGGTGGCGGACTACAAGACCGCCGTGCCGGAACTCTTGAGCGCGCTGGGCTGACGCGCGAAAGGCCGGCGTCTCGGCGTCGCGCCTCCGTCCGCCAGGCGTGTCGTCGCCCGTATTCGACCACCGAGATGCACGTTGCAGAGCCGACAGCTGCAATGCCAAATGGCGGCCGATGAGCAACAGCGGATATGCGGGTGCGCCAACGTGAACCTGTTCCAGGGCTTTTTCCAACTCGGCTATGTGGGCGCTGATCTGGACGCGGCGGTCGAAACGATCAGGCGCGACTACGGCGTGACAAAGTATCGCCTGAGCCAGAAGTTCGACTGGCTGCGCCAAGCGCACACTTGGGTCGGCGACCTGATGATCGAAATCAACATCCCGGCGCGAGGAATGGTGCCGGCTTTCGATGACTACATTCCCCAGGACCCGGCGACGGTGAATTTGCACCATCTCGCCTACATGTTGCCCGACGAGGCCGCTTGGGAGGCGACCTGCGCCCAGATCGAAGCGGCAGGCATGCCGCTCGCCGCGTCCGCCACCATGTTCGATGGCGAGATGAAGGCGATGTACGTCGATACGCGGCGAACTCTGGGCCACTATTCCGAGTTCTTGCTGCTCACCGGCTCCGCCCGGGACAGTTTCTACGCCGACGTGCCCCGGAACTGAGCGGACGCTGCGGCGCAGCAAAGCCCTTGTCGCGCGAACGGAATGGGGCTTTAGAAAGCCGTCGCATTCGACCGCGGGGCGCACGCGAGCGCTGAGGCATCGAGCTTATGGTTGATATCAAGACGGTCGGCATCATCGGCGCCGGCCAGATGGGCTCCGGCATCGCCCACGTCTGCGCCCTGGGCGGGTACAACGTCTGTCTTCACGATGTGGCCGGAGAGCGGATCGAGGCCGGCGTGGCCGCGGTGCAGCGAAACATGAGCCGGCAAGTGGCGCGGGGGCACGTCACGGCCGCCGAGATGGACGCGGCCATGGCGCGCATCCAACCGGCGGCGGAGCTGCAGCAGATCGGTCGGGCGGACCTGGTGGTCGAGGCGGCCATCGAGGACGAAAGCGTCAAGAAGACCATCTTCAAGGCCGTCTCGCCCCACCTCGCGCCGCACACCCTGCTGGCGTCGAACACCTCTTCGATCTCGATTACGCGGCTGGCGGCGAGCACCGACCGGCCGGAGAAGTTCATCGGCCTGCACTTCATGAACCCCGTGCCGGTGATGAAGCTGGTGGAGATCATCCGCGGCATCGCCACCGACGCCCCGACCTACGAGACCGCCGTGGCCTTCGCCAAGTCGCTGGGCAAGACCACCGCCAACGCCGAGGATTTCCCGGCCTTCATCGTCAACCGCATCCTGGCGCCGATGATCAACGAAGCGATCTACACCCTCTACGAAGGCGTCGGGACGGTGGACGCCATCGACACCTCCATGAGGCTCGGGGCCAACCATCCGATGGGGCCGCTGGAGCTGGGCGATTTCATCGGCCTGGACACCGTGCTGTCGATCATGAACGTGCTCTACGAGGGCCTGGCGGACTCCAAGTACCGCCCCTGCCCGCTGCTGGTGAAGTACGTCGAGGCGGGCTGGCTCGGCCGCAAGGCCGGCCGCGGCTTCTACGACTACCGGGGCGAGGTCCCCGTTCCCACGCGCTGAGCCGCCGGCCGCGACCTGCGGCCGTTAATCATTCGACAGGGCCGGAGCCGCTGTCGGATACTTGCCGTCGATTCGGACCGGCGGGATCATGCGACGGCTCACCCTAGCCCTGCTTTGCGGCGCCTATCTGTGCCTCTCGCTGATCGTGGCGCTCAGCCTGTGGCGCAACGGCGGCGGCTGGGGCGCGGGCGTGGCCGCGCTCGTCGGCGGCCTGGGGCTTTGCCTCGCCTGCCACGGCCTGATCGCGCGGGCTCTGGAACGAGGCGCGGTCCGCCACGAGATCGAGGACCTTCGCGAAGCCCACCGGCTGTTGCTGGAGCAGATGGAACGGCTCGACGCCCGGCTCGTCGAGGTCGCCGGCGCGGTGTCCGTGGACGCCGAACGGGGCGAGGAGCTGTCCGGCGAGGTCGAGATGCTCGAGCGGCTGGTGCAGCGGCTGCAGGCCCGCGCCGGCGAATCGGGCCTGCTCGGCGCCATCGGCGGCGGACAGCGCGGTCCCGCCGCGGCGCCCCGCCCCGCGCTTCCGCTGCTCGACACGGTGCGCGAAGCCCTGGCTGAGAACCGGGTGGACCTCTACCTTCAGCCGGTGGTCGGCCTGCCGCAGCGCAAGACGGTCTTCTACGAGAGCTTCACCCGCCTGCGCGACGAGTCCGGGCGCATCCTGATGCCTGGGGAATACCTGAGCGTGGCCGAGCCCGGCGGGCTGGTCACCGCCATCGACAACCTGCTGCTGTTCCGCTGCGTGCAGATCGTGCGGCGCCTGGCCAAGCAGGACCGGCGCATCGGCATCTTCTGCAACATCTCCATGGCGAGCCTCGGCGACGACAGCTTCTTCCCGCAGTTCCTGGAGCTGCTGGCCGCCAATCGGGACCTTTCGGGCGCCTTGATCTTCGAGATCGGCCAGCAGGCGTTCGACGCCCGCGGCGCCATCGAAAGCCGCAACATGGCCAAGCTGGCCGACCTGGGCTTCCGCTTCTCGATCGACAAGGTGGCGAACCTCGATCTCGACCTGCAGGACCTGGCGCGCGCGGACGTGAAGTTCGTCAAGCTGGGCGCCCAGACGCTGCTCGACCAGCTGGTGGAGGCGGATGGGCGGTTCGTGCTGCGCGCCATGCCCGACCTGGCCGCGGAGGATTTCGCGGCGCTGACGCGGCGCTACGGCGTCGAGTTGATCGCCGAGAAGGTGGAGAGCGAACGCCAGGTGATCGACGTGCTGGAGCTGGATATCCGCTACGGCCAGGGCCACCTCTTCGGCGAGCCCCGCGCGATCCGCGAGCAGGTGCTCACCGAGGCCGGCGCGCCGCCGGCCGCCGGGCTGCGCGAGGGCCGCCGCGCGGGCGGCTACGCCTAGGACGCATCTTCAAAAACCACGCCGGGGGTTGTTCGGCGGAGCGCGGTGGATACTGTGTCGGGCGATTCAAGGCCCGCCATGGGATGCGCGCCGGGGTGAAACGGGATTTTCTTTGAGATGACGACGATTTACGTGACCGATCGCAGCGGCGTTGAGCACACCATCGACGCCGCCAATGGCTACAGCCTCATGGAGGTCATTCGCGGCGCCGGCCTGGAAGAGCTGCTGGCGCTCTGCGGCGGGTGTCTGTCGTGCGCGACCTGCCATGTCATCGTCGCCCCGGGCCACGAGAACGCCCTGCCCCCGTTGAGCCCCGACGAGAACGACCTGCTGGACAGCTCGGCGAACCGCACCGCGACCTCGCGCCTGTCGTGCCAGTTGCGGGTGTCGGAGGCGCTGGACGGCCTTCGGGTGCAGATCGCGCCGGAGGGTTGAGGCCGCGCTGACGGCGCCTTAGGCGGCGCCCCGCATGGGCCTTCCTGAACAACTGGGCGGATTGGGCGAGGTCGCGGATCGCTACGACGTCCTGCTCTGCGACGTCTGGGGCGTGGTGCACAACGGCCGGGAAAGCTTTGCGGCCGCCTGTGCGGCGCTGCAGCGCTTCCGCCGGGACCGCGGGCCGGTGGTGTTGATCTCCAACGCGCCCCGCCCCTCCTGGCCGATCGTCGAACAGCTGGATTCCCTGCTCGTGCCAAGGGAGGCCTGGAGCCGGCTGATCACTTCCGGAGACGCCACCCGCGCCCTGCTGGCCGCACGCGCGCCCGGCCCGGTCTGGAAGCTCGGGCCTGATCGCGACTGGCCGCTCTATGACGGGCTCGAACTGGAGACGGCGGAGCCGGAGCGCGCCGCCTTCATCTGCTGCACCGGCCCCTACGACGACGAGCTCGACGAGCCTGAGGATTATCGCGAACGCTTCCTTCAGGCCGTCTCGCGCGATGTGGAGTTCATCTGCGCCAACCCGGACATCGTGGTCCAACGCGGGGACAAGCTGATCTACTGCGCGGGCGCGCTCGCCCAGCTCTATCAGAGCCTGGGCGGCCGGGTGGTCATGGCGGGCAAACCCTATCCCGCGATCTACGACCTGGCGCTTTCCGAGGCCCAGGCGGCGCACGGCCGGCCGGTCGACCGCGCTCGCGTGCTCTGCATCGGCGACGGCCTGCCCACCGACATCCGCGGCGCCAACGCCCAGCACCTCGACGCCCTGTTCGTCGCCAACGGCATCCACGGCAAGGAGACCGTCGGGACGCGCGGCCTGGACATTGTGGCCACAGCGGACCTGCTGCGGCAGGAGGGGCTTTCGGCGCGTTTCGCCTTGGCCGACCTCGTCTGGTGAGAGCACGCTTGCGAACTTCGGAAGCGGGACACTAGAGAGGGCTGGGGGGCGTCCCCACGACCAGGGCGCGCGCTTCGGGGAGCAAGGCTTGCAGGGGCTGTATTTCGAGGACCTCAGCATCGGCCAGACGGCGGAAATGACGCGCGCGGCGGACGACGCCGCGATCCGCGCCTTCGCCGCTGTCAGCGGGGACGACAATCCGCTGCACCTGGACGACGCCTATGCGGCCGCCAGCAGCTTTGGCGGCCGGGTGGCGCATGGCATGCTGATCGGCGCCTATGTATCGGCCCTGATCGCCGGGCGGCTGCCGGGACCGGGCTCGGTCTATCTTCGGCAGACCCTGCGCTTCCGCCGGCCGGTGCGCGTGGGCGACGAGGTGACCGCCCGGGTGACGATCAGCGCGCTGGACGCGGCGACGGGGCATGTGACCATGAGGACGCTGTGCACGGTGCGCGGCAAGACGGTGGTGGACGGTGAGGCGGTGATCATGGCTCCGAGGCGGCCGGCATGAAGCGCCTGCGCGTCATACCCGGATGGAGGGACTTGCCCGCGGACGACCGCGGCGCGGCCCTGGCGTTCGGCAGCTTCGACGGCGTCCACCGCGGCCACCAGAAGGTCATCGCGCTCGCCGCCCAGGCCGCACGCGAGCTCGACGCCCCGCTGGGCGTGATCACCTTCGACCCCCACCCGCGCGCCTATTTTCACCCCGAGGAGCCGCGGATCACCCTGATGCGCCGCGACCAACAGGCGCGGGTATTGGAGGCGCTGGGCGTCGAGGCCCTCTACGTCCTGCAGCTCGATCCCGAGCTGGCGGAGATGAGCGACGAGGCGTTCGCCCGGCGGGTGCTGGCCGAGGGGCTGGGCGCGCGCCACGTGGCGGTGGGCTTCGACAACACCTTCGGGCGCGATCGTAGCGGCACCCCGGAAAAGATGCGCGAATACGGCGAGAGGTTCGGCTTCACCGTCTCGGTGGCCGAGGCCGTCGCCTTGTCCGGCGACGACGGGGTGAAGCTCTCGTCCTCGGCGGTCCGCGCGGCCTTGCGGGAAGGACGACCCGACCTGGCCGCAGAGATCCTCGGCCGGCCCTTCGCCATCGAAGGCGCCGTGCAGCGCGGCCGCCAGCTCGGCCGTAAGCTCGGCTTCCCGACGGCCAATGTGGCGCTGGGGGACTATGTGGTTCCGAAGCTTGGCGTCTACGCCACGCGCACCCGGCTGCAGGACGGACGCAAGCTGCCCGGCGTGGCCAACATCGGGGTCAACCCGACCGTCGACGGCATCATCGCGCCCCACCTGGAGGTCTGGCTGTTCGACTTCGACGAGGACCTCTACGACCAGATCACCGAGACCGACCTGATCGCCTTCCTGCGTCCGGAAGAGAAGTATCCCGACCTACCGACCATGGTGCTCCAGGTGCAGCAGGACGCTCGGCAGGCGCGCGCCCTGCTGGGGGCCTGAATCGTTCGGCCAAGCGCCCCTTGGGTTCCGCGCGCGCGTCTGTTAGAGCCATGCGCCCATGACATGCGGTCGGAAAGAGCGGCGAATTACCCGCCCGGCGTGACGCCGCCGGACCTGTTCCAGCGCGCGCCGGGTCCGCCCGCAACCGTCTCCTACCGATCAGGCTGGATAGCTCCATGGCCGATGACGCCGACAAGCCCCAATCGCAAGCCGATGGCGGGCGCGACTACCGCGAGACCGTCTTCCTTCCCGACACCCCCTTCCCGATGCGGGCGGGCCTGCCCAAGCTCGAGCCGCAGATCCTGGAGAGCTGGGAGCAGATCGGCCTCTACAGCGCCATGCGCGAGGCGCGCCGCAAGGCCGGCGCCCCGCTGTTCGTGCTGCACGACGGCCCGCCCTATGCCAACGGCGCGATCCACATCGGTCACGCGCTGAACAAGATCCTCAAGGACTTCGTCGTCCGGTCGCGCTTCGCCCTGGGCTACGAGGTGGACTACGTCCCTGGCTGGGACTGCCACGGCCTGCCGATCGAGTGGAAGATCGAAGAGCAGTACCGCGCCAAGGGCCGCCGCAAGGACGACGTGCCGGTGGCCGAGTTCCGCGCCGAATGCCGCGCCTACGCGGCACATTGGATCGGCGAGCAGATGCGCGAGTTCCAGCGGCTGGGCGTCGTGGGCGACTGGGCCAACCGCTACGCCACCATGGACTTCGCCAGCGAGGCCGCCATCGTCGCGGAGTTCCACAAGTTCCTGATGAGCGGCCAGCTCTACCGCGGCTCAAAGCCGGTGATGTGGAGCCCGGTCGAGCGCACCGCCCTCGCCGACGCCGAGGTGGAATACCACGACCACGTCAGCCCCACCGTCTGGGTCCGATTCCCCGTGGCGGAAGGCCCCGACGCGACCGACGGCGCGGCGGTGGTGATCTGGACCACCACCCCCTGGACGCTGCCGGCCAACCGTGCGGTGAGCTACAACCCCGAGATCGCCTATGCGGTCTTCGAGGTCGAGGCGATCGAGACCGGGCTCGCCTTCGAGCCCTGGGCCAAGCCTGGCGACCGGCTTATCCTGGCCGAGAAGCTGGCGGCCGAGGTCATGGGCGCCGCCAAGGTTGCGCGCTATCGCAAGCTGGAGGCGGTGGACTGCCAGGGCATGGAGCTGGCGCACCCGCTAGCGGCGCTGGACGGCCACTACGGCTTCGCCGTCCCCATGCTGGCCGGCGACCACGTCACCGACGACGCGGGCACGGGCTTCGTCCACACCGCGCCCGGCCACGGCGCGGACGACTACGCCGTCTGGCTGGCGCACGGCCACCGCGAGATCCCCGACACGGTCGATCCCGACGGCGCCTACTATCCGCAGGTGGCGCTGTTCGGCGGCCTGAAGGTGCTGGAGACAGAGGGCAAGAAGGCCGGCAAGTTCGGCCCGGCCAACGACGCGGTCATCGCCAAGCTGATCGAGGCCGGCGCCCTGCTGGCCCGCGGTCGCGTCGAGCACACCTATCCGCACTCCTGGCGATCCAAGGCGCCGGTGATCTTCCGCAACACCCCGCAGTGGTTCATCCGCATGGACCATCCGCTGGAGGACGCCGCCCACGACGGCCGCACCCTGCGCGAGACCGCGCTCGCGGCCATCGAGGCGACCGCCTTCTATCCGGCCGCCGGCAAGAACCGCATCGGCGCGATGGTGGAGGGCCGGCCCGACTGGCTGATCAGCCGCCAGCGGGCCTGGGGCTCGCCCATGGCCATGTTCGTCGATAAGGAGACCGGCCATCCCTTGCACGACCCGGCTGTGAACGCCCGCATCGTCGAGATCATCGCCAAGGAAGGCGCCGACGCCTGGTTCACGAGGCCCGCCGCCGACTTCCTGGGCGTCCACGACCCCGCCCGCTACGAGAAGGTCGAGGACATCCTCGACGTCTGGTTCGACTCCGGCTCGACCCACGCCTTCGTGCTGGAGGGACGCCCCGCGGACGGCCAGCCGGCCCGCAGCCCCGCCGACCTCTACCTGGAGGGCTCCGACCAGCACCGCGGCTGGTTCCAGTCCTCGCTGCTGGAAAGCTCGGGCACGCGGGGCCAGGCCCCTTTCAAGAGCGTGCTGACGCACGGCTTCACCCTCGACGAGAAGGGGGAGAAGATGTCCAAGTCGCTGGGCAACACGGTCGAGCCGCAGGCCGTCATCAAGGAAAGCGGCGCGGAGATCCTGCGGCTGTGGGCGGCGATGGTCGACTACAGCGAGGACACCCGCATCGGGAAGACCATTCTCCAGACCACCACCGACGCCTACCGCAAGGTCCGCAACACCATCCGCTACATGCTGGGCGCCCTCGCCGGCTTCACCGATGATGAGCGCGTGGGCCTGGAGCAGATGGAGCCGCTGGAGCGCTATGTGCTGCATCGCCTGTGGGTGCTGGACCGGGAGGTGCGCGAGGCCTACGAGCGCTACGCCTTCCAGGACGTCAGCCGGGCCGTGCTGGAGCTCTGCCAGACCGACCTTTCGGCCCAGTTCTTCGACATCCGCCGCGACGCGCTCTATTGCGACGCTCCCGACCGCCTGCGCCGGCGCGCGGCGCGAACGGTGATGGACGCGGCGTTCGAGCGGATCACCATCTGGCTGGCCCCGCTTCTCCCCTTCACCTGCGAGGAGGCCTGGACGACGCGCTTCCCCGACGCCGGCTCGAACGGTCTGCGGGTGCTTCCTGAGACGCCGGACGCCTGGCGCAACGAGGCGGAAGCCGAGCGCTGGGCCAAGGTGGCGGCGGTGACCTCGGTGGTCACCGGAGCCCTGGAGATCGAGCGCCGCGAGAAGCGCATCGGCGCCTCGTTGGAAGCCTTTCCGCGCGTGCACCTGGCCGAGCCGGCGCTGGCCCAGGCCTTCGCAGGCCTGGACGCGGCCGAGGTGTTCCGCACCAGCGCCGCCGAACTGGTCGCGGGCGATGGGCCTGCCGGCGCCTTCCGCCTGCCCGAAGCGCCGGGCGTGGCCGTCGAGCCGCTGCGCGCGCCCGGCTGCAAGTGCGCCCGCTGCTGGCGCATCCTGCCGGAGGTCGAGCCCCCCAAAATGCTGTGCCAGCGCTGCGACGGGGCCGTCGCCTCCTGGGACGTGGCTCGCCCCACGGTGGCCGCATGAAGGCGTTCAGCCGGCTGGGCCTGGGGGCCTATGCCCTCGCAGGAATCGTGGTGGTGCTGGACCAGCTTTCCAAGCGGTGGGTCCTAGACGTGGTGGAGCTGCCGCTGACGGGAAGCTCGCCCGTCGCAGGCCCCCTGCACCTGACCATGGTCTGGAACCGCGGCGTCAGCTTCGGCCTGCTGCGCGCCGACGCCGACCTGACGCGCTGGGCGCTGGCGGCCTTTTCGATCGCCGTTTCGATCATCTTGGCCGTCTGGGTGCGCAACGCCTCGCGAGGGCTGGCGGCTGCGGCGTTAGGGTTGGTGATCGGCGGCGCCGTGGGCAATGTGATCGACCGGATTCGGTTCGGCGCTGTCGTCGATTTCATCGATCTCTCACGGGTCTGGTTCCCGTGGATCTTCAACCTGGCCGACGCCGCGATCAGCATCGGCATCGCGCTCCTGCTGCTGGACATGCTGTTGCAGGAGCGGCGCGGCGCGCCCGCCAAGGCGCCGTCTCGCGATGCGGTCTAATGCGCGTGGCGCGTCATGCGGGATTGCGGTAATCAGTCCGCCGGTCCGGCCGGGGGCGGCCTTTTGGAGCGAATTGGGTTCATGAGCGTCAATCGAGTGATCGTCGCATCCGCCCTTGTCGCGGCGGCAGGTCTCGCCGGATGCAACTCCACCCGCCATGCCCTTGGCATCACCAAGGTGACCCCGGACGAGTTCCGCGTCGTGTCCAAGGCGCCCCTGGTGGTGCCCCCCGACTACGGCCTGCGCCCGCCGGCTCCCGGCGAGCCGCGCCCGCAGGAACTGCAACCGGAAAGCGCCGCGCGCACCGCGCTGCTGGGCGCCCGCGAGGCCCAGGTCCGCTCGGACGGCGAGAAGATGCTGGTGGCGAAGGCGGGCTCCGAGAAGGCCGACCCGCTGATCCGCTATGTCGTCGACGACGAGTTCGGCGACGTCGCCCACAAGGAAAAGGGCTTCGCCGACCGCGTGATGTTCTGGCGGGGCAAGAAGGCGCCCGACGTAGGCCAGGACACCCCGGCGCCCGTCGACGCGGCCACCGAGCAGAGCCGCATCACCGCGCTCACCGGAGACAAGCCGGTGGTCATCCAGCGGGAAGAGAACAAGCGTCTGAAGCTGCCGGGCCTCTGAGCCCCGGCCCTAGTCTTCGGCGACGCGCGTCCAGATCTGACGCTTGCAGAGGATGCCGGCCAGCAGGCAGCCCTGGGCTTCGAGATGGCCGTCGTCGACCAGCCGGGCCGAGCCGGCGAGGGTGCGGTTGAGGTCGGGCACGAAGACGCGTCCTCGCCAGACGCCCTTGCCGTGGGTGAAGTCCCGTAGAAGCTGCAGGCCGACGAGTTCCTTTCCGCTGCCGCGGCGGGCGTCGGCCTGGGCCTTGGCGCTGGCCCAGACCACATAGCCGCAGGCGGACTCGCCGCAGGATCGGATGTCGAGGTGCACGCTGTCCTTGGGATTGCGCCACACGCCGAACAGCCCGTCCGGGGGCGCCTGCGCCGCCGAGGCGGCCGGGCTCAGGACGAGCGCCAGGGCCGCCAGGATCGAAAAGACGCGGATCATCAATATCCTCTCACGCCCGGCACATGGCGTTCCGTCGGGAATAACGCCAGAGGCGTCGTCGCCGCAGGAGATCACTGGGTCTCGCCGGGGGTGCGGACCTGATAGCCCTTCGAGCGCAGCTGGTCGAGCACGCCCCCCTGGGCCAGCAGGGGCCGAAGCTGCACCACGGCCACGGAATGGCCGGGCTTGCGCAACGCTTCCTCCAGGGCCGCCACCTGATCGGCCTTGCTGCGGGCGTCGAAGGCCGCCGCGCCCGGCACGAGCGCGATGCAGCGCTCGTAGGTCCGCTCGTTCTCCAGGGCGCCTACGGTGTCGCCCAGCGCCCAGGCGTGCGCCGCCGCGAAGGTGACGCCGGGGCCGGCTTCCACCTGGTCCATGACCGCGTCCAGGCAGGCGCGCCCGGCCGCCGCCGGGGTGCGGATCACCTGGCCCAGCAGGGCGCCCACGGAGTAGCTGCGCTGCACCACCTTCACCCCCGCCTTCTCGGCGTAGACTTTCACGACCTTGGCGGTGTCGGCGTTGGTCAGGCGCGCATGGTCCCGATAGTCGCCGGCCAGCAGCAGGCCCGCGGCCAGGGCGTTGTGCGTGGCGTAGCGCTTGGCCGGCTGGCCGATCTTTTCGCGCGCGGCGATGAACCGGCCCTTCGTCGCCGGGTCCACGCTCCCCTCGAACGGCCCGCTCCTCAGGCGCAGGTAGTTCCAGGCCGCTCCCAGCGAGCCGGTGAAGTTCAGCTTCACCGTCTGGAACGGCAGGATCACCTGGTTGGCGCCCCGCAGCCGCCGCTCGAGCGTGGTCGTGTCCCAGGCGGTGCGGATGGGCGCCAGGGACGGCGCGCCCAGCACATAGACGGTGCTCGCCCCGTTCGAGACGGTCCACCAGGCGGGGCCGCGATCACGGGCCACCACCACCAGTTCCTCGACCAGGACGGAATCCGGATCGGCGGGCAGGCCCGGGGACGGCTGATGCGGCGTCAGCGGGACCTGCGCCGCCAGCGGTCCGGCGCACAGCCATGCGGCCAGAGCCGCCAAAACCAGGCCAGGACCTTTTCGCACGCCCATCTCCGTTCCGGAATCGCCTTATAAGGTCAGGTCCGCAAAGAGCCACCGATGCCCATCCGCCGCCTGCCGTCCGAGACCGTCAACCGCATCGCCGCCGGCGAGGTGGTGGAGCGCCCGGCCAGCGCGGTCAAGGAGCTGGTGGAGAACGCACTCGACGCCGGCGCGCGCCGCATCGAGGTGCAGGCTGACGGCGGCGGGCTTTCGCGCCTCCTGGTCTCCGACGACGGGACCGGCCTGGCCGCCGAGGAGCTGCCGTTGGCGGTGGAGCGTCACGCCACCTCCAAGCTGGCCCCGGACGCGGACGGTGACTACGACCTGCTGCGCATCGCCACCCTCGGGTTCCGCGGCGAAGCCCTGCCCTCCATCGGATCGGTGGCGCGCCTTTCCATCGCCAGCCGCGCGCGGGGCAGGCGCGAGGCCTTCGCTATCCAGGTCGAGGGCGGGGCCGTGGGCCCGGTGACGCCGGCCGCCTTCGCCGGCGCGCACGGCGCACGGGTGGAGGTGCGCGATCTGTTCTATGCCACCCCGGCCCGGCTCAAGTTCATGAAGTCCGAGCGGTCCGAGGCGCTGGCCATCACCGAGGAGCTGAAGCGCCAGGCCATGGCGCACGAGGCGGTGGGCTTTTTCCTGGACCTGGACGGCAAGCGCACCCTGCGGTTGCCTGCCGAGCCGGAGGGCCCGGACGGGCGGCTCGCACGCCTGTCGGCCGTGATGGGCCGCGAGTTCTCCGACAACGCCGTGGCCATCGTCCAGGAGCGGGAGGGCGTGCGCCTGTCCGGCTTCGCGGGCCTGCCGACCCTGAACCGCGGCAACGCCGCCCACCAGTACCTGTTCGTCAACGGCCGTCCGGTGCGAGACCGCCTGTTGCAGGGGGCGTTGCGGGCCGCATACGCCGATTTCCTGGCGCGGGATCGGCATCCCCTGGCGGCGCTCTACATCGAACTCGACCCCGCCCTGGTGGACGTCAACGTGCATCCGGCCAAGGCCGAGGTGCGCTTCCGCGACCCGGGCCTGGTGCGCGGCCTGATCATCGGCGGGTTGCGGCACGCCCTGGCGGGCGCCGGCCATCGCGCCTCGACCACCGTGGCCACCGCGGCGCTCGGCGGTTTCCGGCCGCCGTCGCCGGCGCCGTCGGGCGCGGGCTTTTCCGCCTGGGGCGCGGGCGGATGGAGACGGCAGGCGGCGGTCCAGGCGCTGCCCGGGCTGTCCGAGCTTTCCGCCCAGGCCGAAGCGCCGCCGGAGATGGGCGTCGCCGAGGGGGGGGGGCCCGCGCCGGCGGTCGATCCGGTGGATTTCCCGCTGGGCGCCGCCCGCGGCCAGGTGCACGAAACCTACATCGTCGCCCAGACCCGCGACGGCATGGTCATCGTCGACCAGCACGCCGCCCACGAGCGCCTGGTCTATGAGCGGATGAAGGCGGAAATGGCCGCCGGCGGCGTCGCCCGCCAGGCGCTGTTGCTGCCCGAGGTGGTGGAGCTGGACCCCGCCGACGCCGAGCGGCTGGCCTCGCGCGCCGAGGAGCTGGTCGCCCTGGGACTGGCTCTGGAGGCCTTCGGCCCGGGCGCTGTGCTGGTCCGCGAAATCCCGGCCATGCTCGGCGCGACAGACGTCGCGGGCCTGGTGCGCGACGTCGCCGACGATCTGGCCGAGGCTGGACAGGCCCTGGCGCTGAGCGAACGGCTGGAGGCGGTCTGCTCCTCGATGGCCTGCCATGGCTCAGTGCGGGCGGGCCGCAGGCTGTCGGCGCCCGAGATGAACGCCCTGTTGCGCCAGATGGAGGCCACGCCCCATTCCGGCCAATGCAACCACGGCCGGCCGACCTATGTGGAGCTCAAGCTCGCCGACATCGAGCGTCTGTTCGGGCGACGATAGGACGTGCGCATGCCCCCCCCCTCCGTCTTGGCGCCGACGCGCCGATCCACCTCCCCCGCAAGCGGCGGAGGACCTGAAGGTCCCAAGATGCTCCACCGTTTACGGGGGAGCTGTCGCCGAAGGCGACTGAGGGGGCGAGCGACTCAGCTCGCCAGCTTCAGGAACCACACCCGAGCGGCGCCGTAATCGCGCGCGTCCAGCTCCTCGTAGCCCTCCGCGACCAGGGCGGGCTCGCCGACGCCGCGCTCGAACACCACCAGGGCGCCGGGCGCCAGCCAGGCCCCTTCGCGCAGTCGCTGCAGGGCGGTCTCTCCCAGGCCGTGGCCATAGGGGGGGTCGAGGAAGGCGAGGTCGAATGCTGGACCGTCGGCGCCCGGGCGCTGGCCAAGCTGGACCGCGTCGCGGCGATGCACCCGCGTGCGGCCGAACAGCGCCATGGCCTCGACATTCTCCCGGATGGCGCCGCGCGCCGCCTCGTCGGTCTCGACGAACAGGCAGAAATCCGCGCCCCGCGACAGCGCCTCCAGGCCCAGAGCGCCCGAGCCGGCGAACAGGTCGATGATGCGCCGTCCGCGGACGCCCGGCGACCAGGCGGCGTGCTCCAGGATGTTGAAGATCGCCTGGCGCGCACGGTCGGAGGTCGGGCGCGTGCCCTGACCCTCCGGCGCCGCCAGCGCCTTGCCGCGAAACTCGCCCGAGACGATGCGCAAGCTCGAATCCGTCCCGGCCTAGCGCCGCTTCGGCGCGGCCTTGGCGCCGGGCTTGCGCGGCGGGCCGCTACGCGCCTTGGGCTTGGCCCAGCCGGGCTTGTAGGCCTTCTTGCGCGGCGCCTCTCCGCGCGGCGCCTCGGCGGTCCGCTCGGCGCCTGTCGAGGATGCGCGCCGCTCCGGCGCAGGCGCGGCCTTGGCGCGGCGGAACTGCGGGCGCTCGCCCTTCGGCAGATTGGCCGGCGCCACCTGCGCGGAAAGTTGCTCGCGGATCACGCGGGGGCCGACCTCCTCGATTTCGCCCGCCTCGAGGGTCCCGAGCGCGAACGGTCCATAGGAGAGGCGGATCAGCCGGTTCACCTTCAGGCCCAGGTGCTCCAGCACGCGGCGGACCTCGCGGTTCTTGCCTTCGGCCAGGGTGACGGTGATCCACAGGTTCGCGCCCTGGACGCCTTCCTTGGCCTTGTCGAGACGCGCTTCGATTGGCCCGTAGCGCACGCCGTCGATGGTGACGCCGGCCTTGAGCGCGTCGAGCTTCTCCTGGTTGGTCCGTCCGTAGGCCCTGGCGCGGTAGCGGCGCTGCACGCCCGCGGCCGGCAACTCCAGCGCGCGCGCCAGGCCGCCGTCGTTGGTGAGCAGCAGCAGCCCCTCGGAGTTGAGGTCCAGCCGGCCCACGGAGATCAGCCGCGGCAGGCCCTTGGGCAAGGCGCTGAAGACGGTCGGCCGACCCTTGGGGTCCTTGTGGGTGGTCACCAGCCCGACCGGCTTATGGTAGCGGAACAGGCGCGCGGGCTCGGCCTCGCCCACGACGGCCCCGTCCACGGTCAGCACGTCGCCGGGTTCGACCTTCACGGCGGGCGTTTCGAGGACCCGGCCGTTCAGCGCCACCCGGCCCTCGGCGATCAACCGCTCGACGTCGCGCCGCGAGCCGACGCCGGCTCGGGCCAACGCCTTGGCGATGCGGTCGTGGCCGGCGTCTGGCGCCTGGGCTTGACCAAGGGGGGCCTCGTCGGTTCGGTGCGGATCGTGGACCATGCTTCCCGCACCATGCGCATCGCGCTCGAAGCCGCGCAAGCCGCCGCCGCGGCTGGCGAGACCCCGGTGGGGGCGGCGGTGTTCGATCCGGCGACGGGCGAGGTGATCGCCGTCGCCGCCAACCAGCCGATCGGCGCCCATGACCCCTCCGCCCACGCCGAGATCATCGCCTTGCGCGAGGCGGGAGGAAAACTTGGCAACTACCGGCTGACGGGCCTGGGCCTGGCCGTGACGCTGGAGCCCTGCGCGATGTGCGCCGGCGCCATCAGCCATGCCCGCATCGGCTTGTTGGTCTATGGCGCGGACGACCCCAAGGGCGGCGCGGTCGCTCACGGGCCGCGGTTTTTCGAACAGCCTACCTGCCACTGGCGCCCGGAGGTCCGTTCCGGCGTCCTCGCGGAGGAAAGCGCGGGCCTGCTGCGGGCCTTTTTCCGGGCGCGGCGAAAATGACGCAGCCCTGGAGCGATATTTTTCAACCTCGACCATTGCGGCGACGCGAAAGACGCCTATTTCAGCCGTGCCCATCCTGGGCGTTTCCTCCCTTTGACTAAGCCGGGCCGCTTGGCCCGGCTCTTTTTTTACGTTTCAAGCTGGCGGGCATGACCCAGCAGCTGATGGTCGCAGTCCTGGCCGGAGGCGAAGGCCGGAGGATGGGCGGGGTGAAGGCGTTGCGCCCGTTCCGCGGGACCACCCTGCTCGCCCACGCCGTCGCCCAGGCGCGCCGCTGGAGCGACCGTGTGGTGGTCGTGGTGCGCGACGCCGCCCAGGCGGGCGCCGCCACCGACGCCCCCCTGATCTTCGACGAGCCGGGAATCGAGGGGCCGCTGGCCGGCCTGGCCGCGGCGCTGCGGCACGCCCAGGCCGCGGGCGCGGACCTGCTGCTGACCACGCCCTGCGACACCCCGAACCTTCCCCTCGACCTGCCGCAACGGTTGGCGGCTGCGCTGACCGACGAGGCGTCCGTCGTCGCGCCCGAGGCGGACGGACGGCTGGAGCCGGCGCTCGCCCTCTGGCGTCCCGCAGCCAGCCGGGCGCTGGGCGCCTACCTCGGCGCGGGCCGGCGATCCCTGCAGGGCTTCGCCGCGGCCGCCGGGCTGGCGCGGGCGGCCTTCACGGCGGACGAGGCCGCCGCCTTCGCCAACGCCAACACCGTGGAGGCTCTGGAGGCCCTGCAGCGCCGTTAGGCGGCGCGGCGATGGGGGCGGCCGAAGCGCCGCTCGGCCTCGTCGATGTAGTTGCGGGTGACGGGAACCGCGTCGACCGCCTTGGCCAGCTGCAGCTGGAAGACCACGTGGCCGCGATAACGGAAGGCCACCTCGCTGAGGCAGAGGTAGAACTCCCACATCCGGCAGAACCGCTCGTCGTAGAGGCGCGCGATCTCGGCCCGCTGGGCTTCGAACCGCTCGCGCCAGGCCTTGAGCGTCTCGGCGTAGTGCAGTCGCAGCACCTCGACGTCGGTGACGATGAGGCCGGCGCGTTCGACCGCGGCCATGACCTCGCTTAGCGCCGGGATATAGCCGCCGGGGAAGATGTACTTGGCGATCCAGGCCTGGGTGAAAGACGGCTCGTCGGAACGGCCGATGGAGTGGATCACCGCCACCCCGTCGTCCTTCAGCAGGCGCGCCACCTGATCGAAATAGGCCTGGAAGTTGGGCCGGCCGACATGCTCGAACATGCCCACCGACACGATGCGGTCGTAGGTCTCGGTCACGTCGCGATAATCGGTGAGGGAAAAGCGCGCCCATTCCGCTAGGCCCGCGGCCTCGGCTCGCGCCTGGGCCGTCGCGAGCTGCTCGGTGGAAAGCGTGACGCCGTCGACCGCCACTCCGCCCTCTTTCGCCAGCGTCAGGCCAAGTCCGCCCCAGCCGCAGCCGATGTCGAGCACCTTCTGGCCCTCGCGCAGCAGCAGCTTCGCGGCGAGATGCCGTTTCTTGGCGAGTTGGGCCGTCTCCAGGCTCGCGCCCGGATAAGGGAAGTAGGCGCAGGAGTACTGCAGGTCGGCGTCGAGGAAGCGGCGGTAGAAATCCACCGACAGGTCGTAATGGTGAGCGACGTTGCGGCGGGCGGCGAGACGCTGGTTGGCCTGGAGCCGCCAGTCGAGCAGGCGCTTGGCCAGGCCTCGGGCCGGGCGGGAGCGGCGACGGCTGGCGTTGCGGCCCAGGATTTCGCAGAAGTCCCAAATCGTCCCCCGCTCCAGGACGAGCCCGCCTTCCATATAGGCTTCGCCCACCGCCAGGGCCGGGCGGGCGGCCAGGCGGGCCATCCAACGTCTGGAGGTTATGGCGACGCTGACGGCCGGCCCGGATCCGTCGCCCAGCATCAGGACCGCGCCGTTGGGCAAGCGGACCTGCAGGGAGCCTTCCCGGATGAACTTGCCAAGCAGAGCGTGCAGGCCCATGCGCAGCCTCTCGTTCCTAGGCCTAGGAACGATGCAACACGACCATGGTTCCACGAACGCGGAAATTGCGAGTGGGTTCCCGGACGTGGTCGGCGAGCGGCTTGACTCCCCCGGGCCCCTTTCTTAAATGGCGGGCGTCGTTAGCACTCTCGGCGCCCGACTGCTAACACGGTTAAGCAGGGACGCCCCGAGCCGCTCATCGACATCCGCATTTCAACCGTCTCGAACGGAGATAGAGCATCATGGCGTTTCGTCCTCTGGGAGACCGCGTCCTCGTCCGGCGCGTCGAGGAAGAAGAGAAGACCCGGGGCGGGATCATCATCCCCGACACCGCGAAGGAAAAGCCGCAGGAAGGCGAAGTGATCGCCGTGGGCCCCGGCGCCCGCGACGAGAACGGCAAGATCCAGGCTCTGGACGTGTCGGTCGGCGACCGCATCCTGTTCGGCAAGTGGTCCGGCACCGAGGTCAAGCTCAACGGCGAAGACCTGCTGATCATGAAGGAAAGCGACATCCTGGGCGTGCTCGAGGCCGACAAGGTCGCGAAGGCCGCCTGATCGCGCGCTTCACAAGCTTCTAGAAAGGGACAGCAAACATGGCTGCCAAAGACGTCTATTTCGCCTCCGACGCTCGCGACCGCATGCTGCGCGGCGTCAACATCCTCGCCAACGCGGTGAAGGTCACCCTGGGCCCCAAGGGCCGCAACGTGGTGATCGAAAAGTCCTTCGGCGCCCCGCGCTCGACCAAGGACGGCGTGTCGGTCGCCAAGGAGATCGAGCTTTCCGATAAGTTCGAGAATCTCGGCGCCCAGCTCATCCGCGAAGTCGCCTCCAAGACCAACGACAAGGCGGGCGACGGCACCACCACCGCCACCGTTCTGGCCCAGGCGATCGTCACAGAAGGCCTGAAGTCGGTGGCCGCCGGCATGAACCCGATGGACCTGAAGCGCGGCGTCGACAAGGCCGTGGCTCGGGTCGTCGAAGAGATCAAGAACACCTCCAAGAAGGTGTCCGCCAACAGCGAGATCGCCCAGGTCGGCACCATCTCGGCCAACGGCGACACCGAAGTGGGCGAGATGATCGCCCGCGCCATGGAAAAGGTCGGCAACGAGGGCGTGATCACCGTCGAGGAGGCCAAGACCGCCGAGACCGAACTCGACGTGGTCGAAGGCATGCAGTTCGACCGCGGCTACCTGTCGCCCTACTTCATCACCAATGCAGAAAAGATGGAGGCCGACCTCGAAGAGCCGCTGATCCTGCTCTTCGAAAAGAAGCTCTCCTCGCTGCAACCGCTGCTCCCGGTCCTCGAGGCCGTGGTGCAATCCGGCCGTCCGCTGCTGATCATCGCCGAGGACGTCGAGGGCGAAGCCCTGGCGACCCTGGTGGTCAACAAGCTGCGGGGCGGCCTGCGCGTCGCGGCGGTGAAGGCTCCGGGCTTCGGCGACCGCCGCAAGGCTATGCTTGAGGACATCGCCATCCTGACCGGCGGTCAGCTGATCAGCGAAGACCTCGGCATCAAGCTCGAGAACGTCACGATCGACATGCTCGGCCGGGCCAAGAAGGTCACCATCACCAAGGACGACACCACGATCGTCGACGGCTCGGGCGACAAGGCCGGCATCGAAGGCCGCGTCTCCCAGATCCGCAAGCAGATCGAGGACACCACCTCCGACTACGACCGCGAGAAGCTGCAAGAGCGCCTCGCCAAGCTGGCCGGCGGCGTGGCGGTGATCCGCGTCGGCGGGGCGACCGAAGTCGAAGTGAAGGAAAAGAAGGACCGCGTCGACGACGCCCTCAACGCGACCCGCGCGGCCGTGGAAGAAGGCATCGTGCCGGGCGGCGGCGTCGCCCTGCTGAAGGCCTCCAAGGTCCTCGACGGCTTCAAGGGCGACAATGACGACCAGGAAGCCGGCGTCGCCATCGTGCGCCGCGCCCTGCAAGCCCCGATCCGCCAGATCGCCGAGAACGCCGGCGTGGAAGGCTCGATCGTGGTCGGCAAGGTGCTGGAGAACGCCTCGGCGACCTTCGGCTTCAACGCCCAGACGGAAGAGTACGTCGACCTGGTGCAGGCCGGCGTCATCGACCCGGCCAAGGTG
>Ga0068859_100000170_pt1 | contig 63108 bp, 104 predicted proteins | sample KBSSwiS22_FD_66585 | JGI IMG/M metagenome (GOLD analysis project Ga0068859, IMG submission 66585) | Switchgrass rhizosphere microbial communities from Kellogg Biological Station, Michigan, USA - KBS Switchgrass S2-2 | ecosystem: Host-associated > Plants > Roots > Rhizosphere > Soil ...
GTCGTCCACCTGGCGCCGGCCACGTGGGGTGCCCCTCCCCCCACCCTCACCCTCAGTGGTTCGCATAGGTGCAGGTCAGAGGGGCTGATCCAACACTCACCAAGCGTTGCTAGCAATGGGTGAAGGCTGGGCGTGACGCGTGACTGGATCGGGGGCTGGCCTGCCCTCACCCTCCGCTGCCCCACGGCCGGGCCGGGTACCTCGCGCTGTGTTGCATCGCTTGCCGCAGACCGGGCAAGGCCGGTGGTGCGCAGGGGCAAGGTTGTCAGGATCGAGCGGATCGCCGCCCAATGCGAGGGGTGTGATGTGGTCCGCGCTGTCCGCGCCGTCGTGACCACAGATCCAGCACACCGTGGAGCTGGCGAGCACCTGAGCCCGGACGCGGCGCCACGGTCGACCCCAGCGGCCGCGGCGGGTGGCGGCGTCGGGCTGCCACGCTGGACGCTGGGCACGCGGCTCGGCCTCCGGCTGCCAGTCGTCGATGAGGCGGTGCCACCGGTCGGGGCGTTGGGTGGATGCGCGGCGGTGCAGCTCAACCCGGTCGACGTCGAGGGTGACGATGTCGGCCCGGGCCTCGTGGTAGCGGCGCAGTTCCTGGGCGCTGATCCGGGAGTGCACGACCCAGACCGTGGCGCCCCGCTCATGCTGGATGATCGCCGAGTTGATCGCCGCACGTCTCGCCGCGATGGTCACCCACCGCACCGGGTCGGGGTGGTCGTGGGGCGTGGGTGAGCCCAGCGCCTGGGCGAGGACGTCGAAGTCGATCAGGATGTCGCCCGGGCGGTGGTGCTCCCTGGCCCAGGTGCTCTTGCCTGAGCAGGGTGGGCCGGTGACCACGGTCAGCATCGGGGGCCTACATCGCCTCAATGCAGCCCAGCGCGATCAGCTCAGCGGCGCGGGTCGGGTTCAGTTGCTCGTCGGTGATCACATCGTCAGGTACGACACGGACCGACTCGGAGGCGTTGTCGGGCTGGTAGTCGAACTCGATCAGCACCAGGTAGGACACAGGAACCTCGCAAGGTAACGGAGAGGTACGACAAGATCCTGAGAATGCTTTGAGTGGCGGGCTTCGCCCTTTCCGCTACGCGGCGTGGTCAAGCTCCGATCGTTCGCTCGCCCGGTCGCAGCTGCGGCAACCCTCAGCCCGGTGACTGGACCCGCTGACCCTCGTGTCCCGCTCGGCTCGGAGGATGTCGCCGAAGCGGTAGAGCGGGCTACGTCCCCGCTTGCCCTGGACCTGGAGCCGACCGGCGTGGCGCCACATGCCGATGAGGTGACGGCACACGTGGTGGGCGCGGAGGGCGCGGTAGTCCTGGGCCTCACGGGCGGTCACCAAGGCGTCGAGGTTCACGATCACCTCGCCCGCGTAGAGCCTCGCGACGGCGCCGGACCGGGCGAGGAGTGGTGCTCTCAATGGGCGGGCCACGCTTACCAGCTCTCGCGTCCTTTGGAGGGACGGCCGGCGGAGCAACCCAGACCCGGACCGCTGCGATTACAGCGCCTCGGTAACAGGTGGTGGCCCTAACGGGAGATCGTCACCACTCGCCCTGCGGACAGACTCGTGGTATGCGCCCAGGTTAAGGCGAGATCAACCGGGCTGCAAGCAGGTCGGATCCGACGCGCGTCACTCCACCGTCCATGAAGGGTCGTAACCCTCACGGTCCGAGTAGATCGAGGCGAGCGCACGGATGGTAGGGCACGGAAGGGGCACGTTCCCGATGACCGCCTGACAGCAGCCACAGACATCCACCCATGCCACCGGCTTCGCTCCGTCGTCCCATTCGACCGCTTCCTTCGATGGGCGATGCTCGTCCAGGATGCGGCGGTAGGCGGCTGCCTGGCGCAGGACCCGGGCCGGATCATGGTGGGCGATGTGCTCGCCCTCAGCGGTGCACCCCACGGGCGATGTCGGGGCAGCCGTCCTCCTCGTCCTCACACTTCCAGACGGCGTATTCGACCTCGCGCGACCAGGCCACCACGTGCCCGACCAACACCTCGGGGCCGAACTCGCCAGATTGGGCGGACCAGGGTTGGTCACCAGCGGCTCGGGCTACCTGCTCGTCGTAGTCGATCTGCTGGGTGAGCCAAGTCACGAGGTCGGTCACGCGACCTTGCCCTTGAGCGAGATGTCGGCCGTCGTCATGCCTGGCCGCTTGATCACATAACCGGCTTCCCACGACGCCGGAGCGTCCTGCGCCGCCTCCGTCTCGACCTGGATCTGCCCAGTGATCGGAAGGCCGTCGATCGACTCCAGCTCGATGACGCGCCTCCCGCCGCTACCGAAGGTCACTTCGACCCTGGCCGAGACGATCGTGTCCGAAACCGTCATGCCGCGCTCTCCTTCGCTTCCTCGACAAGGCTCCTTACGTGCTCCGCGTACTCGACCTCGGTGAGCAGTGCCGGGCAGGCACCGCAGGCCACCCGGTCATACTCCGGCGTTGGTCCGATCTCCCGGTACAGCGCCAGCATGCCGCAGGACCGGCAGGGAGTGATGAGGGTTTCCGGCTTCGCCGCCCAGCCACCCACGGCGGACATCAGGGCGCCGTAGAGCCCGCTCAGCTTGGTGGCGAACTCATCCAGGGCCAGGTGGTGCTGGCAGGCCCAGTCGAGCCTGTCGAGCAGCCAGGAGCACAGGAGCGGCACCTGAGGGTCAGGCCGTCCTTCGTTGCGCTCGCTCGCCCAGTCGCCCACCCAGAAGTCCAGCTCGGTGGCGACGGACAGCCGGCCGATCTGGTCCGCCGGCCACGGGCTGCTGATGTGAACGCTCGTCGAGGCGGCGCGGGCGGCCGCCGTGAGGTCCGTGGGGTCGATCCGGATCGGGACCGGAGCAGCCCGAGATCCTGACACCCTCGGCGCACTCTTGGATCCGTTGATCGGGCCGGACGGAAGGGCGTTCGCGATCGGGTCGTAGTGGGGCCAGCGTTTGCCTGTGTCGAGGTCCCTCAGCTCGCGGCGGTGGTCGCGTTGGACATAGCCGAGACTGGCCAGCTCCACCACGAGGCCCGGAAGCTCGCGGAGGGCTCCGGCCATCCTGGACCAGCAGCGGTGATCCACCAGCCAGCCGGAGTCCACCGGGCGCTCGGGGTCGGAACAGACGACGCAGATCATCCGGGCTTCCCGGCCAGTGCGATGGCCGCGACCAGAGAGGCCACGACCTGCGCCGCCTCGTCGGGTCTCAACGACACCACGCCGGCTGGGTCGGGATGGTTGATGGTCGACAGCGAGATCAGACGCCCGTGTCGGCGCATGCTCACCACGCCGCCGGAGGCGATGGCGAGGTCCAGGGCATCGCCCCTCCAGTCGGTCAAGTCACTCACCGCTACTCCCCATATATTCGATCACTCTGTGTCAATCGGTACGTCTCGGCGGTCTCCCGCCGGTGAGCGGCCGATAGATTGATCTTCACTGGTCACGTTCCGTGCGCAGCTCTGCTGCCTCGATGATCGTGGAGGACTTCGGCGATCCGGCGGCGGGCTTCGGTACGGGCGTCGTCAGGCATGATCAACCTCTTTATGTGTCGCCTTCGGCTCTCCGGCTGACGCCGGGGCGGCGTAGTCCGTGCCGCAGGTCTGGCAGATCATGCCGACCGTCTCCCGGACGGGACCGCTACACGTTGGACAGGAGTGGCAGTCACAGACACAGCGGGCATCGCAGAACTTGCACTGAGCTGGCCGCTTCTCGCCCTGGTAGCCGGTCATCGCCGCGCAGTAGTCGTGCTCGCCGTGGTAGCAGGCTGTCGACAGGTAGTGACCGAAGCCCTTGTTATGCAACGACTGGAGGCGGAAGCCCTCCCGCTGCTCGTCGGTCAGACTGGCCGCGAACTCAGCGAACGTCTCGTGGATCGGCTGGTCAGGCATCAGTCCTCCACCGGCCGTACCCACTGCTGGTGTCCGGACCAGAGCCACCTGATCAGGTCCGCCAACGATCGGCTCACCGGTCGGTCCCCCGCTCCGCATGGCTGCTGGCCATCGAGTGCAGCGGGCAGCGGGGGTCGTTGAACATGCGCCAGTCCAGGCAGTTGCAGTCGCCGTGGACCGGGCACCACGAGGCGGACACGCCAGTGCAATTTCCGGACTCCAGCCGATCCGCCTCGGCGCGGAGGGCAGCAATTTGATCAGCCGTCGACATGGCCGGTCCCCCGCTCCAGCTCGTCAGCGCGCGCGATCAACGCGACCCGCTCCGTACAACCGCCCTCGTCGTCGCTCCACCAACTGCCGCAGCCGGCGCAGTCCGTGTCGTACTCCACACCGGTGCCGTAGTTGGTCTGCCGTATCACCGGCTCCGGGCCCGGATGCTCACGGTCGGCGTAGGAGCGCAGGGCTTGTGCGGCTATCAGCGGAGCAGCAACAGCCAGGTACGCCCGCGCCTTCGGCCCCCACGCCTCGATCACCCCAGACCTGCACCGCGCCCACCGATCATCGGTGCGCCACGACACAGGCAGCGTCTCCTCCGACAGGTGCCGGGCGAGCGCCTCCACAGTTTCGTCGGAGACCAGCGTTCCGCCGCCCAGATTCGACGCTGCCGGGTCAACAGGGTCAGGTACGGGTACTTGGGTAGGCGAAGGCTCAGAATCGATTTCAGGGGCTTCTTTGGTTGTCGCCTCCGGCTCCCCGGCTACGCCGGAGTGGTCAAGCAGATGGGTCCAGGAGATGGGTCGGCGGGAATCGAAATGCGGCCCATCGTGGCCCGCCGCGTTGGAGCAGACGTACGTCCAGTTGTCCGGTTCCACCGCGAGTTGATCCCCGCACGTCGGGACGTCCGGCGCAGCCGGAGCGGCGGAGCCGCCATCCAATCGATCATTGTTCACGCGATCACACTCCAGAGCGCCCAGCCGACAGCCCAGGCCACAGCGAGCCCGGTGCCGAGCATGGCGACGAGGAAGACCCCGCAGTCGATGTCGGCGTCGTCATCCCATCCGCCGCGCTTCACGGCGTCACCTCGGGTAGCCGGTCCAGGTCGAACTCCCCCGCCACCGCACCGGCGACGAAAGCTGCCCATTCGGCTCCGGTGAAGTCCACGACCACCCAGCCGTCGACGGCGTTACGCCAGTGGACCCCGGTGTCGTCGCGGGTGATCGTGGCCACGTCCTCGCCGGCGGCGAGCCGTTCGAGCACCCATTCCCAGTACGCACCGGTGAAGGTGAGGACCGGGCCGTCGGGGTGGTTGCTGTTGCGGACCTGAATCTCGCCGTTGATGACGCGGACGTCGACGCAGGAGTTCGCGGTGTCGCTGTAGCTGGACTTGCGCCAGGTCATTTTCCGAAGCTCCTCGCCGTGTTCGGGTTGTAGGTGCCCATCCGCAACACACCAAGATCCACGTATTCGGAGCAGTAGAACCGGTGCGACGTCGGAGGCGCACCGTCCGTTCGGAACGTGTGGCACTCCGGACACTCCCCCGGGTGCCTGGTTGGTCTTCCCATGAGGTCGATCTCTGGTCGGGTCATGACTCGTTGATCTCCTTACGATTGAAGCCGCAGGCCGGGCGGGTTACGGTCGCCCGGCCCGTCCTCACTCGGTGATCTCTTTCGATGCGAGAACGTCGCGCACAAGAGCGGCACCGGCATGGATGACCTCGACGGGCTGCTCGACGATTTCCCGCCACGTCGGTGGTGGTCGGTCGTCCGGGTAGCGCGGGCACTCGTGGACCCGCAGCATCCGCACATCCCCCGGTACCGTCGCGAACGCCACCCACCTGCTCGTGCGCGCCGAGTACAGCCACGCCAACGGGCGGGCGCACCGGAAGCACCCGGCGATCTCAGGCGGGTCATCGATCGTCAGGCTCATCGCCGTCCCCTTCGGTACGGGCGCCGATGACCTCGGCCCGGCATACCCCGCAGGAGTCGACCGGCTTTCCCCAGTGCGGGCAGTCCGCGGAGTGCCCGTTGCGCCGGCGCCGGGCCGGGGCGGCGGCCGTGGCCTTCTCGGCCAGGTGCGCAATGAGTGCGGGCAGGTCGACACCGCTGCGGCGACGGATGGGCTCGGCGACCATCACGCACCGTCCCCGGTGGCGCGGTTCGCGGCAAGCCGGGCCTGGATCGCTTCGAGCACCGGCCGCAGCCCGGCCATGCCCCGCTTGACCCGCACGGCCCGGTCCTCGTCGTCCTCGTACCGGCTCGGCAACGCCAGCACCTCCGAGCGGCCCTCGACCCGGCGCCGCTGATCGCGACACTGGGCGGCGAGCCGACGCAGGTGTGCGGGCATCAGCCAGTCCGTGGAGTCCCGGTAGTGCCGCGCCACCGCGGCGAGCGCGTCGACCAGCTCGACGTCGCCGAGCACCTCGTGCCACGCCCGGGCGTCGGCCTCGCCGACCGTCCGCCGGTCGTAGGCGGCAGCCTTGGACAGGACCAGGGCAACCTCAGCCAGCTCCATCGGGGCCTCCCTCGGCCTTGAGTCGGTGGTACAGGGCCATGCCGTCGGCCACCCGCAGGTCCGCAGTGGACGGTCGCGATTCGCCGGCCGGCACGATCGCAGTTCCTGGCGACGCCCGGGCGCGCTGCGCCTGGAGCCTGAGCTGGTCGTACTTCTCGCGCAGCTTCGGCATCGACATGATGTTGCCGCGCCAGAACTCATCGTCCTGGCACCAGTCGATCGCCCGGAGAACCTGCTCGACCGTGCGGCCGTCCTTGTCGAGGAGAAGCCGGCCAGCGTCGCGCCAGCCCTTGCCGATCGCTGGGCGCTTCGAGCCGTTCTTCTCGATCCGGTCGGCCAGATGGCGGCAGATCTGTTCGACGTCGACCCGGGTTGGCTCATCACCGGTCCGGGTCGTGCGCTGTGCGCGCGACGAGGAAGTCTTTGTGATCTGTTCCTGATCTGAAGGATCTGTCTTCTGGTGGCGCACTGTGCGCCTACCCCCGTCGTTCTCTGCACCTACCCCTGGGTGCACTGTGCGGCCAGGGTGGGTGTCCTCTGCACCTACCCCCTGGGTGTCCTCTGCGCCCACCCCGGGCGCTTCGTGTCCGGCCGGGATGGTGAGTCGGTACCGCGTCCGCTCGCCTTCCCACTGCTCCTGTGGGGTTGGGCGGGTCCGCACCATCCAACCGGCGGTATCGAGCGCGGCCAGGTGGCGCTGAACCGTGCTGCGGTCGAGGCCCGTCTCCCGTGCCAGCACGGCCAGCGACGGCGTGAACCGCTCCGGGATCTCCGCCGTGCCAACCTCGGCCACGTCCGCAAGAACCAGCATGATCAGGCGCGACGGAGCGGGCAGATCCGAAGCACGGACCGCCTTCGTCACCCGCCACCGCATGCCCTCGACCACACCGGTCACGCAGCCTGTCCCTTCCGTTGCAACTGAACCGGTGCCGGCGATGCCGGGGGAATCCCATGCCGATGCCGCACCCGGGCGATCGCCGACCTCGACCCGCCGATCTGGTCGGCGATCCGCTGATCCGACAACCCTTGCGCCACCAAGGCAGCGACCAGTCGCCACTGCGACTCCAGCGCCCCGTGCGACGACCGCCGACCCCGTGGAACAGCGGCCGCGCGGGCGTACAACCGGCCCTCCTCGATCGACCAGGACACCTCGCCGACAATCCGGCAGCGTTCCTCCTTGGCCATCTGGTCGAGCTGCTCGCACGCCTCGACCTGCAACACGGACAGCTTCAGATCGGGTCGCAGGATCGGCCAGGACGCCCGGAACATCCACCCCGTATCCGTCATGCCGCCACGCACCCATCAGCGGCAGCCGCGGCCGCGGCCAACTCCCGCTTCACCGCACGCTGACACCGAACACACCGCACCTGAACACGCGACTTCGCCGCCACCAACTGCCCGCAGCGTCGACACGGCCACACCCGACCAGCGGCCAGCGCGGCCCGATCCGGAGCCGTCCAGCCACCGAACACACCGTTACGGTGCGACACCGGCAGACCTGCTTCGAGTAGGACGGCCCACTCCAGGCACGACCCGGCCACCGGGCAATGGCGGCAGAACCGCCCGACGAAGGTCTTCTGCTGCGCCGGCAAGCCGAACGCCAGATTCCGATCAGCATCCGACGCGTCGCGGCAGTTCGCCTTCCGGCGCCAATCCTCAGACACCGGACACCCCCGCAACCTGCGCGAGCACCTTGTCCGCCACGTCCTGCGGCATCAACCACGGCACCGGCAGGTAACCGCGGGTCTCGAACGGACCTTCCAGTTGCACGAGGTCAGCCAGGACGATGTGCCACGCGATATCCCGGCCGTAGGTGCCATCACCCCACGGTGAACAGCAGTTGACCCGAGGGTCCGACGACCAGACCGAACGGTGGCAGTCCGCGAGAGTCGCTACGGCGAAGACCTTGCGGAACAGCCTGGTGAAGTCCGTCGCCACCAGGCTCCGCTGCGCCTCGTGACCGAACCACCACCGACGCGTCCGCGCATCGGTGGCGCCCTTCTCGTCCCAGCCGGCACCGGCGTGGATCGCGACGCGCTGGCCGATGTACTTCTCGGCGACCGGGCGGCCACGGTTTTCGACCAGCTTCTCCCCGTCCCTGATCGCCGCCGCCCACGGGAGACGAACCGTGATCGCGTACAGCTCAGACACCGGACACCTCCCGGGAAGGTTCGGGGTACTCGTCCCAAGTCCGGCCATCGAGGAGACGACCGGCGCGTTTCTTGCCCACCCGCCACGGCTGATCACGGTCGTATGCGCTGGTGCCGTTCTCCACGTCCCAGTCCATGAACGTGTCGGGCGGCATCTCGTTCGGAGCGACCCAGTTGCCCCACTGCTTGAAGAAGAACGGCACCGAGGCAGAGGTGCACTGGTCCCGGAGTCCGCGCGCCCAGTCCGGGTGCATCGGGCGCGCACCAGGGCCGGACTCGCCGCCCGCGACGACCCACGAGATCCCGCGAGACATCGGCGCCTGCCAGCGGTCCGGAACCCCGTATCGCGGGGTGAGCACGTCGTACACCATCTCGGGCTGCCCAGTGCGCGGCGTGGCGATCCGGGTCAGGTCAACTGGGCCCAGCAGCGGCTCCGCGCTGATCCACCGCACCGCCGCCGGAGTATCCAGCAGTGCCGGGATCCGGATGTCCGCCCACTTCTGGTCCTCGACCGACACGCCGAGCCAGACGCCCGGCAGCGGCTCCAGTTCGCCGGCCGCCACCCACGGCAGGGCCGGGAAGCCCCGAACGACCCGCGCGTCGTTCACGGACACCCAGAACCGCACCGAGTTCAGCAGCGACCGCATCCTCGCGTGCCGCTTGGTAAGCACCTGATAGGTGTGCTGGCTGGCGATGCTCATCACCGCGAACACGTCGGCAATGAACCGGTCGGGGACCTGGTCGTGGAACAGATCGCTCATCGAGTTGACGAAGATGCGGCGCGGCTCCCGCCAACGCATCGGCTGGCCGAGCACGTCGGAGTGCACCGACAGGCCGAACCCCGGTCCCGAGGTGCGGGGGTCGCCGTCGCGCTGGTACTTCCTCGACCCCATGCCCTTGAGCCGCTTGGCCAGGGTCAACGCATAGCAGTTGTCACAGCCGGGCGAAACGCGATCGCACCCGGTCGTTGGATTCCACGTCGCCTCGGTCCACTCGATCGGGCTGCCGTCAGACATCTCCGTCCCTCCAGATCCTCAACCGGGCACGCAGTACCGACTCAGCCAGTTCCGGGTGCTCATGGGCCAACTCGGCCAGAACCCGGCCCACCCGCTGGAGACGGACCTGTGCACGCACCCTCAGCACGCACTCGTCCTCGATGCGTTTTTGAAGTCGCTGCGCTCCAGCCGCTACGCGGCGGGCCTCATCCAGCTCGGAACGCAGACGTTCGTTCTCCTCGATCAGCCGCAGGTCCCAGCCGACGACCGTCGCCGCCCGGCCGTGCAGCAGCCGGCCTCCGAGCCCTACCGGGGTGATCATGTAGGCGGTCATGAGGACACCTCCGCAGCGTCCGCGATGTCGTCGGCCAAGTCGTCGTAGTCCACGATCTGCACCGGGATACCAGCCCGCTCAGCCCGCTCAGCGCAGTCCGTTGCACCCTTGGACAAGTTGCGGATGAGCGCCAGGCACACGTCGGCGCCGTCGCGGACCATGTCGGCATTGCGTGCCACGCCAGCCCGCTTGCCCAGGTTCTTCCAGTCCGCCGGCCGCCGGTCCGCCCGAACCGACCAGCCCTCGAAGTAGTGCTCTCTGACCCAGTTGTCGGCCATCACATCACCACCCCGGGAGCAGGCACCGTGACGAACTACCACCTCGTCGTAGCCGCTCTTGAAAGCTGCTTCGGCGAGGATGGTCAACGTCTTGTCCACCACGTCAGGGCGGTCCCAGGTCCGGGACGCCGTCAAAATAATCTTGAACGCGGTCACGACGCCTCCCACAAGGTCCGCTCGGTCCACTCAGTACCAAGCAGACGACGAGGGCGAGCGGGGCGACTCCACCCCGGATGTGCAGGCCGGCTCGCGATAACCCGCCAGCCAGCCGCGCGCAGGCTCGCCCCCGACTCACTGGCCTGCGTATACGTCACGAGACGGTCATAGCCCAGCGCGAACGTCGCCCTGCGGCACGCCGCGTACAGGAACGAACAGACGTTCCGATCGCCCTCAGTCGCGCAGCGGGTGACCTCCAAAGTCCGGCCGTTGTCGAAGCGGCGGGCGACCGGACGGCCGACAATGGCCACACCCAACAGCCGCTCGCCGTCAACAGCGCCGAGGCTGAACTTGTGACCCCGCGGCGGCTCGTGATGACGATGCGTGTCCTGGACGAACGAGCAAGCATGACGGAAGCTGACCGGCACCACGCGAAACGCCGTCATGACGGAACCTCCGTCCAGCGGCCCACACAAACCGGGCACGCAGGATCGAGCGGGCAGCCGTGTAGACACGAGCCGCAGGACTGCTCCTCGCAGTGGCTTCCGTCCGGAACCGCGTTCTCGCACAGCACCGGATCACAGCGGCACTCAGGGCACCGCTCCGCCTTACGCCACCGGCCCTTGTCGTCCAGGAACACCGCACCCCACCAGGTGGACACGGGGACCTTCTGGGGGTCCTGCTTCCAGCGCATCGACAGGCCGGCCAGCCGAGCCTCAGCGCGATGCGATTCGACGTGCTGGTGGCAGCCGCCGGCCGACGTCGCCGAGCCGCACAGGACCACCAGGTTGGCCGGGAGGTTGGTCTCCGGCCGAGGGTCCGATCCAGCTCCGCGGGCCCGTCGGTGCTGGCAACTCCAGTCCTCGCCGCGGGCTTCGAACCGAACCGCCCGGCCACAGCGGACACAGCAGCCGCCGTCGCGATCGAAGACCAGAGCGACGACCAACTTCGAAGGACCCGTTTTGGTGGAGCGCTTCGCGCTCTGCGCCCTGCGGCGCGCCGTGGACAGCTTCGTCTTCGCCCGCAAGGGTGTGTACCGCCGGATCTCGGTGCGCTTCATGCCGCCACCTCGAACAGGTCCAGCTGCACCGTCTCCACCGCGGCCGGCAGATACGGGCGCAGACACCCCGGCGGAGGGCCGAACGCCTCCAACCCCTTCGGCGCCTTCTTCGGCCGGCGCGGACGGAACCGCTCCGGATGGGGGCAGCAGACGCACGACGCGCCGCCCGCGTCCCGCTGGCCATCCCGAACCAGAGCGCCCGCGCCGGCGACCCACTCGCGACCGTCGTCCGTCAGCCCGCGGAGGTCCCCGCCGTAGCCGCCCAGCACCACGCCCCGGAAGCCGTAGAGCTCCATGCCGGGCCAGGCGCCGGGGTAGCCGTGCATCTGGACCCGGTCCCCGGCCCGGAACGTCGAGCGCTTCGGGACCGGGCCGATGTGGTGCTGGACCACCGAACCGTCAGGCAGGAACTCCACACCGAGGCGGATCACGACGCACCGCCGTGCTCAGCCAGCCACGCCTCGCCGGCCGCATTCAGGCGCACCTTGTGCGGGGGCTTCTCGCCCTGCTCGCCAGAAGGTTCCAGCAGGCCGGCCGCGCGGAACTGACCCACCCTTCCCGTCACGCCGTGTTCGTTCAAGCCTTCACGCCAGGTGATGTGTCCTGCGGCCCAGCCGTGATCGATGACCTGACCGGCCTTGATCCCCCGGGCCAGAGCGATCCGGGAGTTCGTGGGAACCAGGGTGGTCATGACCCACCGCCAGGATCAGAAGCCTTTTCATTTGTCGCCTTCGGCTCCCCGCCTACGGCGGATGGGTCATGGTCGAACCAGCCGCAGCCGAGCGTGGGGCAGTACCACTCCCGTCCGTTGCCGTAGAGGCGTTTCTCGATTCGCGGGTGGCCGGCGGCGACGCACGCGAGCCGCTCAGCCTCACGCCTCAGCGACTCGAAGTGCCACTGTCGGGCCTCTACGTGGGCGTCGAACTGGCGGCCCTGGTACGTCCCGTAGTAGCCACCGCCGTAGACCGTCTCCCAGTCGTAGGAGTGGAAATCGTGGCCCGGCTTGCGTACGTACAGGTCCGCGGTTGCGCAGGTCTCGCTGTCGTTGATCAGTTCGTACGTGTCGTGGCGGGCCCGTTCGACAGCTTCCTCTGGGCTGCCCGCCTCGACCCAGATCACATGCACCCGCTTGTCGGTAACGATCACCGGGTAGGAGCAGTCCGGCTCGGGCAGGTGCGACATGTCGGTGGGACCTCGGCCGCAGTCCTCGCACCCTTCGCAGGACAGGCAGTCCGTGCACCCGCAGAACACAGAGCAACCGCCACCGCAGGTCAACGGCTGATCTTCGATCGGCGCGCTCATGCGGACTCACCGTCCTCGAACCGCTGCCAGGACAGGATGACCACCGTCGTGTTACCAGGGTTGGCGTCACGGATCAGGTCGACCACGAGTTGAAGGTCCGCCTCGGAGCGGACGGGGTTCGGCAGCGACACCGACTGGTTGCCGAAGGCGAACCCGCCGAGCCAGCCGGCGTAGTAGGCGAAGTGGTACCGGTAAGGGAAGGCCGCGTCCGTACTCGGTGCGCTCATTCGGACTCACCGCCCGTTGGGGCCACCCAGGACATGCCATTCAGAGACCTGTCCCTGCCCTTGATCGTGAGCATCGTCGTGCCGTTGCGGTGGTGCTGCTCGGTCGCGACGTAGCACGGCGCGGCTACAACGATCACGTAGTTGCCCGGTTGGATTTCCTTCACGGCGGTCTCGCCTGACTCCAGGTCAACAGCGGTGACGCGGATGCCCTTCATTCGGACTCACCGTCCTCACGGAGCACCGCCGCCTCGAAGGAGTGGAAGTCGCCAGGAACCGAGCCGCGGTCGTAGTGACCGCCCTCACTCAAACCGCAGCCCTTGCACCGGCGCGGGTCGGGTTCCCACTCGCCATGGTCGCCGTCGTGGTACATCGGCAGGGTGCACCAGGCGTCACCGAACTTCTGCGCGCGCTCGTCGTACTGCAACGAATGGCAGGTCGGCCGCACCCAACTGGGCGCTTGCCACACGAGCCGGGTCGGGCCTCGGTAGCCGAGACTGGCGGTGACGTGGTCGGGGCGCGCATACACGTTCGTCTTCATCGGGAACCGCGACGCGTGGATCCCGTGCGCCTCCGCGACCTTGGCCAGTTCCATGTCCGGGCCGTAGTCGACGCCGAGACTCACCCAACCGTCACACCTGACGAGCAGCTCGTCGTACAGCTTCTCCAACGCGTCGGCGAACGCGGTTGCAGTACCGTCGGGAACGGGGTGGTCCGAAGCGACCATGAGCATGCCGACCTCGGCGAAGTCGGACGCGAAGCTGCGCTCCTCGTCGCGGACTAGACGGTGGACCGGTGCGCCGACCTGCTTCGCCCACCATTCGGCTGCCGCGCGTGCGGCGGTACCTGGCCCAGGAATCGTGCTCACCGCTCGTCTCCGATCACGTAGAACCGCTTCAGGTCACGGTCGAACTGCTGCAAATCCGGGGAGGAGTTGATGAGGTCGGCGAACTCGTGGGTCACCCGGACCGCCTCGGCGGCCGGCAGCGGGGAGTCCCCGTCGATCAGTGCCCGGGTCTCCTCGTCGGCGACGTCGGCGATCTCACCCCGACCGGTCAACCGGCGCACCAACTGCATGGCGTCCACCAGCCACGCCCCGAGCAGCACCACGATCGGCCCGACGAGCAGCAGCAGTCCGAACAGGAGCGTCATGACCCACCACCCAGTGCGGTGCGCCACCGGTTGTACGTCTCCACCGGAATCGCTTCGGAGCGCATCGAAATGACCCGATCGCCGTCCATGCCGCAGGCGCGGAAGTGCCGCAGCATCTCCTCAGCGAGGGACCGGTAGGCCTGCATCGCGACGGCCATCGCCTCGTACGCCTCGGAGGACGGCGAAGGATCGGCACCGAGGAGGCGACGGAGCCGCTCGACCTCGGCGATCAGCGTGGGCGCGTCGGCGGCCGGGTCGCCCGGCTCGACGTCGACGTGGGCCCAACGGGCGCGGATGGCGTCGAGGTCCAGGTCAGGCATGGTCGGCCTCCGGGTGGTCGTACAGCATCCGCAGCAGCTCGCCGACCGGGATGTCCTCGGCGGGGCCGAGATGCCCGCCATCTGTGTCACCGGTGATCGACTCGACGGCAGCGATGACGCGTCGCAGCCGCTCCACCTCGGCCACCAGCGCGGGCACGTCGGTGCGGGCGGCGGCGATGAACTCGGTGTCCTCCGGCTCGGTCGACCCGGACACGGGGTCGCCGGCCCGGGGCGCCCATACGAGCCCGTCGTCACCTGCGGTCCACGGGCCGGCGGAGGCCGCTTCGACGCGGGCCTTGATGGCGTCCAGGTCCAGCTCAGGCACCGGGACCGACCTCCCCCTCGTGTAGTGGCCCTGGCAGAACCAGCAGCGGAAGGGGACCGTCGGGCACCGGCTGTTCCCACCCGTGCAGGTCCTCGGGCTCGATCGGGCCGGCGAACAGCGGCCAGGTCCGGATGGCGCCGTTCTCGGTGCGCCCGTAGAGCGGGGACAGAAACTCGTCGACGCTCATGCCGCTTCAACCCCCGCCCGTTGCGCCTCGACCCGCCGGATCCGGTCGAGCAACTCGGCCCGGTTCCACGAGTCCGTGAAGGACTCCTGAACGAGGTCATCCGGATACCGGTGCTTGCCCGGGGCGGAGAACAGCGGCGTCGGCTCTTCCGGGTCCGCGGTCCAGCGCTGCGGCTCGACGGCGGCCGGCCGGCCCCACCAACCCGGGTCGTTCGACCAGGTCGGCTCCTCGAACTCCGGCTCGGCCGGCTGCTCCCCGTCTTCGGTGCGCTCTTCCTCTGTCGGGCCGGCTGGGTCCGTTGCGACCGGGTCCACCCGAACCACGCTGCGACCACGGCGTTGACGGGTGACCGCCCGGACCGCCGCCACCCGGATCCGCTCCGTCGTCGGCCAGACCGCCCACACCAGAACCCCGGCGGCGAGCAGTCCCAGCGCCATCGCGCACAGGAAAACCTGCGTCATCATGCTCATCGCGCACCCTCCATAAGCTGGGCGATCAGCCCGTCGACGTCGTACTTCTCCTCGCGCGGGCTGACCGCGCGGTAGGTGTCACGAAGGAACTGGGTGAGCCGGACCGCCGGCAGCTCCACGCCCACGAACCCGCCGTCACCTAGAACGGACAGGCACACCGCCTCCAGCTGCGGGATCGGCCACACCATGACGTGACCCGCTTCGCTGTCGCCGCTGAAGACGCTGAGCCCGGCGGCCAGCAGTCGGCGTGCCGCCAGGAACCGCACCGGAGAGGGACCGCCCGAGCCGAACGTGATCTCGACCGCAGCCGGGTCCGTCGGCTCCCAGCGGAACAGCACCTGACCGGCGACCTGGCCGTCAGCGCGGAAGACAGCCGGCATCCGTCGCTCGATCACCCGCTCACCCATCGTGATCACCCGGCCGGCCGAACTCATCAAGAGCGCGGCTAAGGGACAGGCCCCACGCGACCCCGAGGTCCTGCTGGCACTGGAACGCGTCGAGCAGCCTCAACGCCTCGGGCTCCGCCCAGTGCTGCACCATGGGGCAGCCACCGACGGACGCCGTGTCCTGCTTGTCCAGCCCGGCCAGGACCTCCAGCGGCCGGCCGGCGCGATAGAAGACATGCCCGACCCCGCAGCTCGGCGCCCCGTCCCGAACGTAGTAGCAGCCCGTTCCGCCTACACGGGGGTAGACGTAGTCCTCGCCCTTCTCGGCTATCACCTCGCGGAGCAGTTCCAGGGCCCGGTCGTAGGTGAGGAACTCAGGCATCGGAACCACCGCCGGTCGCCTCATCGGCCAGCAGTGGCCGGTACGTCGGCGGAGGAGGCGCCGGAACCTCGCCGAGGAGGTGCTTGTCAGCGAACGGGCGTAGCGTCAGGTGGCCGAAGTGGATGCGGACGCCACCCCACTGCCCGCTGTCGTACTCGCTCACCCGTAGGCCCTGCTCCCGGGCGGCGGCGATGTACATCCGCAGCGTTTCCCGGGCGCCCTGGGCACCGACCACAGGACCGACCGCAATGATGATCTCGGCCTCGTACAGGGCGAACCGCAGCGACGACGCCAGCTCCGGGTGCGCCTCGATCAGGCTGGCCATCGCGCGAAGGTCGGCCGCGACGTCGGCCACGATCTCTTCGTTGCTCGGCGGGGTGCTCACCGGTCCGACCCCTCACCGAGCGCCGCTTTCCACGCCTGGTGAGCGGTGGGCACGTGCACCGTCCCCGCGTCGATCGTTGCGGCGGCCTGCGCGAGGGTGGCGTGGAGAGTGCCGGCGGCGAGGAGGTTCTGGACCTGCGCCGAACCGGCCAGCACATCCTCGGTCCGGGCGATCGTGCCCAACCCGCCGATCTGTCCCATGACCTCGCGTGCCTGCCGGGCGTACTCCTCGGCTTGGCGGTAATGCTGTGGCCCGGTCACCGGTCCGACTCCTCAGCGATCGGCGCAGGGATTCCCTCGATGAACCGCCGGGCGCCGTTGGCGCCGCCCACCAGGACCTCACCTACGAACAGCATCTGGAGATCGCTGGTCAGGATGTCGGCCGTGCCCGGGTGCAAGCTCAGGTCCTGGATCAGGCTGGACATCGCCCCGCCGCCGTCGCCGACGTTCACGTACTCCATGGCCCGCTGGCGGGACCACTCGAAGTGCTCCGCCGCACTCATCTGACTCATGGGACAATTCCCTTTCTCGGGGCGGTCCCGCCTTCGTTTGGACACGGCGAGCGGGGCCGCTTCGGTTTGTTCGGTGTCCTACTTTTGGTGCCGTACTGCGGGTGTCCGGTCCGGCGGCGGGGTTGCGTATGCCAGCACCGCCGGACCGGCGTCTACTGGGCGGCGATCGGAATCGGCTGCTGGCCGCGTCCCGGCTCACCCGCGAAGAGCGGCAGCGAGAAGCGGCGTTGCTTCTTGATGAGTCGGCGAGACTGCCGAGCCGTCGGCCCAATGCGGCCGGTCTGTCGCTCGTAGTTCGCTAGCCGTTGGCGCCACGTCATCTCGATCTCCTCGGTGCCGTAGTTGCTTGTTCGTCCCGCCCACCCGGGGTCTCGGGATTGCCCCCCGGTCCTCTCCCGCCGGTCGGAGCGGTCTGCGGGTGGACGGGAACACTTCGGGTCCCCGACCGGGCCGGCCAGAGCGAAGCGATCGCTGGGACCTCAGCAATGGATCGGCCATGGCTGATTGGCCGAGCCGGTCGGGGACGTCATGAGCCGCAGCCGCGTTTCCAGGCGTCGACGGCGTTCTCGTTCTCATCCGATGAGCCGTCGAGCATGGCGCGCAGGGCTGCCTCGATCAACGCGAGTTTCTTGCCGTAGTTCTCGTGGACCTGGGCGTACATGTCGCGGTACGCCCGAACGTCGGCGACCGTGGCATCAGCGAGCGCGATCCGCCGGCCGGCGACCTTGAGGGTCGGCGCGAGCCCGGGGATCAGGGACAGCTGCTCCCACTCGTCCGGCGCGCCGAGTTCCAGTTGCTCCGCGTCGTCGAGATCGTCGACCTCGACGGGCGGGAAGCCGGCCTCATGCAGAGCCGTCCAGGACCCAAAGTCCGTCGCCGCCCGACGGACTTTGGCCTCCGAGTCATAGACGGTCGCGCATTTGATGCGCCTCTGAATCTCTCGATCGGAGAGCTTGAACCCGGCGCGCTCGGCGGCAGCGACAAGATCGCCGATCATTCCGTGTGGAAGTTGCTTGCGTCCCTCGCGGGCCTTGAGCAACGTCCGCCCGTAGTGCCAGCGGTGCAAGATCCCGCCATGCTCGTCCGCCGCGATCCGGCGCTCGATCTTCAGGTACTCCGACGAACAGCTCATCGAGCGCCCACCTTCTGCCGAGCACCCGGCTTCAGTACGTAGTCCCGCTGTGGCGCCTCATCCGCACCACGGACGTGCGCGGGAATCCAGAACTTGCCGGCGTACTTGCCGAACAGCAGCCCCCGGCCGTCGACCCCGTACCGCGCCCAGTGCCCACGCACCGAGCTCAGGACCGACTCGCCGATCTCCATCGGCCGCACGCCACCGGAGCGCGCTCGGTGCTTGCCGGGCGGCCGGACCACGATCGCCTGCACCGTGACCCCGGTCCGCTCGATCCGGCGACGCACGGCGCGCGGCCGGGCGGGCTCGGCGGTGGCGATGTTCGAGGCGTTCAAGAAGTTCAAGGCGGCGCCGAGCGTAATCAGCGCGCCGTCCCAGACGTCCTTGTTCTCGTCGATCAGGTCGGCGCGCTCGGCGCGCTGTCCGCGCGGCGCCATGAGCGAGATGAAGTTGATGTCCTCCGGCGCGCCATCCGTGCGGATCGCGTGCCGGAAGAGGTGGCAGGGACCGCTCGTCGGCATGGCCCGGCCGTCGCCGGACTGGCCACCGACCCAGACTGCGGTCTCCGCAACCCAGCGCACCTGTGACCAGTCGACCTCGTTCTCGGTGTACCAGTCCGTGCGCTTTGGCGCGTTCCCGTCCCAGTCGTTGCGGTGCACCTGAAGACACACAACGTTGCCGTGCGTGTTCACATACGCGAGCAGTGCGTCTTCCCATGGCGGCGTGAGCTGCGGGTGGTCGTCGTACAGGGCCACACTCTCCGCGACCCGCTGCATGTTGAAGATCGCCGTGCAGTCCACGACCGGCTGCGGCTGCTGCGCCCGGGTCAGCATCTTGAGACTGGTCAGGATCCCGGCCTCGTCGATCGCCGCTGGGTGGTGCGTGCGGCCAGCCCGGATGTCCGCGACCACGGCCGCGATGTACTCGGCCGGTGGGCGGGCCAGCTCGACGGCGCTCACCGCGCACCCCGCGCTTCCCGGCACCGCTCGACAGCGGCAACCAGGTCAGCCCTACCCGCTTCGCTCTCGGTGAGCAGTTCGTCTGTGGACAACGCGGACAGCTCAGCGACAGTGAGATCCTTTGACTTCGGTCGGAAGCTCCAGACCACTTCATCCGTGACGACGGTGTTCATGCCGCAGACCTCCGACCGGCGATCCGGCGAGACTTGAACCACTTCTGGTAGTCCGCTTCCGATATGCGTAGACACGGCCGTTTGGTGCTGCCGATGTTGGTCACGTCGATCTCGCCGCGGGCGATGATGCGGCGGGCGGTCGAGACGCCCTTGCCGATCCGCTTGGCGAAGCCCTCGACGGTCATCTCCGGGGCGGCGGCCATTACGCAGCCTCGCCGTTCGGTTCCACCCGCTCCGGCTCGGTTTCGAACAGCAAGTCGTACCCGGCCGCGCCCCAGATGGCGAGGCAGCCGGCGATGAACTTCTGGCCCGGGCGCAGTTCGCCGCTACGGACCCGTGACATCAGCGCCCGGCTCACGCCGAGGGCGGAGGCCCGGGCCTGATCCGTCGTCCAGCCACGGATCGCGGTGAGCCGGTCGAACTCGGCGAGCCGGAGCCTGAGTGGTGCGGAACTTCCTGCCATTCACTCAACCTAGTAACTTGCGTGCTTACAAGCAACTGTCCGAACGGACGAGTTTCCAGATCAGGTGCCAAATCCCCAGCCGGTTGCTTGCAAGCACGGTTGCGAAGCATGAGCTGATGCACATGCATTGATCTCAAACCTGCAATATGCAGCGCTTTAGGTTGCTTGCAAGCACGTGACTGGTGGGTATATGGCCAGTACCGTGTTGCGCGTGGACGCGCCGACCTGGCCATTCGAAGAGTTCCGCGAGTACCTTCGCCGACTCATGGATGAGGCGCGCCCACGCATCCCCGACTTCGCCGAGCTGGGCCGGCTCACGGGGATCAACCAGAGCGTGTTCTCCCGCTGGCGCTCCGGTGCCGCACAACCCGGCACCGAATCCCTCCGCAAGGTCGCCGCGGTACTCGGCGTGACGCCGGTCAAACTCTTCCTCGCGGCGGGGCTGACGGACGCGCAGGAGCTGGACCTCTCCGGCCAGGTCGACCTCACCGTGCTGCCGGCAGAACTGCGCGACTTCATCGCTCTGTACCTCGACGGGGGCCTAACGGCTGACCAGCAGCGGTACGCGCGTCAGACCGTCGCCTACATCGCGTCAGGGTTACGGGCCGAGCTGGCCAAATCCCAGGTCAAGCCGTCCGGGCGACGCCGGGCCGGCTGACCGGTCATGGGTACCTGCAACATGCGGATCGTCAAACGTGACGGATCTTCCAGATTCACTCATCCGGTCTGTTGTTACGCCGCAGCGTGGCGTAACGATAACCGGAAATCAGCACTTGAGCCCCCAGGACCCCGGGGTTGCCACGTCCCAGGTCGCGCGTCCATTGGCGGGTCGGCGCCCGGACCTGAATCCGCCGAGGGAATCAGGGGGCACCCCGATGTACCGCATCGTCGTCCGGGCAGCCGGCACCGCCGCCGCGGGCTGCGCCATCTTCTACACCATGGCACTCATCGGTGCCGCGATCGACCCGGGCGGCATCACCGTGCCGCGTCAGCTCAGCCGGATACTGCTGACCGTCACCATCGTGGGCGCTGTGGTCGCGGTCCACGGCTGGCAGGTCGAGTCCGGCGCCCGCCGCGCGGCCGACGAGGCCGCCGAGCGGATCGCCGCCGCGGTGACGCATGCCGTGGCCGGTTCGATCGAGCAGTTGCTGTACAAGGTGGCCGAGAGTACTGCCCGGACCGCGCATGACGAGCTGGTCGCCGCGATCCGTGAGGTCGCCGCCGGGGTGAGCGCCGACCTGTCCGACTCGCTCGGTGGGCGTGTCGAAACGTGGCTCGGCCGGGCGCACACTAGAGGCATGATCGAAGAGGTCGGTGGCCGCTCCAACGGCACCGTGGCCCCCCTCCGTCGGGAGGTCTGATGGCCTGGGTACGCAGACTGCCGTCCGGGCTCTACGCCGCCACGGTGCGGACCCCGATCGGTCGGATCACCGAGAGCTTCAAGCTCCAGGGCGCGGCGAACGAGTGGGCCCGGGAGCAGGAGGTCGCGGTCAGCCGCGGCGAGTGGATCGACCCCCGGGCCGGCAAGACCACCATCGGTGAGATGTGGGACCGCTACGCCGACGGCCGCCGGCTGGAGAAGGCCAGCCGCAAGCGGGACGAGTCGCACTGGCGGGTGCACGTGCAGCCGAAGTGGGCGAAGGTCCCGGTCGGCGCGATCTTCAAGCCCGACGTGACCGAGTGGGTGGTGGCGATGGAACGCCGCCACGTCGGGGCGGCCACCATCCAGGGCGCCCTCGGGGTGCTGCGCGCGCTGCTGGAGATCGCCGTGGACGCGCAGAAGATCCGCAGCAACCCGGCCCGTTCGGTGAACGCCCCGCGCCGCGACGCGCACCTGGACCGGGTCCTCGCGCCCGCGGAGGACGTGCAGCTGCTCGACGCGATGGACCGGCTGTTCCCGGGACGGCCGGACGCGCGGTTGTTCACCGAACTGCTCCTGTACTGCGGGCTGCGGTGGGAAGAGGCCGGCGCGCTGGACCGGGACCACGTCGACCTGCACCGGGCGCTGCTGAAGATCGGGCCGGTGCTGGAACGCGACGGCACCATCCGGCCCTACCCGAAGTCGCCGGCCGGCGCGCGCACGGTGCCCGTCGACGCGGACCTGTGGCCGCGGGTGCGGGCGCACGTCATGACGCTGACCCGCGGGCAGTTGCTGGTGAGCACGCCGAGGGGCAAGCCGCTGGACTACTCGCGGTGGCACGCCCGGGTGTGGTCGGTGGCGTTGGAGGGCCGGGAGGCGTATCCGGGTCGCCGGGGGCATCCGGCCCGGGCGGCGGTGGCCGGGGCGATGCTCGCGGATCCGCAGCCGACACCGCACGATCTACGCCACTCGTACGGCACCCGGCTCGGCGAGCAGGGCGTTCCGGCCCACGAGATCATGACGTTGATGGGTCACGAGTCGCTCGGTACCAGCCTGCGGTACCTGCACGCGGGCGACGGCCGGCATGACCGGGCGCGCAACGCGACCCGCGCCGCGCGCAGTGGATCTCTATGAGTCACCCATGAGTCAGGAGCACTGTCCCTAGTGGTCCCTAGTGGTCTCTAGTGGACCGCAAAACGGGCTCTGATCTGCGGGTACGTTGCAACGATGCAGGTCAAAGGATTGCCCTCCATTCGTTCACACCGAAGAGGTCGCAGGTTCGATCCCTGCATCGCCTACGCCCAGGTCAGAGGCCCTAAGGGAGATCACTCCCGAGGGGTCTTTTCGATCTCCATGAGTCACTCATGAGTCATAAAATTTGATCTTGGAGTTCCAAGAGATCATCTCGGCGCCCCGCAAGCGATTCGATGTACTCGCGAACCTCGGCCTCAAACAAGAACCACTCGCCACCGATGCGGAGGTGGGCGAACTGAGCGTGAAGGCTCGCCTCCCGCTGCTCGCCTCCGTCGATCGCCGCGAGCAACCGGACGGGACCGACGGTCATGCCCTCGATCGCCGAGTCGCCGGCGCCGAGTTCCTTCATGCGCTTGGGGATGTTCCTGCCCCAGCCGATCTTCACGAATCCGTCGCGCTCAGCGAAGTAGACGAACGCCGGCCGGGACCGGCGCTCCTCGACCTTGCCGCGGCGCGCTGCGGCATCGATGTCCGCGATGGTCCGTCGGACCCGCACCACCAGCGCGGGGTCCAGCATCAACGCCTGATCGATCCGGTCGAGCAGATACAGGTGGTGATGCCAGCAGAGATTGAGGTCGGCGAACTCCCTGTTCGCTGCCTTGGCGCATCGGCGCCCGCCCGTACACCACTCGCACCATGGTTCGTCGCCATCGACCAACACAGATAGACTCCTGCTTATTGCTACGGTTTCGGAGTAATTGGCGGCTCATCCGAGACGTAGGTCGCCTTGCCCTGCTGCCCTCGCGTCCAGCCGTCCCGGCCCAGCAGCATCAGCGCGGACTTGACCGTGGTCTGGCTCGTGTCCAGTTCGTCGGCGAGCCTGGCGATCGACGGCAACTGGTGGCCAGGCGGCCATTCCCCGGATCTGATCCGGGCGACGACGGACTCGTAGACGCGGACGTACTCGGCGGGCACAGCAGTTCTCCCAGCTTGGCGGCCCGCCAATATCACCACGTCCTTACTGAGTGGAGCAACACTGGGTTGTCTTAGTCAGCTTAGCCGCCTATGTTGCCTGTGGGACCTCCCCCGGCTTGGCGGCTGGGCTTGGTTCCGCCCGCCGGGTCGGGGTGCTCTCCGCCAGGAGCCGCCCCGGCCCGGTCCCCCCGAATCGTCCGGGGGCTGCCTACGCGACCGGGCCCCGTCAGTCCCCCTCGCCCGTGGCGCCCCCGGACCCCCGGCCTGATGGAGGTCCGGTTGTCCCCGCACGATGAGGCCCGTGTTGCCGAGATCCGCTCGACACACAGGCGCAACAGGAGGGTGTGCGGGTGCTGCGGGCAGTCGTGGCCGTGCACCGAGATCGCGTGGGTCACCGAGCGGGAGCCGGTGCAGCGGTGGACCCGCGCCGAGCGGGCCCGCTTCGCCGCCGGTGTGGTCGTCCTGGGCGTGGTGCTGCCGTTCGGGTTGAGCCGGATCCTGCCGGTGCCGGCGTCGGTCGTCCTGCTGGTCCTGATCCCGGTCGCCGTCGGTGCGGCGCTGGTGATGGCGGGGTGGCGGCGGTGACCCGGCTCGGCACGCTCACCCGCTGGCTCATCCTCGCCGCCGCTCTCGCCGCCATCGCCGTCGGCTTCCTGTGGTTGATCACCGGTCCGATGGGGTTGCAGTGAGCGCGCATCTGCCGGACCGCCCGTCGTGGTCGTGCCGCACCTGTGACAACCCCTGGCCATGTGTCACGGCGCGGCTGCAACTGCGCGCGGAGTACGACGGGCACTCCGTCCCGCTGATGATGTACCTGACCAGCCACATGATCGGGGCGGCCGGCGACCTCGCCGACAAGCTCACCGCGGGTGATCTCGTTCGCCGGTTCCTCGGCTGGGTCGGCGGCGGCGTGGTCTGATCAGGTCGTGTGGGTCGAACTACGCGACGTGCTCCACGGCTCCTGGCTGCTGGAGGTCGTGACGAAACGGGACGGCGAACGCACGGCCATCTTCGGCGAGTGGATCGCCGCACCTGCCGAGCGTGCCCGTGAGGTCGCCGCGGCGCGGCTGGCGCTGGGCGGGTATCAGGTGCTCGGCTGGAGCGAGGTCGAGGGTGGCTGGGACGGCACCCTGGCCCTGACCTAGTGCGGTGGGCAGAGCCAGACGCCGCGCATGTCATGTCCGCCGATCGACATCGCTGCCGCCTCCTGACTGGTCATCTGCTTCGGCTGCCCGTCGACGTACCCGGCCCACCACCCGTTGGTGACCCACGGGTCGGTAACGTCCTCGATGTCGGAGCGGCAGGCCGGGTCCGGGGCCGGGATGCCGTCGACCACCCGGGCCGGTGCCGCCGGGGTTCGGTGATCGAGATACCGGACCGCCCCCACAGTGCCGGCGGCGATGAGGACCAGGGCGAGCGCTCCGGCGACGAGCGCGGCGATGACCGGGGTGGAGACGCGCCGCGGCGGCCGGCCGGCGGGCATAAGGTTGCGCAGGGTGTAGGGCTCGTCCACGCCTCACAGGTTTACGCGTTGTAGCGACCGACGTCACTCAGCCGATCGGCCCCCGGATATGCAGGGCCCTACTCGGATGGTGGCGGAGTGTTGTACCGGTCGAGGGTGGATCGCGCCGTCGAGGCGTCCTGGAAGATCAGTTCCCACGGGCCGGTGTTGACGTCCATCTCCTTGCCGAACCCGACCCACTTGCCGCTGATGCGCCGGCCGGTCGGCTCGGCGAGCATCTGGATCGCGCCGTGGTAGCGCGCCCCGCGGTAGTGACCGCCCTTGGCCGTGTGCTCCGTCCAGGTTCCGGTCAGCACGCTGCCCTCGGTCGTGAGGTCCATCGTGAGCATCGACCCGGCCGATTCGGGCAGGCTCCGCACGGTCAACCGGTCGCCGTGCTGGAGGATCACCACATGGTGCTGCCCGACGAACGAGGCGGCCCGGGTGCTGCTGAAGTACTCGTAGCGCGACAGCCACACGCCGGTGAAGTTGCCCTGCGGGGCTGACTGCGGCGCGCGCCGGGAGTCGACCTGGTGGGCGGTGGGTTCGACGTCGTGGCCGCCGTGCCCGTCGGGGACCACGGCACCGAATCCGAGCGTTTCGATCGGCAGGCCGGTGACCGCTTCCAGCGCCCGGACGTACGCCGGTCGTGGTGCTGCGATCTGCCCGGCCTCCCATCGCTGAACCAGTCGTTTGCTGGCGTCGTTGGGGTGGCCGGCGCGCCGGCCGGCCTCCTGGATGGCCCGGGCGAGGTCGTCCTGGGACATGCGCAGGCCGATGCGGACGGCGCGGAGCGCGGTGTTCGGCACGGACATGGGTCAACGGTAGCGTCTTTCCGGCGACAGTGACACCCAAAGGACGTCTCTTGGACGCCGGTTCTGTCGTCGCGGACGGCGACATTGCGGCGTCATGGTGTGCACAGGATTACACCGCGACGGGAGACGTCCATGGACCCCCGCACCGAGACGGCCGAGGCCGCCCTACGCCGGCACCAACCGCAGCGTTTCTGGTCGTTCTTCGGCATCAGCCGGTGCCGCTCCTGCCGCAAGCGCTGGCCGTGCAACTTCTGGCACTGCGCGCGGGACCGTCGCGACCGGGTCCTGGACGTCGCGGCGATCGCCCGGATGACCGAAGTGATCCGCCAGATCCACGGCGACGCGCCGAGTAAGGAGCGGCGGCCGTGACCATCGCACCGCACCGCGTCAACGTCGCCGATCCGACGCTGGTGCTGGCCGAGCTGGTGACCCGGCTGCGGCACGCCGGCCTGCCGGTGCCGATGGACCGGGTCTCGCTGACGGCGGCGCACGGCCATGTGGTCGGCCTGCTAGGTGCGCTTGGCCTGTCGGTCGACGGCGAGGTGCTGGCGGAGGCGGACTGGCTGCTCCTGCGGTGCGCTGCGGCGCCGCGGTCATGAGCCCTGAGCGTCAGTCCCTGGCCGGCCCGGCGGGGCGCTCAGGCAGCTCGGCGTCCGGCATCCCGGCATACCAGCGCGCCAGCTCCTTGAGGATCGCTCCCCGGTCGGTGCCGGCGGCAGCGGCGGCAGCGCCGAGGGCTGTCCACAGCGCCTCATCCATGCGGATGGTGCGTCGTGTTGTGCCCCTACCCGGCATAGGGCCGAGGGTGTCATGTCGCCCCTGCTGAGGCGGGCTTGCGGGTGTCATGCCACCCACTGTAGCGTAGGTGGCATGACACCCGAAATGGGAGCCGATCGTGCGGCCGGGCGGCCGGCCTACTCGCTGTACTGCATGCTCGCGGGGTTCCCCGTCGTCGCCGTGTTCGCTGCGATCACCGGCCAGTACCTGCACCTGGCGCTATCGCTCGCCATGACGGTTCTGACCTACCTAGCGATCCGGATCGTTGACCGGGCCAAATCCGTGCGCATCTGGGACGCTGCGATCAAGTTCTCCAAGGCGCGCCTGATCGCGGACAACGATCAGGTCGAGCAGCTCTTCGCTCAACTCCCGCCCCGATATTCCGGCGCCGGCTATCTCTACGCGGTCCAGTTCGACACCGGCGCCATCAAGGTCGGCCAGACCGAGGTGCCCCGCGTTCGCTTGCGCCAACATCGCAGGGACGCGGACGCCTACGGCGTATCTGTCGTCACCTTCTGGTTGTCGCCGCCGCACAGCGAGTTCATCCGGAACGAGGTTCTGCTTCTGGCCGCCTGCGGGATGGTCGGCGGCCGACGCAAGAACGAGTACTTCCGCGGGATCGGGCTGGATCGCGTTATCCGGCTCGCGGCCAGTTTGCCCATGACTCCTATCGGCGAGCTGGTGCCGTGATGACAGCCATGCAGCTTAGGCGGATCAGGTGGGCTGTTCGGGCGGCCCTGGTCCTCGGCATCGTCGCGAGCATCACCGCAAACGTGCTGCATGCCCAGCCGAACCTTGTCGCCCGTACGATCGCCGGCTGGCCACCCGCGGCATTGCTCATCACCCTTGAGTTGATCGCTCGCGTTCCGGTCCACCGACGGGCCCTGACCGCCGCACGGCTCGTCGCGGCCGGCGTTATCGCCAGCATCGCCGCATGGGTGAGCTATTGGCACATGGCGGCGGTAGCGGCCCGGTACGGCGAGGCGACCGACGCGGCCCACCTGATCCCGCTCTCGGTTGACGGGCTGATTGTCGTCGCCTCGGTCTGCCTGGTCGAGTTGGCCGACCGCATCCGGGCTGAGACATCGACCCCGGCCAAGGCGGCCGGCGAACCCCCCAATCCGGTAAGCGCCGAACGTGATCTACCAGCACAAACACTGGGTGAATCCGGCAGCGGCGAACAGGGTGACGAGCTGCGCGAGATTGCCCACCTCGACCCGATCGCCGAGCGCGCCACACGACGTGCCGCTGCCCTGGCTTCATTGGCCGAGCCGGACGCCGATCCTGCGGCGATCGCGGCGGCGGCAGAGGTCACGGTAGGCACCCTCCATCGCTGGGTGGACGAGGCGGCCTCCAAGGCTCGCCGGCCGCGTGGCGGACGACCCAAGAACGCAATCGCAGCGGAGAGCACGACATCGAGGCGGACCACGTCGGTCCGCACGGAATAGGGAGGAGATCGAGATGACGAAGCTGCACCCCGAAGGCGAGCGGGCGTATCAGCGGGCGGTTGCCCGGCAGCGGGCGGAGCAGGAGCGACAGGCGGCGCTCGCGAAGGCGGCGGCGGACGCCGAGGCGAAGCGCATGGCCGACGCAGCCGCGTGGGCGCGCTCGCACCGGAACAAGTAGGGAGGAGATCGAGATGGCGAAGAAGAAGGACACGGACGACCTCGCGGTGCTCGGAAACGCGCTTCCCCGCCAGTGCAGGGCTTGTTCCGGCACTGGCCGACACACCAATGGGCCGTGTTCGGCGTGCAGTGGAACCGGCACGCGGAAGTAGAAGGAGATCGGGATGGCGTGGGAGGACCGCACCAAGGCGGAGAAGAAGCAGGCCCGCCGGGAGGCGAAGGAGTACAAGCGCACCGACGACGACCACACCTATGTGGTCACGAAGGGCAGCGCTCGATTCACCGTCAAGGGCATCAATTCGGCGAAGGCCGTGGCCGGCAAGGACGGCTGCATCAAGCGCAAGTAGAGACCGCGGGGTGCGGTTGACCTTTGGTAGGGGATGACCGCACCCCGCTCCCCCCACGAGGAGGAGTGACTAGTTGACCACGGACCCGACCGATCTGGGCCCGTTCGATCCGGCCAAGAAGCCGCGCGAGTCCTCGGACACCAGCTTCGAGGTGGAGCTGGATGAGGAGCCGCCGCGCCGGCATGAGCCGGTGTACGTGGACGTCGTCAGTCGCGACGAGGAATTCCTGCCGATCGTGCCGGCGAACTGGAGTACCTGGTCGAACGCGAAGAACAGCATGCGGCGGCTGTCGCGGCGCTGGTGGCATATCACCAGGTGGCATCTGCTCCGGGCTCCGTGGCATGCGCTGCTGCTGAGCTGGTTCGCGCTCGTCGGTGCGGCACGGCTGGCGGCGCGGCAGCAGCGCTGGTGGTGGGTGTCGGAGCAGGACCAGCTACGCCAGGCCGCGGCGACGAACAACGACCCGGACACCTGGTCGCGGCTGATGCGGGAGGTCAGGGCGATCCGGCTGTACCGGGGGACGGTGCTGGGCGGCGAGGTCGCGGCCCTGGTCGTCGGGTACGAGCTGCTGCTGCACTTCGCCCCACGGTGGACGATGTACGCGCTGGTGATGGCCGCCATGCCGCTGCTCGCGCGGGCGGGCCGGCTCGGGCGGCCGGTGATCGGCTCGGCGGTCGTGCAGCAGCGCTACCGCAAGCTGCGCGGGGACATCGTGCTGCGGGCGTACTACCGGGCCGGGCTCGGGCATCCGGACAAGAAGGACGAGGAGATCGGCTTCCTGTCGCCGATGAGCCGCGACGCGATGGACTCCGGCTCGCAGGTGAAGGTGGTCCTGCCGTTCGGGCGCACGTTCGCCGACGCGGTCAACGTGAAGTCGAAGATCGCGTCCGGGTTGGACGTGTCGGACTTCCAGGTATTCCTGACCAGGGACAAGGAGTCGGTCCGGTCGCACACCCTGTTCGTGGCCGACCATGACCCGCTTGCCATCCCGGCCGGACCGACCGTGATGCTGGACCGCCGGCCGCGGGACATCTGGGAGCCGATGCCGCTGGGTCTCGACGAGCGCGGGCGGCGCGTGCTGCTGGACCTGATGTGGAACTCGATCCTGATCGGGGCCCAGCCGAGGAAGGGCAAGACCTTCACTGCGCGCCTGATCGGCTTGTATGCGGCGCTGGATCCCTATGTTCGGCTGACCGTGGTCGACGGGAAGAAGTCGCCGGACTGGCGCAAGTTCGTCCTGGTCGCTCACATGATCATATTCGGTACGGCGCCGAACCGGGACGGCGACCCGATCGAGATGCTCCTCATGGCCCTCATCGAGATCAAGCGTCACATCGAGCGCGTCAATGACCAGTTGTCCCAGCTGCCGGTCGAGTTGTGCCCCGAGGGGAAGCTGACCCGCGAACTCGCCCGCGACCCGCGCTTCCCGGACCTGTTCGTGTGGCTCCTGGTCATGGAGGAGTTCCAGGTCTACTTCGAAGGCGAGGACCAGGACGTCAACAAGCAGATCGCCGGGCTGCTCAGCTTCATCATGGCGCAGGGGCCGTCGGCCGGGGTGATCCTGCTGTCCAGCTCGCAGAAGCCCTCGGGTGTCGGCGCCGGGGACGTGCAGCGCCTGTTCAACCGGTACCGCGACAACCACCAGGTGCGCTTCGCCCTCAAGTGCGGCAGCCGCGACGTGTCCATGGCCGTGCTCGGCGGTGACGCCTACCAGGAGGGCTACGACGCGTCGTCCCTGCCGGTCGGCAAGGAGTACCGCGGCATCGGCTACCTGTACGGGGCGTCCGACGACACGCCGCTGGTGCGGTGCGAACTGGCCACCGGCGAGGATGCCGAGGCCATCCTGCTGGCCGCGCGGGCGCACCGCGAGCGGCTCGGCCTGCTCACCGGCATGGCCGCCGGGGAGGACATGGCCCGCGACCTGCGCGACGTGCTCCGCGACGTCCGCAGCGTCTTCTACGCCGGCGAGGCCCGGATCTCCTGGCCCGAACTGGCCGAGCGGATGCGCGAGCAGATGCCGGAGCACTACAGCGACCTCACCGCGGACGTCATCTCCGCCCAGGTCCGCGGGCTCGGCGTGGCCGCGAAGAGCGTCAAGGACCGCAAGCACTTCGAGTCCGGCACCGGACAGGGCTTCGACCTGACGGCACTGGATGCGGCCATCCAGCGGCGGGTTCTCGCGGGTAGCGGTAGCGGATGACCGGGCCCGGACTCCGCGGCGAACGCCAGATCCGGGCTGCCGGGTCGGGTCGGCGCTACGTGCTACCCGACCCGCTGACCTGCGTAAACGCGGTAGCGCGGTCGGTAGCACGCGCGCTACCGGTAGCGCAGGCCACGCTACCGATCACGGGGGGAATCCAGTGACGTACATCGTTGCCTTGGTCATGCTCGCGGTCCTCCTCTACATCGCCGCGTGCGCCTGGCTCCCCTTCGCCAGGTGCTCCCGCTGCCACGGTGCGGGCGTCGTGATGGCCAAGACCCGGGTGCTGCGGCGGCCGGTCGGCAAGCCGTGCCGCTGGTGCCGGCAGAGCGGCCGACGGCTGCGGTGGGGGCGGCGGGTGTGGAACCGGTTCGCCCGGATCCGGCAGGCGGCGAACCGGTGACCGCGGCACTGTGGGCCGGCGGCGCCCTGGTCGCGCTCATCGCCGCCGCGGTCGCTGTGTCGGTCGAGCGCGAGAAGGTCGCCCGGAAGAACTACCGCGGCGCCCAGCAGTTGGTCCGCACCACCCGACGTGTCTGGTTCGCGGCGCTGTGGACGGCGATCAAGGCGGTCGCGTTGGCCATGCTCGGGCTCGGGATCGTGTGGCTCGCCTCTGGTGGGCGGCAGCGGTGAACGAGGTCGTCCGGGAGTGGGCCGGAAGCGTCGACGCCGTACGCCGTGCCCTGGAGATCGCCGAGGGACGCGGACAGCTGGTGTCCGTCGAGCCGCTGCGCGCCGGCCCGCGCGGTGTCGCGGTGCGGGTCGTGCTCCGACCGGCCGCGTTGACCCGGACCCCGACACCACCCCGACAGGCTCCGACACCACCCCGACAGCGGCGATGGGTGCGGTGGGCGATCGGCTCCACCGCCGCGGCCCTCGTCCTCGGTGCGATCGTGTGGCTCGTCGTCCTAGCGGTCGCGTGGGCCGCTGCGCATGTGGCTCAGATCCTCGGTGTGCTCGGCGGTGGAGCGTGTCTGCTGTTCCTCGCCGGTCGGGCCGGGGTGTGTCCTGGGGTGCACTGCCCCGGGTGTCGTCACCGCTGATCCTGGACAGCAAGAAGCGGCCCGGCCGCGCGCCAGGGAGGAGGGCGCGCGGCCGGGCCGCTATTCAAGATCCGCTGTCAGCTCGCCGGGTTCTCCCACGGCCACGCGGCGTTCCGACCAGCCTCGATCAGCGGAATCATCCGGAACGTGGCGTCCGTGAGCCCGCCGAACTCGATCCGGTTGACCGAGCCCGCGTCGAGCGCCGCCGGACGGTAGCCGCCGAGGTTGAATCCGTACATCGGGACGGAGCGCGGCACTGCGTCCGTCACCCCGCCCGCGTACCCGCCGCCCATGGTCTGCATGTCGGAGATGATGAACACCCGGTCGTGGCCGGCGAACGTCGAGCGGATAGCGAGGGCCATCTGCGTACCGTGGCCGACCTCCCCGGTGCGGGCGACGAAGCGGTCCACCTCGCGGATGACCGATCCGCCCGTGGGGACGTCGTGGCGGAACTGGCCGTCCGCCCAGCCGTACAGGTCGGCCATGCCCCGACTGGCGAGCGCCACACCGAACACGGCGGCGGCCTTTGCCGGGGTCATCTTGCTCTTGGCTGAGAACGACTGGTTCGTCATCGACGCCGAGGTGTCCACGAGCACCAGGGACCGGCCCGGCAGGGTCGGGATGTTCGCGAGCGACGCGGTGAGCGCCTTGTCCAGCGGCACCGACCAGCGCAGGTTCGGGGCGTTCTCGTAGGCCGCCAGGAAGCGGTACGGAAACTGCCGCGACTTCGCGACCTGTGCGGGGTCGGCCAGCCGAGCGGCCACCTGCCCCGCCGCGGCGTCGGAGATCCCGGCCTCGTCGAAGTTGCGCAGGTTCCGCAGGAGCGCCATGTAACCCATCGACGGGATCAGCGCTTCCCACAGGCGGGCCTTGTCGACCTTCGAGCCGACCGCCGACAGCGCGTCCTCCCAGGTCATCCCGGCAGCGCGGAGCCGGTCGGGGAACAGCCAGGCCAGCGGGTCCGGGTCGGCCCGAAGTCCGTAGTGGGCGTCGACCATCGGCAGCGCGGTGAGGTCGGAACTGTCCCGGTTGTGCCGCCGGTCCAGTGCGCAGCGGAACAGGGCGCCTTGCCACGGCGCGGCCGCGTCGGGGTGGACGAGGTCGATGACGTCGCCGAAGCGGTAGCCCTTGCTCGCGGTGTCGTAGCGCAGGAGTGCGAACTCGGTGTAGAGACGCTTGACCGCGTCGGCGATGCCACGCTTGACCGGCTTCGGGACGGCCCGGCCGTAGTGAGACGTCCAGTAGGCGAGTGCCTCCCCCGGCTCATCTGCACGCTGGAGCACGCTGGCCACGATCGAGCGGGCGCCGGGAATCTTCGCCGCGAGCATCGCCGAGGCGGCTTCGAGCGCGCCAACGAGAGAGGCGGAGCGCATGTTTCCGTCCCCGCGCAACCAGCCGAGGAAACCGGCCGTCCATTGCGGATCCGCGACGGCGACCTTGCGGACGAGGGTGGCGTACCGGTTGTCCCGCTGGTCGGCGGACTCGTAGAACGTCGCCTCACCGACGAAGTTGCTCACCGCGAGGAGGAACAGTTCGCTCTTGGCGTCGCGGACGTAGCCGGGTCCGCCCTCGTGCGTCACGGTCGACGGCGTGCGCTCGGCCACGATCGGGCCGGCGCCGCGAGCTGCGCGGGTATCGGTGACGTTGAACTTCGCCATGCGAAACGGCTCCCATCCGGAGAGGAGGGAGCCGCGTTGCAGAAGAAGTGCCCGAGATCAAGACGGTGGCGGGAACCGTTACGCGCTCTACTACTGAGCTACCACCCGTCGTTGATCGGGTGGGCAGGGATTTGCACCCTGCGACCTCGCACTCCCAAAGTGAAGTATCCGCTACCTGCGCACCGGGCACTGCCTCTGAAGTTGAACTCCCCGAGATCAAGGTCGGCAACGGTGTTGGATTCCATCGCTCTGCCATCTGAGCTACGCCAGCCGAGGCTGACGGCAGGACTCGAACCTGCGACCCACGGATTAGAAGTAACCGCTGCCTGCGCACCGGGGAGGTGCATATCGAGTTGTGGGCTCGACCGAGATCAGGACGCCAGCGGTGTTTTTCGCTTGAAGAAGTAACCGCGGGCTTCGCACCGGTCGAGCAGGGCTGACGGTACACCTCGGTGCTGATCTGTTCCACCGACATGCGGACACGAAGAGGCGGCCCGACCGCGCGCCTGGAGTAGAGGGCGCGCGGCCGGGCCGCTATCCGCGAAGGAACTGAGATCAGGGAGGCCGGCCCGACCCGGAGGGTGATCGAGCCGGCGAAGGGGGACGTATCAAATGCTACGGGTTGCGCCGGTTCAGGACCGCCTTCATCGTGGCCGGCGAGTTCACGTGCCTGCGCGCCCACCAGGCCAGCACCAGCGGGGCGACCAGCCCGATCAGGTAGAGGACCGCGGCCTGCTGGGTGTTGGTCAGCGGCAGTCCCCACGCCGCGAGCACACCGAGGAGGGCCGTGGCCACGGCGATGATGCTCGCGCGGGACAGCAGGGGTTCGGTGGCGGTGCCGGTCACCACGGACGGTGGCGGGCTGGAATGAGTCATGGTCATCTCCTACTCGACCCGTGGGTCCGTTGCGTAGAACAGATCTCCCGGGGTGACGTCCTGCGGCAACCGACCGTCGTCGAAGACGTGGCACCCGACCAGGCACAGGATGTGATCGACGAGCTGCGAGCAGATCATCCGAGCGGAGGACGACACGTACCGGCGCAGCCGCGGGGTCGAGATGTGCACCTGCACCGCCGCGAGGGCGAGGTAGTCGGCGAAGGAGTACGGCGTGCCGTCCAGCTTGGAAGCGACCTTGCCGGCCATGTCCCGCTGCGCGTCGGAGAGGTCCAGCCGGGCGTAGGCGTAGCCCGGGCCGTGGCGCTCGCCCATCGGGACGATCCTGGCGCCGGCCGGCATGGCCTCGATGCACCGGTCCCCGTCGAGGACCAGGTAGGCGTGGGTGAACCGGCAGGAGTCCCGCAGGATCGCCTGTCCGAGGTTGACACCCCAGCCGGTGTGCCCGCCGATGGTGGAGAAGCCGACGTCGCCCTGCCGGAGGGCCACAGTCAGACCCGCTCGGGCCAGTGCCATGTGCCGCCGCGTGGCTTGCCTTCATCAGGACCGTTGTCCTCGTGCTCGTAACGGCACTGCTGGTTCAGAAAGACGCCGGTCGGGTTCATCACGAAGAGATCCACGTACGGAACGCCGTTCTCGGGCACCGGGTCGCTGCCGTGCACAGCGGTGATCACAGCCGCGCGGCACTCCGAGGTGTACTCACCGCCCGGCGTCCCGTAGCTGACGTAGTGGACGATCCGGCCGACAGACGGCTCCATGCCGGTTACTCCTTGTCGAGAACTTGAGGTCACGGATTCGGCCGCCCGCGCCACGGTCCCCACGCGGTGAACCCGGCGAACGCAAGATGAGCGGCCACGAACGCCAGGCCCAGCACGGTGAAGTCGATCCCACCGAGGTGGGCGTGGAACAGCGACAGCACGAAGCAGATCAGCGCGACGACGGCGAGCATGAACGTCCTCCTCAGGAAAGCCCGAGGCCGTCGCACCCACGACCGTCATCGGCGATGGCGCACTCCTCGGAGCAGTAGAGCTGGATCACGGGCCGGCTGTGTTGGTCCCGGCCGTTGATGCGGTAGCCGCCGGGCATCTGGTGTCCGGGTGGTCCGGGCCAGGGCTGGTTGCAGCCGGCCCGGTCGCAGGTGGGTGGGCCGGACTCGTCGGAGATCAGCATCTTGACGACCATGTGCATGCCGCGTCAGCGGGTGACGAACACGGCGAGGGCGACGGCGAGGCCGGCCGCGGCGAACAGCCAGCCGATCATCGCGCTGGACAGTGCGCCGCGGCCCTGCTGGGACAGGACGTAGTCGGACAGCGGCTTGATGAGCGCTTCCATGCGTTCGACGGCGGCGCGCAGGTCGTTCTGGGTGGCGTAGGTGCCGCGTTCCCGCTCGATCTGGGACCGCAACTCGTTAGCCTTTTCGTCCTTGTATGTCTGGATTTCCCTCGCGAGTTGCAGCGCGGCGAGGTCCGCCACCTCTTTGATCTTCAGCGCCTTCTCGCGCTCGACGGACACCTCGGCATAGCGGCGGTCACGCTCGGCCCGCACCTCCGCGCGTAGTTTGGCCAGCTCGCGCAGGTGCGTGCGCAGGGAAACCATCAGCCGCAGCCAAGCTCGGCCCGCAGGTTGTGGATGTCCGCGGCCACCCGTTGCCCGGTCGGGGTCTGCGGCGGCGTGGCCCGGTACGCCTCGTCCAACGTGGTCAACAGCTTGCACCACCGCTGGTCGTTCGCCCGCTCCGCCTTGTCCTGCTGGGAGATGGACCAGTTCGTGTAGGCGTACCCGCCACCGCCGAGCGTGATCAGCGAGAGCCCGATGGCCGCCAACGCGCCGAGGCGTCGCTTCGACATCGGCCCGGTCATCGCCGGCTCAGTTCGAAGATGGCGGTGATGGCGACGGCAGCGGTGACGAGGAGGGTGCTGAGTCCGACCCAGATCCGGGCGTACCAGATTCCGCCGATTGCGCCAGCCGCCGCGCCCCCAGCGCGCCGGGGATGCCCAGGAGTGCGGCCATGACCAGCATCGCCGTGGGGTCGACCGAATCGTGGTACAGCATCCACCCCACCCCGAACGATCCCGTGAGTGTCGGCACGACGTCGCGCACCAACACCGTGATCAGTCCGATGACTCGCTCCGCCTTCACGCACCGCCGCTCCTATCTCCGCTTGCGGTACCCACCGATCAGCGGGTCGGTATGCCCTGCGACGGGGTCCAGGTCGCAGAGGTCGTGCGGTCAGGCGTCGTACTGGTCGGCGCCGGCGTGCGCCGCGGCGGCCAGGACGGCGCGCAGTTCCGCGACCGCGGCGAGCACGGGTGCGTTGTCGACGCTGCCGCCGGCCGTGCTGAGGAGGTCGTCGATGTGGTTCAGCCGGTCCCCGATCGGCGCGAGCGCCGCGGATACGCGGGACGCGACCCGGGTCTCGATGTCGATGCCCCACACGTCGAGGTCCCCGCCGGTCGAGTACGGGGTGCCCATGGCGCCGAGGAGGGCGGCCTGGTGGACCTGCTGGTCGCTGATCGGTCCGGTCCCGTTGGCGTACCAGGCGTCCGGGACCGGCCGTCGCCACATGCCGTCGACGAGCCAGAGTTTGCTGTCGGCCTTGATGAGCATCTGTCGACCCACGTCGTCGCCTCCTGTCGTCGAGTTGGTTGGGGTTTTGCCGCCGACGTACGCCGCGACCATGGGCAGGAAGACGTCCCACGGGAACTCGGTCCCGGGGTCCATGTGGTCGCCGCCGTCTTCCGGGTAGGCGAGGGTGATGTCGGCGTGCCCGCAGATGCCTTTCGGCCCGGCGGAGTTCGCGGTGTACCAGGACGCGCGAACCTCGGCCGGCGTCATCTTGCGCACCGGCAGCCCGTACTTCTTGCAGTCCTCCGCGACCCACCTCGCCGCCTGTCGCAGGGTGCCGTAACTGGCTTCGTCGAGCCACTGGGCGCGGGTCTGCTGGGTGCCGCACAGCTCGTGGTGGATGCCGAGCCGGTTCCCTTTGCTGAACGCACTGTTCGACCGGTTGGAGGTCAGCACGCACTGCACGGTGCTGTTGCTGTCGTGGAAGAAATGGCAGCTCGTGCCGTCCGTCCGGCGCTGGTCGTACGCCGCGCCGTCCTCCGCGCTGGTGCTGCGCTCGGCGCCGGCGGTGTAGTGGATGACCGAGTACATGACCCGCCGTCCGTCCCTGCCGGTGCCGTAGGCGGCCGGCTGGACGAACGGCAGCTCGGGATACTCCGGTGACTGCATCGACGCCCCCTTGTCAGACGTCGACGCCGGTGTCACCCGGGTCGGTGCCGAGGTTGACGATCCACATCTCGATCGGCTGGATCGACGAGCCGGTGATCGTCGTGTTGTTCGACCCACCGGACCGGCCGAGCGACAGCAGGAAGCTCGCCGTGACGGCACCGGGCGCGTACGTCACCGAGATGACCGGCGCCTGCGCCGGAGTGAAGCCCGAGTTGGCGTTGCCCTCCGCCGACACCAGAACGGTGGACGAGGTGGTCGCGGTGCCGGCGGTGTTGACCCGCAGGAAGAGCTTCGTGGTCTCGCCGGAGGTCATGTTGACCCGCAGGTTGCTGGTGCGGACCTCGTAGCGGTAGCCGGCCTGGAGGCTGACGCTGTCCAGCCGCAGCACCCCGATCTCGGTACCGGTGAACGTCACCGAGCTGGTCCGCTGGCCCCAGGCGATCGCTGTGCCGGGCAGGCCCAGTGCGTTGAGGTCGTCGGCGTCCGGGGTGTCCCCCGCGCTGATCGTCATGGGCGGCGGACCACCCCCGCCCGCCAGAGATTGACCTCAGAACCGGCCGGGTGCGCGACCCCGCCGGAGATGGAGTTGACGTTGCGGGTGAGGGTCAGCGTCTGGCAGTCGCCGAGGATCGCGACCACGCCCGCCTTGCTGATCTGGTTGGTGCCGCCAGTGACCACGAAACTCGTCGAGGCGATGTCGGTGGCGGTTGTCTGGATGACGTAGTCCCAGACCAGGCCCTGGTCGTTGCCAGTGGTCGTGCTCGGCTCGCCGATCTCGGTGAAGCCGCTCAGTGTCGCGACGCTGGTCCAGTCGTCCTGTTTCCAGCCGGCCGCGATGATGACGCAGCCGTTGCGTTGCACCACCAGGCCGGGGACGGAGATGTTCGCCGCTGCGGCGTTGGCGGTGCGGACCGCCGTGGCGTGCACGACCGGTTGGGCGTAGCGGAACGCGCAGGTCTGGGCGCTCGTGGTGTCGCCGGCGCCGAACGTGCCGAAGAAGTTCATCACCGGCGCGGCCATGCCGCTGGCGTAGGTCGTGGCCCACAGCGCCACATTGTCGGAGCTGCCGAATATCGGCAGGCGGGTCCAGGTCTCCGTGCTCTCGAAGATCTGGCCACTCGTGCTTCGGATCGCGGCCAGGCACAGGACCAGGTCCCCGGCCGTCAAGCCGGCCGGCAAGGCGGGGGTTAGGTCGATCGCGTCCCCGTGGCTCGCCGCGCCGGCCGCGACGAACGTCGGCGCATTGTTCGCGGCGGCGGTGCAGGTGACCCGCTCCGCCGCCCGGATCGCCAGGTCGTACGGCACGGACGCCGTCGACCACTTCGCCGCCGTGCGGCTGGTGGCCCTCGGGTTGCCGTAGGTCCCGACGATCGCCGACGTTCCCGAGCTGGTGACCGCCGCCAGCAGCCGTGAGCCGGAGGTGTCCGCGCGGCCGGTGTTGCCGGAGCCCTCCACGGTCCACGACAGGTAGGGCCGGTACGGCAGCAGCCGCAGCGTCAGGTCGTACTCGTGGCGGTTGATGTGCTCTGTGTAGCCACGCACGTAGCCGTCGATGGTGTCCGGTGGCAGCCACGCCGGCGGGCTGGTGATCTGGACCCGGTCCCCGATGTCCATGGTCAACCAGGTCGCCAACTTGCTCGACGCCTTGCCGTGGAACTGGAGGTCCACGGTGTAGCGGGAGTCCTGCACTGTGCCCAGCGCCGCTATCCACTGGGCGTAGGAGCGCAGGTCCGTGTCGAACTGGGTGTTGACGGTGACGGATTTCGACCGCACCACTCCGCGGGTGGCAGGGCCCAGTGGGCCGGTGGCGTCCACGGTCACCCCGGCGCCGCCCGAAGGCTGCGAGACGGTGACCCGGTTGACGAAGTCCCGCACAGCGCTGATCGGGGCCAGGTTGCGCAGATGGGTCCCGTAGACGAGGGACAGCGCGACCGACCGGTCGTACAGGTCACCCAACGCCAGCAGGTACAGCGTGCCGTCCGGACGCTCCCAGAACAGACCGCCGTTGGCGGTGGCGCACTCCCGCAGAACCATCAGCAGACTGTCCGTCGGCACCGGACCCATGGGCGGGCCGGCGGCGCCGTCGCTGGCCGCCGCGAGCAGGCTCGGGTCCATCGCGGCCTGCGCCTCGAAGCGGGCGCCGGCGGTGGTGCCGACCCCGGCGGTCGCGAGGTCCGGCGCCACCGCGTCGGCGCTGCTCGACGCTGTATAGGCGGCGAAGTGACCAAGGGTCCAGCCGTCCATGTTTGCCTGGGCTCCGATGCCCCAGAAGGTCAATGGGCCCAGGGTGTTCGACGCGAGCGTTCCGCTGGTGGCCTGCCCGGTACCGCCCTCACCCCACAGGGTCATCGACCAGTCGATGCCGGTGCCGTTCTGGACGGCGGAGAACTCGACACCGATGCGTTCGTCGAACGGCTCGTGATCATGGTTCGCCGACACATTGGTGAAGTTGATCCCGGCGTCGGACAACAGCTCCGCGCCAGCGGCGGTGTAGGCGCGCAGGAACACGGTGGCCGGCGTGCCGTTGTCGATCTCGATGAGGAAGTACCGGAAGGTGGCCGGCGGCTCCGAAAGGCGTACCAGGAAGAACGGCGTGGTCGCGGACGGTCGGGACGGGATCGACAGGGCGAAGACGAACGCCCACGCCTCCGGCTGCGGCCGGACGTAGGGGGCGATCGTGCCGCCGACGTGCGCGGTCGCGGTCCACGCGACCAGAGGCTTCGAGCCGGCGAACTCGTTTGTCGCGGTGGTGCCGGCGATGGATGCGTCGGGTTGGCCGGCGATCGCCGAGGCGAGCTTCAGCGAGCCGCCGGCATCCTCGGCTGGCCAGTACCCGATCGGTGGTCCCCAGAACAGCGCGGTGCGGCGGGCGTTGCTGTCGAGGCTGTCGGCGGTCTCCATCCGGGCCAGGCGCCCGAACGCTTCGACCCGCACGAAGCGGAACTTCCCGCCGGTGGTCCACTCCAGCGGCAGGTCGGCGAGGAACGCGATGCCGCGGGTGACGTCCCCGGATCCGGGGTCGAAGGTGACCTTGACCGGGGTGTCGATGTCGATCTGGCCGAACCAGGCGCCGGCGGGATTGTTCGGCGACCAGCGTCCGTCCTGGTTGTTGGCCAGGAACGCGATCCGGGTGGCGGAGGCCTCGTCGGAGCCTTCCGGGTAGCCGATGTCGATGGTGACGCCGCCGCCGTCGTCGTGCAGGGTGTAGGCGGTGACGTCGGTCCAGGTCCAGAAGCTTGGATTGCGTGTCAGGTCGGCGCCGAGGGCGAGCCAGATCTTCAGCCCGTTCGGCAGGCTCATACCGGCTGCAATCTGCCGTTGGTGACCTGGTACTTCAGCTTTCCGCTGAACAGGCCGTCATCGAGCCACTTCTTGAACATGGCCTCCAGGCCGGTGTACCGGCCCGTACCCGGCGAGGTCGACATCGCGCCACCCCCACCCGTTCCGCCGCCGCCGTTCGGCAGCACCCGGCCACCACTGGAGGGGACGAAGAACTCCGGGCCGTTCTCGCCGACGACGTAGGGCCGGCCGCGCACCACCGGGCCGCCGCGGGCGCGGAACTGGATGCCCGAAACATGTTTGGTGGTGTTGAGCTGGTTGATCCCCGCGTACGGCGCCGCTGCCGGGTCGATGCGGGCGTGGACCAGGTACGTGAAGTTGACCTCGCGGTCCTGGTCGATGTTGGCCACCGACTGGTTCACCTGGACGGCGAACGCGTCGAACTCGGCGGAGGCCTGTCGGAGCTTCGGGCCGATGCCGGGGATCCAGCCGAACGCGTTGGCTGCGGCGTGCAGGATCCCGGCCATCACGTCGACGGCGATCATGTACATGCCGAGGAATGCCTGCTTGAAGAAGGCCGTCAGCCCGGCGATGACCGAGCCGAGCGCGATGATGGCGGTGCCGATCGCGGTGAGGGCGCCGATGAGGTCCTGGCCGTCCTGGCTGTGGAAGAACTCGTTCATCGCCCGGGTCTGGTCGCGGACCTGCTCCAGGAACGGCTTACCCTCCGCCGCGGCGCCGGTGTAGAAGGCGCCGATGATGCCGCCGAGGTCGCGGATGATGTCGCGCAGCACGGCGAACTGGACCCGGGCCTTGTCGACCCATTCGCCGAGTTTTCCGTTGTCGCGCAGCTCGCGGATCTTCGCCGCCAGCCGGTCCATGGAGTCGGCGAAGTTGCCCGTCATGCTGGCCAGCCGGGGTGCGGCGACCGAGGCGATGTCCAGGAAGATCTGGGTCAGCGGCTGCAAGGTGCGCAGCAGTCCGTGGATCACTTCCGACAGGTTCCGGAAGATCCCCTCGACCTGGGCCACCTGGGCCGGCTGGTGCAGCCATTCCCCGAAGCGGCGCAGCATGGTGCCGAAGTCGCCGGAGATGTTGACGAGCCACTTCGACAGGGTGGGCATGTAGGAGGCGTTAAGTTGGCGCAGCGTGGCACCGAGGCCGTGGAAGAAGTTCTCCTGGACGGCCCGTTGCAGCTTCTTCCAGGAGTTCGCCACGATGACCACCGCGGCAGCGAAGTCGTGCGCGCTGCGGGGGAAGTTCTTGTGCGCCTTCTCCCACTTGTTCCAGTCGCCCTTGAGTCCGGCGGAAATCGCTCCGCCGACGCCCTTGAACGCCATCTTCAGCACGACCAGCGAGGCCGCGGCGGCGAGGATCGCCGGCGGCAGCAGGGTGATCAGCCCGGACAGGTCGATGATCGCGGGGATGGCGGCGAGGATCAGCCCGGCCACCCCGGCGATCAGCGGGCCGAGCCGGGCGAAGCTGGACAGCACCTCGCCACCGACCTCCCCGACCACCCTGCCGAAGTCCTGCATCGCGCGCTGTGCCCGGTTCATCGTGGTGCGCAGCCGCGGTCCGAACGCGGTGGTGATCGACCGGGACGCGGCCTGCGCCCGGCCGTGCAGGGCGGTGAAGCCGGCGCCGAGCCGGGCCAGCCCGGCAGCGCCGCTGGTGCGTACGGCGACGATGAGCGTGGTGATCGACATGGATCACCACCCGCGCGTCAGCCCTCGTTGAGCTGCTCGATGTAGCGGCGTAGCCGGTCCCACTGGTACCAGGTCAGCCGGTCGATATCGTAGGGCGCGATGCCGTAGACCTGGGCGAAGACGGGCTCGTAGTAGGCGATCAGGTCGGCGAGGTCGTCGTCTCCGAAGGCGGGGCTTTTCCCTCGTCCACAACCTCGTCGTCGCCGAACTGGGTGCCGAGCAGGTCGAGGTCGAAGTCGTCCCAGGGCACCTGCACCCCGGCGCGGCGCACGGCGATCCAGGCCGCGACGAGGAGCGCTTCGATGTCAACCTCGCGCAGCACCTTGCGGTGGCCGAACTCGTCGACGATCTCGTTGCCGTCCTCGCCGGTGACGTACTGGATGTTGCCGTCGCGGTCCTTGACGGGCAGGCCGCTCAGGCCACGGCCGAGGCCTTCGAGGGTGTACCCGGTGCTCTTCTGGATCGCGATCGCTTCCCGGGTCATGATCCGGCCGTCGTCGAATTCGACGACCCGCGGGCAGCCGATCCGTTCGGCGTCCGTCTCCGTCAGGGTGATCCTCATGGGTGGATGGTTACCTTTCCAGGCGTTGCGCGGCCTGTTCGACGGCGTCGTCGCGGGCCTGCGCCATTCGGCGCAGCCAGGGCCGCAGGGTGGGCCACCACACGTCGACGACGCCGGGGTGGGCGACCCACTTCGACCGGTTTCCCAGGAACGGGTGCCGGAGCCGCTTCGAGCGGCCGGTGACGTAGCGGGCGAAGAAGCGACGCTTGAACGGGATGAGCGCGTCGTCCATTTTGATCTCCACCCGGGGGTCTCCGGCGGTGGAGATGGTCATCTGCACGGCGTTGGCCACCGGCCGGTGCAGCGGGCCCGGGCTGAGCAGGTGCGGCTTCTTGAGCGAGCGCGGCACCCAGCCGCGGACCGCGAACATCGGCTCGGCCAGGATCGCCCGGCGGACCTCGTCGCGGGCCGGGCGGGCGGCGCGGCGGATGTGCTGCTCCAGCTCGCGACGCAGGATGTGCGGTCCCTCGTCGAGCCGGCGGGCCACGGTCCGCAGCCCATCCTCGCCCAGGACCCGGATCGAGATGAACTCCTGCGGCACTAGCCGACCTTGAGAATGTCCGAGGCGGCCGACCAGCTCGCGGACATCTCCACGGCGCCCGACACGTCGCCGTTGACGTTCATGTCGACGATGACGGTGCCGTAGTAGTACTGGCCGGTGTTGAGAATGCTCGGGTACAGGTAGAACTTGCGGCTCAGCCCGTCGACCGCCGCGGTGTAGGTCTGGGCGGTGGCGTCGTCGTAGAAGCCGCTGAAGTCCCCGGTCTGGTTGGCCATGCCGCCGACGTAGGTCTTGCCGTTGTCGCCCATCGCCGTGACATCGATCTTGTCGTTGCCGAAGTCGATCGACCACTTCGCCTGGAACGGCAGCGGGCTCGCGGTCGCCGACGTCGAGGCAATGCCTAGGTAAACCCGCCCGTTGCGGCCGGCCAAGCGGCTCATGTGGTGCTCCTCAGGTCAAGGTGGCGTAGCAGCCGCGCCGCGGCAGCGAAGAAGGTGCGGTCAGCGATGGCTTCGCGGGCCTTGAGTGCCGCATCGCGGCGGTCGTCGGGTCGGTCGAGCCACCAGCGCAGCTGGTCGGACGCCTGCTCCGGGCTGGTGAACGTGGGCAGGGTCGGGAACAGCTCGTCGCCTTCGGGGCGGGGGTCGCGCAGGAAGAAGCAGCCGATCGCGGCCATCTCGACCTCGCGGGGTCCGATCCCCCAGCCGGCCACCCGGTCCGGGTGCTCCGCCTCCCGGCGGTACAGGTTCAGGCCCACCCGGGTGGAGCGGTAGACCTGCACGGTCTGCTCGTTGTCGAGGCAGTCCTCCAGCCCGTGCGCGACGTGCCGGCGCAGGGGTGAGTCCTCGGCGAGCTGCTGCCAGTTCCCCGCCAGCAGCACGTCCAGGTCGTGGCGGTCCATCCGCTCGAAGAAGTCGATCCGCGACTCGTAGGCGGTGCCGACGAAGGCCAGATCGCACACCAGGGTCGGGTCGGGTGGGCCGGGGCAGTGCAGCGACGGGCGGTAGCAGTGCGGCTGATGGAACGCGGTCGTGACCTGGCTGAACTCGGTGAGGGTGGTCGGGTCGGTGAGCAGGACCACGTCGCAGTGCCGGGCCAGCTCGAGTTCGCGGCTCAGCTCGTAGGGCTGCTCGGTGGCGATCAGGACCACGGTCACGCCGTCGCGGCGGGCCAGGTCCAGCAGGTGCGGATCCAGGAAGAACCCGCTGGTCAGCAGCAGCACATCGGGGCGGACCTTGTACAGCGCCCCGGCGAGCCGGTCGCCGGCCAGCGCGGTGGCCTGCTCTCCGGTCAGCGCCTTCTGGAACGTGCCCGAGCCGACCTGGATCAGGGCGGCGTCGTAGAAGGTGATCGCGGAGCCGAGCGGGTACTCGATGACCTGTTCGCCGGCGGCACGGAGCGCCTCGACCCACCCGACGTGGAGATCCTGCACCGAGAAGGACGGGCCAGGATGGCAGGCGAGCCACCTCATGCGCCGACCAGCACGGCGAACTCGATGCCGAGGTGGGCGACGGCCTCTTCGCCGGTGCCGAGGGAGTACTCCCGCAGCGGGGCGTCCCCGGTGACCATGGCGAAATCCACCAGCCCGCCCAGCGTGCCGTCGACCACGGAGCGGAGGGTGCCGGTGGCGTCGGCCGGGCCGGCGAAGCCGTAGAGCCGCGACACCGCGACACGGTCGGACGCCTTCGACACCAGCATGGTGACCTTGAACCGCATGTCGGTCGCGGCGTCCGTGGTGACCTGGGAATTGCCGTCGTACTCGATGACGGCGACGGCGCGGTTGCCGGAGACCGGGATCGGCCCGGCCCATTCGAAGACGCCCTGCACCCCGTAGTCGCTGGTGGCGAGGGTCTCGACCCGGGTTTTCAATCCCCCGGCGGCGACGTCGACGGTGGTCAAGGCTCACCACCGCTTCAGCCGATCAGTACCGGGTTCCTCCGGTAGGCGTTGAGCATCTCCATGGCCGGGTTGCTCATCCGGGCCCTCACTGCGCCGTACTCGCCGTAGCCCTGCACCCCGAAGGCCATGGCGCCGAGCTTCAGGTAGTCGCCACTCAAGATCTTCGCCGCCTCGGTGACCGGGGCGGGGACGGCGGGCCAGCCCCAGACCCCGGCGACCTGCACCCGGTTGGTCCGCACGCCCCGGCCGTAGACGACCGGGAACAGCCGGGAGCCGATGACCTTGATCTCGTCGTACGGTTTCTGTTCCAGCTCGGTGGCGGCGTTGACCGGCAGCAGCTGGTAGTCGACGTCGGCGGTCCAGGTGGTCTCGAAGACCCCGTCGCCGTCCTCGTCGGTCTTGAGGGTGGTGACGGTGACCAGGTCGGGGACCGTGAGGCAGTACCAGTCGACGGCGCTGAAGGTCTTCGTGGCGGTGAGCCGGTAGAAGTGCCGTTCGCAGTACTGCTCGTCGATCCACCGCGACACCGCCCGGCAGGCGCTGAGGATCTCGAAGTCGTCGAGGTTGTCGGTGATGCCCTTGCGGTTCTTCAGCATCTCCGGTGTGCAGTAGAGGTTCTGCAACGCGGTGGATACGACGGTCCAGGTCCCGGCGACCACATCGGTCGCGGTGCCGGTGCCGATCCACACGTACTGCCAGGTCCCGGCGGTCGAGCAGGGGATGTCCTTGTGGTAGACGCCCGTCGAGTCCTTGGTGATCTCGGCCAGCGCGTAGGTGTAGGTCGTCGCGGTGCCCGAGGGATCGGTGATGACGAGGGACACCGTGGTCGGGTCGGTGGCGACGTCGCTGACCTCGAAGGTATTGGTCAGCGTCGCCAGTTCGCTCGCGTTGGTGAAGAACACCTCGGCGCCCACTACTCACCCCCGGTGACGGCTGGCGTGGAGGTGCGCCGCGCAGTGACGGCCGCCGTCGATGTGCGGCGGGCGGTGACGGTCGGCGCGGAGGTTCGTCGGGCGGTCACCGCGGCCGTGGAGGTGGCGCGATGGAAGGCGCCGCCGACGATGGCCTGGTTGGTGACGGTGCCGGCCGGTGCCGCCGAGCCGGTGAACCGCTTCGCGGTCTGCTTGAGCAGCGAACCGGCCGCGGCCAGGGTGCCGGCGAGGGTCTTGGTCATGGAGCGGGTCAGCGTCGCGGCCGGCGCGAGGTTGCCGGCGAAGGCCTTGCCGGCCTGGCGGACCAGTGCACCCGCGGGGGTCAGCGTGCCGGCGAAGGACCGCAGGACCGCCTTTGCCGCCGCGAGAGCACCTGTCGGGGTGATGGTGCCGGCGAGGCGCTTCGCGGTCTGCTTCGCCAGCTCGCCGGCCGGGGAGAGTGTTCCGGTGGTGGCTTTCTGGTCCTGCCGGACGAGGCTGCCCGCCGGGGTCAGGTTGCCGGCGAAGCTGCGCAGGAACGCCTTGATGACACCGAGCGCACCGGTGGGGGTGATGCTGCCGGCGAAGGACTTGGCGGTCTGCTTGACCAGTACGCCGACGGGCGTGAGCGAGCCGGCGAGGGGCTTCTGGTCCTGCCGCAGGAGCGCGCCGTCCGGCGTTAGAGACCCGGCGAAGGACCGCAGGACCGCCTTGATCGTCGACAGTGCACCGGCCGGCGTGATGGTGCCGGCGAGGTTCTTCGCGGTCTGCTTCAGCAACGCACCGGTCGGTGCGATCGATCCCGCCAGGGTCTTGCCCACGGTGCGCAGCAGCGCGCCGCTCGGGGTGATCGATCCGGCGAGTGTCTTGTTGGTCTGACGGACCAGCGCACCGGCCGGGGTGATGGAACCGGAGACGTCCTGGGTGAAGAGCGTCCCGCCCGCCGCGACCGATGGAACCGACCGCGGTCGGGGCCGGACGTACTGCCAGGTGGTGTCCGGCCCGAACAGCGGCACCGCCGCCCCCTACAGCTCGCGGACGTACGCGGTCCCGGACAGGGTGAGATCGTCCGCTGCGGCCGAGGTGAGGCGGATGTACATGGCGGTATCGCCCTGGTCGACCTTGGGCCGCATGATCTCCGGCAGGATCAGCTGGTAGCCGCCGCGGACGTTGAAGGTGTCGGCATGCACGGTGATCGGCGTACCGGTGGTGGCGACCGTCGCGCCGAGGGTCTCGGCACTGAATCCGGCTGCCCCGTCGCGGGGGTCCAGCGGTCGCGGCGTCGTCGCCGACCCGTTCGAACTGCTGGTGTAGTCCGTGATGATGTTGATGGACAGCATCTCGTCCTGGGCGTCGCCGACCTCGGATTTGTTGCCGAGGAACAGCGCGACCAGCTCGATCGGCCGGTCGTCCACCGGCACCAGCTCGAACAGGTCGTAGTCGCCGCTGGCGCTCGCGATGGTCTGTTCGCTGAAGCTGATCGTGTACACGCCGCGCTGAGCCGCCATGTGCGTGTCCCTCCTAGAGCTGGATGAGGGCGCCCATCTGCGGGCGACGGCGCGGCGGGTCCGACACGGCGGCAGCCGCGGCCGGGAGGAGTTCGAACACGAAGTAGGACCACATGGCGGTGCCGGTCGAGCCGGCGTCGAGGTTGAGGTTCACCGTGCCGCCGGTGCCGGAGGTGGTCGCGGCCTTGTACACCGAGATCCCGTCGACGGCGCCACTGAGGTGGTACGCCTGCTCGGTGTCGGTGCTCGTGGGCAGGCCGAGGGCGTTGAACTCGGTGCCGGCGGCCATGCCCAGCGAGCCGTCGACGGTGTTGGTGTAGGACACCGTCAGGTTGTTGGTGCCGCTGGTGCCCCGGCTCGACGCGCCGATCGGCACCGTGGAATGTGCGCCGGTGAACGTGGTGACCTTGACGCCTTTTCCACCGCTGGTGCCGGTGCCGGTCCACGTCGTGGTGACGGTCATGCCGGACTGCGACGGGGTGGTGTACGCCCACGCCGCGGACACCGTTCCGCCGCCGGTGCCGGTCTGCTCGGGCAGGATCTCCGTCCAGCTGAGACCGACCGAATCGGAGAAGACGACGGTGATGGTGCCCGTCCCGCTGTCGGTGCTGGCCACCGCGACGATCAGCGAGTTGGCGACCGGCGAAAACCCGGCGGTCGTCACGGCCGATCCGGTGGTCGCCGTGGTGAACGCCGGATCGAGGCCGGCCGCGATCGCCATTCAGTGCCTACGCCAGTCCGACGGGACCGATGTCCTCGAACACGTTGAGGCCGAACCCGGCCAGGGTCGGCCCGGAGACGGTGAGCGTGCCGCCGGCGGTCGGTGAGCCGATCGACACCCCGTTGATCGTCAGGGAGGTGTACTGGGTCAGCGCCGCGTCCCGGTCGAGCTTGATGTTCTGAAGAGCCCTGGTGCCCTCGTTGAACGTGATGGTGCAGGTGAAGACCTTGCCGTTCAGCCCGAACTGGATCACGTAGGGCGAGGTCGGGGGCAGGCCGGTGTTCAGTTCGAGCTCGGGCATGGGTGGTCTCCCTGCGGTCGGTTGAGCGGAACCGCCTCTAGGAGCCGGCCGTGAAGGTGAGGTCGTACGTCGCCTGCAAGGAGTCGCCGGAGGCCAGGGTCACCGTGGAGAACACGGAGCGGTCCAGCAGTGTCCCGCCGCCGGTGGCGGCCTGGCTGAAGATGCCGTGCTCGACGGCGGCGATGGTGGCGTCCGCGGTGAGGGTGCCCACGGTGCGGAAGATGTTCGCCGACGCGCCCTCGGTGAGCGTGCCCGTGGCGCGGGTGCTGTCCGGATTCAGCGCGGTCGTCGACTCGGTGACCAGCGCGGTGTCGGCGGCGGCCTCGGCCGTGTTGCCGGTGCCGATGCCGTGGTACTTGAGGATCTCCGGCTCGACCGTGCCCTGCATGGCGTCGACGAGGAAGTTCACGCCTGCGGTCGTGACAACCCGCAGGGACGCGAGACCCAGGTCGACGACCTCGCCGTCGGCCCGGATCACCGTCAGCCACAGCTGCCCGTACATCGTCGGCAGCCGCAGCGACCGGGCGAGCCCGACCCTGCGGATCCCGCGCCACAGGTGCCGCAGGTTGCGCAGTCGCCAGTCGTTGACCTCCCGGCTGAGGCCCTTCTGTGGGGCGCCGTGATCGAGCACGTCCGTGACGGTGACCGGGCGCATGGGCCAGGCGGTCGGCTCGACCACGGGGATCCGGGCGCCGGACCTGCGGATGATGGCCAGCCCGAGGTCTCCGGACGGGCCGATGGTGCCACCGTGCATTGCTGCTCCTATCGGTCCGGCCGGCCGCGGGTACCGCCGGGGTGCATGCGCCATGTCGTGATCGGGAGGTGGCCGAACTTCGCGCCCTGCTCGCACATGGCGAGCCAGAGTCCCCAGTCCTCGCAGGGGTCGCCGGTCTCGTCGGGGTGGTCCTGGAAGCCGCCGGCCGCGCGTACGGCTTCGGTGCGCGCGAGCACGGTGACCGGGATGTAGTTCGCCCTGGCCAGCAGCGCGGCGTCGAAGGGTTTGCCCTGCATGCCGGTCGGGTCGTCGCCGTCCCACCGCGGGTAGACGACGTCCACTCCGGTGAGGCGGGCGTAGCGGGCGCAGAGCTTGAGGTGGTCCGGATACAGCTCGTCGTCGGAGTCCAGGAAAGCGACCCACTCCGTGTCGACCATGGCGAGCGCGCGGTTGCGGGTGTGGGCCGCGCCAGCGCCGCTGACGTCGAGCGCGACCTGAACGGCTGTCGGTGCCAGGCTCTGGGCCTGCACGCTCGCGAGCGCCCGCTCGTACGGCCCCCCTGGCCCCATGCGTGGCGGGTGGGTGGCTATGGCGACGCTGATGTCCACGCGGCCTCCACCATCAGCCGGACCATCGCCGCGAAGTTCGTCCCGGGTTTCCACCCCAGCGCCTGCACCTCGGCGAGGTCGGCGGGGTGCTCGGCGGGGGCGACGGGCCCCTGGTCGATGTCGACGACGGACCAGTCCAGTCCGGCCGCGTCGAGGGCCACGTCCACGAAGTCCCGCACGGTGTGGCGGTGCCCGGTGGCGACGACGTAGTCCCCGGGCCGGTCCGCTGTGCCGATCAGCGTCAGCGCCCGGGTGAAGTCGGGTGCGTAGCCCCAGTCACGGCGGCCGAGAACGTCGGTGAGCCGTAGCCGCTCCGGGGAGCCGGTACGGATGCGGGCCAGGGTGGAGCAGATCGTCGGGGCGAGGAACCTGCCGTCCTGGCGGGGTGAGGTGTGCGAGTACAGCACCGCGTTGGAGCAGTGCAGCCGGGCTCGGTAGCCGATCACCGCGTCGTGGGCGAACCGCTTGCTGATGCCGTACAGGCCGTAGCGGTGCGGGTCGTAGACCGCACTGGACGAGGCGTGCACGAGCCGGGCGTCCGGGCAGACCCTCAACATGGCGTCCATCAGCCGGATCACGCCGAGCCCGGTCACCTCGGCCAGCAGTGGGGGCGGCGGGGCCCCCCACGCTCCGCCGGGCGCGGTGACCGCGGCGAGGTTGTAGACCACGTCGGGCCGGGACCGGCGCAGGGCCTGCCGCAGCGAGTCCTGGTCGAGGAGATCCGCGGCGTGGAGCCGGACACCGAGCGGCCACGAGGTGGGGCGGCGGACCACCCCGTGCACCTCAACGCTGGCTTCGAGCAGCTGCGTGGCCAGGTAGTAGCCGTCCTGGCCGCTGACTCCCAGGATCAGCGCCGTCACAACAGCACGGGGGCGGGAATGGGCAGGATCCACCGTGGTCCGGGGTTGTTGCGCATGATGACGCCGGCATAGTTCCAGGCCAGGCACAGGTAGGTGTCCGGATGCCGCTGGACGTCCTGCGGCGCGACGATCGGGATTCCGGTGCCGGGAATGAATCGGCCCTGCTTGGCCTCGGTGGTGTCGACGACGTAGGCGATGGAGTCCACGGTCAGCCCGCAGTAGTTCAGCAGCGTGGTCGCCTTGGCGGGCGCTCCGTAGCCGGCAACCGTTCCGTCGGCCGCGATGACGCCGACCATCGCCGTGAGCCGGTCACGGATCCAGTCGACCCGACCCTGAACCCCCTCGTAGGCGCTGGTTCCGTCGAGCCATGCCTCGCGCGAGCGGATGTGGTCGACCCAGGCATTCGGGGTCGGGCGGGTGGTCAGGGTGACCCGCAGCGATCCGCCCTGCCGGTCGGTCAGTGCCGCCCCGGCGACGAACAGCCCGTGGCGCAATGCGGCCTGCTCCAGCGAGCTGAGGCTGAAGAAGTTGCGGTGCTCGTGATAGACGAGGTCGAACGCGTTGTTCACGAGCAGATCCGGCAGGTACTGCACCTCGACCATGGCCACGCCATCCGGTGCAAGGAGGGCGCGGATGCCGGCGAGCACGTCGGCGACGTCGGCGACGTGTGCGAGCACGTGGTTGGCGATGACGATCCCGGCCCGGCCGCGCCGGTCCCGGATGTCGTGCGCGGCGGCGAGCCCGAACGGTCGCACCAGCACGTCCAGGCCACGCCCGATCGCGGTGGCCGCCGGCCCGCCGGCCGGGTCCACGCCGACCGCCGGGTAGCCGGCGAAGTGCCGCAGCATGTCGCCGTCGTTGCAGCCCACCTCGACCACGCCACGGCGGGCGAGGTCCGGGTACCGGCGCAGCAGGTCCCGGGCGTAGGCGGCGTGGTAGGCGCTCAGCGGCGCGCTCGCGCTGCTGTAGAAGCTGTAGCCGGTACCGAAGAGGACGTCGTGGTCGACGACCTCCAGCAGCTGCACCAGCCGGCATTTCGCGCACACCGCCACCTGGAGCGGGAACCGCTCGACGGCCTCGTCCGCGGTGGCTGTGTAGGCGTCCGCGATGGGTGAATCGCCGAGGTCGAGGAACTGGTCCAACTCGATGTGGCCGCACGCGGCGCAGGAGGTGCGCTTCACCGGCCCCACCACTTCTCCTGGAAGATCTCCTCCGCGACGTCCCAGGCGGCGGCGATCGCGGGCGACTTGAACCCGACGGTGGAGTGGTGGTGGGTGTCCACGTCGGCGACGGTGACCCGCTTGCCGGCGGCCCGGGCGGTGAGGCAGACATCGTCGTAGCCCAGGAAGCCCGGGTACCGCTCGTCGAAGCGCAGGTTCTCGACGGCCCACGGGCCGAAGACCATGATCGAGCCTTCGATGAAGGCCACGTCCCCGGTGCGCTCGCCGAAGTCGAGCATTCCGGAGTTGGTCATCTGGTGGCCGATCGTCTCCGACGTCCACCAGGCCAGCGTCTTGTCGCCCTTGCCGCCACACACCCCGACGAGCGCGACGTCCCGGTCGGTGAGGGCCATCAGGAACTTGTCCTCGGCGAGCGGGTCGAGCATCTCCAGGTCGTCGTGCAGCAGGATCACCGCGTCCAGGTCCCGACCGCGGTAGGCGTCGAGGATGGTGTTGTACGCCACCGTGAGTTGCGTCTGCCCGGACAGGGCGAACAGCGGCCGGTCGCCGGTCCAGGGGATGACGTTGCGGCGCAGCTTCTCCCAGGAGCCGACGCAGGTGCCGTAGGCGACCCGCCTCACAGCCGGGCCGCCCACTTCTTTTCGAAGACCTCGCGGTCCTTGCCCGCTTGCTCGGCGAGCGGGCCGACCGTTGTCGTGTTGGCCTGAGCGTTGACGACTCGCGGGCCGTCGACGGACAGCACGCCGCCGCTCTGGCGCGCCCGGAGGTCGAGGTCCGAATCCTGGTACCACCAGCGCATCGCCTCGTCGGCGCGCAGGCCGGCTTCGCCCTGGATGACGAACGCGTGCGGGGTCATCCGGTTGCCGGGTTCGTTGTGCAGCTCGGTCAGCAGGGCCGGTCGGGTCGGTGTTGTGTGCGCGATGACCGCCGACTCATGGGTCCGCAGCCCGGTTGAGCAGGCGTCGTACCAGCCGGCCGGCATGGTCGCGTCGTCGTTGAGGACGGCCACATCCCATTCGGTGCTGCCGTCGGCCTTGGCGTCGTCGGCGCACGCGTCGAACATCACGTTCCAGAAGCGGGCCAGGTTCGGGGGCTGCTCCTCGTCGCGGATCACCGTGACCGCGGCGACTGTTCGCCGTTGGAGCTTGTCCGCATCGACCGGCGGCTGCGAGGCGTTGTCGACGATGATGATGTGGTCGCACTGCTGGCCCAGCGACGTCACCAGCGCGAGCAGCCGCGCCGGCCGGTTGTGGGTCGGGATGATCGCGTACCGCGGTACGGTCCAGGTCCGCTCCGGTGCCGACACCATCTCCGGGCCCTGCTCGCCGACCAGCTTGAGTGGAACGCCGGACGACGCGTTGACCGCGCGCTGCCGCCAGTAGTCCTCTTCGGAAAGCCAGGCCAGCTTCGCGTGGGTGGTTCCGACCCCGGTGTGTACGTGCAGCGGGATGTCCAGGGCGTTGACGCGCACACAGAAGGACAGGTCTTCGCTGATCAGCGCGTTGGTGGAGGGGTTGCGGGCCCGGCTGTACCAGTTGGGTCCGAACTGGGCGGCGACCCGTTCGAACACGGACCGGTGGATCAGCACGCACGCCGAGCCGACCCCGTGGACCCGGGTCAGGGTGTCGCGCGGGTAGTCCCATCGGGTGTCGAAGCCGGACTCGCCGTCGATGGTCTTCCAGTCCAGGACGACGGGGGCGATGACGGAGCGACGCCCACCCATGCCGTCGTTCTCGACCTCGCGGTTGGCGAAGGCCAGCGCACCGACGACCGGCCGTTCGGCGGGGTCGGCGGCCTCGATCAACCGGTCCACGGTGTCCGGGGCGAACCCCATGTCGGTGTCCACCCACCACAGCCAGCCGGCGGTGGAGTCGGCGAGGAACTCGCGGACCGCGGTGTTGCGGGCCTCGGCGAGGCCGTCGGTGCCGCCGCGGATGGCGACGTACCCGCCGGTCCAGATCCGGCCTTCGGTGGCCGCGTCGTACGCGAGGAGCTGGGTCATGCAGTGGTGCCACGAGTAGTGGACGGTGTCGGTGTGCACGTAGGCGACGGCGACGGCCTGCGCGGGGTCGACGGTGGGGTCTTCGGTCACGGACGGTTCCCTTTGTGGATGGTTTGTGTGGATGGTTGGGAACCCGCGGCCGGCCAACCATCCACGGAACACCGGCCGCGGGCGATCAGGAGGGGCGGCGGGTGTTGCGACGCTCGCCGGGGTTCGCGGTGGCCGCCTCGTCGGGCACGTCACCGAAGTACTCGACCCGAGGCGTGGTGAACGCGAGGTGGTAGCGCGGGTCGGGCGAGAACTGGCCGGGGTTGGCCAGCACGAACGGGTCGTCGGCCGGCCAGTGCGAGCCGGGCGGGAACCGCCGGACCGAGCCGTCGCCCAACTGCACCCGCAGGGCGTCCTTGGCGTACACGATCTGCATGGATGGTTGGCCTTCCGTCGGGCGCAGAGAAGCCCCGGACACACCGTCGGGTCCGGGGCTTCTCCGTGCGGATTACTCGGCGGTGTAGCCGAGTTCGGCGAGGGCTTCGTCGATTTCCCGCATCGCCTGTTCGGCCGCCTCGCGCTGGGCGGCGAAACTCGGATCGGGCTGCGCGTTCATCTTGTGCGCCTCACGCTGGGCGAGGAGCCGCTGCACGTCCGGGTCGCCGGACGCCCCGGCCGGGGCCAGGTCGGCGCGGCGGGGTTTCCGGGTGGCCTTCTGCGCCTCGACGCGTTGCGTGACCTGTTCCAGCGACTTCTCGGCTGCGGCCTTCTCGGCGGGGGTCTTCGCGTCCGCGACCGCCTTCTCTGCCGCCGCCTTCTCGGCGGCCAGCTTGTCGGCTGCCGCCTTGTCCGCCCGCTCGGCTGCCGCCTTCTGCTCGGCCTCGCGGTCCGCGGCGGCTTTCTCCGCAGCGGTTCGGGTATCGGCCATCGCTCTTCCCTTCGGATACGGAACATCGGATGTGGTCATGGGCATCGGCTTACCTGTCCGGCTCCGCTACGCCGTGTTGACCAGGAGCTTGAAGGCGCTTGTCGATGCGGCTCCGCCACCGATGCGGCTGTACGCGAACCACGCCCTGGTGCCATTCGGCAGATTTGTGGTCGTACTAGTCAAATGGGGCACCAGCTCAACGCTCATCCCGCCTCTGCGGGCGATCACGTACTGCTGGAAGTCCCCGACGATCGCGAGACCCGAGTTCGCCGCGGTCGACGTGGTGGTATCCGGCATGTACGGCGACTCGTACACCGTCTTGCCGAACAGCATGTCCGCCCATTCGGCGGGCAGCGACTCGGTGAACGCGTGGAACACGTTCGCCGTGGCAATCTGCCTGATCTTGTTGTTCACGTCTACCGACATAAGCCACGACGCCTTGCGGCGGAACCGCTGGCCGAGCGCCTTCCACACCGCGTACGGGTCGTTGGCGCCGAAGTTCACCCCGGAGGTCTGCACCCCGACCCGGGCGCCGGCGGTGGCCGACAGCACGGTGAGGATGCCCTGCGGTTCGCCGGTGCCGGTGCCGCGGGTGAACTTGTCGACGAGCAGCTCGTCGTAACCCTCGGCGAGCAGGGTGCTCATCTCGGCGGCGAAGGACGGGTAGTCCTGGCCGACCTCGATGGTGTAGGGGATCAGACCGCGGGCCATGTAGACGGTGACCGTCGGCTGGGCCAGCGTCGGCGAGTCGTCACTGACCTCGACGCCTTCGGTGTCGAAGGACCAGGTGACGCCGGCCGAGGACACGCCCTTCCATGCGTTGGTGTTGACGTCGACCTGCCGGGCGATCTGGAGGAACGGATTCCCGCTGCCCTGGGCAGTCAAGATGATCGAGGGATCGATGAAAACGGGAATTCCGAATCCTCCCGCTGTGGTCGTTCCCTCCGACATTGTCCGGTATTCGTCGAACGCCATCATCGCGCGGCGCTCGTCCTCGGACAGATACATGGCGCCGTTGGGACGGGTGACCATCTTCAGCCACGCGTCGCGGTACGCCTCGTTCTCGGTGACGAGAATCCGGCGGGCGATGTCGGTGGAGACGCGGACCTGCCGCTCCACGGTGTCCTTCTCGTCCGCGCTCAGGTGCGCGGCGGAGTTCCGGTCGTCCAGGACGCGCAGGGCCCGGTCGCGGGCCTCGTTGACGGACATCCGCCGCACGTCGCCGTACGGGTCGGTCTTGTCCCGGGAGCCGAGGTTCAACATGGCCGCCTCGACAGCCTTCGGCCGGCGCTTGAACACCTCCTGAACAGCGCGGTGCTCGTCCATCTTCTTGATGGCCAGGTCGCGCAGCTTCAGCCCGTAGTCGAAGGCGGTCTGCTCGGCGGGGGTCTTGTCCCGCAGTTCGCCGGTGTTCTCGTCCTGGTGGATGGTGCGCAGGTGCGCGTCCAGCACCTCGACGAAGTGCTGGAGGTCGTCGGGGGTCTTGCCGCGCAGGGCTTCGGCGAGGTTGTCGCCGTTGGTGTCGGTGGCCGCGCCTCGCAGCTCGGCCATGATCTCAATGGTCATCGAAGGATTCCTCGGGTTCGAAGTGCGCCGTCATCGAGGCGCTGGCGGAGATGGGGTGCCGGCACTGGGCCACTTCCGGGCTTCGAGCCGAGGTCGTCGCCGTCCGAGCGCACCGGCCCGGGCTGCCCGACGAGGTCTGTGAGGTCGCGGGCGGCGAGTACGTACTCGCCGACGTCGCGAACCAGTTGCTGGTATCCGTCCTCGCCGAGCTGGGCTACGAGGTCGCGGACGGACACGGTGGTCTGGCGGTAGGCGGGGAACACGACGGGGCCGAGTTCGTGGACGTCGGCGTCGCGGATCTCCCGCAGGTCGGGCTTGCCGTCGCGACGGGTCCACACGTCGCCCTTGTCGGGCACCCCGAACCGGAAGCTCATGCCCTTGACGGACTTACCGGCGATGGCCATCCGGACCCGCTCGGTGGAGACGTGGTCGTAGAGGCGCGCCCGGACGAACAGGCCCTTGTCGTCCTCGCGCAGGTCGGCGATGTCCCCGATCGGAGCGGTGCCGACCGACGGGTCGCGGCCGTGGTCCCACTGGAGCACCGGGGTCCGCTCGGTCAGCGACCGCTTGAACGCACCGGGGAGGATGACCTCCTCGAAGTCGCCGCCGAGGTCCCGAATCTTCGTCGGGGTGCGGAATACCGCGGCGTAGCCCTCCAGGGTGCGGCCGTCGCCCGCGTCCTGCGGGGAGAAGTCGTAGGAGCGCTCGCACAGTTGCATCGCGGCACCTCTTTCCGGGAGTTTCTTGGCCGCGAGGAGGCGCGCGAGGAGTGCGGGGGTGACCAGGCCGTCGGGCTTGAGCCCGAGACGCTTCTGGGCGGCTTTGACGGCGGCGGTGGTCTTCGGGCCGAGCTTCCCGTCGTCGGCGAGGCGCTTGCCGGCGGCATCGTGGATGCCGAGGCGGTTCAGCGCCTGCTGGAGCAGGTGGACCCGCTTGTCGCCGCCCGGGGTGCCGTAGCCGGTGCCCCAGTTGCGTTTCGGGTCGTAGCCGAGCGATTTGGCCCTGGGCTTCGGTTTGGCGGCGAACTTTCCGCCACCGGTCGAGCCCTTCGGGGCCCGGGGGTGCTGCTGTTCGTCCTCGATCGTCCAGTCCGGGTTCACCGCCACCGCCCTTCGGCGAGCTGGCGGATCAGCCCGGGCCGACGACCTTGCCCCGTGGGGGCTTACCGTGGGTGACCCTGTTCTTGTCGCTGCCGGCGTAGAAGCCGAAGACCTCGTAGAACCAGCGGCTGGCGTAGACCTTCGCCTTGGCCAGGCCGACGTGTTTGGTCAGGTGGGCGACCAGCGTGGTCCACGGCTTCGGGGAGCCGGCCCACTTGGCCTTTCCCTCGCCCTGGGTCCAGTAGTGGTGCAGCTTCTGGTCGTCGTGGCCGGGTAGTGCCCGAAGGAACAGGTCGTAGTCGTCCATCAGACCCGACCCTTCGGCACTTTCGGGCCGACTGGAACGGGTCCGCCTGCCGGCTCGGTAAGGATGGGCACCTCGTAGTCGCCGTTTTGGCGTCTTGCAGCCGCCTCTCTTGGCGTTTCGCCCGGCTGGCTACTCACGTAGGAATCACCTCGATGTCGAGTTGCCGGATTCCACGCGCATCCACGCCCCGGTCGGCGACGACGCGCATCCGCACGCCGCGCTCCAGGAGAATCTCCGACTCTTGTTCGGCACCGCTGACCCGCAGGGCGCCGGTGCCCGCGGGCACGACCAGCCGCATCAGCACCGGCTCCTCCCCGTCGGTGGCGAAGTCCTCGGAGATCGTCCTGTCGGTGGAGGTTGAGGAATAGGCGTCTTCCCGCCATTCCATTCCGGTCATGTCGCCATTGAGGCGGTCACCGAACATTCGGCTGGCCATTGATACCCCGCGCCACGCTTGCACGTCGTGAGGGAGATGCGATTGATCCATGACGGAATCGAGGCCCCTGACCCACTCCTCGATCCGCGTGTTCGGATTGAACTGCCCATCCCGTAACTGCCGGTTGATCTCGATAAAACCGGCGTTGAGGTAGTTGAAAAGGGCGTCGTTCTGTTCGGGTGTCCGGTTCGGGTCCTCTTCTTCGAAGCTAGACGGGACCGAGTCAAGTGCCGCCTGGCTGGACAGGGCGGCGGCGAGCCGGCTGTCGAATGGTGCCGAGCCGGCGTCGGCGCTGGCCGTGACGCCAGACGGGGTCTGCTCCGGCAGCGCGACCAGGTTCATCCGGGTCGAGCCGTCCGGCGCTACGTCCACGCTGTCGACGGCCATCTCAGCGCCGTGCCCGAGGACGACCTGACCGGAGTCGGGGTCCACCGCCGCCTTGGTACCGGCGGGCGCCTGGACGTGGAGTTGGACGGTGCCCGGACCGCCCTTCTGTGGGGCGACGGTGGCCGGGAAGTAGCCGGCGTCGCTGACCAGCATGCCTTCTAGGGACTTCGGGTCGACCTTGCCGAACTTCGAGGCCGGGACGCTACGGAACAGTTGCAGGTCGTCGGGAAGCGGTTTCATGGTGGCGTCGATGGCGTGGACCGCCGGGTTGTCGGTCTTTCCGGCCCGCAGCGCCTCGTTGGCGGTCTTCAGGGTGCCGTTGTCGAGGTACTGCCGGATCCCGCCACCGCCGCCGGCCTTGCCGGGGGTCTTCACTCCGGACAGGTGGCCGAGGTAGGTGTGGGCGTCGTCGGGGCCATGGAAGGTGTGGGCGTGGAAGCCGGCCTTGACCTTCTTCGCCTTGACCCCGTCGAGGGAGGACATGTGGCGGGCGAACGAGCGGGTGAACCTGCCGTTCGGGCCGCGGGGGTGCAGGGTGGCGTTGAAGGTGCCCACGCCGGCCCCCTATGCGGGTTGCGGGACCGGTGGTGGCTGCTGGGCGGCCGGCGGTGCGGTTGCGTCGGGTGCCGGGGTTCCGCCGCCCTGGTCGCCGCCGAACAGGCCCCAGTCGAGGTCGCCGATGTTGCCGACCGGTGCCGCGGCCGCGCCGGGGGCTCCGGCCGCGCCGGGCTGGCCGGCGAACTTCATCAAGGACAGGTCCCCGGCCTCGACCGCCTTGACCACGGACTCCGGTTCGAACCCGGCCTGGATGCCGGTGTTGATGGCCTGCATCTGGGCGTCGACGAGTTGCGCCTCTTCGGTCTCCTGCTTCAGCTTCGGGTCGAGGTGCCCGGCGCCCGGCGGCTGGAGCTGGACGGACAGGTTCCCGGTGTGCTTGAGCAGGGCGAGATCCTGCGCGATCACCGCGGCGACGGCCGAGTCGGGAAGGTAGCCCTCGCGCACCAGCTGGGTGACGGTGGACGAGTTGATGTGCGCGATGTCGGCGGCGTCCTTGGCGTCCTCACGCAGGATCGGCATGTCGGTGGTGTCGAACCACAACTCGGCGCCGGGCGGAACGTTGATGATCGTGGCCAGGCTGGCGACGAGATCCTGGAGCGTCGGATAGATCCAGGTGTCGGCCCAGATCCGCCGCGCCATGCCGAAGTTGCCGGCATTCAGTGCGGAGCCGGACAACCCTTCGGCGATGCCGAGGATGACCGGGTGGACGCGGGACAGTGATGCGATCCGGGTCTCGGTGGCGCCCTGCACACTCTTGAGGTCCAGGGCGGCGAGGTTGCTGCCGACCACGGTGGCGTCCGCGCCGGCCGTCAGGTAGAGGGTGCGGTAGGCGTTGGCGACCCCGGCGTGCTTGGCCTCCATCGCGTCGACGATCTCGTCGAACTGCGGCTTCGTGACCGCGGGGATGCCCTTGACCACGAGGTTCGGGGTGGCGCCCTGCTCAAAGAACTTAATCTTGTGCTCGGCGACCATGCGGTCGCCCTGCATCTCCCGGATCGCCGGGGTGATCCAGGACATGCCGACCTCGCCGGCCTCCGGATCGGGTATCGGCGACCAGTGCGCCACGTCCGCCGGCAGCAGCGTCGTCGGCTTGTTCCCCGACGAGTACAGCCCGCCGTTCTGGTAGACGTAGCCCAGCAGCGTCCCGTCGAGCGCATGGATGGCGTCCTCGGGCTCCTGCTCGGACCCGTAGAGCACCGCCACCCAGTCCGGGCGCAGGACCCGCAGCCGGTCCGGTCGGCGGGTGACGTAGGCGTTCCCGGCGACTCCGGCGTGCCACTCCATCCGGGCGATCAGCTCGCCGGTCGTCGAGGAACCCCAGGGCTTTTCCAGGACGGCAAGCTCGCGGGTACCGAACTGCTTGCGGGCGTTCGGCCTGCCCGGAAGGTTACGGAACGTGAACCTGGCCTGGGACAGCACCGACGCGCGGACCAGTTCCGCCGCGAACGCGGGTGGACACTGCCGCAGCGCGGCCATGTAGCCGGGCAGGGTGTTGACGATCTCGCTGGCCCGGTTCCCGGCGAGGGTCTGGACGAGGCCGTTGTACCCGCCGACCTGGTACTGGTTCCCGCCGTACCCGAACTGGGTCGGGAGGAGGTAGTCGGTGATGTAGCTGTCGATCGAGTACCGGGTTTCGCTGCGGGCGGCGGCGATGCGGTCGAGCAGGCCCACCGGGTCACCCACCTCCGGCTGCGCCAGCTACCGGCGGACGGGTCGACGTTGGTAGGTCAGGTTCGTTTCGGTGCGGTCTTACGGCCCTCCTGCCAGCCCACCTTGACCGCGACCGCGGACCAGGTCAGCGCCAGCCACAGCACCCCGAACCCGCGGGCGGTGATCCAGCCGATGCCGTAGAAGATGCCGGCCAGGACGGTGAGGAGCACCCGACCGAACTGGATCTGGCGGGCCTCTGCGGTGATCCGGTCAAGGCGCTGCGTATCCAGCAGTTGGTCCAGCGTGACCACGCTTACCTCCAGGAGGCGAAGAACTGCTGCTCAGGTTCGGGTCGCTGGGTGGCCAGCGCCCACACCGCCCCGGTCGCACCGATGAGCAGGTACGCGTACGGGCGGGCCCGATCCCACGCCCACGCCTTCTCGCCGGGCGGCCGCTTGGCCGCCGCCGCGACCGCGGCGTCAACCTGGTCCTGGCCGGCGTGCCGCAGCGTCCGGGATGACGGCTGGTCGTCCTCGTCTCCGCCCGCGACGCCGGCGATGCCGTCGTACACCATGCCGGCTGCGGCGACGGCGTCCGGATGGGACATGAGCACCGGCTCGATCCCGAGCGCGTTGAGGGTGGCGATCTCGGATGTGGCCGGGGAGTCTCTCGGCACTACCCAGGCGACCGGGTCGTGGCGTTCCTGTAGTTCGGCGACGCGGCGGGAGATCCAACCGGTGCCCAGGTGGTGGTCCAGTACCTGCATCTGGCGCAGCCCGTCGGGGCGGGTCCATGCGGCGCAAATCGCCGCCCATGACCGGTCCGGGGACATGTCGATGCAGAACGCCGGGCGTCCCTCACGCTCCGTTGTCGGGTCTGCGGCGTCGGTCCAGGCCAGCTCGGGGATGACGTTCCAGCGGGCGTCGTCCATCTCGGGCCAGATCCCGCACCGCTCGACACCGAACTCCTCGATGCCGAGGCCGTCCAGCTCGTCGCGGCAGGTCTCTTCGGTGATCCGGATCCCGTACGCCGGGTTCGCGGCGGCCCAGGTCTCGGGCAGTCGGACATCGGCGCCCCGCTCCACGCCCCATTCCAGGTAGGCGACCTGCGGTCGGGTTCCGGTCTTGATGGTGTGCAGCACCGACCGGCGCACGCTCATCAGCACCGCGCACGGCTCACCGACCGGCGGCGGCGTGGAGAAGACGTTGACCTGCGGGTCCTCCTGCGCGCTGATGGCCGGCAGGAGCGCGGCCATGTGCTCGCGGGTCAGGGCGAAGCCCTCGTCGAGGATCAGCCGTCGCGGGCTCTTGCCCCGGCCGCCGCCCTTCGTCCTCGCATGGAAGTACAGCGCGCCAGCCTTGCGCTGACCCCTGGCGGGGAGGAGTTCGATGCCTTCCTTGCCGTGCGCGTGATTGACCCGCTTCACTCTGCGCGACAGGTCCGGGGTGCCCTCGATGAGGGCGAGCACCCGGTGGAACGCGTCGCGCGCCGTGTCGAACAGGTGCGCCGAGTGCAGCACGACCTCGTGCAGCACGAAGATCGCGTACAGCTCGATCGGCTCGATGATGCCGCCCTTGCCGTTCTGCCGCGGCACGATCGTGTACGTCCGGCGCGCCGCCCACAGTCCGTCGGCGCCCTCGGCCAGCAGGTCGCACACCGCGTCGCACTGCCACGGATCCGGGGTCTGGCCCGCCGAGCGCAGCAGATCCAGAGCCTCCGGGCCAGCAGTGGAGACCGACGGAGGCAGGCTACGAAGGCGCGGCTGCCGCTGGCCGAGCAGCACGCCGCTTGGAGCGTCGAGCAGCGATCTCGTCAAGGGCCGACTCCTGCTTCCCGGCGCCGAGTCGGCGCAGTTCCAGCAGTACGGCCCTCAGCTCACGGGCGAGCGGGGCGGCGTCCTTGCCCTCGGCGTCCGCGAGCTGGACGGCGAGGGTGTCGCGGATGGCGGTGAGGGCGGTCAGTTCGTCGTTCGAGGCGACGGCGGCGGTCAGGTCCACGCGACGTCACCCCACCAGTTGGAGCTGAACCGTTCCCCCGGCGCCGCGGCGCCGGGGGAACGGTTCAGCTCCAACTGGTGGGGTGACGTCGCGTGGACCTG
>Ga0068859_100000172_pt1 | contig 62990 bp, 53 predicted proteins | sample KBSSwiS22_FD_66585 | JGI IMG/M metagenome (GOLD analysis project Ga0068859, IMG submission 66585) | Switchgrass rhizosphere microbial communities from Kellogg Biological Station, Michigan, USA - KBS Switchgrass S2-2 | ecosystem: Host-associated > Plants > Roots > Rhizosphere > Soil ...
AATCACGCGCCATGGCACCGTCGATGCCGGACTCGGCGCGGATCGCGAAGCCGCGTACATAGCTCTCGTGATAGCTCTGCAGCTCGGCGAGCTTCGCCTCGCCTTCGACCACGCGGCGCTCACTCGCGGCAAGCGCCTCGGCCCGGCGGCGCTCTTGATCGTCCACGACGTTCTGAACCATCTCGAGTCTTTGAGCGCGCTTCATATGCGTCCCTCAATCAGGCGGGCCGGGTTGCATCGGGCTTTGCAGCACCACTGTCCGCCAGTACGCCCTTCAGCGCTGTGAGGCTTGCCGCGAAATCCACGCGCTCGTGGATATCCTGCTGCAAAAACTTTTGCATGCGGGGCCAGAGTGTGACGGCGTTATCGACTCGCGGATCACTGCCGCGCTGATAGGCCCCAATCGCGATCAGGTCACGGTTTTGTTGATAGGTGGAAAGCGTCTGGCGGAACTGCCGCGCAATCTGCATTTGCGCCGGAGACGCGATCTCGTGCATTGCACGGCTGACGGACGCTTCAATATCAATGGCCGGGTAGTGGCCGCTTTCCGCGATGCGGCGTGATAGCACGACGTGACCATCGAGAATTGCGCGCGCCGCGTCTGCAACCGGATCGTTGTTATCGTCTCCTTCGGTGAGCACGGTGTAGAACGCCGTGATCGAGCCCGAGCCTTCGGCGCCATTGCCGGCGCGCTCCACGAGCTGCGGCAGCCGGGCAAACACCGAGGGCGGATAGCCCTTGGTCGCAGGCGCCTCGCCGATGGCCAGCGCTATCTCGCGCTGCGCTTGCGCGAAGCGGGTGAGTGAGTCCATCAACAAAAGGACATTCAAGCCCTGGTCACGGAAGTATTCCGCGATTGCGGTCGCGAGCCAGGCGCCGTGCAAGCGCATGAGAGGAGGGTGGTCCGCGGGCGTTGCCACCACGACGGCACGGCCGCGGTCCTTCGGGCCCAGGATCCGCTCCACGAATTCCTTCACTTCACGGCCGCGCTCGCCGATCAGACCAACAACAATTACATCCGCGCTGGTGTAGCGCGCCATCATTCCCAGCAGCACGCTCTTGCCGACACCGCTGCCCGCAAACAGGCCCACGCGCTGGCCGCGGCCTATGGTGAGCAGCGAGTTGATCGACCTGATGCCGACGTCCAGCGGTTCCGAAATAGGCTTCCGCGAGAGTGGATTGATGGGCTTGCCTGTCAAACGCACGCGGCTGTCACATTCGAGCGGCCCCAGCCCATCCAACGGATGCGCTCCGCCGTCAACAATCCGGCCGAGCAGTTGTGGACCGACTCTGACCGTACCCGCGCGTTGCCGGGGAATGACCCGTGCGCTGGGACCCAAACCCTGCGCATCGCCAGTAGGCATCAGGTAAAGACGGTCGCCCGAAAACCCGACGACCTCAGATTCTACGCGAAAGCCGTTACCGGCGATGACGTCGCAGTAGTCGCCGATCGATGCCTGACAGCCGGTTGCTTCCAGCGTAAGTCCAATCATGCGTGTGAGGGAGCCTTCGATCGGTGCCGGTGGTGTGCGCTCTACCCTGCGCGCACGCTTGGCCAGCCTCTGGCTCCAGATGGCTGTACGGTTGGCGCTGATGTCTGCGGTTGTCACTCTTGCGGCTCCGCCGTATCAGGCGTCGGTCTTTCAGGCGCGCGCTCTTCGCCCAGGGCGTTCGCAATTACAGCGGCAACGCGGCTCTCGAGCCTGACATCGATCTGCGAGGTTTCCGTACGGACTATGCAACCACCACGCGTTAGCGTTGGATCTTCCACAGCCGTCCATGCGCGCTCAGTTGCCGGTTCCGCAAGGCGCTCGCGTACGGTGGCGGCGTCTTCCGGATGAAGATGAATTCGAACGTCGCGGGCGGAGGCGGGGAGTTGAGACAATGACTCTCTGATGATGCCGATCACCTGCGAGGGGTCGATGCGCAGCTCCCGCCGCGCGAGCTGTTTGCCCACCGTCAGCGTGAGGTGCAGCAGTTCTTTCTCGATATCCGCGTCGAGCTGGGCTAAAGGTTGCCCGAGCAGCTGCAAAATGGAGTCCAATTGTTTGACCCGCGCGGCCAGCGCATCCAGCAACGTCTGGTTTTCCGCCTGGGCCTTGGCGAGACCCGCCTGATAGCCGCGTGCTTCGCCGTCCTCCAGCGCCTGGCGCACCAGGTCAACCGTGTTGGGGACATTTTTCTTCTCTTCGCGGCTGCGCCCGATGATGGGGCCGCCCACTTCCGGCAGGGACCACCGTTCGACAGCCGCGGCGTGGGCTGCGATCGGGCGTGCGGGCGTGCTCGAAGGACGCTTGAACTCAGACATACTCATCGCCCTTACCCGCAAGCGTTATGGTGCCGGCTTCGGCCAGTTTGCGGGCGGTCTGCAGGATTTCCTTCTGCGCGCCTTCCACTTCGGAGATGCGTACCGGACCCTTCGATTCCAGGTCGTCCTTCAACATCTCGGCCGCGCGTTGCGACATGTTCTTGAAGATCTTCTCTTTCATTGCGTCTTCGCAACCCTTCATGGCGAGCAGCAGCCGGTCGCTGGACACCTGGCGGAGCAATTCCTGCATGCTGCGATCGTCGATCTGCATCAGGTTGTCGAACACGAAGATCAGGTCCTGGATGCGCGACCCGAGCGCCTCGTCGGTCTGCACGATCTGATCCATGATCACGCTTTCGTGACTGGGCTCGAGGTTGTTGATGATGTTGGCTGCGGCTTTTGCGCCGCCGAGCGCTGAAGTCCGGGCCGTGCCCTTGCCGGCGAACGTCTTCTCCATGATGTCGTCCAGCTCGCTGAGTGCGCTCGGTTGCACACCGTCCAGGGTTGCGATCCGGACCATGATGTCCGAGCGCACGTTGGCCGGCAGGCAGGTCAGGATCTCGGCCGACTGGTCCGGCTCGAGGTAGGCCAGCACGATGGCGATGATCTGGGGATGCTCGAGACGGATGAGCTCGGCCACGGCTCGGGCATCCATCCACTTCAGGGCTTCGAGTCCCTTGGTGGAGCGGCCGATGCTGATCCGGTCGATGATGCTGGAGGCTTTCTCCTGCCCGAGCGCATCCACGAGGACCTTGCGCAGGAAGTCTTCGGCGCCCACGCCGACCGAGGTCTGACTCTCCACGGAGGATGCGAAATCCGTGATGACGGTATGGACTTCTTCTTTCGAAACGTTGGTGAGCTTCGCCATGGCGGCGCCGATGCGCTGCACTTCCTTGGCGCCCATGTGCTTCAACACCTGCGCGGCTTCCTGCTCGCCCAGTGTCAGCAAAAGGATTGCGGCGCGCTCGGTACCCGTGCGGTCCGCGTCTTTCTTGTCAATCATCCTTGGCCACCCAACCTCGTACGACCTGTGCCACGCGCTTCGGGTCCTGGTTCACCAAAGTGCGCGCCTGCATTACCTGCTGTTCGTGAGTGACTGCAGCGGCCGCCGCTTGCGTCGCGCTGGGCAACGCTTGCGGCGCAATGGGGTCTGCTGCCCCGGCTGCGCGCGGAAGCACCGCTACCGACATCTGATGGGCAGCCGGTCCGATGAGGGATTTGATGAGTGGACGAAGCACCGACAGCACCAGGACCAGCAGTACGACCAGGCCACCGAGGATCTTGGCGACGTCCAGGAACAAGGGCGACTCCCAGATCTTCGGCGATACCAGATCACCTTCGCTGCTGGGCGTGGCAACTTCCTGGGTGAAAGAGGCGTTGACCACGTTCACGCTGTCGCCGCGTGACTCGTCATAACCAACGGCATCCTTCACGAGCTGATTGATGTGATCGAGCTGCTCTTTCGAGAGCGGTGTTTCTTTGGGCTTGCCGTCCTTGCCCAGCGTGTGCAGGTTGTCGATCAACACCGCTACGGTTACGCGGCGCAGCCGTCCGGCCGGACTGCGCGTATAGGCGACCGTCCGGTCGATTTCGTAATTCTTCGTCGATTGCTTCGAGGTACTGTCGGTTGCGCCCACGGCAGTTGTACTTGCAACTGCGCTAGTGGCAGCGGCGGCTGCGGCACCGGTAGTACCAGGGGCTCCAGTTGGCTTGGCGGCTGCGGGGGCAGCGCTGGCAGGCGGTTGTGCGACGCCAGCAGGCGGCGGCTGGTTGGTCAACGCACCGGGGACACCCTGGCTGCCCGAGCCGTCCTTCGTGAAGGACTCGGAAGTCTGCTCGCTGCGCACAATCTGACTGTCGGGTTTGTATTGCTCGTGAGCTTCCTCGGTCACGGCCATATCCATCTGCGCTACAACCTGTGCACGCACGCGGCCTGGGCCGACAAGGGGAGCGAGGAGCGCCTCGATGCGCTGGGCGTAGTCGTCCTCCAGACGATGAATCATGTCGTATTGCTGCTCGCGAATGGCGAACTGGTCGTGGCCTTCCGGAGAGGAAAGCAACCGGCCTTGCTGGTCTACGACGGTAACCTGGTTCGCTTCCAGGTCCGGAATGCTGGAGGCGACGAGATTGACGATGGCCTGGATCTGTTCCTGCTCGAGGCGTCGTCCCTGTTTCAGCTGCAGGAATACTGAGGCGCTCGCGCCTTTGCGGTCGCGGACGAAGGCCGATTGACGGGGCACGGCCAGATGCACGCGCGCGCCTTCGACGGGGCGCAGGGCGGCGATGGTGCGGGCGAGCTCGGCTTCCAGGGCATGTTGGTAGCGGGCATTCTCCATGAACTGGCTGACCCCAAAGCCGGGATCCTTGTCCATCATGGCGAAGCCGCCACCGCCCTCGGGCAGTCCTTGTCCGGCCAGTTTCAGGCGCGCGTCATTCAGCCGCTCAGCCGGCACTTCGATCGCGTTCGAGCCGGGGGACATCCGATAGGGAATCTGCGCAGCATCCAGGGCCTGCGTGATCTGGGCCTGGTCCTGGGTGCCGAGGTTTGCATACAGCGTGCTGTAGGTGGGGCCGCGCGACCACAACACTACGGTCACGCCCGCAGCCACCGCCATGGCGATGCCGACGAGCAGCAGCAGTGGTTTCAGGCTTGCCTGCAACCCGCCAGGGGCGGGCAGCTGTGCAACTTCAGCGTTCAAAATATGCTCCGTCTAACAACGAGGGCTCGGGTTTTCGTCTAGACCTGCATGTTCATGATTTCTTGGTACGCACTGACCAGGCGGTTACGTACCTCGGTCAGAGCGCGGAATGACACGCTCGCCTTCTGCATTTCGATCATGACCTGCGGCAGCTCCACTCCGGGCTCGCCGCGTTGGAAGGCGGCCGACAGTTGCGAGGCGCGCTGATCGGTCTGATTCACCTGGTCGATGCCTTTGCTCAACAGGGTGGCGAATTCGCTCGGACCCGATTTCTGGGGGGCAGTGGCCTGCGAGGTGCCTATGCGCGTCTGGGCGGACAGCGAGCGGATCTGCGCAAGCACTGAGTCGATTTCCAGCTGGCTCATGGGTTGGCTCCTTCAGGCTGCCGGGACATCAATGCCGGCTTCACGCAGGCGGGCAAGCTTGTAGCGCAGCGTGCGCTGGCTGATTCCCAGCCGCTCGGCCGCCTCGCGCCGGTTTCCCTGGCCCGTGCGCAGCGCATCGAGAATCAGATCGCGCTCAGCCTGGTCCAGTGAGTTGGCCAAGGAGTTGCCCATGGACGCGGCGACGGAGTTGGTATGCGGCTGGGCCATGGAGCCCGGTACCGGGTCCGAAACCGGGCTCGCGGCCAGCACGGTTTTGGCTGCCACGTGCAGATCGGTGGCGCCACAGTCATTGGCGAGCTCGAACTGTATATGTTCCTGACGGATCACGGGTCCATTCACCAGGATCAGAGCGCGCTGCAGGAGGTTATCCAACTCGCGCACGTTGCCCGGCCACGTATAGGTCAGCAGGAGGTGCGCGGCATCCGCGCTCAGAGCGGGAATCTGCTCTCCCGGGCGGCAACGCGCGCTCAGGAGTTGCATTGCGAGCGGCAGCACGTCATCGCGCCGGGACCGCAACGGCGAAATCGCCAGGGGGAAGACGTTCAAGCGGTAGTAGAGATCCTCGCGGAACCGGCCCGCGGCGACTTCTTCGCGCAGGCGCCGGTTGGTCGTAGCGAGGACTCTGACATCGAGTGGAATCGGAGTACGGCCGCCCAGGCGCTCGACTTCGCGCTCCTGCAGGATGCGCAGCAGCTTTGCCTGCAGGCCCAGGGGCATTTCGGTGATCTCATCGAGGAGCAGGGTGCCCCCTTGCGCCTGTTCGAATTTGCCGGGGTGAGCTGCGTGTGCTCCCGTGAAGGCACCACGCTCGTAGCCAAACAACATCGCCTCGAGCATGTTCTCCGGAATTGCGGCGCAATTCACGGCTATGAAGGGCTCACGGCTTCGCGGCGAGCAACGATGAATGAACCGTGCGAGGACTTCCTTGCCCGTGCCAGATTCGCCGACGATCAGTACAGTGCAATCGCTCGCCGCGACGCGGCGGGCGAGATCGATGAGCCGCGTCGAAGCCGCTGCACACGCCACGGGTTCGGGCTCGGCGCGCGTCACGCACGCTGCCACTGTCTGCTTGTCTATCTGAGCTTCAATCATTCCTACACCTGCACAGGCGCACACATGTGCCTGGTAGGTTGGAGATTGCAAAAGGCGTGCCTGGCGGCGCCGGGTGTCAAAGCGTGAAGGAGGTCACAACAGCGGCACGAATGCGCCGCGCGAGCGTCAATCTTCCGGCGGAAACTCGCCGCTGCTGGGTGCCATCCCGAGCTTGCGCATTTTCTCGACGAGCGTAGTCCGGCGCAGGTTGAGGAGACGGGCGGCCTGCGCGACGGTGCCGCGCGAGCGCTGCAGAGCCTGGTCGATCAACTGACGTTCGATCGTGAGCAGATGCGCACGCAGGTCGAGGCCGTCTTCGGGCAGAAGCGCGAGTGAGTCTGCCGTGACGTTCTTGTTGGTAGCTTCCTTGCGCTCGTCGCGCTCCAACTCTACTTCTTCGAGGACCGACAGAGCGGTCTCGTCATTCAGGTGCTCCACCTCGGGAGTGGCCTGGCCCATCCCGGCCTCGGCCATCGCGGCCTGGGCCATCGCGGCCATTGAGGTGGGATCGAGTGCTTTGATCTCGAGTGTCCAATCCAACGGCGGCCGGTACTTCGGCGGCAGGTCGCGGACTTCGACCGTGCGACCCGCGCAGACAATCGACAACCGCTCGATGAGATTGGCCAGTTCGCGGACGTTGCCGGTCCATTGGCAGAGCGCGAGCGCGCCCAGTGCGCGCGGCGACAGTTGTACGCGGCCCCGGCCTTCGGACAAATTTGTAGCGATGCAATCGCGCACCAGCAACGGTAGGTCTTCGATGCGGGCGCGCAGCGCTGGCATCTCGATGGGGAATACGTTGAGGCGGTGGAACAGATCCTCGCGGAACGTGCCACGCTGGATCGAGTCTTCGAGGTTGCGGTGAGTTGCGGCAATGATACGCACATTGCAGCGCATCGGTGCTTGGTTACCAACACGCTCGAACACGCGCTCCTGCAACACGCGCAGCAGCTTCACCTGCATCGTCGGGCTCATGTCCCCGATTTCGTCCAGAAACAGTGTCCCGCCTTCGGCGATCTCGAACCGGCCCTTGCGGGCGGAGACCGCGCCGGTGAATGCACCGCGCTCATGGCCGAACAACTCGGATTCCAACAGTTCGCCGGGGATGGCGCCGCAGTTCACCGCCACGAAGGGCCGGTTGCGGCGCGGGCTCAAATCATGAATGGCGCGTGCACAGACTTCCTTGCCGGTGCCGGATTCGCCCAGTACGAGAACCGTTGAATCGTGGCCGGCAACTTGCCGGATCAGCGAAATGACATCGCGGATGAGTACGGAGGTACCGGTGGGCAGGCGCACGCGTCGGTCATCCAGGGAGGCGATACCCGCGAATCCCGTATCCGTCTCGCTCCGTAGCAATGCGGGGACGATGACCGATTCGGCTGCCGACATTCCAATTCCACCCTGATTCTTTATTGGCGACTGGCAGCGGTTCCATGCTCCCGGGCTCCAGTGGGTCTTATGTTGAGGTGTACAGGGTCCTAAAGCTGTGAAGCGTTCCCGTTTTGTGCGCATCTCGCAACGCACGCTGCGTGATCGGAGTCACGAAAGGCCTGGGCGGCTCAGCTCGAGCCTGTTATTGGCCGCGGCGTGGTTGCCGAGCGCCGGCAATCTGACGCCGGTGGCGGCGGAAGGCGAGTTTCTCGAGGAGATCGGACACAGCCTCGCCCATCGGGAGGAATTTAACTTTAATGTGCCCGTCCGGCGTGACGTTCGTGACCCTACCGGCCAGCCTCAGCGGCTCCGCCATACAGTCGCGCAGGTAAATCTCAGCGATGCCCTGTTCGCCTGCCTCCGGGAGAGTGCCTGTGGAGCGCCACATTGCCCCCAATGCATTGAAGCGGACGGGCGCGGAGGGTGGCCGAGGCCGGTTGGCAGACAGAAGCTGCCCCACGAGGTCCAGCAGCAGGTTGATCTTCAGATCCAGGCGCATGATCTCAGCGGCATACGGGGCGTCTTCGGACTTCTGCCTTTCGACGGGTACGTGCTCTTCCATGGCGTCCCAGGCTTGCAGCAGGCGCAGATTGCGCTCATCGAAGCTGCCCATGAGATCGCGATCCACCGGACTCACCATGGGACGCCACTGCATGGGCAGAACGTCCTGAAACGCAAGCTCCTCGTAGAGAACGACTGTGTCGGCACCGTCAAACATGGCTACTGCATCATCCCCCATGCAGTACGCACTTGACGCAGGAGATCCGCGACCTCGTCCAGGGTCGCCACCTGATTCTGTAAATTGGCTGCCACCAGTTGCCGGGACATGTAGTCACACAAATCGTCCAGGTTCGCGGCATAAGGGCCGCCTGCACGCACATCGAGAGTACTACGAAGTTCGCCGACGATCTGCACAGCCGCGCTCAGCAGAGAGTGCTTCTCGAGGCTGTCCTCGCCATCCATCCAGTGGCGTGCCTGGTCGATGCGCCGCAGCGCGTTGTCCATCAGCACGAGGTACATGAGGCCTCTCGCAAATAGGGGGCTACGCGCCCCGGGTGATCTCCTGTCCGTGGATAGCGGCGCCAGCGCGCTTAACTTGAGTGGACGGAAGTCTCGGGGGGTCTTACGGGAGCAAGATTGGCCGCGGTCTCGTCCAGGAAGAACCGGCGGACCAGAATTGCCTGCCGCAGCTTGCCCTTACGAACGTACGCCTCGTAGAGCACATCCTTCATGACCTCGAGGACGATACCGGCCTCGTAGCTGTCGAGCAGAGGGGGGCTCGGGCGCGGATCGGCCTCCGAGCCGAACAGGATCATTTTCAGTTTTCCGTACGTCTCCGCCGTGAGTCCGGCGAGGTCGCGTGTGGTGTTGAGCTCGTCGAAAACCCGGAGCTTGCCGCCCTCGCCGAGATCGGCGAAAACCCCCTGCGCGGTGCGGCGACACATGGAAGCGAAGGCGTTGAATGCGCCGGCCGAAAAGCACGCCAGGGCCTCTTTGAAGAGGGCCTCCACCTCCTGCGGCAGGTACGTGAATGAAAATTTCTCGCGCGCACGCTCAATCTCCGTGAATTGCGGCGCCAGCTCAACCCGTGACGGCCCATACATCCGCACCTGGAAGCGGGCAAACACGGGAGCGTTGCATGCATCGCAGCGATACACGATGCCGATCTGCCTGGGTTTGCTCGCCTGCAGCTCCTCGAAACGCGGAACCGCACTCGGCGTGATGTGCGAGACGACCTCGCAGTGCGGACAGGTTACTGCCACGTTGTGCTCCTGATCGTTGATCAGGCGGCTTGCGGAGTCGATATGTACGGACATAGCGTGTTGGTCGCGCCAGCGCTTGTTATTTTGAAAATCCCCTTCGATACGCAGCCAGTCTAGCCCATGCGCTGCACCCGCGAGCATGAATCTGCGGTTTTTGCGCGGTATCGGGGCGCGTTATGTCATCGGCCTGGAGTTGCGTGCGAAGGTGAGAATCTTTTCGGCGAGCTGCGCATACTCGCCACCGAAGTGATGTCCGGTGCCAACCTGCTGTCGCGTGATATGCGGCTCCTGCAGGCTCGGACATATGCTGTCCTGCTCGCCTTCGCCGTATATGCACAGTACCGGCTTGTTGCCAAGATTGACCAGCTCCGGCCGGGTCGGCAGCCCGGAGGTGTCCGCGCCGATCCAGTCAGCAACGCTGATCTCGAATGAGGCGGTGGCATCCAGTCCGAGCAGGCTGACCGTGGCGATCTGTGACTGCAGGTCGGCGGGCAGCCGGTTGACCACGAACGGCAGCACATCCGCGCCGAACGAATAGCCAACCAGCAGGACGCGTTTTTTGCCCCAGCTGGCGAGGTAGTGACGGATGACGCGGGCCACATCTTTTGCAGCCTGGTCCGCGGTGCGTTGGGTCCAGAAATACTTGAGTGAGTTGAGTCCGACCGTCGGAATACCGCTCGCCGCCAGGTGTGTGGCCAGCTCCTGATCGAGTCCGGCCCAGCCGCCATCGCCTGTCAGCAGCACAGCGAATTCATCCGAGTTGCCTTGTGCGTGCACCTCGTTTACCGGCAAGTCGTCGATCTGTTGGGGCCGTAGAGCCCGCGGTGCGTTGATGCGCTCCACCACGCCCTGGTATGCATCGAGAAACTGCGGCAACCAGTTGCGCTCGACGCCGAACCCATGGCCCACCTTGGGCAGCTTGATGATCTGTGAGCCGGGGATCTGCGCACCGAAATCGTCCACCGCCTTGGGCGCGCACACCTGGTCCTGCTGGCCTTGCAGTGCGATCCACGGCTGCTTGAGCGACTTTGCGGGCTCGAAGAGAAGCTCGTTTTTCTTGCCCTGGGTGTAGTGCAGGCCGGCGCCGGGGCAGAGTGACGCACCGTTAAAATCCTGATCCGGGCAGAAGCCGAGGCTCATCGCTCCCGCGAAGGTTCCCGGCGGCGACTGCACCAGCACGGCATACACGACCGTTGCGCCGGAGGAGTAGCCCAGCAACACCGGCACGTGATATTCCTTCAAGCCGATCTTCTTCTGGACGTGGTGGCTGAGGTTCTCGAAGTCGCCCGCGATCGACCGGCAGGCTGTCTTGCCGCGCAGCGCCGCCAGGTAGTGAGTGACATCCACGCCGATGACCACGGCGCCTTGGGCTCGAAGTGCCTGCGCCATGTTGACGACGCCGAGGTTCCAACCTCCATCTCCCGAGAGAAAAATCGCAACGCTCTTTGGGGCGCCGGTTGGAATGTAGACGCTGACCGTGCCGAAATTAGCGGCCGGCAGCCGGCGGGGCGGAGAGTCTGCGGCGAACGCGAGAATCGGGAACGACAGCAGGAGTAAACAGACGATTGCGCGCTTCATCGAGCAAACAACTCTTTCATTCCCCCTGCGATCAACACGGATACGTCCACGAGCACACGCGGCAGTGCGAGTCCTCCGCGGGCCACCAGGTACTTTGGTTCCCACACAGGCTCGAACTTGGTCTTATAGCGGCGCAGCCCCTCGAAGTTGTAGAAGTGCTCGCCGTAGCGGAATACGAAGTTGCCGACCCGGTGCCAGGCGGGAGCGAGCGGATGGCGCTCGAGGCCTGCCAGCGGCGCCATCCCCAAGTTGAACCATTGGTAGCCCTGCGCGCGGCCCCATTTCATGAGCTCGATGAAGAGGTAGTCCATGGCGCCGCGCGGCGCATCGTTGCCGAAGCGCATCAGGTCCACCGACAGCTCTTCCTTCGTGCCGGAGGTCCACAGGTTCGCGAAGGCGGTGGGACTGCCTTCACTGCGCACCAGTGCCATTGGGAAATTGCGCAGGTAGTCGGCCGAGAAGGCCCCCACCGAGAAACGCTTCTCGCCGGTTGACTTGCTCGCGAGCCACGAGTTGGAAATCTTCTCGAGCGTCGGCAGCAGCTCGAGGACCTGTTCGGGTGTCAGGACCTCGAAACTGGCGCCGTCACGCTCCGCCCGGCGATGTGCCTGGCGCAGGTCGGCGCGTGCCGGACCCTCCAGGGAAAAATCGGGCAGGGGCACGCGCGCTTCTTCACCGATCTTGAGTGCGGCCAAACCGAGGTCTACGTACAGGGGCAGACGGTCGCCGCTTGCCTGGTAGAACACAGTCTGGCCGCCGTGCCGGTCCGACATCTCGCGGAAGCGCCATACGAGCTCCTCCGCGCCCGAGGCCGGACCGACGGGATCACCCAGAGCAATCCAGCTTCGGCCGGCAATCTGATACATCACGAAGGTATCGCCGGAATCGTTGAACAGCAGGCGTTTGTCACCTGTGAGCGCCGCGTTGCACATTGTCAGATCGGACTTGGAGATCACCGCCCTGGCGCGCTGGAGCTCTTCGGGACCGGCCACCGCCGGCGCGGGTTGTGCCGGCCGTAACATCGTGAGCAACAGATAGGCTGCGAGGAGTACCACGACGACAAGCGATGCGCGCAGCATGCGCGGCGCATCGCCGTTGAGCGCGAATGTCCACCACAGCTCGTCCGAATAATCAACATGCCGGTATGCGACGAACCCTATCCAGATAGCCACTAACGTCACGCCGATGATGCTGACGACCCAGACCGGACCCACACGCTCGGAAAGGATGGCCGTGGGCCGGTGAAATGCGTTGCGGCCGAGTGCCAGTACACCCAGCACGAGTGCGAGAACAGTCGCCTCTTCGAAGTCGAGGCCTTTGAGGAGGGAGGCGAACATGCCGGCGCTCAGGAGCCAGAAGGTGATGTGATAGGCCGCATGGACACGCCGGAACAAGGCGCGCGCCAGGATCAACAGGCCCAGCCCGATCACGCTGCCAGCCAGGTGCGATGCTTCGACGACGATCAGCGGCAGGAACTGGTAAAGGGTATGCAGGCGCTCATCGACTCCCGGTGTTGCGCCTGACAGCAACAGCAGCGCGCCTGCAAAGAACGTCAGCGCGCCGGCGATCTGCGGCACGATGGGGGCAATGTAGATGCCTGCGAGCTCGCGGGCCTTTGCGAGCGCGCCGCGCTGGGCACTTACTTCCTTCGTGATGAAGAGCAACGTGCCGAAGAAGAGCGGCACGAGGTAATAAACCACGCGGTAGGCGAGCAGTGATCCCAGTAGTGCATCCTTGGGAACCTCGGGGAGCGTGTACAGAATGACCGTTTCGAATACGCCGATGCCGCCTGGAACATGGCTGATGATTCCGGCGATTACAGCTACGGCGTAGGCGCCGACGAAAGCAATGAAGCTGATATGAGCTTCGGGCGGCAACAGCCACCACAACACTGCGCTCGACAGGCTCAGGTCGATGACACTCAGCACGATCTGCACGAGGGCAATCTTGGGTCCGGGTGGGCGCAGGGCCCAGCCGCGAATCTCGATGACATTGCGTGACAGCGAGCCCCACATGCCATAGGCCGCGACGATACTGAGCAACAGGAAGCCGACGGCCATCGCCCAGGGCGGCTGCAGGTGCAACAGGGAAGATGCCTGTTCCGGAGTGACCAGCAGGGATATGCCCGTCAGGGTCGTGAGCCCGATGCCGATCGACAGACTGCAGAAGGCGGAGATGGTGGCGACGTCGACCGCGGTTACGCCGGCTGTCGAATACAGGCGGAAGCGGATCGCCGCGCCTGTGAACGCCGCAAACCCGAGCGTGTGGCCGAAGGAATAGGCGATGAACGAGGTGAACAGCACTCGCGCATAGGGGATGACGCGGTGCCGGTAGCGCAGCGCCAGCCAGTCATAGGAGCTCAATAGCGCGTAGCTGGCTGCTGTGAAGGCGAGTGCCGCCAGGATGTTGAGCCGGGGAATCGCATGCAGGTGTTGGAACACGCTGCGCAGATGCAGCTGTTTCAACTCATGATGCAGGACCGCCACGACACCGCCGAACACCAGCAGCGCCGCCAGCGGCGCCAGCCAGCGCAGGCCGCTTCTATCTTTGCTCACGGGGAGTGCCGCGGGGGCGGGACTGGCAGCCAAGACATCAACGCGTCAAAGGCTTGTACTTGATGCGATGAGGTTGCACGGCCTCATCTCCCTTACGGCGCTTGTAGTCCTCCGTGTACTCCTGGTAGTTCCCTTCGAACCACACGGCCTGCGAGTCGCCCTCGAAGGCGAGAATATGGGTGGCGATGCGGTCGAGGAACCAGCGGTCGTGGGAGATCACGACGGCGCAGCCCGGGAAGTTGAGCAATGCATCCTCCAGGGCGCGCAGTGTCTCGATGTCCAGGTCGTTCGTGGGCTCGTCGAGGAGCAGCACGTTGCCGCCGGACTTCAACACTTTGGCGAGGTGCACACGGTTGCGCTCGCCGCCCGACAGATCACCGATCAGTTGCTGCTGCTGGGTACCCTTGAAGTTGAAGCGACCGACGTAGCCACGCGAGGGTGTCTCGTAGTTGCCGACCTTGATCATGTCGAGACCGCCGGAGATTTCCTGGAAGACGGTTTTCTTGTCGTCCAGGGCCTGGCGTGATTGATCGACGTAGGCGAGGCGGGTCGAAGGTCCGATGCGGATCTCGCCCGCGTCGGGCTTTTCGGCGCCGGTCAGAATCCGGAACAGGGTGGTCTTGCCGGCGCCGTTGGGCCCGATGATCCCGACGATGCCGCCGCGCGGCAGGCTGAACGACAGGTTGTCGATCAGCAGCCGCTCGCCATATCCCTTCCTGAGGCCCGTCGCTTCCACCACGAGGTCGCCGAGGCGTTCGCCCGGGGGGATGTAGATTTCGTTGGTCTCGTTGCGTTCCTGGAATTCCTTGGAGGCCAGCTCCTCGTAGCGCTGCAGGCGGGCCTTGCTCTTGGCCTGGCGTGCCTTGGGGTTCTGGCGAACCCACTCCAGCTCGCGCTCCAGGGTCTTGCGCAGGGCTTCCCGTTCCCGCTCTTCCAGGGCGAGGCGCTTCTCCTTCTGCTCGAGCCAGGAGGAGTAATTGCCGTGCCAGGGGATACCGTGGCCCCGGTCGAGCTCGAGAATCCACTCTGCGACGTTATCGAGGAAATAGCGGTCGTGAGTGACCGCGATGACCGTGCTCGGATATTCCTCCAGGTAGCGTTCCAACCAGGCGATGGATTGGGCGTCCAGATGGTTGGTGGGCTCATCGAGCAACAACATGTCAGGCGCTGACAGCAGCAGCCGGCAGAGCGCAACGCGGCGCTTCTCGCCACCTGACAGGGTCGCGATGCGGGCGTCCCAGGGAGGCAACCGCAGCGCATCGGCAGCGATCTCGAGCTTGCGTTCGAGTTCCCAGCCGCCGGCTGCGTCAATGGCGTCCTGCAGCTTTGCCTGCTCTTCGAGCAACGCGGTCATCTCATCGTCGGACATCGGTTCGGCGAACTGCTCGCTGATCTGGTTGAACCGTTCGACGTTCTGGAAGGTTTCGCCTACCCCCTCCATGACCGTGACCCGGACGTCCTTCGTGGGGTCGAGCTCAGGCTCCTGGGGTAGGAAGCCGACGCGGATTCCGCCTTGGGGCCTGGCCTCGCCGTCGATATTGGTGTCGAGGCCCGCCATGATCTTGAGCAGGCTGGATTTGCCGGAGCCGTTCAGGCCGAGGACGCCGATCTTGGCGCCTGGGAAGAAGGAGAGGCTAATGTCCCGGAGGATGATCCGCTTCGGCGGGACCACCTTCGAGACGCGGTTCATCGTATAGATGTATTGGGCCATGCTGGATGTAGCGAACTGTAAGCGGGCTTTGCGAGGGGCGGCATTATGGGGGAGTCCTCCCCCGTTGGCGATGGTGGCGGGCCGCTGCTGTGCTAGGCTTTTCCCCAAATGGTCAATACCAACCTGGGGGTCGTCGTCAGCGAGAGATTAGCTCGCTACGGTTTTGGCGACGGTCATCCGTTCGGCCCGGACCGGCACGCTGCTTTCCTGCGGGAATTCGAGTCCCGGGGGCTTCATCGCCGGGTCCAGATTCTCGAGCCGCGCGACGCTTCACCTGCAGAGCTGCTGTCGTTCCACACACCCGAATATGTCGACCTCGTCAAAGAGCGCTCGGTCAGCGGACAGGGCTACCTGGATGGAGGCGACACGCCTGCATTCCGGGGCGTTTTCGAGGCTGCTGCCGTGGTCGTAGGCGCAACTCTAAATGCTGCGGCGGCGGTAATGAGTGGACAGTGTCGGCACGCGTTTGTTCCGATCGCGGGACTTCATCACGCAGCGCGTGACCACGCCGCTGGGTTTTGTGTCTTCAATGATTGCGGCGTTGCTATCGAGCTGTTGCGCAAGAACTCGGGACTCGAGCGGATCGCCTACGTCGACATCGATGCGCATCATGGGGACGGGGTGTTCTACGCGTTCGAGGACGATCCTGGGGTGATATTCGCGGACATGCACGAGGACGGTCGGTACCTGTACCCAGGGACCGGCGCGCTCAGCGAGACGGGGAAGGGCCCGGCAGAAGGAACCAAGCTCAACCTGCCTATGGCCCCGGGGTCCGACGACGCAGCTTTTGAAGCGACGTGGCCCCGCGTGATTGCCCATCTCGAAAAGTTCGAGCCCCAGTTCATCATCCTTCAGTGCGGAGCCGACAGCCTGGAAGGTGACCCAATCACGCACTTGCGATATTCCGCGCGAGCGCACGGGAAAGCGGCGCGTGAGCTGGCGCAGCTAGCTGACCGTCTCGGGCATGGTCGCGTACTGGGCCTCGGGGGTGGCGGGTACAACCGTTCGAACCTGGCTCAGGCGTGGACGGCTGTGGTCGAAGGACTGCTGTAGCGTCGCCCCGGTTCCGCCAGGGTGTCGCCGGCGTTCCGATAACCCATTGATTGCACCTTCGTGCGCTTGCACTGGCGGGCGGTTCGCATGTATTCCGGTACAATCCGCGGTTCCGTTTCGCCCTCTGTCACAAAGGCTCCCTCATGTTCGCAAAGACCATGGATATCGCCAGTTTTGACCCTGAGCTCGCTAAGGCCATCCAGGGCGAACGGCAACGTCAGGAAGACCACGTCGAGCTGATCGCATCCGAGAATTACGCCAGCCCGCGTGTACTGGAAGCACAGGGTTCGGTGCTGACCAACAAGTACGCCGAAGGTTATCCGGGCAAGCGTTACTACGGTGGTTGTGAGTACGTGGATATCGCTGAACAGCTCGCGATCGAGCGCGCGAAGAAACTGTTCGGGGCCGACTACGCCAACGTGCAGCCGCATTCGGGGTCACAGGCAAACGCTGCGGCCTACTTTGCGCTGGTGCAGCCCGGCGATCCCATCCTCGGCATGAGCCTCGACCATGGCGGTCATCTCACACACGGCGCCAAGGTCAATTTTTCGGGCAAGTTCTTCAAGGCCACGCAATACGGGATCAAGTCTGACACTGGTGAGATCGACTACGAGCAAGTGCAGCGGCTGGCCGAGGAGCACAAGCCGAAGATGATCATCGCCGGGTTCTCTGCGTATTCCCGCGTGATTGATTGGGCGCGTTTCGCTGCAATTGCCAAGAGCGTGGGCGCCTACTTCGTTGTGGACATGGCGCACGTGGCCGGTCTCGTCGCTGCCGGTGTGTATCCCAACCCCATCGCGCACGCCGACGTTGTGACTACGACGACGCACAAGACGCTGCGCGGTCCGCGCGGTGGTTTGATTCTCGCCAAGGCGAATGACGAGATCACGAAGAAACTCAACTCGCTGGTTTTCCCGGGGACCCAGGGCGGGCCCTTGATGCATGTGATTGCGGCGAAGGCCGTCGCGCTGCTGGAGGCGTTGCAGCCGGAGTTCAAGGACTACCAGCGCCAGGTTCAGAAGAACGCGCGCGCCATGGCCGCGCGGTTTGCCAAGAAGGGGTACCAGATTGTTTCGGGCGGTACGGACAATCATCTGTTCCTGATGAGCCTGGCCGATCGCAACATCACGGGTAAGGATGCTGACGCGGCACTGGGTCGCGCCAACATCACTGTGAACAAGAATGCTGTGCCGAACGATCCGCGGCCGCCAATGGTGACCAGCGGACTCCGTATCGGCACGCCGGCGTCAACGACTCGCGGCTTCAAGGAGGCGGAGATCGAGCAGGTTGCGGACTTCATCGTCGAGGTGCTCGACGCTGAGGGTTCGGAGGCGGCGATTGAGCGCGTGCGACCGAAGGTCGTCGAGCTGTGTCGCCGCTTTCCGGTGTACGGCTCGTAAGAGGCTATTGAGGCGCCGCGTGTATTGCCCCTTTTGCGGCCATGTCGAGACCAAGGTAAACGATTCACGCCTGGCGGGTGAGGGGCGGCAGATACGCCGTCGGCGTGAATGTTTGTCCTGCGGCGAGCGGTTCACCACGTTCGAGACTGCTGAGCTGGTGATGCCTGTCGTCGTGAAGGCGGACAATATTCGCGAGCCTTATGACGAGGCGAAGTTGCGCTCGGGGATGGAGAAGGCCCTGGAGAAGCGGCCCGTTGCCCGTGAGGCGATTGATGAGGCGTTGAGCCGTATCACCCACAAGGTGCGGATCATCGGTGATCGCGAGGTGCCTTCCCGCGTCATCGGTGAGTTCGTCATGGAGGAGTTACGGCAGCTCGACGAGGTCGCGTACGTCCGCTTTGCTTCGGTATATCGCCACTTCCAGGACGTCGAGGCCTTCCACGAGGAGATTCAGAGGTTACGCAGTCAGCGTGCGCACCCCGAGCCCACCCGGGACGGCAAGCGCGGCCAGAAGCCTGCCCGTGAGGCGAACCGAGATCAGCTGCCGCTATTGCCGGCGGATACCCCCGCGAACGGTGCGAAGTAGTCGCCAAGACCCAACAGTCTGCCTGGGCCTGATGGTTACGGGGGCCCGAATGGTCTACTGTTGCATTGCGGCGCGGCGGACGTTTCTCAACAGGGGGGCGGTCATGGACGTTGGCTTGCGGTGATGTAATGTTTACGGAATTCGATCGACTGGCGATGACGCGTGCATTGGCGCTCGCCGAGCGGGGTTTCGAGACAACTCATCCAAATCCCCGCGTTGGCTGTGTCATAGCGAAAGGCGAGCGGATCATCGCGGAAGGCTGGCATGAGCGTGCTGGGCAGGCGCACGCGGAAGTGGCGGCGCTGCGCTCTGCGAAGGAGCCGGTTGCGGGTGCGACTGCATATGTAACACTCGAGCCGTGCAGCCATTTCGGTCGCACGCCCCCCTGCGTGAATGCGTTGATCGAAGCGCGTATCGCGCGCGTGGTTTTCGCCGTACAGGATCCCAATCCGCGTGTAAGTGGCCAAGGCGCCGACGCCCTGTTGCGCGCCGGGATCGCCGTCGAAGCCGGGCTCATGGAGGCGGAGGCCACTGAAGTCAACATCGGTTTCATGAAGCGGATGAAACACGGTTTGCCCTGGGTGCGCGTCAAACTTGCGATGAGTTTGGACGGCCGCACAGCGCTGTCGAACGGTGCGAGCCAATGGATAACCGGCGAGAGTGCCCGCAACGACGTGCAACGCTGGCGTGCACGATGTTCCGCCGTGATGACGGGAGTTGGAACGGTGCTCGCGGATGATCCGCAGCTCAACGTCCGGACGGTTGGGTTCAAGGGGCGGCAACCGCTGCGGGTTGTTCTTGATAGCCGGCTGCGGAGTCCGCCAGGGGCGAAGATGTTTGTTGGGTTGGGTGCTGCGGCGGTTGGCGCTTCTGGCGGCGCCGGTGTCGCGCCTGCGGCGGCGGGCGCAGTGGGGTTGGGCGTTCAGGGTGTAGGCGACGTTCTGATCTTTGCCGCCGCTGGCGGCGGTATTCACACTGCGAGCTCTGCCTCCTCGGTTGCTCTCACAGAACCAGCCGATCTCGCCGATGACATAGCGGCGTTGGTGAATGCCTTTGAGACGAGCCCCACCGCGGTCGCGGCCCACTCGGCTGACGTTGCGGGTCCTGCCAGCGTTAAGGTCAGCTCAAAGGCTGACGCTCCACCTTCCACCGGCGCCTTCGGCGCGGCGCCCTCGGGGGCCGCAGCGAAGGGTGCGGCCGCCGCCACACCTCCAAGTGCCGCAGCGAAGGGTGCAGCCGGCGCGCCCGGCGGCTCTCCCTCCGATGACGCTACTTGGGCGGGCGCTACTCTGAGCGGTGCAGTCCCCGTCCAGCCCGTGCAACCGAGAGCACCTGCTGTTGCTACAGGCTCGCCCTTGAGTAACCCGGGCTCGCCGGGGAGCGCGGTTCGCGATCCGAGCGGTCAGGCTGCTCATGTATCGGTGTTGGCGGGCACGTCGACAATGCCGAGTTCGACGTCTGCCGCTGGTGCCGGGGCCGCGCCCGCAGTGGCGGCCGCGCCTGCGACGGCGTCTGGCCTTGCGGCACCCGTCCCGATAGCGGCTGCGCCGGTCATTGCGGCTGCGGCGCCTACGTCCGCGTCCGCGTCGGCGCCCGGCCTTCCGCCATCCACCCTCGCAGGGGCCGCGGCCCCTACACCGTCCGCCGCCGGGGCGCCTGCGTCCAGTGCGCTCGTGACGGCGCCTGGCCTTCCGCCATCCACCTTGGCAGGGGTCTCGGCCCCTGCACCGTCAGCCGCCGGGGCGCCTGCATCCAGTGCGCTCGCTACCGCGGCCAGGTCGTCTGGCGCTGCACCCGACGCAGATGCTGCGCCGGCGGTTTCCGCAGCACCCGCGTCCAGTGTGCAGCCCATCGCGCCAGTTACTTCACCTGGATCGAACGGCGCCGCGCCTGTTTCCGCCGCCACGATGGGACCGGCCGCTGGGCCCGCTACCGCAGCTACGGCCTCGGCTTCTACTTCGGCAACCGGCCACCGGCCGCCCGCCGACGCTGCCGCAGCCGGCGCCATTACCGCCGCACCACCGACGAAGACCAGCCCTAAAGCAGACTCACCCGCCGCTTTCCAGGCGCGTCGAGCGGCTTTGGCAGCACGCGGCGTCCGAATCGAAGAAGTGCCCGCCGATGACGGCTTCCTCGATCTGTTCGCCGTGCTCCAGAAGCTGGCGGAGCTCGAGGTGAACGAAGTGCTCGTCGAGGCAGGTCCCACCCTGGCGGGGCAGCTGCTCACCACGTTTTTCGTGGACGAGTTGTTGTTGTACATCGCGCCGAAACTTCTCGGGCCGCAGGGTCGTCCGCTGGTCAACCTACCCGAACTACAATCCCTCCAGGACGCATGGGGCTTCGGGCTGTTCGACGCCAAAAAGTTCGGCGAAGATCTACGTCTGCGGCTGCGGCCGAAATGACTAATAACTGCCGTTGAGGCAACTAGGAGCGAAGGGTGTTCACCGGAATCGTGCAAGACGTCGGGCGCGTGCAAGTCCTGGAGCCGCGCGGCGGCGATGTGCAGATGGTGATCGAGTTCGATCGCATGGACCCGGCCGGCATTCGCATAGGTGATAGCATCTGCGTTCAAGGATGCTGCTTGACCGCCACACAACTTCTCGGGCGCGCGTTCGCTGCAGACGTGTCCCGTGAGACTCTCAACCTGACAACCCTCGGCGACTTCCGCGCAGGCACGCCTGTGAACCTCGAGCCGTCGCTGAAAGCCGGCGATTCGTTAGGCGGGCACCTCGTGTCGGGGCACGTTGACGGCGTCGCCACGATCACAGCGATTAGTGGCGATGCACGCTCGCACCGCTTGAAGATCACCGTGCCCCCCGACCTGGCGCGTTACATCGCCCGCAAGGGCTCTGTTGCCGTCGACGGTGTGAGCCTGACGGTCAACGAAGTTGAAAACAACGAGTTTGGAGTGAACATCATTCCGCACACGCAGGCCGTAACGACACTTGGCAAGCTCGTCGTCGGTTCGCGCGTGAATCTGGAGATCGACCAGGTAGCTCGATACATTGAAAGGCTTTCGCAGTATTCCGCCGACTACCAGGTACTTTGATATTCGGGAGATACCGGGGCGCCGCAATATTTCCTTTGTCGAGGCGCGGGGGCTGCGCTACCCGGCCAGTAGCGCAGCGTCGGCCAACTCCAGAGGTGTTCGTTATCAGTTTCCGTTTCCGATCGCGATCGCGCTGAAGAGCGGTCGCTTCAGCGATGGGTCGCACGCTCCCTGCGTGGATCGTATAAAGATATTGATGACCTTTCCCGTCGTGATTGCTGCGAGAGCAACCGAGAGAGCCTCGCTAGTGAAGGTCCGAGTGACGTAGGTATCGGAGTTCACACACCCGGCCGGATTGTTAACCGTCTGCGCGACGATCAACTGCACGTACTGGCCACCGGAATCAGCACCGCTGACGACTTGTACAGGTCTCAGGCCGACGATCCATTCATCAGCCAGACAGTTGGACGAGAAGAGCCAGGCCGCTACCGTCAGTGATGACAGCAATAATGGCCGGCGGAAAATTGACGACATATATTAACAACCTCTTTTAACAAGTACTTTCTTACGCAGATCGTGGTAGTGCGCCCGGGCGAGCAGGCGCACTCGGACGCGGAGCTGGGGTGCCGACGAGTCGCCGCAAGACAAAGAGCGGCCGATCAGAAATGTCTAAAACAAACATTCGTCGCGATCCATGCAGCGGTCACGCGGACTTTCCCTATTCTCAGGCTGTTATGTAGTGTGGTGCCTTATTATACGGCTCAGTTTTAGCACGAGCTTACTGCCGTGACAAGGCTGCGGGGATAAACGACTGCGAGGTCAATTTTCGCTGGTGGCTGTTACGAACGGCAGGTTCTCGGCTATCTGAGAATCCGGCAGGCGCGCGACACTGGCGCGGACAAGGGCGCGGGCGAGGGTGGGGAGCGTTGCCATTACCTGGAGGAGTTGGTCGGTGTGTTGGGGGTGGGCGAGGAGGTAGCCTTGTGCGTGAAGGCCTGCGTAGCCCACCAGCGGGGCGAGCTGCTCGGGACGCTCGATACCTTCGGCGGTGACCGACAGTCCCAGTCCTTGGCACAGTTGGATGATTGCGCGCGCAATGGCAGCGGATCGGGGCTTGGTGTCGATCGAGGCTATCAGGCTGCGATCGAGTTTTATTCGGCTCAGCGGCAGTTGTTCGAGTGAGGCGAGCGAGGAGAAGCCGGTGCCGAAATCGTCCAGGGCGATCGCTATTCCGTGCGCCTGCAGGCGGTGTAGCGACGCAATTGTCGCGCTGCCGGTCTGCAGGACGGTCTCGGTGAGCTCGATTTCGATACAGGATGGCGGAACTTTGTATTCCGCCAGCAGTGCCTGTACCTGCTCTACGAAGGTGTTGTCGAAGAGTTGAGGGGAGGAGACATTGATCGCCACCCGGGCTGCCGGCCATGCTCCGTGATGCCAGTGTGCGACGGTTTCGATGGCACGCCGGATCACCCAGTCGTTGATTTGCAGGATGAGACCAGAGCTCTCTGCGACCGCGAGGAATTCTCCGGGCGTTGCGTAACGGCCGTCCGGTAACCGCCAGCGCAGCAGGGCTTCTACAACTTCTATCTCGCAGGTCTGCAGGTTGACTTCGGGTTGGAATACGAGGTCAAACTCGCCGCGTTCGATTGCGCGCCGCAGGCCCTGCTCGGTTGCGAGGCGGGCCGTGGACGTCTCGAGTAACTCAGGCGTAAAGATTGCAAGCTGACTACGTCCGATCGCCTTGGCTTGATACAGGGCAGCGTCGGCTGCGCGCAATAGCGCATCGGCATGTTGGGCATGGTCGGGATATACGCTGGCACCCGCACTGACGCTCACAACAAGTTCGCGGTCGTCCACCTGTATGGGTTCCTGGAACGCCTGGATGAGTTGCAGGCCGGCGATGCGAATGTCTTCGACGCCGCTGGCGCTCTCGTAGGCTACGGTGAACTCGTCGCCGCCCAGGCGTGCGGCGAATCCGAAGGAGCGTGTTGATTCAGCCAGCCGCTTGGCGATGGTCTGGAGGACCTGGTCGCCGAATTCGTGGCCCAGGCTGTCGTTCATGTTCTTGAAGTTGTCGATGTCCAGGAAGAACACGCCGACGGAGCGGTTTTCCCGGGTGGCGCTTTCGATGGCTGTGTTGAGCAGCTCGAAGAAATGGCGGCGATTGGGCAGGCGGGTCAGGGTGTCGAGTCGCGCCAACTCTTGAAGCTCGAGCGTGCGTTCGGCAATTTTGGTTTCGAGCAGCTGTTGCTGGTTGCGGACCGCATCTTCGGCTGCCGCCAGTCGAGCGGCCATGTGTGTGATGGAGAGCGCAAGGGTATCGAGTTCCCGAATTCCGCCGCGAGGTACGCTAACGTCGCTTTCGCCGTTGGCGATACGCAATGTTGCGTTCAAGAGCCGGCGGGCGGGGCGCACGACGCGCCGAGCGATAGTGATGACAAAGACGACGAAACAGAGGGCCAACAACAGTACGCCACCACTGATCCACGCCACGAAAACGCTGCTGTCGTTTTGCGGCTCGGGTGTGGCCGTGGTGACGCTGCGCTGCATGTTCTGGCCCGCGGGGCTGGACGATCCATCGCTTGTCGCAAGAGACACGTCTGCGCCGGACGGGTTGTCGTCGCGCTCGCGATTGGCACCGTCGGCAGTGGGCGACGCGGCCGGGAGAGAGTCGCTCCTGGTTAAGGATTCAGACGTGCGCGCGCGCGCGTTCCCGGCGCCGGCATCAGCCCCGGCTGCGGGCAAGGTTCCTTGGGGCGGGTTTCCGCCAGCAGCAACAGACTGGATGGAACCATGCGCATCAGGACTGGAGGTGGCACCCCAGTCGTCTGCGCGCGTGCCTGGTCCCGCCGCCGCGATCGGCACGCCGCTGCGGGTATCAGTACCAACCGCGGTGGCGGAGGCGGCGCGTCGCGTATCCGCGCCAGCCGCTGTGATTGGCACGCCGCCGCGGGTATTAGTACCAACCGCGGTGCTCGAGGCGGCGCGTCGCGTATCCGCGCCAGCCGCTGTGATTGGCACGCCGCCGCCGGTATCAGTACCAACCGCGGCGGCGGGGGAGCGTCGCGTATCCGCGCCAGCTGCTGCGTTCGGCGCGCCGGCGCGCGCATCAGTATCAGCCACGGTGGTCGAGATGGCGCGGCGCGAATCATTGCTGGCGTCAACCGCAGTGGCGCTGGGGCGGCGCGCGTCCTCGCTGGCAACGGCGGGTGCAGGCGCCGTCGCACTGACTGCGACGGGTGACCCACTCACACGCGCGTCATAAATCTCCGTCTTCCCCATTTCCCCGACGATTCGCGACAACGCAGCGGAGTCATCGCCAAAACGGCGGGCGCCATCTTTTCGCTGGCGGTCAATCCGAAGGAGTGACTTGCGCGCGTCAGACATTGAGTGCAGGTCAGCCAACGACTTGGTGTACCAGCCTTGACCCTCCGTACGCGTGAAGCCGTCGCGATCCTGGGCGAGGGCCTGAGCGACTGCGGCCTCACTCACGCCGAGTGCGTCCAGTGTTGGTGAGTCAACGGTATCAGCGGATGCAACATCCGTGTAACGCAGGTGGAGGTCATCCAGGTTGGCGGTGAGCTTCACCAATGACTGGCGCGCCGCTGTGCCACCGGAGGCATTCCGCGCCTTGTCCAGCGACTTCTTCACGCGGGTGTTGAGTTGTTCAAAGTGAGATGAGTACGCGGCCATCGACACGCGTCGGGCGGCAGCCAACTTCAGGAGGTCATCACCGCGCTCACGGTACGACTTGATGGTAGGCATGAAGCGGGCGGGGGGCGCCTCACCGGCCGCCTTTGCCGCCGCGGCAAATTTGACTGCTGTGCGGTCCAACTCGATCTGGAGCTTCTGATACTGCTCGCTGAGCTCAATGAGGTCACCGTCGGTGCTGGCGTCGACGGCGTTAGCGATACGGTCCATTGCGCGAAGCAAGGGATTCGCGCTCGGGAAAGTCGGCTGCAGGCGCGTCGGCGCTGCTGCCTTGGCCATGGGCAACGCCGATGGCGGCACCGGCGCCAGGACCAGCGGAGCCGCGGCGGCTGACTTAAGGGGCGGGGAGGGCGCCGGCGCGGCGGACGTGGGAGCAGCCACCGTGCGAGCAGCCGCCATGGGAGCAGCTGCCGAGGGTGCAGCTGCCTTGCGGCTAGCCGATGCAGGAGGAGTTTCCCCGGGTGCAGCCGCCTTGCGAGTAGCCGGCGCGGGAGCAGTTGCCCCGGCAGCGGCTGACTTAAGGGGCGGGGCGGGCGCCGGCGCGGGGCCAGCCGCCTTGCGGGTGGCCACCGCGGGAGGAGTCGCCCCGGGAGCAGCCCTTGAGCGAGCAGTCGCTGTTGGGGCAGCCACGGCGGGAGTAGCCACCGGCGCAAGGGGCGCCTCAGCCGCAGCCGCAGCCGCTGCAACGGGTACCACGGCAGCAGCAGTCACAGGCATTGCGGCTGCAAGCGCCCCACACAGCAACCAGCAGCGCATCGTGGCTGCAAGTGCGCCACACAGCAGCCCGCACCCTAGCTTGCTTATAGCCAAGACCAAGGTCCCAGCCTCTGCTTTTGTAGTAGCATTTAACATGTCGCGTCGCCGTCCGTCCGCTGGACGTCTGGCGGAAGAGTGCCTTGCTGGCGGGGGCCGATCGAGGGCGCGAGGCGGGAACTGTGAATTCAATCCGTCGTGGGGGCGGTGGCTTTCGGCTGCTCCGGATCGGTGCGAAGATTCTGGGGTGACTCATTTGCATAGCTCAAGAACACGTCGCGCGGTGCTGCACAACGCGACCGCCTTGGGCTTGCTTGCTGTCACGGGTTTGCTGAGGCCACCGGTGGCGCGTGCCAATGCGTTACGGGTGGGGCAGCCTGCGCCGCCGGCGACGCTCGTGACCCTGGATGGAAAACGTCTGTCGACCCGTGATTTCCTTGGGCGGGTTGTGGTCCTCACTTTTCTCGCCACCTGGTGCGAGCCCTGTCGGGATGAGTTGCCGCTGCTGTCCGAATACCAACAGGCGCATGCGGAGGATGGCCTCACGGTGCTGGGTTTCAGTCTGGACGAGTCCGACCGCCTAGATGAAGTACGCGCAATGGTCGCCCCGCTGCACTTCCCCGTGGGCCTGTTATCCGCTTCGCAGGCGCCAGGTTACGGCCGTATCTGGCATATCCCGGTCAGCTTCACGATAGACCGCGCGGGTCGTTTGGCCGACGACGGCTGGAAAGACAAGCGCCCCGTTTGGACGGCAGAACGCCTGCAACGTGTCGTCGCTCCGCTCCTGGCCCAAGCTGTATAAATCCACACGGCCCCTGCGGCGCACACGTGCCACGGTTCGCCCGTCAACTATACTGATCACAATGTGCTCACCGTCCGGACACTGACATGACCAACGTCTATTCATTTGCGGGTAAGGGCCCCAGCGCGCCCGGCCTGAATTCCGTCGAGGAGATCCTCGACGAGCTGCGTGCCGGGCGCATGGTCGTCGTGATGGATGACGAGGACCGTGAGAATGAGGGTGATCTGCTGATGCCCGCGAGCCTCGTGCGGCCCGAGGACATCAATTTCATGGCGCGCTATGGGCGCGGGCTGATCTGCCTGACGCTAACGCGCGAGCGTTGCCGCCAATTGCGGCTGCCGTTGATGGTCAGTGAGACGGACCGCGACCGGCGCACCAACTTCACGTTGTCGATCGAAGCGGCGCAGGGCGTCACGACGGGTATATCCGCATACGACCGAGCCCATACCGTGCGCACCGCAGTGGCGCCAAACGCCAGTCCGGAAGACCTGCGTCAGCCGGGGCATATTTTCCCCATCATGGCTCAGCCGGGTGGTGTGCTCACCCGTGCTGGTCACACCGAGGCGGGGTGCGATCTGGCACGTTTGGCTGGGTTTGAGCCGGCGGCGGTCATCGTTGAGATCATGAATGACGATGGCACCATGGCTCGCCGGCCTGACCTCGAGGCATTCGCGAGGTCTCACAACCTCAAGATCGGAACGATCGCTGACCTCATCCGCTATCGCTTGCGCAACGAGCGCTCAGTCGAGCGGATTTCCGAGCAGATCGTCGAGACCGAGTTCGGTGAGTTCCGGCTGTATATGTACGAAGATCATGTGCATCGTGATGTGCACCTGGCGCTCACGCATGGGCCCATCAGCGAATCCTCTGTCCCACTGGTACGTGTGCATATCGCAGACACGCTGCGCGATCTGCTCGGCGTCCGCGGTCCCTCACACTCTTGGACACTGCGCGCAGCAATGCAGCGGGTCGCGCACGCCGGAAGCGGCGTGATTGTGATCCTGCGCGATCCCGAATCTCCTCGCGATCTCGTGGACGCCGCGCGGGCGCTGACGGAATCGAGCAGCTCGACGGCTGCGACAACTCCGCCGGCGATTGTTCCAGAGCGCTCAGCCGGCGGTGGGGTGTTGCGAACGTACGGAGTAGGTGCGCAGATCCTGAAAGACCTGGGAATCAGGCGCATGCGCGTCCTGTCTGCCCCCAAGCAGCTGCAGGGCATTTCGGCGTTCGATCTGGAAATCGAAAGTTACGTCGGCGAAGACGGTTAAGATCGAGCCGCTATGGAGTCCCCACGTATCGTCGAAGGCGAAGTCGTTGCGCGCGGCCGGAAGGTTGCCATTGCTGCCGCACGCTTCAATGATTTCATTGTTTCCAGCTTGTTGAAGGGCGCGACGGCGGCTTGGACAGAGCGCGGCGGTGCTGCCGGTGACCTGCTGATAGCGCGCGTCCCTGGAGCGTTCGAATTGCCCGTAGTCGCTCGCAAGCTGGCGCTGAGTGGCCGCTTTGACGCGGTCGTGGCGCTTGGCTGTGTGATTCGGGGCGATACGCCCCATTTTGACTATGTGGCAGGCGAATGCGCACGCGGGCTGCAGCTCGCCAGCCTGGAAACAGGCCTTCCCATCATATTTGGTGTGTTGACCGTGGAAACGGTTGACCAGGCGCTGGAGCGCGCAGCCACGACCGCCGGCAATAAAGGCGGTGAATCCATGGACACGGCGCTCGAGATGATCGCCCTGATGGCCCAGCTGTGACAGACGAGCCCGTACGTACCAAAAAACCCCCGGCGGGATCCTCGCAGGCTCATACCTACGCGGCGACTCGGTCCGTGGCGCGCAAGCTCGCGTTGCAGGCGTTGTACCGCTGGCAGTTGAATGAAGGTCCTTGGCAGGATTTGGTACAGGAATTCGGTGAAGCCGAAGACATGCCGCGCGCTGATCGCGAGTATTTCCGCGTGCTCGTTGAGGGAGTGTGGGGCGCCCGCGAAGCGCTCGATACTCATCTGGCTGAAATGATGGACCGCCCCCCAGCGCAGCTGGATCCGGTGGAGCATGCAGCTCTTTTGATCGGGCTCTACGAACTGACGTCGAGACCCGAGGTGCCGTACCGCGTATCCATTAATGAGGCCGTCGGCCTGACGAAGCGGTTCGGTGGAACGGACGGGCACAAGTTCGTCAACGCGGTCCTTGATCGGGCGGCGCGCGCTTTGCGGCCGCACGAACACTGAGTCCGATGTCCAGGCCACCCCGCGAAATCAAGCTTGCAACGTCGGGCAAGCTTGCCGCGCTCGAGCAAGACGCATGATTTCGCGAGGGCCCGGGCTGTCTGAATTCGCGCTAATAGAGCGCTACTTCCGCAAAGCCGGCGCGATGCGGTCAGACGTGCAGTTGGGCGTTGGAGACGACGCGGCTCTGCTCCAGAGTCCTCCAGGCGCGCAGCTTGTAGCAGCGGTGGACACGTTGGTCGCTGGCGTGCACTTTCCCCACGGCTCACCACCGGCTTCGATTGGTCACCGGGCACTCGCGGTGAACCTGAGTGACCTGGCTGCCATGGGTGCGCGGCCGGCTTGGGCTCTTCTTGCGCTGACGCTGCCTGAGGTCTCGGAGCCGTGGCTGGAAGAATTCACAGGAGGCTTCTCAGCTCTCGCTCGCTCTCACGATGTTGCACTCGTCGGTGGCAATACCACCTCGGGTCCGCTGTCCGTGACCGTCCAGATCCTGGGGCATGTCGCCAAGTCGACCGCCCTGTTGCGTTCCCGAGGAAGGCCCGGAGATCTTGTGTTCGTTTCGGGAACGCCGGGCGACGCCGCCGCAGGGCTCGCGATCGAGCAGTCCAGATTGGCGGCTTCCAGTGATCCTGACGGATATCTGCGTAAGAGATTCCTTTATCCTTCGCCACGTGTCGCGCTCGGTGATTGCCTCCGTGGCTACGCGACGGCCTGTATCGATGTGTCTGATGGTTTGCTTGGCGACGCCGGGAAGCTTGCGCATGCCAGCGGCTGTGGCCTCCGGATAGCTTTCGATGACGTTCCGGTGTCCGAACAACTCGTGAGCGCGGTTGGCGAACAACGTGCCCGTGAGCTGGCACTCACCGGCGGTGAGGACTACGAGCTTTGCTTCACTGTGCCACCGTCCGAGGTGGACCGATTGCGACATAATCTGCCCGCCGAGCGGTGGGGTTACTGCTGCATTGGCTCACTTAGCGAAGCTTCCGGCACCGTTGTCACGAATAAGGGGAGCGTGATTGAGTTCTCGCATTCGGGCTGGGATCATTTCGGGTCGTGAAGAGCCGCTGCTGACCTAAGGTCTTGGCCATCCATGCGTGCCGGGACGCTGTGGTTTGCATCACAGTGAGTCTTCGGCGCAGAACGTATCCTGTCGCTGTTCTTCGCTTCAGCGCGAGCCATGTCAGCACCGGCACCCAAGTCAGCTACCTCCAAGTCGGCCCCGCCGCGGAAAATTCCCGAGAAGATCGGCAAGTACGTGGTGATCAAAGAGGTCGGGCGCGGAAGCACCGGCATCGTGTATCTCTCGCACGATGCCTACTATGGCCGCGACGTCGCCATCAAGGTCTACAACATGGAGACCGGCGGTGACGAGGAGCGGGCGCGTATTGCGCGCAAGATGTTCCTTTCCGAAGCTCACCTCGTCGGCATGCTGCAGCATCCGCACATACTTCCTATCTATGATGCGGGTGAGGAAAACGGCCACTGCTACATTGTGACCGAGCACGTGCACGGTGCGCGCACGCTTGCAGCGTACTGCCGTCCTGACAATCTGCTGCGCATCGATGACACCGTTGAGATCATTTTCAAATGTGCGAAGGCGTTGCACTACGCCCATTCGCGCGGTGTGATCCATCGCGACATCAAGCCGTCGAACATCATGCTCACGCAGGACAGCGATGTGCGCATCATCGACTTCGGCATTGCGCTGGTGTCGGACTCGGACATCTCGCGCATCGAAGGAATCGCCGGCAGTCCTTCTTACATGTCACCCGAACAGGTGCAGAGCCTGGATCTCACCAACCGTTCGGATCTGTATTCGCTCGGATGTGTCATGTACGAGCTCCTCACCGGTTCGCGGCCCTTCCGCGCCGGTAACCTGCAGAAGCTGCTGCATCAGATCGTCTACGCGACACCACCGCCGATTCACACTCTGCGCAAAGAGATCCCCGAGGAGCTCGAGACTGTCGTCGCGATGGCGCTGCAGAAGGATCCGGGCAAGCGCTACAAGAGCGGACTCGACTTCGCTGCCGAGTTGACGCGCGTGCATCAACGGTTGCGCGAGGCGAATGCGCGCATCGACCGCCAGGAGCAGTTTGGTGTACTGCGGCGTTTGAAGTTCTTCCATGAGTTTTCGCACGCTGAGATCTGGGAGGTTCTGCGCGCGAGTAACTGGCAGGATTACGACTCTGGTGAAGAGATCGTCAAGGAAGGCGAGATGGACGATCGCTTCTACATCATTGTGTCGGGAAGTTGCGCGGTGGAGCGCCACGGTAGTCGGCTAGGGTCGCTCGAGACGGGAGATTGCTTCGGTGAGGCAAGCTACGTTCCGGGAGCCAAGCGGACGGCAACGATCCGCTCGGCGAGTGATGTTACGGTGTTGAAGGTCAGCTCGACGCTGCTGGAGCAGGTGTCGGCTTCGTGTCAGCTACGATTCAACCGTGTGTTTCTGAGCTCGCTCATCAGCCGGCTGCAGAACGCCGAGAGTCCGCAGAGCGAGCGCTACAAGGGCTAGGACTGCTGCGCATCCTTGTCGTGCTCGATCAGTGCGTAGGCTGAATGGTTGTGGATGGACTCGAAGTTTTCCGACTCCACGGCATACGCGGCAATCCGATCATCGGCGTTCAGACGCGTCGCAACGTCCCGCACCATATCCTCGACAAACTTGGGGTTGTCGTAGGCGCGCTCCGTCACGTACTTCTCATCGGGGCGCTTCAGAATTCCATATAGCTCGCTCGAGGCTTCGCTCTCGGCGATCTCGATCAACTCTTCAATCCACATGTGCGTGCGCAGCTTTGCCTTGATGGTCACATGCGAGCGTTGATTGTGGGCGCCGTACGCGGAGATCTTCTTCGAGCAGGGGCACAGGCTGGTCACGGGCACGATCACGCGAACCCACATCTCGGTGCGGCCGTCGCGCCGCTCGCCGATGAGGCTGGCCTCGTAGTTCATCAGGCTCTCGACGCCTGACACGGGTGCTTTCTTCATCACGAAGAAGGGGAAGGACATCTCGACGTGACCGGCATCGGCTTCCAGGCGCTCGGTCATCGTCCCCAGCATTGCCCTGAATGACTCCACGGAGATTTCCCGCTCGGTGTGCAGGATTTCGACGAACCGCGACATGTGAGTGCCTTTGAAGTTGTGTGGCAGGCTCACATACATGTTGAAGCTGGCAATCGTGTGCTGCTCGCCGGATGAGCGGTCGCGCACGCGCACGGGATGACTGATGTCTTTGATGCCGACGCGGTTGATCGGCAGGCGGCGAGTATCGGCGCGGCCCTGTACGTCCTCGATTTCGGTGACGGGCCGCGAGATCTTTGCGGTAACGGGTGGAGTCATGGTTTCAAGCCTACCTCAAATGTCGGGCCGAAACCCCACCTTGGGGGCGCAGGTTCGCCGCTCAAGTCCCCATTTCGAGGGAGAGCTCAGCCCTGCGTGGGTGGCTCGGCGAGCGGCGTGGGTTCAACCGCCGCCAGCTGAACGGATACGCTCCTGGGACTGCATCGCCCACCAGCGCTCTACACTGGCCGTGAGACCGGCGAGATCCAGCCCGGCGGCCGCGAGACAGGAGTCGCGTGAGCCGTGCTCGATGAAGCGGTCGGGAATGCCGATCTGCAGGAGGGGAACCGACAGGCCTTCCGCGGCCAGCAGCTCGGCGACGGCCGAGCCTGCACCGCCCAGTGTCGCATTCTCTTCAACCGTGATGATGGCGCGATGCCGGGCCGCGACGGAGATGATCAGATCTTCGTCCAGAGGTTTGACGAAGCGCATATTGACTACGGTGGCGTCGAGGCGCTCCGCGATCTTCTGTGCCGGGTCGACCAGCACACCGAATGCGAGTATCGCCAGTCCACTGCGGCCTTCGCGGCGGATCTGTGCGCGGCCAACCGGCAGGGCGCTCATCTCCGCGACGAGCGGTGTGCCAGGACCGGTGCCGCGCGGGAATCTGACGGCTGACGGACCCGGCAGCGTGGTTGCCGTATACAACATCTGACGGCACTCGTTCTCATCGGCCGGCGCCATGATCACCATGTTGGGGATACAGCGCATGAAAGTCAGATCGTAGCTGCCCTGGTGAGTGGCGCCATCGCTGCCGACGAGGCCGGCGCGATCGATCGCAAACACAACCGGGAGGTTCTGCAGGGCGACGTCGTGTATGAGTTGGTCGTAGGCCCGCTGCAGGAATGTCGAGTAGATGGCAACGACCGGCTTGTAGCCTTCGGCCGCCAACCCGGCGGCAAATGTGACCGCGTGTTGTTCGGCGATCGCGACATCGAAGTAGCGATCCGGAAAACGCTTCGAATACTCGACCATGCCTGAGCCTTCACGCATGGCCGGCGTGATGCCCACGATGGTGGGATCGCGTTCGGACATGTCGCACAGCCATTGGCCGAAAATCTGCGAGTAGGTGGGGCCGCTGCTCTTCTCTTTGAAGATGGTGCCGCTCTTCGGGTCGAAGGGGCCAGGGCCGTGCCACTTGATCGGGTCCGCTTCGGCCGGGGCGTAGCCTTTGCCTTTGCGCGTGACGACGTGCAGGAACTGCGGGCCGCGCAGCTTCTTGACGTTGCTCAGGGTGGAGACGAGGGCCTTTACATCGTGGCCGTCCATCGGACCGATGTAGTTGAAGCCGAGCTCTTCGAACAGCGTACCTGGCAGGACCATGCCTTTGAGGTGCTCTTCGGAACGGCGCGCCAGCTCCCACACGGTGGGCATCTGGGCCAGGACTTTCTTGCCGCCTTCGCGCAGGTGCGCGTATACGCGCCCCGAAAGTGCACGGGCGAGCTGGTTCGACAGGGCGCCCACGTTTTCGGAAATGGACATGTCGTTGTCGTTGAGGATGACCAGCAGGTCGGTCGGCAACGAGCCGGCATGATTGAGGGCTTCGAACGCCATGCCGGCGGTGATGGCTCCATCGCCGATCACTGCCACGACACTGCGATTCTCGCCCCGTTGCGCGGCCGCCACGGCCATGCCGAGGGCGGCGCTGATCGAGGTGCTCGAGTGTCCGACACCGAAAGTGTCGTACTCGCTTTCCGAGCGGGTCGGGAAGGGTGCAAGGCCATCCGGCTGCTTGATTGTGTGCAGCTGGTCGCGGCGTCCTGTGAGCACCTTGTGGGGATAGGCCTGGTGTCCTACGTCCCACACCAAGCGGTCATACGGTGTGTTGAAGACGTAGTGCAGGGCTATCGTGAGTTCCACGGTGCCAAGACCCGCGGCGAAGTGCCCGCCACGGGTGCTGACGCTCTGGATCAGGAACTCCCGCAGCTCGTCGGCGAGCGCTGGAAGCTTGGCGGGCGATAGCCGACGGAGATCATCCGGGGTATCGATGGATTTGAGCAAAGAGTGCTTGGGGCCAGTCATTGTGGTGAATTGTACACTGAAGCCATGCCTGGCCCCGATACCTCGTATGGGACAATGCTACTTGATGCGGCTCACGACAAACTGTGCAAGCTCGACCAAAGGCGCATTCCGCGCACCCAGGGGGGTTAATGCGCCGATTGCACGGTCGCGCAGGTCACGAGCCCGGTCGCGGGCGGCGGGCAATCCGACCGTGCTCGGGTAGGTCGGCTTGCTGAGCGCTGCGTCGGCGCCGGTTGTCTTGCCGAGCACGGCTGCATCGCCCTCGACATCGAGGATGTCATCCTGGATCTGGAAAGCGAGACCGATTTCGTCACCAAATAACTCCAGGGCGCGAAAATCGGGGCCGGAATCGATGCCGGCACCGATGGCGCCGAGCAGAACGCTGCCCTTGATCAGGGCGCCGGTCTTTCGGCGGTGCATATTTTCGACCGCATCGACGCTCAGTGTCTGACCCACTGCTGCCAGATCGACGGCCTGTCCGCCAGCCATTCCGGCCGTGCCGGCCGCCTGCGCCAGGGCTCTTATCATGGCCAGACGGGTAGCGGGAACAACTTTCCCCATTGAATCGTCGGCTAAAACAGAGAAGGCCAGGGCCTGAAGCGCGTCACCTACCAGTATCGCCGTGGCTTCGTCGTAGGCGCGGTGGCATGTTGGTCGGCCACGGCGCAGATCATCATCATCCATCGCGGGCAGATCATCATGGACGAGGCTGTAGACGTGGATCAGCTCAACTGCGGCTGCCGGGGCGTCGAGATCGGCCAGTGCAGCGCCGAGAGACTCTCCCGTGAGATACACGAGCGCGGGTCGCAGGCGTTTGCCACCACCAAGTGTGCTGTAACGCATTGCCTCGCGTAGCCGCGGTGTCCCGGCATCCGGCAGGGCGAGGCTTCGGTCCAGCACCTGCTCGATGCGACCCCGATACGACTCCATGCGGGCCGACAGCGATGTCATCGTGCGAAGGTCACTCAGGTCCTGCCGATGAGCCGTCTTCGGGTACGCTGAAGCCTTCGACACCGGTCTGTCCGTTGCGTTTCAGGAGGATTTCGACTTTCTGCTGGGCCGCTTTGAGTGAAGTCTGGCAGTGACGCGTCAGTTCCACGCCGCGCTCGAAAGTCTTCAGAGCGTCCTCGAGCGGCAGGTCGCCGCGCTCCAAGCGCTCCACCAGGCTTTCCAGCTCGCTCAAGGCGCGTTCAAAGTCAGGCGTATCGGAAGGCTGGGCCGGTGTTTGCGAATCGCGCGCCAAGAAAGCTCCTTGAAATGTATCGAATGTACTTTTGTTTAATGGGGCGCCACGTTACACAGCGGGCGGCAAGCCAGCAACGGTGGAGCCTGTCTGGCCAACGATCGCCGTCGCGAGGGCGACCCACGGCGAGCAGATTTTTGCGATCGTTTCGCGCCGCATAGTACGCACTATGTTAGCGAAAGGATCGCAAAAGATGCCGCTGTGGGGCGGCCGCAGTAGGCGATCGTTGGCCAGACAGGCTCCTGGTCGCGCGCGCCGGTTGACGACCCCGCAGCTTGAGAATAGAGTCGCCGGACACTGTTAGACCCAGTCTAATCGAGGAGAGCGTCGTGAGTCTAAAAGGCAGCAAGACGGAAAAGAATCTCAAGGATGCATTCGCGGGCGAATCGCAGGCGAATCGCCGTTACCTGTATTTCGCAGCCAAGGCCGATGTGGAAGGCTTCAACGATGTGTCGGCCGTATTCCGCTCGACAGCGGAAGGCGAAACCGGCCATGCGCACGGCCACCTCGAGTACCTCGAGGCCGTGGGCGATCCAGCGACGGGTTTGCCGATTGGCGAGACGAAGCTCAATCTGAAGGCTGCCATCGCCGGCGAGACCCACGAGTACACCGACATGTACCCGGGAATGGCGAAAGCAGCACGCGAGGAAGGCTTTGCCGAAATCGCTGATTGGTTCGAGACGCTCGCCAAGGCTGAGCGTTCGCATGCCAATCGCTTTCAGAAGGCCCTGGACTCCCTCTGAGCCGTCCGCTGCGTTGAGGCGCCACCGGTCCGCTTTGCGGCCGGTGGGCCACCCTGTGGCCAGAACAAACACAGCCCGAGGCCACTAAATGACCACACCAGGCCCGGCACCAGGTCCAGCATCGAAGTCCGCGGAAGGCGGACGCGAAGGCAGCCTGGAAGCCCCTACGCGCCATCCGCTCGATTGGCGCAATCCGCAGTTCTACGACCAGGCCGCGCTCGACAAGGAGCTGGAGCGGGTCTTCGACATCTGTCACGGCTGCCGCCGCTGCTTCAGTCTGTGCAACTCCTTTCCAACGCTGTTTGATGCGATTGACGAGTCGCCGACGTTGGAGTTGGACGGCGTGGACAAGAAGGTCTACTGGGACGTCGTCGACAACTGTTATCTGTGCGACATGTGCTACATGACCAAGTGTCCGTACGTGCCGCCCCACCCATGGAATGTCGACTTTCCACACCTGATGCTGCGGGCGAAGGCCACGCAGGCCCGCAAGGAAGGCCCGAGTTTTCGCGACCGGACGCTGTCCAACACTGACCTGGTCGGCAAGCTCGCCGGCATCCCGGTGGTGGCGGAAATCGTCAACGGTATCAACCAGACTTCGGTCGGGCGTGCAGTGCTGGAGAAGGCGCTGGGCGTCGCGCGAGATGCCCCGCTTCCCACGTTCCACTCGCGCACGGCGCGCAATCGACTGTGGAACCTGGGTACCACCGCGAACGCGGGATCACCTGCGGCCGAGGTGCGTCCTACCGATCAGACGACCGGCAAGGTGGCGCTGTTCACAACCTGCTACGGTAACCGCAACGAGCCGGATCTTGCCGAGGATCTCGCGGCGGTGTTGCAGCACAACGGGCTCGAGGTGGTGTTGGTTGCGCAGGAGCGCTGCTGTGGCATGCCGAAGCTCGAGAACGGCGACCTGGAGACTGTCGCCAGGCTGAAGGAATTCAACATCCCGCGGCTGTTGCAGGCTATCGATGCGGGCTATGACATCATCGCTCCGATTCCCTCCTGTGTGTTGATGTTCAAGCAGGAGCTGCCTTTGATGTTTCCGCAGGATGCGGACGTTCAGGCAGTCAAGGCGCGCATCTTCGATCCATTCGAATATCTGATGCTGCGCCACCGCGCGGGACTGCTGCGCACGGACTTCAAGACACCGCTCGGCAAGATCAGCTATCACGTGGCGTGCCATCTTCGGGTGCAGAACATCGGGCTCAAGACCCGTGACGTGCTCAAGCTCGTACCCGATACGACCATTGATGTCATCGAGCGTTGCTCGGGACACAACGGCACGTATGCGGTGAAGACGGAGTACCGCGCCGCCTCGATGAAAATCGGCCGGCCGGTGATGACGCGCGTCGAGAACGCCCATCCGGACCACTACAGCAGCGATTGTCCGATGGCTGGACGTCAGATTGAGAGCGGCTTGAAGGAACCCAAGGAGCCCGAACACCCTCTGAAGCTGCTGCGGAAGGCTTACGGTCTGTAGGTAAATCAGTGAACAAGCTCTGTGTCGATGACCTGTTTTCCCTCGAGCGGTATGCGCGGGAGCGACCGGCTTTCCGGGCGCGTGTGCTGGAGCACAAGCGTGACAGGCAGCTCGCGGTGGGCCCGCATGTCACCTGGCTGTTCGAGGATCGCCTGACCGTGCAGTACCAGGTGCAGGAGATGCTCCGCGCCGAGCGGATTTTCGAGCCGGAGGGCATCGAGGAGGAGTTGGAATCCTATAACCCGCTGATTCCGGACGGCCGCAACTGGAAAGTGACCCTGCTGATCGAATATCCGGACGAGAGCGAGCGGCGGCGCGAGCTGTCGCTCCTGAAGGGCATCGAGGACCGGTGCTGGGTGCAGGCCACGGGCTGTGAACGGGTTTTTGCCATTGCCGATGAGGATCTGGACCGGGAGAACGAGGAGAAGACTTCGGCCGTCCATTTCCTGCGTTTTGAGCTCACAGCGCCCATGATCGCGGCGCTGCGCGGGGGCGCCGCACTGGGCGTCGGCATCGATCACGAGCGCTACCAGCACACCATCCAGCCTGTCCGGGAAGCCTCCCGTACTTCCCTCATCGCCGATTTTTCTTGAAATTTTAAGGGCTTAGCCCCATCTTGCGGTACCGCGCAGCTAAGATTTCTGCCGCGGGCCGCGACATTTTGTAAGATTCCGCGCCCTCGCGTCTGACAGCGCGTCACTGCAAACCCGGATTCCATGAGCTCTTCATATACAGCCTCCGACATTGAAGTATTGAGTGGACTTGAGCCCGTACGGCGCCGTCCGGGCATGTACACGCATACCTCGCGACCCAATCACCTGGCGCATGAAGTCATCGACAACAGCGTCGACGAGGCGCTGGGCGGCCACTGCAAGCAGATCGACGTCACGCTCTTCAAGGACGGGTCGCTGCAGGTTGCCGACGATGGCCGCGGCATGCCCGTGGACATTCACCCGAAAGAGAAGGTGAGTGGCGTCGAGCTGATCCTTACGCGCCTGCACGCGGGCGGAAAGTTCTCGGATCAGACTTACAAATTCTCCGGCGGCCTCCATGGCGTAGGCGTCTCGGTGGTCAACGCGCTTTCGAAGAAGCTCGAGTGTTTGATCAAGCGCGGGGGTAAGGAATACAAGATCGGCTTCAACGACGGCAAAATGACGTCGAAGCTGCAAGTGGTGGGCAGCGTTGGCCAGCGCAACACCGGCACGACGGTGCGCTTCTGGCCGGATCCGAAGTTCTTCGATTCCGACAAGTTCTCCGTGCCCCCGTTGAAACACACGCTCAAGGCCAAAGCGGTGTTGTGCCCGGGGCTGCGGATCTCGTTTACCAACGAGGCCACCGGTGAGAAGGACGAGTGGTTCTTCACGGGCGATCTGGGCGCCTACCTGGTGGAGGAGCTGGGAACCAATGAAAAGCTCCCGGCCGAACCGATCACGAGCCCACGCGAAGGCGACAACGATCCGGTGAGCTATGCGCTCGCCTGGGCGCCCAATGCGGAACAGGCGTTCGGTGAGAGTTACGTCAACCTGATTCCAACGATCGAGGGCGGCACTCACGTCAACGGGCTGCGCTCCGGCGTGGCGCAGGCGGTGCGTGAGTTCTGCGAGTTCCGCAATCTCGTGCCGCGCGGTATCAAGCTCACTCCCGAGGACATCTGGGAGAAGGCCTGTTACGTGCTGTCGGTGAAAATCCAGGAGCCTCAGTTCGCTGGGCAGATGAAGGAGCGTCTGGCCTCGCGGGACGCTGCGCCGTTGGTGGAAGGCGTGGTGCGCGATGCGATGGGACTGTGGCTGAACCGCCATCCCGATGCCGGCGAGCGGATTGCGCAGTTTGCGATTGCCAATGCCCAGGAGCGAATCAAAGCGGCGGCGCGCGTGGTGCGCAAGCGCGTCTCGGGCGGACCGGCGTTGCCGGGCAAGCTGGCCGATTGCTCGAGCCAGGAGCCGAAGCGCTCGGAGTTGTTCCTCGTCGAGGGCGACTCGGCAGGCGGCTCGGCGAAGCAGGCGCGCGAGAAGGATTTCCAGGCCATCATGCCGTTGCGCGGGAAGATCCTGAACACCTGGGAGTTGGATTCAGGTGCCATCGCTTCGTCCGAGGAAGTCCACAACATCTCGATCGCCCTCGGCGTCGAGCCGGGATCAGCGGACCTCACGCAGCTGCGGTATCACAAGATCTGCATCCTCGCGGACGCGGATTCCGACGGTCAGCACATTGCGACGTTGTTGTGCGCGCTGTTTTTGAAGCATTTCCGGCCGCTCGTCAAGAACGGGCACGTCTATGTGGCGATGCCGCCGCTGTATCGGATCGATGCGGGCAAGCAGGTGCACTATGCTTTGGATGAAGCAGAGCGCGACCAGTTGTTGAAGAAGATCGAAAAGGAAAACTCACGTACGAAGCCGTCGGTGACGCGCTTCAAGGGTCTGGGTGAGATGAATCCCTCGCAGCTGCGCGAGACGACCATCGATCCGCGCACGCGCCGGCTGGTGCAGCTCACCATCGAGGATCAGGACGACACCGACAAATTGATGGACATGCTGCTTGCGAAGAAGCGCGCGGGCGACCGCCGCGATTGGCTCGAAGAGAAGGGCAACCTCGCCGAAGTGCAAGTCTGACCAGCGCGCGCCACTAGAAAATTTACCGGATTTCGCGAATGGACAATCAAGAACTGAATTTCGAGGGTGTTGAGAAGCAACCCCTGCGTACCTTCACCGAGAAGGCGTACCTCGACTATTCGATGTACGTCATTCTCGATCGCGCGCTGCCGACGCTCGGCGACGGGCTGAAGCCGGTACAGCGCCGCATCATCTACGCGATGAGTGAGTTGGGTCTCGCCGCCGCCAACAAGCACAAGAAATCGGCACGCACGGTCGGCGACGTCATCGGCAAGTACCATCCGCACGGCGACAGCGCCTGCTACGAAGCGATGGTGCTGATGGCACAGCCATTCGCGTATCGCTATCCGATAGTCGATGGCCAGGGAAACTGGGGCTCGCAGGACGATCCCAAGTCCTTCGCAGCCATGCGCTATACGGAATCGAAGCTGACGAAGTACGCCGACGTGCTGCTCGGTGAGCTCGCCCACGGTACTGTTGACTGGCAACCCAACTTCGATGGGTCGCTGGAAGAGCCCGTGATTCTGCCGTCGCGGTTACCCAATCTGCTGTTGAACGGCACCCAGGGAATCGCGGTGGGTATGGCGACGGATATTCCGCCGCACAACCTGCGGGAAGTGGCGGCTGCGTGTATTCACCTGTTGGACGATCCGGAGGCGACGACGGCCGCCCTGATGAAGCACGTCAAAGGGCCGGATCTGCCGACCGGGGCCGAGATCGTCTCGCCACGTGCTGACATCAAGGAGTTCTACGAAAAGGGTGTCGGTGCCTTCAAGGCGCGTGCCGTCTATGAAATCGAGGACGGCAACATCGTCATTACGGCTCTTCCGTACCAGGTATCCGGCAGCAAGGTGCAGGAGCAGGTTGCAGAGCAGATCCGGGCAAAGAAGCTGCCCATGGTCGATGACATCCGCGACGAGTCGGATCACGAGAATCCGTGCCGGCTGGTCATCCTCCCGCGTTCGAACCGGGTGGATCTGGTCGAGCTCATGAACCATTTGTTCGCGACCACGGATCTGGAGCGCGGCTACCGCGTCAATCTCAACATCATCGGCCTCGACGGACGGCCGCGTGTGATGGGACTGAAGGGCATCCTCACGGATTGGCTCGAGTTCCGCATCACGACGGTTACGCGCCGCTTGCAGCATCGCCTCGACAAGGTCACCAAGCGGCTGCATATCCTCGAAGGCTTGATGATCGCCTACCTGAATCTCGATGAGGTGATCAGGATCATCCGCCGCGAGGACGAGCCCAAGCCCGTCCTGATGAAGCGCTTCAAGCTCTCGGACGAGCAGACCGAAGAGATCCTCAATACTCGCCTGCGCCACCTCGCGAAACTCGAGGAAATGAAGATCCGCGAGGAGCAGAAGGCGCTGAAGTCGGAAGCCGAGGATCTCGAGAGCACGCTGAAGAGCAAAGCGAAGTTGAAGAAGTTGGTGGCGAAGGAGATCGAGGCCGACGCTGAGAAGCACGGCGACGCTCGCCGCACCAAGATCGTCGAGCGCGAGGCCGCCCAGGCGATCGACGAGACCTCGCTGATTCCGAACGAGCCGGTGACCGTTGTGTTGTCCACGGGTGGCTTCGTGCGCCAGGCCAAGGGCCACGAGATCGATCCTCGCACCTTGTCGTACAAAGGCGGCGATGCGTTCCACGGCGTTGCGCGGGGCAAGAGCCTGCAGCCGGCCATATTTGTGGACAGTACGGGCCGCACTTATTCGCTTCCTGCTCACTCGTTGCCGTCGGCGCGGGGTAATGGGGAGCCGTTGTCAGGGCGGCTGAATCCACCTGATGGGGCGCGGTTTGCGGGTGTGATCATGGGTGAGCCTGAGGACCTGTGGTTGCTTGCGAGCGATGCGGGTTATGGATTTACGGTGCGCTTGAAGGAGTTGATTACCGATCGGCGCGCCGGCAAGACTGTTCTCAACGCTCCCGATAACTCACACGTGCTGCCGCCTGCCTTCGTGCCGTCGCCCGATTCTCTGGTGCTGGTTGTCAGCAGCGAAGGCAAGATGCTTGCGTTCAAGGTCAGTGATGTGCCTGAGATGCCCAAGGGCAAGGGCAACAAGTTGTATGACATTCCGACGAAGAAGGCCGCTTCACGGGAAGAGGTGTTGACTGGCGTCGCGGTCGTCCCGCCCAACGGGACTCTTGTGTTGTGGTCGGGTGAGAAGCAGAAGGTGCTGACGTGGGCGGAGATCAAGGAGTTCAAGGGGGAGAGGGCGCAGCGGGGGGCTGTGTTGCCTCGTGGGTGGCGGGAGATTGATCGCGTCGAGGGGTTGTTGCCGCCACCTAAGGCTGGTTGAGCTGAGACAACCGGAGAAGGCGGAGGGCGAGAGGGGTTAGCCCACGCCGCCAGCTAATCGTATCAACCGGCTCAGGGGCCGCCTTGGTCGCTTGTGTGTTTGTCGGAAGAACCCGTAAAGAGGGGGTTAGTCCCGGGCCACCGCGATCTTGTAATGCGCTCACCCGGACGGGGCGCACCTTTGGGGGCGGGTAAGGGTCGGGGAGCTGACTGTGGGGTGCCGCGGGGCGGGCGGATCAACTGAAATGGGTTTGGGCGCACGCCCGGGTGAGCGCATTACAAGATCGCGGCTGCCCTTCTGGACCCACTTGCGCGCCGAACCCTCTCGCCGATTTCACGGGAGAAGATGAAGACCCAGAGTTGGTCGACCGGCCCGCGCCACGGGGCTGGTAGAGCGTTCTCGATCGCTCCGCCTCTTCGTCCCTCTCTTGGTCCCTCAAAACGGAGGGCGCCGTCGCGCCTAGCAATCGGGTCAGAAGGGAGACGTGCTCTTGTAATGCGCTCACCCGGGCGTGCGCCCAAAACCATCTCAGTTGATCCGCCCGCCCCGCAGTCCCCTACAGTCAGCTCCCCGAGCCCATGCCGCCCCCATAGATGCGCCCCGTCCGGGTGAGCGCATTACAAGAGCACGGCGCCCGAGACCAAGCACTCCTGGTTCCGACTCTTCCTCCGGCTTCTTCTTCCGGGTCTTTCGGTTGAAACGGTAGGGCTGCCAGCGAACTCGAGGACCAGGTCCGCAGAATCGAGTTGGTAATGGCAGATATTCCATCCTGACCGAGCTAAAGGCTGCGGCTACACTGCAGTGAATGTAGGCTCGTGCTCGTCACGACCTGACAGTGTTTCGATGTAGCCTTGCTCCAAACAGCTCCTCGGTTGGATGAACCATGCCGCCTTCGGTCAGTGATCTCATTGCCTGGCCATTGCTATTTTCTGTATATACAAATAAAATTCCATGGAAATCGAGTTCGACCCCGCGAAGGACCGCCGGAACCGCAAGAAACACGGGCTTTCGCTCGGATTCGCGGCGGAACTCGATTGGGATGCGATGCTGATGGAGGCGGACGGCAGTCAGCACTACGGCGAAGAGCGTTGGTTTGGAATCGCGCCCAACGAAGACAAGCTGTATGCGGTTGCCTTCACGGTGCTTGAGGATGAGATCATGCGCATCATCAACGTGCGCCGCGCAACCAACTCGGAGGTCCGACGCTATGAAACGCAAGGCCGCAAGTAAAAGAAAGCTCAGGCTTAATACGCCCGCCGAGGAAGCGCGTATTCAGGCCGCCATCAAAGCCGATCCCGACACTCGCGAGCTGACAGCCGAAGATTTTGCGCGCATGCGACCGTTCCGCGAAGTGATGGCCGAGCGCCGACGTGGCCGCCCCAAGAGCGCGGTACACAAGACACCGGTGATGGTACGGCTTGATCCGCACATCGTGGAATTCTTTCGCGCCGATGGCCCTGGCTGGCAGACTCGAATGAACGCCGCACTGGCCGAGTACGTCAAGCGTCATCGACCGAGACCATAGGGAGTCTTCGGGCAGATGCGGACTGTGCCAGTCGTGCCACTGGACCACTTACGCGCCGAACCCCCTCGCCGATTCACGGGAGAAGATGAAGACCAGCGCCCGGGACCGAGCACTCATGGTTCCGGCTCTTCCTCCGGCTTCTTCTGCCGGTTCTCCCAACCAGCACACCACAACATGAAGGCGGTGTTAGTATGCGGACGTGCTCAAACCGGAACTTCTATGCCTAAACATACAATAGTTCTGTCAGTTTGCTTAACTGTAGTGGTCGCATGTGCCGATCATCCACAAGAAGCCCGCCCCTTGACCGGGCCCTGTTACGCGGCGAATGCGGACTCGAGCGAGCGGATTCCGACTGCCCCAGAAAAAACACCACGGTCGAACATCTTCAAATTGAATTATTTCTATCCGGCAGAGTTGGCACGCCAGCATCTCCAAGGCCGTGCACTGGTTCGGGTGAAAGTCGCCGAAACTGGAAAGATTGACTCGGCGGAGTTCCTGAGAGTGGAGGCACCTCCCCCTGTCGAATCGGCCATGTGCAACCTGCTGCGGAAACTGCGATACGACGTATCGAAGCCGGGTTATGACACCGTTGACTCGAGGACTTTCGTGCTCGGCATCAGATATTGCGTGGGAAACTGCAGTCGTGTCCCGGCATACCCGGGCTTCGAAAGGAAGGAAATCACGATAACAGCCAACGGCTACCGCGGGTGATTGTGCCGCAGTTTGCAGTACTTGGTGCCTCTCTTCGTCCCTCAAAACGGTGGGCGCCTTTGTGCCGAGCAATCGGGTTAGAAGGGAGACGTGCTCTTGTAATGCGCTCACCCGGGCGTGCGCCCAAGAACGTCACGCGTGATCGGTTCGCCACACGGCACCTCACCGTCAACGGCCCTGAGCCCTTGCCGCCCCCATAGGTGCGCCCCGTCCGGGTGAGCGCATTACAAGAGCACGGCGCCCGAGACCAAGCGCAATTGCTTTCGGCTCTTCTTCCGGCTCTTTCCCGTGAGCGCATACAAAGCGAGGCGGCCCCTGAGCCGGTTGCTGCGATCAGCTGGCGGCGCTGTACACCTATCGGGTTCCGGGCTGGTCTGCCTTATGTGTACTTTCTTGCTAATACGAATCGTTCTCGTTACGATTCGTTTTCGCATGAATGGTGCGAATCCAGGGTTGCAGATGGACGATGGTCTCGAACTACAGGGCACGCGTGAGCGCGCTGGCACGGCTTGTCGCCACGTCTTTTTCGAGCGCAATGTTGTCGGCATGTGGTGGGGGCAGCAGCACCGCCGATGTACCTCCTCCAGCAAATGAGTCACTCTCGGCTGCCGCCGTAGCCGGCGAAGCATTATTCAACGACAAGAGTCTTTCCGCTTCCGGCCAGCAGTCGTGTGCGACCTGCCACGTGAAGTCGCGCGCATTCACCGCCGATCCAGCCGTCGATAAGGGTCTGCCTGTGCCCCTCGGTGGGCGCAACATGGACCAGCCCGGATTTCGAAACGCGCCATCGCTCATGTACGCCGCCTTTACGCCGGCGTTTTCGATCGATGACGGCACCGCAAGCGGCGGGTTCTTTCGCGATGGGCGTGCCTCGAGTCTTGCTGCCCAGGCAGTACAGCCCTTCCTCAATCAGTTCGAAATGGCCAACCAAGATGCTGCAGAGGTGCTGAGCCGGCTGCAGAATTCTCCGGCTACGTTGGAGAAGTTCGTCGCCGCTTACGGCGCGGGTGCACTGAATGACGCGGCAGTAACACTAAGCAACATCGGTGCGGCGATCGCTGCGTACGAATCCGAGGACGTTGACGAGTTCGAGCCGTTCACCAGCAAGTTCGACTACTACGTCGATGGCAAGGTGCAACTTACCGCACGGGAGATGAATGGGCTCGCGCTGTTCAACAATCCGGGCAAGGGCAATTGCACGGCGTGTCACCCCAGCGTGCACCAGGAATTCACCAGCCGGGCGCTGTTCACCGACTTTTCGTACGACAACATCGGCATCCCACGAAACTGGAACATCCCGGCGAATGCCGCAAATCCGGTTAACCCGTTCACAGGCGCATCGCTTTCATACATGCCCGCGGTCGTGAACGTACCTGCTGATGCCGAGTATGCCTACTATGACCTGGGCCTGTGTGGACCCTTCGTCTCCGATCCCCAGGATGGGCGCGCGCGCCCGGATCTTGTCAGGCTGACACCGACATGTGGCGCCTTCAAGGTGCCCACTCTGCGCAATATCGCGTTGACCGCGCCGTACTTCCACAACGGGGTTTTCCCGGACCTGCACAAGGCCGTGCAGTGGTACGTGACTCGCGATATAAACAACAACACCGCGAACAACCCGGCACCCGTTCCCGCGGGCCCCGGGGGAAACCCGTACGAGGCCGTCGGTACATTCTATACGGCCGCCGATGGCACTCCGGATCTGTATCAATATAACGATCTGCCGGCGTCTCTCAATGCGAATGTCAACGCCGGTGAGCCGCCCTACACGGCGCCGAAAGATGTCGGCGGCAATGCTCCAACGCTCAACGCCCAGGAGATCGATGATCTCGTGGCGTTCCTGTGCACGCTGACGGACGGCTTCGACCCGAACAATCCGTCGGCCTACAACGTGCCTGCCCAGTGTCAACCGAAGGAATCCGTTCCATGAGCCGCGACTCGATGCACCTGCCAGAACAGAAGTCGGCGCATAACCTTGCGCGGGTTTGCGCGCTGCTTCTTGCCGGCACACTCGGTGTTGCGGCGGCGGCCAATGCGGCCGATCCGAAGGCTAAGAAGACCGAGCAGCAGCAGATCCAGGAGCTGCAGCAGCAGTTGCAGGCCGTCCAGGGGCAGCTCAAACAGCTTGCCGACCAGAACCGAGCGTTGCTGCAGCATCAGCAGCAGATAGAGCAGCAACTCACGCAGCAGAATGCGCAGGCGGCTGCGGCCGCGCAGTTGGCCACGCAGCAGGCGTTGGCGCAGCAGGATGCGCAGACTGCTACGTCCGCGCTACCTGGTGGCACGCCAGCGGCCGTCAGCCCACGCTCGGCGGTGCCTGGGGGCACGCCAATGGCCAGTGGTCAGACGGCGGCGGTGGCTGGTGGCACGCCAACGCCCGGTGGTCAGACGGCGGCGGTGCGCAGCCAGGGCGCGGCGCTGCCAGGGAACGCATCGGCGCTGCCGGGCAACGCCTCGGCACTGCCGGGTGGCGGCTCGGCATTGCCTGGCCAGCCGTCAGCGCCAACAGCAGGTTCCGGCGCCGCGGCCGCCAACAGCTGGTTGCCGGGTGCGCAGCCCGGAGGCTATGGCGTTGGCGCGCTCGACAACGTGCGCCTCTGGGGTTACGGCGAGATTTATTACAGCCGCCCGAGCCGCGATACCAGCAGGACGACCGCGGATCTCGCACGCGCCGTGTTTGGTATCGGCTATCGCTTCAACGACCGGACGGAATTCAACTCCGAGTATGAGGTCGAGCACGCGGTCAGCTCGTCGGAAGACCCGGGCGAATTCGAGGTGGAGCAGTTCTACGTCGATCGCCAGCTCACGGACTCGGCCACACTGCGTGCGGGCTTGTTCCTGCTGCCGTTCGGCTTCATCAACGAGCATCACGAGCCCACCAACTTCTACGGTATGCAGCGTAATTTCGTCGAAACGCTCATCATCCCGAGCACCTGGCGCGAAGGCGGGCTCAGCTTCCATGGCACGACCGACTTCGGCATTGGCTGGAGCGCGGGTGTCACGACCGGTGTCAATCTCGCGAACTGGGAGTTTGCGCCGGAGTTTCCCCAGTACACCACGGCACTCGAGCTTGCGAATAACGGCGCTGCGCCGTTGCAGGCCACTCACCAGGAGCTGGCACTTGCGAGCGCTCGGCACCTGTCGCAGTACGTGGCCCTCAACTACTTCGGGCTTCCCGGCCTCGACGTGGGTGCGGCGGTCTTCACCGGTAAGGCGGAGCAGGCACCGGGCACTGTTGGAGATTCGCGTGTGACCTTGTGGGAAGGCCATGCCCGCTGGACGCCCGGCAAGTTCGATCTGTCAGCGCTCTATGCACACGGTGCGATCAGCAATGTCGCGGACGCCAACCTGGCAAATCCAGGCTCGCCGAATCCCATTCCCTCGGCCTTCTACGGCTATTACCTGCAGGCGGCCTACGGCGCATGGGAATACGGCGACTACCGTCTGAACCCGTTCGTACGTTGGGAATACTACGACATGGGCTCGCAGTACTCGGGTTCCCTGCCGATGATCCCGGCCGGCAGTGTTCCTCTGTCCGATTCACCGGGTGACTTCGGGCTGTGGCCACAGAATCGCGACCGTGTGTGGACGACCGGTGTGAATTTCTATGTGACCCCACACGTCGTGTTCAAGGCTGACTATCAGTGGTTTGATGTCAACAAGGCCTTCAACCGGCTCGACCTGGGGTTAGGGCTGAATTTCTAGCGGGCCGCGTAGGCGGGGGCGCCTAGCCCGGGGCGCGTAGCCGGGGCGCCTAGGTCGAGCGCTCGGCGCGCAGTACAACCTGCTCGGGCTCATTGACGAAGTAGCCCTGGATGTATTGCACGCCGATCTGCCAGAGGACGGCCATCGTATTGGCATCCTCGACGCGTTCGGCGATCGTCTGGATCAGGCGCTTCGTGGCGCTCTCGACCAACGTGCGCACGCGCTGCTGCAACTGAGGGTCGCCCGTCAGGCCTTGCACGATAGCGCCGTCGATCTTGACGAAGTCGAGGGGGATGGTATCCAGCATGCCCTCGGGGCCACGGCCCGAGCCGAACCCCTCGAGTGCGAATCGAAAGCCACGCTTGCGCAGCGCGGCTGCCAATGCCTGGATCTGAGTGATGTAGGAGTTGGCAGCCTGCTCGGTCACCTGGAAGCACAATCGTTGCGGGTCGGCGCGGCTGGCGCGGACGTGATTGTCCAGCCAGTCAACGAAGGTGGCATCCTTTGCGGTTTCCTTGGACAGCCGCACGAACAGGCAGCCGGGTTTGCGTTGTGCGGCGAAGGACAGCGAGGCCCCCACAACCCACCGGTCGATGTTCTTCAACAGGTCGTTGCGCTCGGCAGCCGCCATGAACTCGGAAGGCAGCACTTCCTTGCCCTGTGGATCCACCATGCGCACGAGCACGTCGAACATTTGGGGATCGTCGCCTTGCAGGCTGGCGACCGGCTGTTGCACCAGCCGGAAGCGATTTTCCATCAATGCGGCCTTGATGTGTTTGACCCACACCTTGTCATAGGACTGCACGCGGGTGTCGGCGTCCGCCTTGTCCGATGTGACTGATTGATTGCCGCCACGGCTGCGGCCCTTGATGCATGCCTCGAGGGCATCGGCTATCGCCGCATCCAACTTCACCTCGCCCGACGGCACGACGGAGAAGCCGACGGTGCAGGTGACACTTACGGTCTTGTCCTTGACGCGGAAGACGTGTTTCTGAATCCGTGCCAACAACTGCTGGCCCCAGGCCTCGACATCGTTTTCATTGCCGCGCTCCAGCAGCACGAGAAACTTCACGCCGCCGAAACGCCCGACGATCTCTTTCGGATGCAGCGCTTCCTTCAACAGCCGGGCGAATTCGATCAACACCTCTTCGCTCGCTATGGCGCCCACGTCGCACTCGATCGTGCTGAACTTGTCGAGTTTGATCAGCGTGACGCAGCGCATCCCGCCGGGGGCCGGCACTGCCAGGCGCTGCTTCAATGCTTCGAGCAACTCGCGCCGGTGCAGGAACCCGGTGGCCGAATCGGAGCGGACCACCTCGTGCAACTGTTCGGCGATCTTCCGGTCATCCTTTTGAGCGGCCGGCACGACCAACCGTACACAGGGCTCGCCGTCATGCTCGCCGAGCGCGAGCACCAATTCGACGGGCAGGGCGGTTCCATCGGCGAGAATGGCATTCACTTTGAGCGTGTGATCGTGCCAACGCCCTTGCAGGCAGGCGGCGAGAGCACCCTTCAAAGGCGAATGCGTCGCCTCATCGAACAGATCCATGATCGGTTGACCGACCACGGTGTCATCGAAGCCAAACAGCTCGAGCCACGAAGGGTTGGCGTCGACGACGATTCCCTCCTGCACCTGCACGATGGCGTCATTCGAGCGCTGCAGGACTATCTCGAGCTGCCGCCGGGCATCGTGCGCGGACTTCAGGGTGCTATCCAACGCGCGCTCGAGTCGGAATGCGCGCAGCTCGCGCAGCATTACTGCCTGCAGGCGAGCGCTATTGCGCAGCGAGACAAAGTCGCGGGCACCGAGCGTCATTGCCTCGGCAATTCTAGCTTCGTCGGCAGGCTCACCAACCCCGATGACGGGAAGCTTGGGCGCAACCTGATCGCGAACATTGATCACCCCGCGTAGATCCTCGCTGCCAGCTACGTGGATCAGCAGTTCGGGGTTGATCTGGGTGATGGCGTCCGCGAGATCGCGCAACGCAGGGATCCAGGTGCAGTGAACAGGATGACCAGCGCGGCGCAACGTGCTGTTGATCGCCTCGACGGGATCGCGCGCGGGGCTCAATACGATGAGTGGTACCGCGTTCTGGTCAGTCAAAGCGGCCTCCCTGTGCGGCGCGAGATGTTAAATGGCAGGTGATTGTAGCATTCCGGCGACGGTGGCCCACTTGCGCTAGTTCAATCTTCATGCGCTGCGCGCAACTTTCCTGGGGGATCGCGCTGCGCGCGACCCCCGAAGATTAGCGGCGCGAAGACGCGCCGGAAAACATTGGAGTCAGTGTGATTTTTGCCGGGGCGCCCTGGATTTCCCGCGCCAGGCGTGGCACGAGGTAGCCCGGAAGCCGCGCGGCCAGTTGGCCCGCGATGAGCCGCGCACGCGGCTCCGGGACATCGAAATGCGCTGCACCACGCACCCGATCCAGCACATGCAGATAGTAAGGTAGCACGCCAGTTTCAAACAGACGGCGTGACAGCTCTGCGAGCACGTCCGGATCGTCGTTGACGCCTTGCAGCAGAACAGTCTGATTGAGCAGAGTCACCCGTGAGTCGCGCAACCGACCGCAGGCACTCTGCACGTCTGCGTCGATTTCATTCGGATGATTCACATGCAGAACGAAAACAACAGGCAGCCGAAGCTGAGTGAGCCACTGTGTCAGTCCCGCATCGACGCGCGAGGGCAGGACCACGGGTTGCCGCGTATGGACTCGCAGCCTTCGCACGTGTGGGATCCTCTGCAGTACGTCCGTCAAACTCGCCAGGCGCGAGTCGCTCAGCGAGAGTGGATCGCCTCCGCTGAGAATTACCTCCTCGATCGAAGTGTCACGCTCTATCGCAGCTAACGCTTCGCTCCACCTCGAGGAATCACTCGTCTGCTGCGCGTACGGGAACTCGCGACGAAAGCAGTAGCGGCAATGAATCGCACAGGCTGAGGTGGTTATGAGCAGGGCTCGACCGTGGTACTTCTGCAGGAGACCTGGCGCGCGCAACGCCTCTCCTTCGCCCAGAGGATCAGCTGTGTAGTCCACAAGGTTCGCCAGTTCAGCTCCGATCGGCAGCACTTGTCGGAGCAGGGGGTCCCGAGGATTGCCGCGCTCGATCCGAGCCAGGTAACTCCTGGGTATACGCAGGCGGAAAGCGCTGCCGGCGGCCTCAGCCGCGGAAGCCAGCTCGGGGTCGAGGCCAAGCTCAGTGATCAGCTCCCGGGGGCTGGTAATGGCGGAGGCCATCTCCGCTTGCCAGCCCACGCGAGAAACCGAACCTGCTTGGCGCCGCATGCCTTCTGGAGGCGTCATGCGCGATTTCCCGGGCGCTGGCGGGTGGGGGTCGATGCCGTTATCATACGCGGCCCTTTTAGGCGGATGCCCGGACTACTGGGCGGCGGCATTCTGCCGGCCACCCTGCGAGAAAGAAATGTCTAGCTATACGACCAGCGAAATACGTGGCGGCATGAAGCTGCTGATTGACGGCGAGCCTTTTGCCGTCATCGACAACGAGTTCGTCAAACCCGGCAAGGGGCAGGCGTTCAACCGCATCAAGATCCGGAATCTGAAGACCGGCCGCACCATCGAGCGCACCTGGCGCTCCGGCGAGTCCATCGAGGCGGCCGACGTCCAGGACACCGAGATGCAGTATCTCTACCAGGACGGCGACTTCTGGCATTTCATGGTGCCGGAGAACTTCGAGCAGTATACAGCCGAGAAGGCTGCTGTCGGTGACAACGCCCAGTGGCTGAAAGACGGCATCATCTGCATCGTGACGCTTTGGAACAACGTGCCGCTCGTGGTGATGCCGCCGCCGCATATCGATCTCAAGGTCGTCGAAACCGATCCGGGTGTTCGCGGTGACACGGCTACTGGTGGACAGAAGCCGGCGAAGCTCGAGACGGGTGCTGTCGTGCGCGTGCCGCTCTTCATCAATGAAGGCGACGTGCTCCGCATCGACACGCGCACCGGCGAGTACGTTTCCCGCGCTAAGCAGTAAGCGCTCGCGTTTGCTGCCTGCGGGAGAGGCGTACTCCCTCTCCCGCGTAGATCACCAATGCCGTCCAGATAAGAGCAAAGCCGATTGCGCGGGCGTGATCAAAAGGCTCGTGAAGCACGAATACACCGCACATGAACTGCAATGACGGTGCGATGTATTGAAGTAACCCGATCGTTGAGTACGGCAGCAACCGCGTTCCCTGCGCGAACAAGAAAAGCGTGATTGCAGTCAGCGGTCCGCTTGCAATCAGCATAGTGTTGATGACCGCACCTTCGTGCCCAAAGGCGCCCACGCCTGCCGACTCGGACCACAGCAGATAACCAACCGCGAACGGCACGAGCAGGAGCGTTTCGATTGCAAGTCCGGGTAGTGCCTCAACCTTCACGACTTTCCGCACCAGCCCATAGCACGCGAAAGAGACCGCCAGCGTCAGGGCGATCCACGGCAAGCCTCCCGTCATGAACGTGAGATAGCCGACGCCGAGTGTTGCGAGGGCTACGGCGGTCCATTGCGTCCGAGTCAGCTTTTCGGACAGGAGCACGATTCCCAGTAACACATTGACCAGCGGGCCGATGAAATAACCCAGGCTCGTTTCAACCACGCGGCCATGCGTGACTCCATAAACGTAGGTGATCCAGTTTGCGGTTATGAGCGTTGCCGTCAGGGCGAGGCGCAGTACGACACCGCGATTGGCGAGACCCGCGCGCAAGGCGCCGAGCTCGCCTCGGAAGAACATCCAGCCGAATACGAATATGCATGACCAGACGATGCGGTGTGCAATGACCTGCATCGCCGGCACTTGCTGCAGGGCGTGGAAGTAAAGCGGGAAGATTCCCCAGACTGCGAATGCTGTCGCTGCGGAAACGAATCCCTTGCTCGCGTTCTTCATCCTTGCGTTACAGACTCCGGCTCCCCGCCACGAAGATTGCCGCCAGGCGCTCGATGCCGCGGCGGTCAGCTTCATCGAACCTGGCCAACAGGGGGCTATCGATGTCGAGCACACCCAGTAATACGTCCCCCTGGACCAACGGTACGACGATTTCAGACTGTGACGCCGCGTCACAGGCGATGTGACCGGGAAACTGGTGCACGTCGCGCACGACTACGGTCTTGCGAGTTGCGGCCGCCGTCCCGCATACACCTTTGCCGAGCGGTATACGTACACATGCCGGTTTGCCCTGGAACGGGCCAACGACCAGCTCGCTCTCGAGACCTTCACGTGCGCGCAGAAAGTAGAAGCCAGCCCAATTGATGTCCGGCAGAGCATCGAACAACAGCGCAGCCGTGTTGGCGGCGTTGGCCACCAAGTCCTGCTCGCCCGCAAGCAAACCGTTGAGTTCGTCAGCGAGGCTCGCGTAGTCCGCGTCCTTGTTGCGGAAATCGTAACGTTTGCTGGTGAATTCCATTGGAGGAGAGCGCTACCAAGGGTCTCGTATTCTGACGCGGATCGTGGTGTTGTGCCCTCTCTCGGAAGGGCGACGCCTTGGCACGGTCGTCGTCCGCGGGGTTCTGCGGCCCAGCGTGCGTTCGTGCTCGTAGAGCTCTACGCGCGGTCGGTCGGAAACGCCAGCACGGCGTCGATGTGGTTGGCGTCCGCCGCGAGCATCAGCGTTCTGTCGAATCCCAAAGCCACGCCGGCGCATTCCGGCAGCCCCGCCTCGAGCGCGGCCAGCAACCGGCTATCGATCTCGTATGAGGGCAGCCCCAGCCTATGCCGTTCTTCATTGTCGCGTTCGAAGCGCACGCGCTGTTCGGTGGCGTTGGCGAGCTCCTGGAAGCCGTTCGCCAGCTCTACGCCTTTGCAATACAGCTCGAATCGCAATGCCGAGCGCGGGTCGTCGGGACTCAGACGAGCCAGGGCGGCCTGACTGGCGGGATAACCGTATATGAACGTCAGCGCGTTGTGCCCGAGCCGCGGGCCAACCACCGCTCCCATGAGAAGCTCCAGCAACTCATCACGTTGGGCCTGCCCGTCTGCAAAGCCGACTTTACTGGCGGCCTCGCCCAGCTCTGTCAGCGTCGCTGTAAACGGATCCAAGTGCAATTCGCGCAGAAAGGCTTCTTGATACGTGAGCCGCTCGCCCGACATACCGAACGCAACATCACCCAGCAGGTGGCGCACGAGCAGCTCAACTTCACTCATGAGTCGATCCAGCGAAAATCCGATCCTGTACCACTCGATCAGTGTGAACTCGGCGTTGTGTTGCCGTCCGCGTTCCAGGCCACGCACAACGTGACAGATTTGGTAGATGTCGCCGCTGCCGGCGGCCAGCAGACGCTTCATCGCGTATTCCGGCGACGTGTGCAGGAAGAACAAACGCGAATCGTCTGCAAACTTCACCTGCGCCGAGTGGATATGGATGTCTGTGACAGGAGCGTTCACCACTAGCGGGGTGTCGACTTCCAGAACGCCACGATCCATGAAGAAGTTTCGCGCAGAGCTGAGCAAAGCCGCCCGATGCTCCAGCATCGAGCGCGTGGCAGTGGGGCGCCAATCAACCATGCGCCGCCATCATTCGGCCGCGCAGCCGGGCCAATGGTTGGCCAACGGAAACGCCGCCGCCGTTCATGTTGGACAGCCAGTCGATCGTATCGGGAGCGGTTATCAAAATCACGGTAGAGCCCATATTGAAGCGACCCATCTCTTCGCCCTTCTGCAGCCGCAAGGGAGCGCGAGTTGGGTCTAGCGGCAATTCCATCGCCTCCCGTGGGCTGCGCGGCGTGATTTCGCCGTGCCATACAGTTTCCATGCTGCCCACAAAAAGGGCGCCAACCAACACCATCGCGAACAACCGCGGTCCGTCCTCAAATACACAGACGACGCGCTCGTTCCGTGCGAACAGGCCCGGAACAGCCGCTGCTGTCACGCTATTGACGCTGAACAGTTGACCCGGAACGTACCAGGCTGCGCGCAGCGTGCCACCCAGCGGCATGTGAATGCGATGGTAGTTGAAGGGTGCAAGATACAACGTCGCGAAGCAACCGTCAGCAAACCCTGATGACCACCCGGCCTGCGCGCCACGGAAATCGAGCAGCGCTTCGAGCGAATAAGAATGCCCTTTCGCCTGCATGATCTGCGACCCGTCGAGGCGGCCAATCTGACTGATTGCGCCATCCACGGGAGAAACCAAAACACTGTCATTTGGATCGATGGGGCGAGCGCCGGGTCTCAGGGGCCGCGTGAAGAACTCGTTGAACGACGCATACGCCAGAGGGTCCGGCTGCACCGCGTCTGACATGTCTGGACTAAAGCCTCGCATGAAGCTCTTGATGAGCGCATTTTTCACCCCAGGTGTACGGCTCCGCGTCAGGCGGTACACCAGCCGCGACAGAAAATGTTGCGGAATGGCGTATTGAAGAGCGACGAACAGCCGATCCCTGAGTGTCGGCCCCGAATCATGTGTGCTCATTATGAACGGGCGGTCAAGTGGGGGGCCGCGAGCTTCAGGTCCTGTGCGAAGCGGCGGGTGTCAAAGGGCGGCGTAAAGACGCCGACGACTCGAGCGTTTGCGTCGACGAGAAATACCGCAGCCGAATGGTCCATCGTGTAGTCGCCGCCGGGAAGGTCCACTCGCAAGGCCACCACTTTAAAGGCAGCCAGCATCTTCTCGAGGGCTTTCGGATCCCCGGTGAGGCCAATGAACTCGGGGTCAAAGGCATGCGCATACTTTCCCACCAGCGCAGGGGTGTCTCGCTGGGGGTCCACGGTCACAAACAGCACCTGCAGGCCGGGAACTGCGGCCGCATTTTTTACCTGCGCGAGCTTGGCGAGCGTGGTAGGGCAGACATCGGGGCAGTGCGTGAATCCGAAGAATACGAGGCTGGGTCTGCCTTGGAGTTGGCGGGCCGTGAAGGGGTGGCCCTCGTGGTCGGTCAGCTGGAAATCCGCCACCTTCCAGGGCAGCGTCAACCACGTTCCGCTTGCAAGCTGCGGGGCCGAGCTGTCAAGTTCTCGCGCCAGCCAGAAACCGGCCAGCGCAGCGCATAGGGCCGCGATGGCCACGAGTAGCCAGGAAAGTCGTTTGGTCATTCAAGAATTATCCCACAGCAGTCGCAGCAGACGTCGTAAGAGTCGTAAGAAGAGCAGCAAGGGCGGGGAGGGGAGCGCGGCGCGTACGCCGGTTACTGTCCGCGATCTGATCAGCCGCGGTGCTCGCCGGCTGAGCCGCGCACGCGTGTTCTACGGTCACGGCACCGACAACGCGCTGGATGAGTCAGCGGCGCTGGTCTTTCACGCGCTCGACCTTCCGCATGAAGCCGGTCCGACGGTGTATGGCAAGCGCGTGGATGCCTCCGCGCAACAGCGCGCCGAGGCGCTGATTACGCGGCGTATCAACGAACGCATCCCCGCCGTCTATCTCACAAATGAGACCTGGTTCGCAGGTCTGCCATTCCACGTTGACCCGCGCGTACTCATCCCACGCTCCGCTCTTGCCGAGCTCATCGAACACCAATTCACGCCCTGGATCGCTCCAGCGCGGGTGAAACGTGTGCTTGATGTAGGCACTGGGTCAGGTTGCATCGCCATCGCCTGCGCAGTGGCGTTCCCACGCGCCCGCGTCGATGCTGTGGATATCTCGAAGGACGCCCTGGAAGTCGCTCGGGTCAACGTTCGCAAGCATCGGCTCGGGCGTCGCGTCCGTCTCGTTGAGTCCGACCACTTCAGTGGTCTCTCAAACATAAGCGGCGGCACCTACGATATCATTGTGTCGAACCCGCCCTATGTCGGCGCACGCGAGATGAGGTCGCTGCCGCCCGAGTATCGGCACGAGCCGCGAATCGCGCTCGCCTCCGGGGACACTGGCTTGGATTCGGTGCGGGTGATTCTGCGGGAAGCAGGTCGGTACCTGCGCCCTGGCGGCCTTCTTGTCGTAGAAGTGGGTAACACGGAAACGGCGGTGCGGCGGGCGTTCCGGGGTCTCCCGTTCGTCTGGTTGGACTTTGAGCGAGGCGGCGGCGGCGTTTTTCTGCTGACGGCCGAACAACTGCATGCGCATGCGGAGTAGAGACAGCGAGCCGTAACATGTCAGGCAACACCATAGGCAAGGTCTTCACAGTCACGACGTTTGGCGAAAGCCACGGCCCCGCCATGGGCTGCATCGTCGATGGTTGTCCGCCGGGTATGGCGCTCGCCGAGGCCGACCTTCAGGCTGACGTCGACCGGCGTCGTACCGGCACCTCACACTTCGTGAGTCAGCGCCGGGAGGCCGACGAGGTACGGATCCTGTCAGGTGTGTTTGAGGGTCTGACCACCGGAACCCCCATAGGAATCCTCATCGAAAACACGGACGCGCGCTCGCGCGACTACGAGAAGATCAAGGACCGCTTCCGTCCCGGTCACGCGGACTACACCTATCAACACAAGTACGGCCTGCGTGACTATCGCGGCGGAGGCCGATCATCTGCTCGCGAAACAGTAATGCGCGTAGCTGCGGGCGCCATAGCGCGCAAATACCTCGTCGAGCGGCTGGGGGTGCGGATTTCCGGCTATCTGAGCCAGATTGGATCTCTGCGGCTCGATCCGGTGGACCCGGCGTTTGCGTATCAAAATCCGTTTTTCTGCCCCGATCCGGCCCGGATTGAAGAGCTCGAGCAGTTGATGTGGAAGGTGCGCAGTGACGGAGATTCTGTTGGTGCGCGCGTCACGATCCTTGCAACGGGCGTCCCGCCCGGACTGGGGGAGCCCGTGTTCGATCGGTTGGATGCCGATATCGCTCATGCCCTGATGAGTATCAACGCCGTCAAGGCCGTCGAAATAGGTGCGGGCACCGCCGCTGCGCAGCAAAAAGGCAGTGAGCATCGCGACGAGCTGACACCCGTGGGCTTTCGCAGCAATCATGCCGGTGGTGTCCTCGGCGGCATTTCGTCCGGTCAGGACATCATCGCCCACGCCACCCTCAAACCTACTTCGAGTATTCAGGTTCCAGGGAGTACGATTGACTTGTCGGGCAATCCGGTGGAAGTTGTCACGACGGGACGTCACGATCCGTGTGTGGGGTTGCGAGCGACACCGATCGCCGAAGCCATGCTGGCGATCGTGCTAATGGACCACTACCTGCGCCATCGCGCGCAAAATGCGGACGTAAAAGCGTCCACCCCGGACATCAACAAAGCACCCCTGTGAACAGCCCAAGCCCCAAGTCAGAGTTTTCAGTTGCCGTCGTCGGTGCCACAGGCCTGGTCGGCGAAACGATGATCCAGGTACTGGAAGAGCGTGATTTCCCTGTCTCGGAGCTCTACGCGCTCGCCAGCAACCGCTCCCTCGGCAAGTCGGTTTCCTTCAAGGGCCGCAAAATTCCGGTGCGGGAGCTCGAGGGCTTTGATTTCAGCAAGGCGGATATCGGACTGTTCTCGCCGGGCGGCGAGGTGTCCCGGATTTACGCGCCGAAGGCTGCGGCCGCCGGCTGTATCGTCATCGACAACACCTCGGAATTCCGCTACGAGGATGACATTCCGCTCGTGGTACCCGAGGTCAATCCGCACGCCATCGCACAATTCAAGAACCGCGGGATCATCGCCAACCCGAATTGCTCGACGATTCAGCTCGTGGTCGCGCTGAAGCCCATCCATGACGCGGCCGGCATCGAGCGAATCAACGTTGCAACGTATCAATCAGTGTCGGGCGCCGGCCGCGAGGCCGTCGAAGAGTTGGCGGAGCAGTCGATTCAGCTGCTCAGTGGCAAGGGGCCGGTGACCGCGCGGGTGGTGGCCAAGCAGATTGCGTTCAACTGTGTGCCGCAAATCGACAAGTTCGAGGACAACGGTTACACCAAGGAAGAAATGAAGATGGTCTGGGAGACCCGCAAGATCCTGGAGGACGTCAACATCCGGGTGAATGCGACCGCTGTCCGCGTACCGGTATTCTTCGGGCATTCCGAGGCAGTGCATCTCGAAACACGGACCAAGATCACAGTCGAGGAAGTGCGTGCGCTGCTCGCAAAGGCGCCTGGAATAGAGGTTTTGGACGAGCGCCGCCCAGGGGGGTACCCCACAGCGGCTACCGAGGCAGCGAACCGCGACACAGTTTATGTCGGGAGAATACGTGAAGATCTGTCCTCCGACAGGGGACTTAACTTATGGGTTGTCGCCGACAACGTACGCAAGGGTGCTGCAACGAACAGTGTGCAGATCGCAGAGATTTTGGTTCGGCAGCATATGTAATGTATATTGCCGACCGTTGGGTGGACTCGCGGAATGCGGTCCACTCATTTGTTTTTTCAATAGATTTTACCCGTTGATACCTCTCGGGGTGTCGTGATGTTCGTGAAAAGAAGCAGCCTGGTGCTCGCATCGCTGATGGCTCTGCCATCGGCCGCGTTCGCGCTTGGTTTTGGAGACCTGCGTCTCCTGTCACCGCTCAATGCACCTCTCGATGCCGAAATCGAGCTGGTGGACGTTGCGCCCGAGGACATGCAGAGCCTCAAGGCGCAGATCGCCTCGCGAGAGACGTTCACCCGTTACGGACTCGAGTGGCCTGTTTTCCTCAGCAGTGTGCAGGTGAAGATCACGCGAACTGCGGACGGTCGTCAGGTCCTCAAGCTCAAGTCCACCGACACGATTACCGAGCCGTTCATCACCCTCCTCGTGGAGGTGAGCTGGGCTCGTGGACGTTCGGTCCGTGAATACACGATGCTCCTGGATCCCCCGGTCTACACGCCGGGACAGACGCCTGCCTCCAACGCTCCAGTCGCCGCGCCTTCGGCCGGGACGGGCGCTCGCGAGGGTTCGATTGCGCGCGAGTCCACCGCTGCTGTACCTCCCTCGCAGGACACTTCGTCCATCTCGCCTAATCCGCCCGGTGAGTCGTCGAGCAGCGCACCTTCGGCCCCCCGCGGTGCGGGAAGCAGTCCGACCGCGGCAAGTGGTTCGACTCACGTCGTCAAGCGAGGCGAGACGCTCTCGTCCATTGCGGCGTCAGCCTCAGGCAACTCCGCAAATTCCCCTCAGACGCGCAGCTGGATGCTGGCCATCTACCAGGCCAACCCGCCCGCGTTTGAGAAAAACATGAATTTGATGCGCTCCGGCGCGGTGCTGCGCATTCCGGAAAGTTCCGATGTGTCAGCGATTTCCCCATCCGAAGCGAACGGCGAGATTCGCCGTCAGTACGCTGCCTGGCGCTCCACAACGCCGGAGGGCGGGCCATCGACCGCTGCTGAGCCGGGCCGTTTGCGGCTAGTGACTCCGACAGAGTCGGGCTCCGTAGGTACCGGCGGTTCCAACGCTGAGACCAAGGCGCTTCAGGGTCGCGTCAAAGAGCTCGAAGGTCAGCTCAGCGACTCCAAGCGTCTATTGGAAATGCGTAACGCCGAGCTCGCCCAACTCCAATCGCGACTCGAAGGTGCCACAAAGGCGCCGCCCGCAGCACCGTCACCCGCGCCGACGCCACCGGCCGCCGCCGCACCGCCAGCTCCAGCGCCGGCTCCTGCGGAGCAGCCACCAGCTGCACAGGCGGAAGCGCCTGCCGCCGCGCCGCCTCCGGCTGAAGAGCCGGCTCCATCGGCCGAGCCGACACCGACCCCCCCTGCCGCAGATACGACTCGTGCGCACAGGCCTCCGCCGACACCAGTGCAGGCAGAGGGCGGCGGGATATTCGATACCCTCAAGGACTACTGGTGGGCGATTGCTCTGCTCGCAGTAGCACTGGCCGGGTACTTTGGACTGCGCGCGTGGCGTTCGCGCCGCCAGTCTGAATTCGATGACTCGCTGGGCCGGCTAGCTGTCGCGGGTGCGAATTCCATGGACCGCGGGTTCGCGGCAGGTGGAGATACCTCTCCTGTCCGTCCTCTGACGGCAGCGACTGACGACGGCGCCTTCCTCGTAGAGGAGTCGGGGACTCATCAGCGTCCTCGATTCGGCGGTGGTGCCGCTCCCACAGCAACTTCGGCCCGCCACGTCTCGACGGACGACACGGTCAGCAGCGATACCGCGATCAACCTCGATCAGGGTGATCCGTTGGCCGAGGCCGATTTCCACATGGCCTACGGTCTGTACGACCAGGCCGCGGATCTGATCCGTATTGCGATCAGCCGCGAGCCCAATCGGCGCGATCTGAAGCTCAAGCTCCTCGAAGTGTTCTTCGTCTGGGGCAACAAAGAGCAGTTCCTGCATAGCGCTCGCGAGCTGGCCGACACCCGCGCCGAGGCTGCGCCTGGCGAGTGGGAAAAGATCGTCATCATGGGCAAGCAGCTTGCCCCGGAAGATGCGCTGTTCTCAGGTGGTGGCGCCGTCAGTGGCGCGACTGCGGGCGGCGTCGATCTCGACCTCGAAGGCGGCGAAAGCCGCGTCGACTTCGACCTGATGGGTGAGCCGGTACCCGGCCAGGCCGACGGCGGTGTCGATCTGGACATTGGTTCCGCCCTTGGCGACAACACGCACGACCTTGGGGAGGGTACCGATCGCAGTTTCGGTCTCGAGACCACTTTCAACAACAACTCGACGGGCACGACTCGTCAGATGACGCAGCGACTTTCGCGCGAGCCCGAGCCGCTCATGCCGGAGTTCGGCGCGGAGTCGGAAGGTCCGACGGTCGAACAGCCACAGTTGGAAAATCCGACCATCCGTCAGAAGGTCGCGATGGCCCTCAAGCAGGGTCACAGCGCCGAGCAGACAGCCGAGCTCGCCATCGACGACCTCGGTCTCGATCTGGGCGCGCTCGACACGGTCGATCAACCCGGTCTCGGCGCCTCGTCCGACGCACCAACACTGGTGGCGGGCATGGACGACCGTTCCCGCAAGATCATGGAAGAGGCCCAGCGCCGCGCTGCAACTGAAGATACTTCAGCGACAGCTGCCTGGCGGATGGACGACAGCGACCTTCATGCGGTCCTTGGCAATGGTACCAATGGGCATGCAGAGAACGGTGCATTCGACCCGTCGTCAACAGCCCGGCTCGCGGCTCTGTCGGATCGTGACGTTGACTTCGACCTCGGGGACGTTGATGCCGATGGTGTTGGTGAAGCGGACGCTGATGGTATGCACCATCATCATCACGCGCACGGTACCAACGGAGCTGGTTTGGACCTCGACGTCGGCACGGCGACGGTCCCCGACGCGGCCTTCACGGCTACTCAGAAGCTCGCTTCCGATGATCTCGCGCTACCGGATCTCGAGCCGGTAACGATGAGTGAAGTCGGTACCAAGCTGGACCTGGCACGCGCCTACATGGATATGGGTGACCCCGAGGGGGCACGCAACATCCTGGAGGAAGTGATGCACGAAGGGTCAGTAGCGCAGAAGCAGGAAGCGCAGAGATTGCTGGAGTCACTCCCGGGTTGAACCGCTACGC
>Ga0068859_100000173_pt1 | contig 62829 bp, 54 predicted proteins | sample KBSSwiS22_FD_66585 | JGI IMG/M metagenome (GOLD analysis project Ga0068859, IMG submission 66585) | Switchgrass rhizosphere microbial communities from Kellogg Biological Station, Michigan, USA - KBS Switchgrass S2-2 | ecosystem: Host-associated > Plants > Roots > Rhizosphere > Soil ...
CTGAGCCCGTTCGCCGCGGCGCCGATGGGCGTGCAGCAGCTGGCACCGTACGGTGCTGGCGGCGCGGCGATCGGGAACGCGGTTGGGAGTGCGCTCAGCGGGTTGACCGGTGTTCCGGGTCTCGGTGGGGTGCTGGGGAATCTCGGGCAGCGGTTCCTTCCGTTCGCCGCGGGGCCGGTCGGGGCAATGCTGGCAGACGCCCAGCAGCTCGCTCCTGCCGGCCTTCTCGGCAGCGTAGGCGGGTCGGTGCTTGGCGACGCGCTCGGAGTCCCCGGCCTTGGCGCGGCTGGCAGCGCCCTCGGGGGTGCTCTCGCGCCGCTGGCTTCTTATCAGGGCATTGCCCAGCTGATCGCCGCTCAGCAGGCCGCTGCTCAGCAGGCCGCTGCTCAGGCGGACGCCGGCGCCCAGCAGATTCGGGCTCAGCTGGCCGCTGCCCGGCGGCTCCGGGACGCCATCGATGCTCACAACCGCCTGATGATGCGCTAGGCGGGAAGCCACCCGTATCTCTGGCTGCAGCTTTCAATGGCCTGCTGACGGCCGCTGTCGTGCTGCTGTCCTTCACGGGTAACCGTGCCCGGCTGTGCCGTGGAACGAATGTTTGACCACCCAATCTTGGCCAATCCGAACGGAATCCTTCATGGCAACCGTAAATAGCATGGCGAACACCGGCTCGACCGCCAACGGGTCGCCATCCGGGCAGTGGTCGCAGCAGGCCGGCGCCGGCGGCGGACTAACCGCCACCGCGCCGCTGGCGCAGGACGTGTGCCGAGCGCAGGCGGCGATGTTCCTGCAGCGCATTCATGCCTGGCTGGAGCGGACGATTCCGAGTGTTCCCCAGCTCGCGCAGTTCGTCCCGGCGACCATGGCCGCAGTCGAGCTCTATCGGACGAGGCGTGACCAGGAGTCGCTCGCGCAGGCGTACCTGGTCGTTCAGATGCTTCAGCAGGTCATCGCCCTGAACCCCGGGCTGCCGCCGCTGTGACCGATGCCGATGCCGATGACGCGGTCGCCGCGGGCCGGGGTCGCTCGGCATACCTGATCTCGGGCGACCAGGGCAGCCTGCGCCGGCTTCTCGACGAGCTCGAGCACGACCTGGAGGCCGGGGTACGCCGCCGGCTTGGATCCGCGGAAAAACCAGAGCTGATCGTCGCCGATCTCCGGAAACAGGACGTCGATCTGCTGCGCGAGCAGTACGGACCAGCGATCGAGATCGAGCCGGACCTGCCGCTCGACATGTATCGGTCCTGAGAACTCCACGTCTCTTCTCCGACTAGTAGGAGCACTGACACCATAGATGGAGAGCAATCCGAAAGGGAAAACGTCACCGTCGTCCGGGTCATCTCAAGGACGTTCGGCCTCGTCGCCGCGTTCGGCTTCGAAACGTGAGCTCGAGCGTCGGCCCGGCCGGTATCTCGTCGGCGCGGCTCCGGTGGAGCTGCTGCCCGCCGGAGTAAGCGCGGCGGATCCGAAAGCGGTGTTCGAGCGGCTCAAAGCACTGCCGGACATCACGTTCCACCGTGAGCTGTCGATGTCCAGCGGCGGCCCGCTGGCGACGCTCGGCGTCGGCGGGGCTGGGCCCATGAGGGTCGGCGTCTTCGAGATGCCCGAGGAGCGGGCGACCGCCCTGCGCCAGGCCCCAGAGGTGCTCATCGAGCCGGACCGCAGGCTGACTTTCGCTGATCCCGGTATGGCGGCCTCGGCCGTGGCGGACCCGGGAAAACTCGTCACGGCCAGAAAGGCGACGGCTGTCTCGTTCACCGTCCAGGGCCGCGACGGCAAGGGCGTTCCCGGGGCGACCGTGCTGCTCCAGGGACGCAACTTCCCCGTCCAGGGGGTCACCGACCAGAACGGAAACGTCTCGGTGACCTTGATCGCGGATACGCCCGGCACGATCCAGCGGGTCTACGTCCGACCGGCGGCGGACTACTGGGAGCGTAGAGTCGACCGTCCGCGCCTGTCGGCCGGCGAGGACAACGTGATCGTGCTGGACCGCCTGGACCGGTTGATGCCGGACTTCCCGGACCGGCAGCAGTTCACCTGGGGCCAGCGGGCGATGGGAATCGACCGCATCCCGCCGACCTACCGCGGTGACGGTGTCAAGATCGCCCTCATCGACTCCGGCGTCGACATCAACCACCCGGACCTGAAGGGCCGGATAGCCGCTGGGTTCGACCTGGTTGATCGGGATGGTAAGCACTGGGACACCGACGAGGTCGGGCACGGCTCGCACTGTGCCGGCACCGTCGCCGGTGCCGACAGCGGGCACGGCATCATCGGTATCGCCCCAGGCGCCGAGGTGCACGTCTGCAAGATCTTCCCGGGCGGGCGGTTCAGCGACCTGATCGAGGCCCTCGACTACTGCATCCAGAAGAAGATCGACGTGGTGAACCTCAGCCTCGGCGCCGACGCCGGCTCGATCTTCGTCGCCCGCAAGATCGAGGAGGCCAGGCAGGCCGGGATCGCGTGCATCGTCGCCGCGGGCAATCTCGCGGATCAGCCGGTTCGGTTCCCGGGTTCGCTGCCGACGGTCTTCACGGTGGGGGCTCTGGGAAAGACCGAGACCTTCCCGGCGGACACCAACCACGCCGGCGCGATGATCGGCCAGCCGACACCGGACGGCTACTTCCCGGCCAGATTCAGCTGCGTGGGCCCGGAGGTCGACGCGGTCGGTCCGGGTGTGGCGATCGTCTCGTCCGTTCCCGGCGGGGGCTATGCCGCCATGGACGGAACCTCGATGGCCGCACCGCATGTCACGGCGCTGGCCGCGCTGGTCCTGGCGCACCGGGCGGACTTCCGGCGGCCGTTCGGGAGCCCGGCCGAACGGGTACAGCGGCTGTTCGACGTGCTTCGGGCCTGCTGCCGGCCGTTGCCCGAGTTCGGGCCGGACCGCGTCGGCGCCGGGCTGCCGGACGCGACGCAGGCGCTCGGCCTGTCGATGGGGCCCGCTCCGATCCCCAGCGCGGCGACTCCCGGGGCGCAGCTGATGACGGAGGTGGAGACGCTGCTGGGATCTCTGCGTATCGCGATGGAGCGCGCCGGCCTCACGCCGGCATCGGTCGACCGATGAGACCGCTCCGCTGGTCGTCGCTCCGCTGGTCGTGACCCGGCGTGTGTTCGTGATCAGGCGTGCCGGCGGGCAGCGAGTTGCCCGCTGACGCGGTTGGCAGGCGCGGTCAGCTGTCGCTGCCACGAGCGTGAAGCGGCCACCGAGCGGTCGTCGCGGGTCGCGAGACCTCGACGTGCTCGGTGGCCGTGGGTCATCTCGGTGATGTTCGGGCGCGGCCACCGGTGCTGGTGTGTCGCGGCGGTGACAGGGCTCTTGTCAACGTGCCTACCCGTGCTCTAGGTTGTTCTCAATCTCAGATTTTCTCATCCTGAGAGAATCTAAAGTTGAGTCAAACCTTGTGATCACGGGAGGTGTCATGGCGGGCTCGGAGCCGGACGGGCCGCAGCAGTCGCAGCAGTCGCAGCAGTCGCGGCAGCTGCGGCGGTCCGCTTCGCCGCAGCCGCCCGCACCGGTTCCGTCGGCGGGACTGGTGTCGGCGGCTCCGATGGAGCGGACCACGGGCGACGTCGAAACCGCGGCCGGCTCTATCGACGAGGCCGCGGAGGCCGCGTTCCTGGCGGCCTACGACCCGCGCAGCTACGAGCCGATCGCCGTCACGGTGGACGTGGTCGCGCTGACCATCCGGATCGTCGAGTCGCGGCCCACGCTGCACGTGCTGCTGGTCCGGCGCGGCCACCCGCCGTTCGCCCGGCGCTGGGCGCTGCCCGGCGGATTCGTCCGGCAGCCGGCCGACCACCCGGACGGGGTGTCGCGAGACGAGGACCTGCCGCAGGCCGCGGTCCGCGAGCTCGCCGAGGAGACCGGGCTCGCGGCCTCCACCGACCAGCAGGCGGTCGACCGGCGCCTCGCCCGGGTCTACCTGGAGCAGCTTGCGACCTACGGAACACCCGGCCGGGATCCGAGGATGCGGGTCATCTCGGTCGCCTATCTCGCTTTCGCCCCGGACCTACCAGATCCGACCGCCGGTGGCGACGCCGCCACGGCTGCCTGGGTTCCGGTTGGCGACGTCAACCGCGACCGCATGGCCTTTGATCACGCGCGCATCCTCGACGACGCGCTCGAACGGGCCAGCTCCAAGCTCGAGTACTCGCCGCTGGCGACCGCTTTCGTCGCCGCCGAGTTCACCATCACCGAGCTGCGCGAGGTCTACGAGGCGGTCTGGGGGCAGCCGCTGCACGCACCCAACTTCCACCGCAAGGTGCTCTCCGCGCCGGGCTTCGTCGAGGACACCGGCGCCACCACCGCCCGCGGCGGCGCCCGCGGCGGCCGGCGCGCCCGGCTCTACCGCGCCGGCACCGCCCGGCTTCTGCACCCCGCCCTGCTGCGGCCCGGCCAGGAGGAACCGCGATGACCGGCACCAGCTCGACCACCTTCGCCGCCTCGGCGACCGGCCAGCGTCAGCCTGCCTCGCTCGACGAGGTCATCGACCTCGTGCTGCGACAGGGCCTCCAGGAGCGGGACCTGTTCGGGCCAACCGAGCCGGCGGCCGGTCGCTCGCCGCAGGCGTCGCTGCGCGCCGCCCGCCGCGCCTACCGGGCCATGGCCCGGCTGGTGCACCCCGACGTCGTGCCCGCAGGCCGCCGCGTCGACGCCGCGAGAACGTTCGCTCGGCTCACCGAGCTCTGGGAGGCCTACCAGCTGGCCGCAGACGCCGCCGCGGGCGGGGCGCACGGCATGCGGCGGGGTGACCGGCCCGACCAGGCCGGCGTCGTCGTCGTCAGCCGCGGCCGGCTCGCCCACACCGTCGGCGAACGGTACGCGGACGGCGACATCGCCACCCTGTACCGGGTGGCTCGGACCGTGCCGACGGACGGCGGCGGGCCTGCCGCGAAGGTCGGGCTGGTCGACGGAGACGACCCCCCGTACCTGGTGAAGATCGCCCACTCGGCGGCCGACGACGACCTGGTCGCCCGGGAGGCGGCGGCGCTGCGCCGGATCGCCCGGTTCGGCGACCCGAGGTTCGCTCCGTACGTGCCGCGGCTGGTCGACACCGGGAGGTTCGCCGACCCGGCGGCGGGCGGCGGCAGCCGGCGGGCGAACGTGCTGGGCCGCCTCGACGGCTTCGTCCCGCTGTCGCGGGTCCACGCGGCCTACCCGGGCGGTGTCGATCCGCGCGACGCGGCCTGGATGTGGCGCCGTCTGTTGGTCGCGATCGGCTACGCGCACCGCGCCGGGGTCGCGCACGGGGCCGTGCTGCCCGACCACGTCCTCATCCACCCCGACGACCATGGCCTGGTCCTCGTCGACTGGTGCTACAGCGCCATTCCCGACCCGGCCGACGACGCGGTCGTCGCCGCCGCGCACCGGCCCGAGGCCGGGCGTCCCGAACCCGGGAGGCCCGAACCCGGGCGGCTTGGCGCCACGCGCCGTGGCGTCGACGACCCGAGCCGCCGGATTCCGGCGCTGGTGGCGGCCTACGCCGACTGGTACCCACCGGAGGTGGCGCGCCGCGAGCCGCCGGGCGCGGCCACCGACATCGCGCTGGCCACCCGCTGCGTGTCCTATCTGCTCGGCGACCCCGACCCCGCGGGTCTCGGGGCCGCCGTCCCCGCCCAGATCCGTCGCTTCCTCGGCGGCTGCCTGCTGCCGGCGCCGGCCATGCGACCGGACGACGCCTGGCGGCTGCTCGGCGAGCTCGACGAGCTGCTCGACCGGCTGTATGGCCGGCGCCGGTTCCGCCCGTTCACCATGCCGCGTTCGGCGCGCTGACCCACGCCACTGACCTACTGACCTACTGGCCGACTGATCCACAGCACGCCACGCGGCACACCTTCTACGTCCTAACCCCGACTACGTCTCAGCCAGTCCGAAATATCGGGAGGTTTCACCATGGGTAGCGGTAGCTGGTCGACCAATGTGTACGACGCGGCCGCGAGCTTCCGGCGCAGCAGCGGCAAGAGCGCTTTCGACTACAGCGACCGGATGCGGCACGCGGGCCGGGCGATGAAGGCCCACCCGGACCTCGACCCGCGCGGCGTCGGGATGCGGGAGAGCCGCGACTCGGCCGAGCACCCCACCTCGGTCGCCATCTCGGTGCTGTTCGACGTCACCGGCTCGATGGGCTCGGTGCCCCGCGAGCTGCAGGCCAAGCTGCCGGCGCTGTTCGGCCTGCTGCTGCGCAAGGGCTACGTCGAGCACCCGCAGATCATGTTCGGCGCCATCGGCGACGCGACCTGCGACCGGGTCCCACTGCAGGTCGGCCAGTTCGAGTCGGACAACCGGATGGACGACCACCTCGGCAACATCGTCCTGGAGGGTGGCGGCGGCGGGCAGATCAAGGAGTCGTACGAGCTCGCCATGTACTTCATGGCGCGGCACACCTCGATCGACTGCTTCGAGAAGCGCGGCCGCAAGGGCTACCTGTTCATCATCGGCGACGAGAACCCCTACAAGAAGGTCGACGTCCGCCAGGTCCGCGACGTCATCGGCGACGACCTGCAAGCGGCGATCCCGACCAAGGAGATCCTCACCGAGCTCGAGCGGATGTACCACGTCTTCTACATCATCCCGGCCGGCGCGGCGCACACGCGGGACAGCGCCGTGATCGACACCTGGCGGGCGCTGCTCGGCGAGCGGGTGATCGAGCTCGAGGATCTCGGCCTGGCCAGCGAGACGATCGCCCTCACGATCGGCATCCTCGAGGACTCGATCGATCTCGACGAAGGCCTCGACGACCTGCGCGACATCGGCGCGGACGCCGCCGTCGCCCCGGTCGGCAGGGCCCTGACCCGGATCCGTCCCGACGCGGGCCGACGCCCGGCGGTCACGAGCGGCGGCCCCGGCCGGTCGCCGGCGACGCCCGACGGCGGCATCACCCGCCTCTGAACCGATCGGGTCCGTACCGCGGATCGCGGGGCCTCACGGCCGGTCGGCCCGTCCAGCTGGTTCGGCCCGCCCAGCCATTGACCACCGGCATCCCGGCGCTGTTTTCAGGGGGCAGCGCCGGGATGCCGGACAAGCCGCCACCTCGCCCATCTCGCCCATCCCATTGCCCGGACCCAGGACGGAGCACCGATGTCTCGACTCGACAGGACGAAGATCAGTCAGACGCTCCGCGTCACCGGTGACGCGTTCCGCCTGACTCATCGGGAAAGCGGTGCGACCGGCCACGTGGTTGTCGTCGACCTCGGGTTCGGCGACGCGGGCAAGGGGACGGTCGTCGACCACCTGTGCCGGGCCGCGGCGGCGGCCGGCCGGCCGGCGGCAGCCGTCGTCCGGTTCAACGGCGGCGCGCAGGCGGCGCACAACGTCGTCACCGACGACGGCCGCCACCACACGTTCGCGCAGTTCGGCGCGGGGACGCTGGCCGGCGTGCCGACCCACCTGTCGCGGTACGTGCTCGTCGACCCGCTGGCGCTGGCGACCGAAGCCGACCACCTCGCAGAGCTCGGCGTGCCCGACCCGCTCGGGTCGCTCACCGTCCACCGGGACGCGCTGCTCACCACGCCGTACCACGCGGCGGCGAACCGGGCCAGGGAGACCGCTCGCGGAGCCGGGCGGCACGGGTCGTGCGGGATGGGGATCGGGGAGACGGCGGCCTACGCGCTCGCCCATCCGGACGACGCGCCGCGGGCGCGGGACTGCGCGCACCCGGCGCGGCTGCGCCGGCTGCTCGGCGAGCTGCGTGCGCTGCTGGAATCGGAGCTCGGGCCGTTGGCGGCGCCGCCGGTCGAGGACTGCGTCGAGGTGTTCGGGCAGTTCGCGCGGGCGGTGCGGCTCGTCGACGACCACCACCTCGCCGACGTCCTGCGCACCGGCCCCGTGGTCTTCGAAGGGGCGCAGGGGGTGCTGCTCGACGAATGGCACGGCTTCCATCCGTACACGACCTGGTCGACGACGACGTTCGCGAACGCCCAGAAGCTGCTGCGCGACGCCGGGGTGGACGACGGCGACGTGACCCGCCTCGGGGTGCTGCGCACCTTCACGACCCGGCACGGCGCCGGGCCGCTGGTGAGCGAGGAGGCAGCGCTGACCGCCGCGCTGCCGGACCAGTTCAACACCACCGGCCGGTGGCAGGGGGCGTTTCGCGCCGGGCACTTCGACGCGGTTGCCCACCGGTACGCCGTCGAGGTCGCCGGTGGGGTCGACGCGGTCGCGCTCACCCACCTCGACGCCCCGGCTCGCTACCCGCTGCGGGTGTGCCGCGCCTACGACGTCGTGGACGTGCCGACCGAGGGCGGCGGCTTCTCCGATTTCTCCGACTGCGCCGACTACGCCGATATCGCGGCGACGCCGGCCCGCCGGTCTGGCGGCGTGGACGTCGCCCGCTGTACGACGGCCGGTGCCGGTGCCGGTGCCGGTGCCGGTGCCGGTGCCGGTGCTGGCGTCGGCCTCGGGGCCGGAGTCGGCGTCGCGGTCGGGACGCGGCGTACGGTGCGCGCTCCGGCGCCGCGGGCAGACGGGGTGCGACGACGGATCGATCGGCTGATCCCCAGGCCGGCCGGCGACCTGGACGGGTCGGCGGTGCTCACCCGTCGTCTGCTGCGGGCCCGGCCGGTCCTCGACGAGCCGTTGCCTGGCTCGGACGAATGGTCGGATCTGGTCGCCGAGACCTGCGGCGCTCCCGTGTCCGTCCGCTCCTATGGACCGCGCAGTGGCGACAAACGCTAGCCACGGCAGACCGCGCCGGCTGGCGGCGCTGGCCAGCGCCGACCGGGGCGGCGACGGCGAACGACGGGGCAAAGCACGACACCGCAGTGCGCGACAACGCGGTGCACGACACCGCAATGCACACCGAAGCAAGGTACGAACGGGGAGGCGCTGGCCGTGACGGAGTTCTATCTGGTAACCCTGATCCTGGCGCTGCTGCTGGCGCTGGGCACTATTTTCCTCCTGGTCCTGCTTCGGGTGTTGGAGGAGCGCCGCGACGTCGCCGACACCCGCGCCAGGTGGTCGATCCGCTCCACCTACGACCAGGACTCCGACCGCGACACACTCCGCTAGGCGGTGCCTCGCCCCGGGCGTAAGGTCCGGCTATGCCAGCTGGCTGGCCGAGGCGCCGCGTCCGAGCGGACAGTTCGGGTGCGTCTGCCGGGCCGGTCCTGCGGGATCCACGGGGCACGGCCGGTCAGGCGGGTGAGCTGACGATGGCATCCGCCCGTGGGCGGTGGGTGCTGCTCGCCACCGTGCTCGGCTCCGGCCTGGCGTCGATCGATGCGACCGCGGTCGGGGTCGCGCTGCCGGCAATCGGGCGGGACTTCTCGACGGGCCTCGCGACGCTGCAGTGGGTCGTCACCGCCTACACGCTCACTCTCGCCGGCCTGTTGCTGGTCGGTGGCTCGCTCGGCGACCGGCACGGCCGGCGGCGGGTGTTCATGCTGGGAGTCGGCTGGTTCGCGCTGGCGTCGCTGCTGTGTGGGCTCGCGCCGAACTCGTCGGTGCTGGTGGGTGCGCGGGCGCTGCAGGGAGTCGGCGGGGCGCTGCTGACGCCGGGGAGCCTGGCGATCCTGCAGGCGTCCTTCGTGCCGGACGACCGTTCGCGGGCCATCGGCGCCTGGTCGGGCCTGTCGGGGGTGACGACGGCCGTCGGGCCGTTCCTCGGCGGCTGGCTGGTCGGCGCCGTGTCCTGGCGGCTGATCTTCTTCATCAATCTTCCGCTCGCCGTGGCGGTGCTGGCGGTCGCGGCCCGGCACGTCCCGGAGTCGACCGATCCGGCGGCGCCGCGCCGGATCGACCTGACCGGCGCCGCGCTGGTGACCCTCGGCCTGGTCGGACTGTCCTACGGGCTGATCGAAGGACCGGCCCGGGGCTGGACGTCCCCGGGTGTGATCGCACCCCTCGTCGCGGGCGTCGCGCTGCTGGCCGGGTTCGTCGCCACCGAGCGAGCCGTACGGGAGCCGATGCTCCCGCCGAGCCTGTTCGCCGCCCGCCAGTTCAGCGCGGCGAACGTGGTCACCTTCGCGGTCTACGCGGCGCTGGGCGGTGCGCTGTTCCTGCTCCCGCTCGAGCTGCAGCAGGCCGGCGGCTACTCGCCGCTGGCGGCGGGCACGGCGTTGCTGCCCGTCACGATCATCATGCTGGCGCTGTCGGCCCGCTCGGGCGCGCTCGCCGACCGGATCGGCCCCCGGCTGCAGATGAGCGCCGGTCCGCTGCTCGCCGCGGTCGGGCTCGCGCTGCTCTCCCGTGCCGGGAACGGCGACGGCTACCTGCGGGACGTGCTGCCGGCGGTCACCGTGCTCGGGCTGGGACTGGCGTCGACGGTCGCGCCGTTGACGTCGACCGCGCTCGGCGCGGCGTCGGCCGAGCATGCCGGCGTCGCCTCGGCCGTCAACAACGACGTGGCCCGCACCGCCCAGCTGCTCGCCGTCGCCGTGCTTCCGGCGGCGGCCGGGCTCGGTGGCGCCGCCTACCTGGACGCGGCGGACCTCAGTCGCGGTTTCCGGACCGCGATGTGGATCGCCGCCGGGCTGTGCGCGGCCGGCGGGCTGCTCGCGGCCGCAGGCATCCGCAACCCGCCGCGGCCGGCCGCCGCGCCGGTGCCGGTGCCAGCGTCCGAGCCGGTGCCGGCGTCCGCGGCGGCGGGCGTTCCGGCGCCGGCCGCCGCGCCCGTGGGCACCGGGCCGGTGGCAGCCCGCCGCGCCCAGCCGCATTTCCGGCACTGTGCGTTGGACGGCACGCCGGTCGCGACGAAACCCGGAAACTGCCCGATCGAGGCGGCCGCCGGCGGCCGGCCGCGCTCCGCCGGCCCGCTCGCCTGATCGCGGTCACGGCCGAGCTCCGAACTCCAAGTTCCGAGCCCCGAGCCCCGAACCCCGAGCGTGCAGCCAGCCCGGAGCCCGGAGCCCGGAGCTGGTGGTCAGCCCAGGTACTCGGCGACGACGCCCAGGTAGGCCTCGTTCAGCAGCGGCCGCTGGCGGGACAGGAAGTGCAGGATCCGCACGCCGGCGGAGCGGGCCTCGTTGACGGAGGAGAACGCCTTCGGTCGGCGGTTCCAGGCGGAGTCGAGGGCGGAGACCCGCGTCCCGGTGGCGGCGATCGCGCGGACGAGGGCCAGCTGGTCCTCGCCACCGAAGCGGTTCCACTCCTGGTGCCAGCGGCTGAACATCCGGGCTACCCGGCCGTTCTGCTCGAAGAGCATGACGCCGCTGTTGTAGTAGCGCCGGTCGGCCAGGCCGAGTTCGGACATGAGCTGGTATTCGGGCGCCCGCCGGGCCGGATCGTTGACGCTGTGGGCGATCACGTCGGCGACGAACGGATGCATGTCGGGAGCCATCGCGACGTCGTGACCGCGCAGCAGCTCCCAGATCTCCTCGATCGAGGAGATGACGATTGTGTCCGCGTCGAGAAAGAGCGTGCGATCGAACGACCAGCGGTACAGCTGGGTCTTGTGGAAACGGGACGCGAAACCGCCGGGGAGGCTGCCGACGACGAGCGTCTCGCATTCCAGGTCGACCAGGTCGTGGCTCGGTGTGTCGGTGACGACTCGCACCGGGCCGTCATAGCCGTGCAGACGCAATGTCCGGGCGCTGTCGGTGACGAGCTTCGCATACGCCGCGCCGAGTGCCAGGTAGAGCACGCCGTTGCTTACGGCGGCCTTGCCGTTGCCGTTGCCGTTCTGGTCGGCGTGGCTGCCCGGCGGAAGGCTGAGTGGCAGCTGCGTCGCCGGCGCGGCGCGCTTTTCCTTCGCGCCGTTCTGGCCGGCGCGGGACGCGTCGATCGCGGCGGCCCGGTCGGCGCCGGAGGGCTGTCTCGGGATCGTCGGCGGCGGGCTCACCGAGAGCCAGCCGATCGCCCTGGCGGCGAGCATGAAGTCGATGCGGCGCTGGATGTGGTCAGGGCGGCGGTGCAGGGCGTGCGGGTCGGGCAGCTCCGCCTGGTTCATGAGCGTCTCGGGGTCCGGGTCGGCTGGCGTCAGGTAGTTGCGCAGGCCGGCGCACAGCCGCATCGCGACGCAGAGCAGCATGTCGTCCTCGGGGACCTGCTCCTCGGTGTAGTTCATCAGCCAGCGCAGCTGGGCCACATGGTGCAGGTTGCGGGTACGGACGAAGAATCCGCGGACCAGGATGTCGATCTCGCGTGCGCGGGGGAGCCGGGAGACGTTCCGCGCCTTGTAGACGCCGTCCGACGGGATGATCCGGCCCATCTGGCCGATCGAGCCGAATCCGGGCAGCGCCTCGGCGGTGTCGACGAAGTGCTCGACGCAACGGGCGCCGGGCAGCATGTCGTCGTCGATGAAGAAGGTGTACTCATGGTCGTAGGCGGCCAGCGGTACGAACCGTGAGTAGGGGCCGGTGTTGTGGCCCCAGCGGTACACCCGGTCCGCGTCGTCCAGCACCGAGGCCGGCAGCGCGTACTGGTCGTCCAGATGGGTGTCACAAACCGTGATCGTGCATGGCGTGGACTGCGCGCGAAGCGCGTCCACAACTCGTTCGACATTGCCTGGACGTTTCCAGTTAATGACGACAGTCTCAACCTTGTTCATGCCACCCGTCAACATCCACCCATGTGAAAACAGCATGGCTAACACGCCTGTCGGCGCGCGAGAAACTGGATTGGCCCAGACCGGACCAAGGCGCGACGCAACGGCGCGGGCGCCTGTGGGCGGGGGGTTGACGGAAATGTTCGCACGTCAGCGGCGGGGTTCTCAAGAGGCCACAAAGCGTGCAGCTATTGTGACCTGTGTCACACCGTGTCGTCGACGGGTGGCGGGCGCGGAGCGTGGTGGCCGCGCGGGTGCGCGTCGTGGGTGTGTGTTTCGGAACCGTCGAAAAGTGACGTCCAGGTTTCGTGTGCCTGAATCCCGAGATGCGTTACGTGAAAGTGTCGCGGATGGCGACGGCCGCCGCGATCCGGATGATACGTGGCCGGCTGATTACTTCGAGTAGTCGCGACGGTCGGTCGTCGTCGCCGGCACGTGCGGGCGAGTGGTGTGGTGGCGTGCCGGTCGACCGCCTGGACGGCTAGCTGGCCGTGCCGGAGTATGGCGGGACACCGCCACCGACCTCAGCCAGTCCTTCGGGCGGCACATCGCCGCCAAGCGGTACTCCGCCGACGACCAGTAGTCCCACTCCAACCGCAAGCCCCACTCCGACTGCCAGTCCCACGCCGACTCGCAGCCCTACTCCGACTGTCACCCCCACGCCGTGACGGGCGGCAGACGCGGCGGGCAGACCTGGGCGGCGCGCTGGTCTTCGGGAGTCCCGCGGGATGGCTCGTGGTGGGCGACGGCAGTCGCGCCGCCTGCCACGAACGCCCCCGGTCGGCAGCCGCTCGGGAGACCGGGGCGCTGGGGAGACCGGGGGCGCTGGGGCGATGTCGCCGGGGCGGGGCTCGTCAGGACTTGAAGACGCCGCCGTCCTGAACGGTGATCGACACCGGGGAAAGCGGGCTGGCGGCGGGACCGTTGACGACGGTACCGGTCGTGGCGTTGAACTTGCTGCCGTGGCACGGGCAGTTGATGGTGCCGCCCGCGACGGTGCCGACGAGGCAGCCCTGGTGGGTGCAGACCGCGGAGAAGGCGTGCACGTCCTGGCCTGCCCGGGTGAGCACGATCTTCTGGTCCTTCAGGATCACGCCGCCGCCGTCGGGGATGTCGTTCACGGCGGCGAGGCTGTTCGCGGCCGGGCCGGTCCCGCCGGCGCTGCCCGTGCTGCCGGCGGTCGCTCCGGCGGTGGTGGGGGCGGCCGAGGCGGTGGCGCTGCCGTTCGACGTGTCGTCGTCCGACGAGTCGCCGCACGCGGCCAGGAGGTAGCCGGAGGCGCCGACGGCGGCGGCGACCAGCGGCACGGTCGCTCGCCGGGTGAGGCCACCCGTCCTCACCGGCTGGTCGGTCGGTTCGGCCAGAGTTGCGGCGTCCTGCGTCATGTCAGCCCTTCTTGAAAGGCAATACACCGGATACCTGAATAGACCAGGAAGCATACGAATTTTCGCGCGGCCGTGCGCTTCCTGGCTCGACAGGTTAGACAGTAGACCGCCAGCTGGGCCGACCGGGCGATTCACCTACCGAGTTCGGTTAAAGAACTGGTGAGGTTACGAGAGCGCGACCAGGGCGCCAATGGCGAAGGCGGCGGCAAACAGCCAGATCAGGGTGGGCACCGTGCTCAGCCAGCGAGGCGGCCGGCGCCGCGCGCTCGGTGCCGGTGCCGGAACGGGTGCCGGGCGCGCGGCTGGCACGCCGCCGGCCGCGGCGGGCTGCCGGTCAGCTGGCACACCGGGCGCGGGCGCAACGGCGGCCGGACGGTCGGAGCGCGGGACCGGGGCGTCGGTGCCGGGTGCGAGCCTGGTCTCGAGCTCGCCGAGGTCAGGCTCCGCGGGCGGCGTGGGACGCCGCTCGGCGGCCGGCACCAGAGCGGTAAGCGACACCTCAGGGCCGTCCGCGCCGCCGAGGCGCAGGCGGGTCACGGCACCACCGACCTCGACGGCACCGACCCGGGTGCCGTCGTGCCACATCCCGTTGGTGCTCAGATCTCGGGCGACCCAGCCCTTGGGCGTCGGCTCGAGCGCCACGTGCTGGCGCGAGACCTTCGGATGGTTGACCACGACGTCCGCGGTGCTCGCCCGGCCGACCACGGCCGGGCGGTCACCGGGCAGCGTGAGCTCGTCGGCCGGGGTGCTGACGCGCAGCGCGATGGGTGGCACGCTGATCCCCTCTCGTGCTGGGCTCGTCCGTTTCGCCGTGTGGCGGAGCGGACGGCGGTCAGGTCGCTGGCTGGCTGGTCTTGGGTCCGGCGCCGCGCGCTGTGGGCGGGCGCGGCGCCGGCGGGTGTCAGGAGGCGAAGACGGCGTTGTCGCGCACGGTGACGTTGACCGGAGGCAGTGGGCTGCCGGCCGGCCCGGCGACAGGAGCGCCCGTAGCGGCGTCGAACTTGCTGCCGTGGCACGGGCAGTTGATCGTGCCGTTCGCGACCTCGGCGACGGTGCAGCCCTGGTGGGTGCAGGTCGCGGAGAAGCCGTGCACGTTGCCCGCGTCGTCACGGGTCAGCACGATGCCGGCCTTGTCGAGGATGACGCCACCGCCGGCCGGGATCTCGGCGAGGGAGGCGAGCTGGGTGCCGCCTCCGGCATCGCCACCTCCCGCGGCGGCGCCGCCCTGGTCACCCTGCCCGGCGAAGATCGCGTTGTCGCGCACGGTGACGTCGACGGGTGGCAGGGGGCTGCCGGCGGGTCCGGCGACGGGGGCGCCGGTCGAGGCGTCGAACTTGCTGCCGTGGCACGGGCAGTTGATCGTGCCGTCCGTGACGTCGGAGACGGAGCAGCCCTGGTGGGTGCAGACCGCGGAGAAGCCGTGCACGTTGCCCGCGTTGTCACGGGTCAGCACGATGCCCTGGCCGTCGAGCACGAGGCCGCCGCCGGCCGGTACCTGGTCGAGGGTCGCGAGCTGGGCGCTACCGCCGCCGCCACCGGCGCCCCCCGCGTTCGCGCCCGGGCCGGATCCGCTCTCGTCGTGCCCCTTGCCGACGGCGAAACCAGCGGCGGCGCCGGCGACGACGACCACCGCCGGTACGGCCCGCCGGGTGAGCGCTCCTGGCTGGGCAGGCGCGGAAACGTCCTGCGTCATCTCAGCTGTTCCTCGTTTCGGCGGAAGCGGTCGGGCATGGCGTGACCCGGGCGGGAGCGGGCGGCGCGAGCGGAGTGGCCTCGCGGGCCGGGGCCTCGCGGGCCCACCCGCTGGTCCGGGTCTCAGACATGCGGAATGCCCGACCGGGTGAAGAACCACAGTGACGCGGTCAGCCAGAGCACGACGAGCGCCGTCAGAACCAAGCTGCCGAGCACCGGCAGCGCCCAGCCGGGCAGCCCTTTCACCCGTAGACCGAGCATCTTCGCCGCGTAGGCGCCGTAGAACGCGCAGCCGGCGATGCTGTGCACGACGACCCTGGTCTCGGCGGTCTGGAAGCCGAGCGCCCAGAGGCAGTGGAACGCGACCGGCAGGGACAGGACGAAGGCCGCCGTCCCGCTCCAGCGGTGGACGATCGCGACCCCCGGGCCGGCGGAGCCGACGCCCGGCAGCCGTCCCCACATCCACAGGGCGGTGAGCAGCTGCACGACGACGAGCACCAGGATCAGCGTCGTGAGCCATGCCTTCATCGGCAGCGGCGACGAGAAGCCGAGCGTGTAGATCGGGCGCCGCGCCGGCTCGTGCTCCCGGCCGTATACCCCGAGCGCGATCGCGACCGCGGCCCCGACGAGCAGCGCGCCGGCGAGGCCCGCTCCGCCGGTCGCGAACCCGCGCCGCGCCGGCGCGGCCGGTCCCGCGGCGGGCTCAGCCATCGACATGTCGCCTCCGTTCCAGGCCGAGGCGACGCCGCGCGTGCCTGCGCGCCCCCGCTTCGGCTCCCCGATCGGTGGGGGCGCCCGGCGCGCGTGGCCACGCCGGACACCCCCACCACCAGGCTCAGCCTGATCTGCTACTCCCGACCAAAACATCGGGAAAACCCCTGGTTCCGGACGCGCCCGAGCGTGCTTCGTGCGTCGGCCGGAACTCGGCCGACCGATCGTCGCGTCGGGTGACTTCCGGCAGCAAGAAAGTGACGTCGACCTGTCACCTTTGGGTGGCTGCCCAGGTGTGCGACAGCGCGGCCGCCACCTGGCGGAATGGCCTCGAGAACCGGGCAGGAACCGAGCTGGTCTCAGGCACCGGGGCTGGCCTCGGGAACCCGGGCTGGCCTCAAGAACGCAGGACCGCGCCGACGGCCGCCCGGGAGGGGACGCCGAGCTTGGCCAGCATCTTCGTCACATGACTCTCGACCGTCTTCTCGCTGACGAACAGCTCGGCGGCGATCTGCCTGTTCGTCTGGCCGGCGGCTACCAGCTCGGCGATCTGCCGCTCGCGCGCCGAGAGCCGCGCGACCGCTGCGCCCGTCAGGTCGCTCCCCGCGGCCGGCCGCGGGGAGCCGGCGGCCGCGAGACCAAGGCCGACGCCCCCCGGCACGCCCCCGCCCGCCGCGCCGACCCCCACCGTCATCCCGTCGCCGGCGCCGGTGCCGCCCACCTGGCGGGCGGCCGGACGCCATGCACCCGCGGGGCGTCCACCGCGGGCGACCTTCTCGCCGAGCTGGCGCAGTAGCCGGGCCGCCTCGTCGCCGGGCCGGCGGGCGCCGGCCGCCCGCAGCCGCGACTCGGCTCGGCGCAGCTCGCTGACAGCCGCCGCGGTGTCGCCGGCGGCCGTCAGCGCGCGGCCCGCGAGCGTCAGTGACCGGCCGGACTCGATCGGCAGCCCGGCCTGCTCAGCCGCCGCCGCGGACGCGAGCGCGGCAGTCGCCGCCGCCGCCGCGTCGCCGCGCGCGAGCTCCACGGCGGCCCGCGCGCGTAACGCGGACGCGGTGCGGCCGGGCAGGCCGCCACCCGCGTGCGCCGCCGCGTCCTGCGCCCGCCGAGCCCACCGCTCGGCCGCCGCCCACCCGTCCATACCGGTGGCTGGCAGGTCTGGCACGCGGTCCAGGCCGCGCCTGGCGAGCTCCGCCCGGGTCAGCAGCTCGTACCAGTACGGGCGGTAGGCCTCCTCCACGCGGGGGAGATCCGGGCCGCCGGTGGCGGCGAGCAATTCGTCGATCGCCCGGTCCGGCTGGCCGGCCTCGACCAGCGCCTCCGCGTAGTGCGAGCCGGCGAGGACCGAGACGGCGTCGGTTTCGGGCCGGGCGACCCGGACGGCGTGCTCGCCGAGCCGTAGGGCCTCGGTCAGGTCGCCGGCCAGCATCGCCGTCCAGCAGCGCACCGCCAGCGCCCAGGACAGGAACGGCAGGTGCGGTGCGAGCAGGCACGACTCGACGGCCTCCTCGGCGAGACGCGCCGCCTCGGGTACCTGGCCACGCCAGCCGGCGAGCGTCGCCCGGCCGACCGCGGCCATGGCGAGGGTGGCGCCCCGGCCCCGCCGGCGCGCGAGCGAGTCGGCCCGGTCGAGGTGACGGTCCGCGGCCGTGAAGCGTTCCAGGTACAGCTCGGTCCAGCCGAGCCAGGCGAGCATCGCCAGGTGGGGCAGCACGTCGTCGTCGGGCAGCAGGTCGTACCGGCGCGCGGCCTCCGTCGCGCCGGCGGCGGCTGCGGCGACGCCGCTGGCCATGTACTCCGCGCCGGCCAGCAGCCCGGTGGACACGGCGAGCAGGGCCGGGTCGCCGAGCCGCTCGGCCAGCGGATGGGCCTCCCGCTGCCAGCGGCGCATCCCGTCGTACTCGCCGGTGTAGAAGTGGTCGATCACCAGCTGGAGGCGCAGCAGGCAGCCCTCGCGGGTGGTCGGGTCCGCGGTCGCCAGCGCGTCGAGCACCAGCGCCCTGGCCTCGCCGTGCCGGCCGAGCATGTGATCGACGGAGGACCGTAATGCGATCACGTGGGCGCGCTGCTCCGGGAGCGACGACGGGATCAGGCCGAGGATCTCGTTGAGCACGTCGCGGGCTCGTTCCGGCTGGTAGCTGGCGTCCAGCGCGCTCGCCAGCCGGGACAGCAGCCCGATGCGCTGCGGGTCGAGCTCGCCGTCGACGGTCGGCAGCAGCCGCAGGGCGGCGTCGTACCAGCGGGCGGCGGTGGCGGGCGCGCGCAGCCGGCTCGCGTCGGCCGCAGCGGTCAGCAGCGCCACCGCGCCCGCGTCGCCGGGCAGGGCGAACCGTTCGACGTGGTGCGCGCGGGCGGTCGCGGGGGCGCCGCGCGCGGCGAGCGCCGCGGCGGCACGGGCATGAGCGCCGAGCCGCCAGCCCGGGCCGGCCGACACGTACACCGCGTGCCGCACGATCGGGTGCCGGAAGGCGAAACGGCGGGGGAGATCCGTCGGCCGCACCACGTCGGCCCGGATCAGGACGTCGACGGCCTCCAGCGCGGAGATGCCTGCTGTGGCCGTGTCCGTGCCTGCGTCCTGGACTGCCCCCGTACTCGTAGCCGCTGTAGCAGTAGCCCCAGCCGTAGCCGCCGCGAGCTCGGGGTCGAACGTGTCACCGGCGACGGCGGCGCCCTGGACGAACAGCCGGACGGGGGCGGGCAGTGCGGCGATCTCCGCTCCGACGGCGGCCGCGACCGCGGGTGGGACCTCGTCGTCGAGGTCGTCAAGGCCGTCGAGCGGCTTGTCCTCCGCCGCGACGGGAAGCGCGGCCGACGCGCCCACGGCGGTGGTGAACGGCGCGAGCGAACGGGAACGGGCAAGTTGTTCCAGGTAGAACGGATTCCCGCCGCTCTGGCGGTACCAGCGGGCTTTGGTGATGGGATCTCGGGCCGGGCCGAGGAGCAAGTCGGCGTCGGCGGGGGAGAGCGCATCGAGGCGGATCCGGGTACCTCCGCTGGCGTTGCTGGACATCGTGGTGCCATGGCCGGTGGCGATGCTGTCAGCCGCCGGTTCGGACGAGAGGTCGTCAGCGGCCTCGATCGCGGCCAGCAGCTTGGTCGGCGCCTGACGCGGACGATAGGAGAGCACGAGGAGCACCGCGGCGGTCGGTGGCCGGCGCAGCAGGTAGGCGACGAGCTCGACGGATGCTGTGTCGGCCCAGTGCAGGTCATCGAGGGTGAGTACGAGGGGACGGTCAGCGGCGAGCAGCTCGAGGAGCCGGCGCACGGCATGGTAGGCCTGCCAGCGGTCCAGCTCGGAGGTGTCGGTCCTGGCCTGGCCGAACGAGCGCAGCGCGGGGAAGACCGGTGCCAGCTCGTCGAGCCGGTCCGCGCCGAGCGTGCGCAGCCGGTCCGGGTCGACGGCGCCGAGATAGTCGTCCAACGCGTCGACGACGGCGTTGAACGGGATGTCCCGCTCCAGTTCGCTGCCGTGCCCGCGCAGCACCAGCTGGCCGCGGTGGTCGGCGAGGTGGCAGAGCTCGTCGATCAGCCGGCTCTTGCCGATCCCCGCCTCGCCGCTGATCTCCAGCCAGGCCGCTCGCGTCGGGGAGGTCTGTTGGGAGGTCCGGGGGTCGAGGTGGGAGGTAAGCGATCTGGGAGGTCTGCTGCCTGGTGCCGTGGTGGCTTGCCCACCGAGGTCCAGCCGGGCGACGGCGGCGCGGATCGTCGCCATTTCCCGGTCCCGCCCGACCAGGGAGGCTCGATGCGTCACTATGTCCTCCGCTGTGGCGCGCGCGACAGAAACCCAGGTCATCCCAGGTCATGTAGACCTGTGTGGGGTTCGATCGCCTTTGGCGGGCATTGTGGTAGAGCGTGCGCTCCCGCTGACACGCGGGTCGCTTCTGTGACATCGACGACCAGGTCTGTGGGGATCTCCCCTATATATAGGCGAGCCTCGGCAAGGCGACGCTGACAGGCATGGCGACCTTCGTCCTGTGCCACCGGCACGGCCCGGCCGAATGCCGGTTCGTGTTCGCATCCTGGCGCGGTTTCGACAGTCCCCTGCGGCATGGCCGGGCCCTCGCCTCCTGTGGCCTGGGCAGCGGTGAGCACGGTGACGGGCCCGGCGACGAGCACCAGATGTTCTGGACGGTCGACGCTGTGGACGCCGAGGCCGCGCTCGCGCTGATGCCGGGGTATGTCGCCAGTCGAACCAAGGCCGTGCCGGTTGCCGAGTTCCCGATCCCGTGAGCTGCGTCCCGTGGCGCCGCGCTTCGGCTCCGTCGGCGGCGGGCCGAGCCGAGCCGGGTCATACTTTGGACTGATCGCCGGGCGGGGGGTGCTCCCGTACCGTGAGGACCCATGGCTGCCGAGTCCCGCTGGGAGGGGCCTGGTCTGATGGACCCGCCGGCGCGGGTCTGGCGGGACTGGGTGCTCGTAGCCGTGCTTGTGCCGGCGGCTGTTCTTGAAGGCACGCTTCGACCGGACCTGCCGTGGCGGGCGCTTTCGTTGGCCATCGGCGTAGGACTGGTGCTGACGCTGCTTTGGCGTCGGACCAAGCCGTTTCTGATGGTGGTCATCGGCTTCGGCACCGGAATCATCGCTTCGATCGTTACCCCCGGTGATCCACCCCAACTGAGCACAACCGTGTATCTGCTGCTCTTGCCCTACGCACTGACCCGATGGGGCGAGGGCCGCGCTGTGCCGGCCGGCCTCGCGATCGTGGTCACCGCGGACGTCCTTGCGGTTTTCGTCGACCCGGTCAGCGTGTCCGACGCGGCGGGAGGGCTGGTGGTGCTGGTGGCCACCGCGGCCGTCGGGACCGCGTTCCGCTACCGGGCGCGGGCGCGGGCCCGCGAGTTCGAACGGGTGAAGCTGGTCGAGCGGGAGCGGCTCGCCCGCGACCTGCACGACACCGTGGCGCACCATGTCTCGGCGATCGCGATCCGCGCGCAGGCCGGCCTCGCGACCGCGGCCACGACTCCCGAAGCGGCGACGGAGGCCCTCCGGGTGATCGAGGCCGAGGCGAAACGCACCCTGACGGAGATGCGGACGATGGTGCGCGTCCTGCGCCGTGACAAGCCAACGGACCGGGCTCCCGAAGCACGGGCTCCCGAAACGCGAGCCCTCGAAGACCGGGTTGTCGAAGACCGAACCCTCGAAGATCGGGTCCCCGAGCGGGTCTCCCGGGCCGCCAGCCCGCCCGCCAGTCGAACCCGATTCGGCCGCCGCCCGGCCGCCGACGCAGCCGGGGCGCCGGACCAGGAACGGGCGCTCGCCGCGGCGGCGCAGGACTGGCCACCGCTGCCGCAGGCCGACGACCTCGCGCCGAACCCCGGCATCGTCGACATTCGGCGGCTCGCGGAGGAGAACCGTGCTGGGCCGCCCATCACCGTCCGGATCGCCGGCGACGTCGACGAGATCCCGCCCCCCGTCGCCGCCGCGATCTACCGCATCGCGCAGGAGTCAGTCACCAACGCCCGCCGGCACGCGCGAGACGCCACCAGTATCGAAGTCCAGGTCGCGGCGGACAAGGACGGGGTGCGACTGCGGGTACGCGACGACGGCGACACCAACGGCACCCATCTGGGCCCGAACGCCGGATACGGGCTGCTCGGGATGCGGGAACGCGTCCACCTGCTGGGGGGCACCTTCGAGGCCGGTCCCGACCCGCGCCCCACGCGGGGCTGGACGGTGACCGCGGTGCTGCCCAGGGCCGGCCAGGGAGCGCCGGCGTGAGCGGACCGCCCGGCGCGGGCAGCGACGACGGCGCCCCCGTTGAAGCCCCCGGCGGCGCTGACGCCGGCGGCGGAGCGTCCGTCTCCACCGAGCGCGACCTGCGTGTTCTCGTCGCCGATGACCAGGAGATCGTCCGGACCGGCCTGCGGATGATCCTCGACGCCCAGCCGGGCATCACGGTCGTCGGCGAGGCCGCGGACGGTCGCCAGGCGGTGGAGCTCGCCCGTCGGCTGCGGCCGGATGTCTGCCTGTTCGACATCCGCATGCCTATCCGCGACGGCATCGAGGCCACGCGGCTGCTCGCCGGCGCCGGCGTCGCCGACCCGCTCGCGGTCGTCGTCATCACGACGTTCGACCTCGACGAGTACGTCTACGCGGCGCTTCGGGCCGGCGCACGCGGCTTCCTGCTCAAGGACGCCGGCCCGGAGCTGCTCGCCGGCGCGGTGCGCGCCGCCGCGGCCGGCGACGCGCTCATCGCACCCACGATCACCGCCCGCCTGATCGAGGCCTTCGCCGACGCCGGCCCGGCCGCGCCGGCGCGCCAGCCCGTCGAGCCGCTCACCGAACGCGAGGAGCAGGTGCTCGCCGCGGTCGCCCGCGGGCGGACCAACAACGAGATCGCCGCCGAGCTCTACATCACCCTGAGCACGGTCAAGACCCACGTCGCGAGCCTGATGGCCAAGCTGGTCGCCAGGAACCGCGTCGAGATCGCCATCTGGGCCTACGAAACCCGCCGCGTCCGCCCCGGCGACGGCTCCGCTCCTCGACGCTGAGCGGGCGCATTGCCGTCCGGGAAGCCGGACGTTCGCCGGGACCTGCCCTCAGCACTCGTAAGGGTCGAGTCCGACGGTGGTACCGCCGAGGCGGAGGGCGTCCTCGATCTCGCCGATTTTCGCCTCGGGGAGCACTCCCACCCGCTCGATCACGTCCCGCTCGGTCACCGTCGCCAGCCAGGTACAAGGGGTCATACCCGGACGAGGGAAAGCCACCCGCACGACCCCCTCGACAGGCAGCCCCTCGGCGGTACCGACGGTCACTTCGAGGCCAAAGCCAGACAGGTCCCTGCCCGCTGGATCGACGATCTGGACTCCGCGGAACTTGGCGTCCCCCGCTTGCGACAGGAGGACGACGGGCCGCCGCTCACCGAAATCGGCCCACCAGACTTCACCACGTTGCATCGGCCGTCCCCAAGGTCAGGAATGTTCAAGTGGCTCGTCACCACCAGGCTGGTCGTAGCCGAGGGCCGCTGCCGCATCCGCGCGCTCGGTGACAGGGCCGGAGGTCAGGCCCTCGTCTCGGCTCCGGTCGCCTAGCACGCCGGGAAATCGGACGGGCACGCTTCATACGGCGGGATCGCGGCGCCGACCGCGCGCACGAGCAATTGGTGCAGTGTGGCGCGCTCGCCGGCGGTCAGCGCGGAAAACAGCTTGTCCTCGGCCAGGCCGAGCCGCGAGTACGTCTGCGTCAGCTCGGCGGTCCCGGCGGCGGACAGCGAGACGATGTGACGGCGACGATCGGCGGGGTCGCGGCGCCGCTCGACCAGGCCGCGTTCCTCCAGCTCGTTGAGCAGGCCGACGACGTTGCTCGGATCCAGGCTGAGCGCCGCGCCCAGCCCATGCTGCGGCATGGGCCCCCGCTCGTGCAGCAGCCGCAGCGCGACGACATGCCGGGGACGAGGGAAGTCCTGAAGGACGGTGTCCAGGGCGCGGCGCCCGAGGCGGGCGAGATGATCGATCAGCGGCATGATCTGCTGTCCTGCCAGCACCTCCGGCTCTGTCACAGCGCCGAGCGTACCTTGCACACCGATAGTTTGCCCATGGCAAACTATCGGTGCTAAACATCCAATTGGCGTAGGACCGCTGAAGGAGCATCCGTGTCGAAACTGCTCGTCATCGTCGGCAGCACGCGCCCCACCCGCGCCGCGGACCTCGTCGTCCCCTGGCTTACCGGGAAGACGGCGGACCACGAGGCGTTCGACGCCGAGATCGTCGACCTGCGGGACTGGCCGCTGCCGATCTTCGGAGAGCACTTCGGCACCATCGGCGACCACAACGACCCCACCTATTCCGACCCGATCGTGAAGGCGTGGAACTCCAAGATCAAGGAGGCTGACGCCTACATCGTCGTCACGCCCGAGTACAACCACAGCATCCCCGGCGGCCTGAAGAACGCGATCGACAGCGTGTTCGTCTCCTTCGGCTTTCGGAACAAGCCGGTCGCCTGCGTTGGCTACGCCGGAGGTCCCGGAGGAGGCATCCGCGCGATCGAGCACCTCGCCCAGGTGTTCATCGAGACCGAGGCCGTGCCCCTGCGCAACAACGTGGTCATCCCGAAGGTGACCAGCGCGTTCGACGAGCAGGGGCAGCCGGTCGACCCGATGACGAACACCTCCGCCGACGTCATGCTCGACGATCTCGCCTGGTGGTCGGCCGCCTTGGAGAAGGCACGCGCCGCAGGGGAACTAACTCCCGGCATCCTCCGACGGCAGGCCGCCCTAACTGCCGCGAAGTAGCCCACGCAGGCGGAGGCGGCGCCCCCCTTGGCTGCGGACATCCCACACACAGCCCCGAGCCGACCCCGCTGCTGGCGACGGGACAGAGAAGAAACACCCGTCTGACCATTCGTGCTCGGTTGCCGTGCCGGTGGTCCGCCCCGTCGAATCGACCGAAAGTACGAGGCGCCGGCCGGATGATCGGATGAGTCCACCTGGGTCCGCGTACCGATGACCATTCTGGCAATGATCGCGACGATCGTAGCCGTGACCGAGTCGAATCTTGTGACGGCAACGGGGACGAATGTCCGGTCGCGGACCGGGCCTGGCGTGCCCGGTGGAGCTGGGCGTGTGGGCGGCCGGGAGCGCGGCCATGGCTGGGAGAGCGACCGTGGCCGGGAGAGCGACCGTGGCCGAGAGAGCGATCGTGGGCGGGGAAACGATCGCCGCCGGGGAAGGGAGCACGGCGGGTGGCGGGTGCCTGCCGTCCTGCTCGCGCTGAGCGCGATTCCGCTGGCGGCCGGAGTGGTGCGGCTGGCGCAGCTCGTCGGCGGCGCGGCGGTGACACCGGAGAACAAACGTTTCTTCGACATGCCGGTACCGGTCGTGCTGCACATCGTCGGCATCTTCGGCTTCTGCCTGCTCGGGGCCTTCCAGTTCGTCCCCAGCCTGCGCCGCCGGCCGCGCCGGTGGCATCGACGGGCCGGCTGGGTGGTGTTCCCGTGCGGGGTGACGGTCGCGCTGTCCGGCTTGTGGATGAACTTCTCCTATGACCTGCCAGCCCACGACGACCGTTTGCTGTTCTTGTTCCGGCTGGTGTTTGCGTCGGCGATGGCGGGGTTTCTGGTGCTCGGTTTCGTCGCGGCTCGGCGCCGTGATTTCGCCGCGCACCGGGCGTGGATGATGCGGGGTTTCGCGATTGGCATGGGCGCTGGCACTCAGGCGGTCGTCATGGGACCGATCACGCTGGCGTTCGGCGACCCGGCCGGAGTCACGAGGGCCCTGCTCATGTTCGCCTGCTGGGCCGTCAACCTGGCACTCGCCGAGCTGCTGATCCACCGGCGGGTCACAGGCCGAGCGCGGGGGGCGGCCGTCGGGTAGACCTCGATGCGTGGCAGCGAACGACCACCTCGAGCCTCTCGATCCCTCGGTGACCATTCACCACGGCTGGCGGGCCGGGATGTTCGCGCTCGCGCGCAACCCGGCCGGTTCGATCTATGGAACGATTCTTGCCGACTCGGTGCTGGCCGTGGAGTCGGAACGTCAGGTGACCTTGCGCGACCTGGTGTACGCCGAGCTGGTCACCGTGGCCGTGTACTGGCTCGCCCATGTGTACGCAGATTTCCTCGGGGCGCCGCCGAGTGTGAGCCGCCGGGCCGCGCTGCACCGCCTGGTCGAGACGATGACCCACAACTGGTCGCTGGTGACGGCGTCCTTCTTCCCGCTGCTCGCCGTGTTGCTGGCCGCCGTGGCTGGGGCGTCCGTGCAGACCGCGGCGCTCGCCGGGATGTGGACCGGTGTGGCCGCGCTGGTGCTGTGGGGGGAGATCGCCGGCCGGCACAGCGGACGCGGCAGGTGGGCGTCCGTGGCGTATGGGCTGGTTTCCGGCGCGTTCGGGGGCGTCCTGATCCTCCTTCGGGTCCTGCTCCACTGAGGGCCGGGGGGATCGACTGATTGAGCTAGGGATCGACTTACTGCCGGATCGACCGAGCCGCTACGGAACGAGGAACTTCCGGGGCGTTATGCCGAGTTCTCGCTTGAACGCGGCGACGAAGGCGGATGGGTCCAGTGCCGCTTGAGACGAGGTCGGCGCGGAGCGCTGGAACTTCGCGAGTTTGATCCGCGACATCGTCGACGTCCGGTCACGGGCGTCGTTCGTGCCAATCAGGCCGTTGGCGGCGGTCAGGCCGTTCGTACCGGCCGTGATGAGCGGTCTTCTGACCGCGGGGGCGGCGGGCGATCGGGATCGTCGGCGGTGCCGACAGCCCGTCGTCGCCGGGCTGAACGCGCGACGGCTGCCGGCCGCCCGACGGCTGCCAGCCAGCTGGGATGGCGCGACCGGAGGCGACGAGGTCCGCCGAGACGGCGACGCCGTCGGCCGCCGCCGCGGCCGACTCGGACAGCTCGGCCGCCTCGAACACCTCGGCCACGTCGGGCACGGCAGTGGCTGCGGGCCGCGGGCTGAGCCGGCCGGGGCAGGTGTCGGCCATGACGAGGCCGAGGACGAACCAGAACGACAGCGACACCCGCTCGGCGCTCGCCGGATTGTCGACGAGGCTCATCACGTAGAAACCGCTGAGCGCGGCGAGCCCGGCGACCCCCAGCGGGAAGCCGGCGACCGCGGTTCTCGCGGCGGCCACGAGACCGAGGACCGTGATGAGCGCGATCGCCGCGAAGCCCACCATGCCGGTTTCCACCAGCCAGTTCAGCCAGAGGTTGTGGGTGTGGGAATAGGGCGGGTTGGTGTGGCCGAGCGCGGTCATCACCGCGCCGGCCCGCCGCGGCCCGACCCCCGTGGTGAGATGGCCGTGCAGGGCGCGGATGGCGAGTGAGAAAGCCTGGCCGCGGCCGGACACGTGGCCGAGCGCCCCGCTCAGGCCCGCCACCAGCAGCCCGGCCGCGGTGACCGCCAGCGCGGGCCAGGCCGCGCTGGACAGCCGCTGCCAGCGAGGCCGGCGGGCAAGCAACGCCAGGGCGGCCAGCCCGAGGGAGACGAACACCGCGGCGAGGGCCGCTCGCGAGAAAGTGATCAGCACGCCGACGTAGGCGAGCGCGGCCAGGCCGCCGACGGCCGTCCGCGCGCCGTACCGGCGGGCGGCGCCGGCGGCCAGCGCCGCGAACGGGGCGAGCAGCAGCAGGTACGCCGCCAGCAGGTTCGGATTCGTGAATGTCCCGATGGCCCGGATCTGCAGGCCGGGCAGCAGCCGGTCACTGTCGACGGGCGTGAACAGCCCGCATCGGTAGAACGTCGTCGGCACATGCTGTGAAAGCTGGGACAGGCCGACGGCGGTCGGTATCGACACGGCGACCAGAGCCAGCAGTGGCAATGCGACCTTCGCCTCGGCGTCGAGACGAAAAAGACCGACGGTGACGTAGTAGAAAGCCACCGCGGTGAGCAGAAATCGCAGGGCGGCGCCGTCACCGGGGTGCTGGTATGTCGAAATCCCCGTGGCGAGCACGAGAACCGCAATGGGCACATCGAGGCCGGTGCGGAACTCGCCGCCCCGCGCCCCGGCCGCGACCAGCGCGATGAGCGCAAATATCAGAAAAGTGCGGCCGAGTGTGATCGGGCCGACGATTCCCCGGGAGGGTAGGATGTCAGCGGAGGACTCCAGCACGAGCGCACCGACGGCCAGCAATGGGATGATCCGGTACAGCTGTATCCGTTGACGTCGATTTATGGAAGGTCCGGGCGGCAATCCAGGCGGCGGGTCTTGCCATGGCGTGGGGGCGCGCACGCTCCCCAGTCTCACCACGCAGCCTGCGCGCGCGAGTCCGCCACCTGAACATCTGGCCGAGATCCAGGAAATACCCTCGAACCGATTTCCGATCATTGCGGGTTCAGGCGGATCATCCGGTTCGCCAGCGGGCCGGAAGATCCACCGGTCATCGAGGCCGTCGGGCGGGGAGACCGCGGATGCCGAGAAGATCGGCGAACTGTTCTCGGATCGGACGGATACCGGGGCAACCTGACCGGACCCCGCCGGCCTCTGCAGGGGGTGAAGGAGGTCGCGGCACGCATGGATGACGGCGACGACGACGGGTTCACGGCATACTTCGCGCCGCGGGCCGGCGCGCTGCTGCGGTTCGCCTACCTGCTGACCGGTGATGCCGGCGAGGCGGAGGACCTGGCCCAGACGACCCTTGCCCGGGTGTTCGTCGTCTGGACACGGGTCCGCGGCCACGACCGCCCCGACGCCTACGCCCGCCGGGTGATGGTCAACGCGAACGCCCACCGGTTCCGCCGCCGCCGGGTTCGCCAGGTCGTTGGAACGGCTACCGACCGGCCAGTTCGCCACCGCCGCCTTCTACATCGACCTGCTCGCCAGCCGTGGCCCGTTGCTGGGTGAGCCGTACAGTCGGCAGCTGGACGGCAAGCTCCGAGAACTGCGGTTCTACCTGGACCGCCAAGCGGTGCGGGTGACCTACTGGCTGGCCCCCGGACAACGGGCCATTCTGTTGACGGTGTTCGTCAAGACCCGGATGCGGGAACGCGGTCAGATCGCCCGGGCGAGACGGGCGCTGGACCACTGCCAGGCGCAGCAGCACACTGCCGACGAGGACGACCAGCGCGAAGGAGGCGAGGTCCGTGACTGACAGGAGCGCCTGGGAGGCGCTGCGCAGGCGGCGGATGGCCGAACCTGGCGCCATGGAGGCATACCGCGCCGCCCAGCTCGCCTACGAGCTCGGCCAGACAGTGCGCACCCTGCGCCAGCGACGCGGCTGGAGCCAGACCGACCTCTCCCGCGCCGCCGGCATGACCCAGTCCGCGGTCGCCCGTTTCGAAGCCGGTGGCACCATCCCGACTCTCCCGGTTCTCGACCGCCTCGCTACGGCGCTCGACGCCACCCTCGACATCCATCTCACCCCGCATCCCGCAGCCTGACCTCACGGTCACCCGCGGCCCGGACTCGGCTCGCCCCTCCGCAGAGAGCCGGGCGGAGGGCGTCCCGCCTGTGGCCTCCTGGCCGCCTGCCGGGACTTCACCTCGAAGATCACATCTGCCCGGGACGGCTCACCTTCATCCGCGGCAACGGGTGAGGTTTGCGTTACCGCGGATTGAACTTCTTGGCGACGGGACGGTAACCGACGGCTCTTAGCGTGAGGAGGAGAGATCCGCCGGGTAGGAGCCCGCGCGCCCGCTGCGGCCGCGTTGGGACAGATGGTCGCGGCACAGGAAGGGGATGCAGGTGACGGCGCCGGCCCGAGCCGCCATGACCCATCAGGTGCGGACGGTCTGCTCCTACTGCGGCGTCGGCTGCGGCATGGTGCTGGACGTCGGCATCGACGACGACGGGCGGCGGCGGGCGCTGAAGGCGTCCGGTGACCGGTCTCATCCCGCGAACGCCGGCCGGCTATGTACGAAGGGCGCGACGAGCGCCGAGATGCTCGCGGCGCCGGGTCGGCTCGCGACTGCCCTGCGGCGCGCCGAGCGCGGGGGTGCCGCCAAACCTGGCAGCCCCGAACCGGGTGCCGCCGAACCGGGCCTTGCCGGACCAGCCACCGCAGCCGGACCGGTCGGCGCGGCCGGACCGGTCGGCGCGGCCGAACCGGTCGGCGTCGACGCCGCAATCACCCACACGGCCCGCGAGCTGCGGCGGATCCTGGACACCCACGGCCCGGACGCGATCGCCCTCTACGTCTCCGGGCAGATGACGATGGAAGCCCAGTACCTGGCGAACAAGCTGGCCAAGGGTTTCATCGGCACGAACCAGATCGAGTCGAACTCGCGGCTGTGCATGGCCAGCGCCGGCACCGGCTACAAACTTTCCCTCGGTGCCGACGGCCCGCCCGGCTCCTACCAGGACTTCGACCACGCCGACGTCTTCCTCGTCACCGGCTCGAACATGGCCGACTGCCACCCGATCCTGTTCCTGCGGATGATGGACCGGATCAAGGCCGGGGCGAAGCTCATCGTCGTCGACCCCCGCCGCACGGCCACCGCGGACAAGGCCGACCTGTTCCTCCAGATCCGGCCCGGCACCGACCTGGCGCTGCTCAACGGGCTGCTGCACCTGATCGTGGCCGCCGGGCACGTCGATGAGACGTTCATCGCCGAGCACACCGAAGGCTGGGAGGCGATGCCGGCCTTCCTCGCCGACTACCCGCCCGAGCGGGTCGCCGAGATCACCGGCATCCCTGCGGACGACATCCGCAAAGCCGCCGAGATGATCGGCACGGCGGGCGCGTGGATGAGCTGCTGGACCATGGGCCTCAACCAGTCGACACACGGCACCTGGAACACCAACGCCCTGGTCAACCTGCACCTGGCGACAGGTGCGATCTGCCGGCCGGGCGCCGGCCCGTTCTCGCTGACCGGCCAGCCCAACGCGATGGGCGGCCGGGAGATGGGCTACATGGGCCCCGGCCTGCCTGGTCAACGCTCCGTGCTGGTCCAGGCCGACCGGGTCTTCACCGAACAGCGGTGGGACCTGCCGGACGGCACCCTGCGCACCGACGTCGGCAAGGGCACCGTCGAGATGTTCGAGAAGATGGCCGCCGGCGACATCAAGGCCTGCTGGATCATCTGCACGAACCCGGTCGCCTCGGTCGCCAACCGCGGGATCGTCATCGACGGGCTGCGGGCAGCCGAGTTCGTCGTCACCCAGGACGTGTTCGCCGACACCGAGACCAACGCCTACGCCGACGTGGTGCTGCCGGCCGCGATGTGGGCGGAGACCACCGGCGTCATGGTCAACTCCGAGCGGAACCTGACGCTGGCCCAGCAGGCCGTCGACCCGCCGGGCCAGGCGCTGCCGGACTGGCAGATCATCGCCCGGGTCGCCGCCGAGATGGGTTTCGCCGAGGCGTTCGACTACGCCAGCGCCGAGGAGATCTTCGAGGAGATCAAGGGGTTCTCGAACCTGGCGACCGGCTATGACCTGCGGGGCGTGACCTACGGGCGGCTGCGGCGCGGGCCGGTGCAGTGGCCCGCCGCGGACCCCGACGGCGATGACCGCAACCCGGTCCGCTACCGCAACGACGGCGTCAGCCAGACCCTCGTCCAGCGCGCGGACGGCACCAGGCCCCGGCTGTCGTTCCCCACGCCGAGCGGCCGCGCCGTCTTCCACCCGCGCCCGCACCTGCCCGCCGCCGAGCTGCCCGACGACGACTACCCGTTCGTCCTGAACACCGGCCGGCTCCAGCACCAGTGGCACACCCTGACGAAGACCGGCAAGGTCGCGAAGCTCGGCCGGCTCAACCCGCGCCCGTTCGTCGAGATCCACCCGGACGACGCGGCCAGGCTCGGCGTGGCCGACGGCGACCCGGTCGAGGTGACCTCCCGGCGCGGCCGGGCGGTGCTCCCGGCCGCGGTCGCGGACCGGGTGCTGCCCGGGACCTGCTTCGCCCCCTTTCACTGGAACGATCTGTTCGGCGAGTTCCTGAGCGTCAACGCCGTCACGAACGACGCCGTCGACCCGATCTCCTTCCAGCCCGAGTTCAAGGTCTGCGCGGTCGCGCTCGCACGCGTCCCCGCCGAGGCCGGCGCCGCGGCCCCGGCGAAAACCCCGACGGACGCGGCGGCGGAAGCCGAGGCGGCGGCCGCCGGTGTCCTGGCTGGTAGCACCACACCCGCGCCGGCGGCCACCGCCACTGGTACCGGCTCGGATACGGCGGGGCCGGCCCTGGGCGCCGAGCCCGCGGCCGGCGGCGCCGACCGGGAGGACCTCGCCGCGCGCACGGGCGCGCTGGCGGCGGTGTTCGGTGTCGCCGCTGTCCCGCCGCCGCACCTCGAAGACGACCAGCAGCGCTACCTCGCCGGCTTCGTCGCCGGTCTCGCCGCGACCCCTCCGGCGGACGCCGAGACCGTTCCGGTCCTGCCCACCGGGGCGCCGTTCTCCCCGGAGGTCGCGACCTGGGTGAACGGCGTGCTCGCCGGCACGTTCTCCCGCGCCTGGGTCGGCGCTGGTCTGGTGCCCGCCCAGCGCGACGGGCACGGGCCGCGGCAGCCGGCGGCGGCCGGCACCGCGGGTCCGGCCGGTCTGGGCGGTCCGGCCGGTCCGGCCGGTCTGGCTGGTCCGGGCGGACCGGGCGGTCCGGGCGCTGTGCCCGCCACCCGCCCGGTCGCGATCCTGTGGGCCTCCCAGACCGGTACCGCGGAGGACTTCGCCGCCACGCTCGGCAGCCAGCTCGCCGAGCAGGGCCTGGCGCCGGCGGTGCACGCCATGGCCGACTGCCCGCCGCAGCTGTTGCGGGAGCCGGTCGACGTCCTGCTGGTCACCAGCACCTTCGGCGACGGGGACGCGCCCGACAACGGCGCCGGCTTCTGGGCGTCGCTGCGCGCCCCCGAGGCGCCGCGCCTCGACCAGCTGCGCTACGCCGTGCTGGCCTTCGGCGACTCCAGCTACAACGACTTCTGCGGCCATGGCCGCCGCCTCGACGCGCGTCTCGCCGAGCTTGGCGCCGCGCGGCTGGCACCCCGCGTCGACTGCGAGCCCGACTACGAGGACGATGCGGGCCGCTGGCTCGGCGCCGTGCTCGCGGCGCTGGGCGGTCCGCCCGCGTCGTCGCCGTCGTCGTCCCAGCCGGCCGTCGCCCTGGCGTCGCCGGTGGCCAGCGACGGTGGTGCCGGCCGGCAGGTGTTCTCCTCGCCCGCGGGCGGCGGTGTCGCGACCGCCGTTCTGACCGCCCCGGCCGCTGCTCCCGTCACCGCCGAGGCGCCCGCCCGTCCGACCAGGTCAGCGCCGGCCACCGCCCGCCTCGTCGGCAGCCGGTCGCTGAGCCTGCCCGGCTCGAACAAGGAGGTCCGCCAGTTCCGCCTCGACATCACCGGGACGGCCGTCGCCTACCAGCCCGGCGACTCCCTGGGCGTCTGGCCGGTGAACTGTCCCGACCTCGTCGGCGAGTGGCTGGCCGTCACGGGGGCCGACCCCGACGCGCCGGTCGCTCTGTCGGGCCTCGGCGAGGTCCCGTTCGCGCAGGCGCTATACCGGCACCTCGACATCACCCGGCCCGGTCCGGACCTGCTCACGCTCGTCGCCGACCGCAGCGGTGATCGAACGCTGCACACGCTGCGCCGGCCGGACAACACCGACGGGCTCGCGCAATGGCTCTGGGGACGGCAGGCCATCGATGTCGTCGCCGAGTTCGGGGTCCGCGCCGGCCCGCAGGAGTGGGCTGACACCTTGAAGCGCCTGCAGCCCCGCAGGTATTCGATCTCCTCCAGTCCGCTCGCGCACCCGGACCAGGTCCACCTGACCGTCTCGGTAGTCCGCTACGAGAACCGCGCCGGACGCACCCGCAAGGGCGTCTGTTCCAGCTATCTCGCCGATGCCGATCCCGACATGTCGGTGCCGGTCTATGTGCAGGCATCCTCCGCGTTCAGGCTCCCCGCCGATCCGGACACGCCGATCGTGATGATCGGACCCGGCACCGGGGTCGCGCCGTTCATCGGCTTCCTGCAGGACCGGCAGGCCCGGGGCGCCGGCGGGCCGGCCTGGCTGCTGTTCGGTGAGCAGCGCGAGGCAACCGACTTCTATTACGCCGACGAGCTGGCCGCGTTCCAGGCCGCCGGGGTGCTGACCCGCCTCGACACGGCCTTCTCCCGGGACCAGCGCGCGAAGGTCTACGTCCAGGACCGGATGCGTGAGCACGGCGCCCGGCTGTGGTCCTGGCTCGAGGACGGCGCTCACCTCTACGTCTGCGGCGACGCCAGCCGGATGGCCGCCGACGTCGACCGCGCCCTGCACGAAGTCGTCGCCACGTATGGCGGCCTCGGCGCCGACGGCGCCGTCGACTACGTCCGCCGGCTCGCCACCGACCGGCGCTACCTGCGGGACGTGTACTGAACGCCGTCGATCCGTCCGTGCCGCGCTCGCCGGGGCCGTCGGACGGGAACGGCGCGACGAGACCTCACCACAACCATGCGCGCCCGGTGCGGGAATTGTTTCGCCAGCGCGCCCGCGCGTGCACGCCGGGGCAATGCGCTGTTCCTAGCGTTACCGCTGACACCAGCTGCGCGGCCGACCGGAGGAAACAATGACCGCCACAGTGGACACGACGACGACCCAGGCGGCCCCGCCGTCCACCGGCGGCCTCTTGCGCGGCCGATGGCTCGAGGACTGGCGGCCCGAGGACAAGGAGTTCTGGGACGCCAAAGGCCGGGCGATCGCCACGCGCAACCTTGTCGTATCGGTATTCTCCGAGCACATCGGCTTCTCCATCTGGTCGCTGTGGTCGGTGTTCGTCCTGTTTCTCGGGCCGAAATACGGACTTTCGACCAACGCCAAGGACGCGGCGGCGCAGAAGTTCCTGTTGACGACGCTCCCGACCGCGCTCGGCGCGGGCGTCCGGCTGCCCTACACGTTCGCCGTCGCGAAGTTCGGCGGCCGTAACTGGACGGTCGTCTCCGCCGCGCTCCTGCTCGTCCCGCTGATCGCCACCGGCATCTTGCTGAAGCCGGGGACGAGCTTCGGGACGCTGCTCATCCTGGCGGCGCTCGCCGGCATCGGTGGCGGTAACTTCGCCTCGTCCATGACGAACATCAACTCGTTCTACCCGCAGCGGCTCAAGGGCGCGGCGCTCGGGCTGAACGCGGGCGGCGGCAACATCGGCGTCGCCGCCGTCCAGCTCCTCGGCCTGCTGGTCATCGCGACCGCGGGCAAGGACCACCCCCGGATCCTCATCGCGGTCTACCTGCCGCTGGTCGTGATCGCGATCGCCGCCGCAGCCCTGCTGCAGGACAACATCTCGCACGTCCGCAACGAGAAGCGGGCGATGCGCGACGCCTGCCGCGACCAGCACACCTGGCTGATCTCGCTGCTGTACATCGGCACGTTCGGCTCGTTCATCGGCTTCGGCTTCGCGTTCGGCCAGGTGCTCTCGAACCAGTTCGGGTCGCACTTCCTGTCCGCGACGACCCACAAGGTCGACCCGGTGCAGATCATGTATCTGACGTTCCTTGGCCCGCTCGTCGGCTCGCTGATCCGGCCGGTCGGCGGCTGGCTGGCCGACCGTTTCGGCGGGGCCCGCACGACACTGGTGAACTTCGCCGCGATGGCGGTCTCCGGCGCGCTGGTCCTGATCGCCTCCAAGATCGACTCGCTGCCGCTGTTCTTCGTCGGCTTCATGGGCCTGTTCGTTCTAAGCGGCATCGGCAACGGCTCGGTCTACAAGATGATCCCCGCCGTGTTCCGGATGCGCATCGACGATGAGCACGGGGCCCGCCGCATGGCCAACGCCGTCATCGGCATCGCCGGGGCGATCGGCGCCTTCGGCGGCGTTCTCGTCAACGTCGCCTTCCGCCAGTCGTTCCTTTCCACCGGGACCGGGGACTCCGCGTACATCGCGTTCATCGCTTTCTACGTTCTCTGCCTGGCGGTCACCTGGGCCGTCTACCTCCGCCCGGCCGACACCCGCGCGGCCGGCATCTGAGAACGAGACCGACTTCCCCGAGTGACCCTAGGGGGCAACAGCCGAAGGGCGTGCGAAGAAGATCCTTCCGCACGCCCTTCGGTTCGGTTCGTTGGGAACCGCCAGCCCACGAAACGGGAACCGCCAGCCCACGAAACCGGAACCGCCAGCCCACGAAAGAGGACGAACGCTCGATGAGCATCTACGACTCGATCGGCGGCGCGCCCGCCGTCGCCGCCGCGGTGGACGACTTCTACACCCGCGTGCTCGCCGACCCGAAGCTCGCGCCGTTCTTCGACACCGTCGACCTGGCCAAGCTGAAGTCCCACCAGCGCAGCTTCATCGCCGCCGCGATCGGCGGCCCGGAGATTTTCGCCGGTCGGAGCATGGCGGACGCGCACGCCGGCCTGAACGTCACCGACGCCCACTTCGACGCGGTCGTGTCCCACCTCGTCGACACGCTGACCGGCCTCGGCGTCCCCGACGAGACCATTGGCCAGATCGGCGGGGCCCTGGCCCCCCTACGGACCCAGATCGTGACGGCCTAGCCGCAGTGGACCAGGGCGTGGGAATGAGGAAGGCCGAACGGCGCGCGACCACGGTGTGGGCGCGCACCGGTGGGCGTTTCCGGGAGTTTCGGCGTCAACAGGCGGAGCCTCAACAGGCCGAGGCGGCGCGGACCGGCTCACAGTCGAGCTGGTACCCGCGCTTGACCACCGTGCGGATCAGGGCCGGGTGGCCGAGGGCGGTGCGCAGCCGGCCCACGGCGACCTCGACGGCGTGCTCGTCGGACGCGCCGGTGAGCTTGAGCAGGTCGCCGCGGGAGACGACGTGCCCCGGCCTGGCGGTCAGCGCACGCAGCAGCGTCATCGACGCGGCGGGCAGCGGGATGAGCACACCGTCGACGACCGCGGCCTGGCCGCGGACTTCGACGGCGTGGCCCGCGACCCGAAGCCGCTGCCCGCGGCGGGCCGGGACCTGCTCGACGATCTCCCGCACCAGCGCGCCGAGCCGCGCCCGGGGCGGGATGACGCACGGGATTCCGGCGTGGCCCAGCGGTCCGGCCGTCACCGGGCCGACGCTGGCGGCGACCACCGCGCCGCGCAGGGCCTCGCTGACGGCGGCGCGCAGCCCCAGCTCGTCGGCGGTCTGCAGGAAGCTGGCGGCGGCCGGCGCGCTGGTGAATGCCACCGCGTCCACGGTCCGGCAGGCGACGGACTCCACGACCTTGCGGACCGGGCTCATGTCCTCCGCTGGAACCCAGCGGTACACCGGGACCTCGATGACCTCGGCGCCGGCGAGGCGCAGCGTCTGCACCATGTCCGGCAGCGGCTCACCGTGCAGCTGGACGGCGACCCGGCGTCCCGCGAGGTCGCCCCGCGCGGTCAGGTAGGACAGGACCTCGGACGAGGACTCGGACTCCGGTGACCACGCCTCGCGCAGCCCGGCCGCGCGGATCGCGCCCCGGGCTTTCGGGCCGCGCGCCAGCAGCGTCGCCGACTCCATGGTGGACACCAGGCAGTCGGCGAGGTCCCAGGTCTCGGCCGCGTCGACCCAGCCGCGGAAGCCGATGCCGGTGGTGGCGACCACGATGTCGACGGGCGCGGCGAGGCAGCGTTCGGTCGCCTCCCGCAGCTGGCTGTCGTCGGCCAGCGGGATGATGCGGATGGCCGGCGCGTAGACCACCTTCGCGCCCCGCCGCTCCAGCGCCGCCCCGAACTCCTCCCGCCGCCGCGCGGCGGTGAGGGCGATCGTGTAGCCGGCGAGCGGTTCGACGGTGGGCGCCGCCTCACCGGACTCGACCACCGTGGCGCTCACCCGGCTCCCGTCTCGACGGTCTCGACCATCTCGGCCGTCTTCCTCTGCTCGGCTATCTCCACTGCCCTGGCTGGCTCCAGCGTCTCGGCCGTCTCGACGTGGATCTCCACCCGGCCGTCGCGTTCCCGCACGGCGTATGCCGGGACAGCGACCTCGGCCGAGTCCAGGCAGCGGCCGGTACGCAGGTCGAAGACCTGCTTGTGCAGCGGGGAGGCGACGGTGGGCACGTCGCCACGGGAGCCGACGATGCCGCGCGCGAGCACGTACGCGCCGGTGAACGGGTCCTGGTTGCCGAGCGCGTAGAGCGCGCCGTCGAAGGTACGGAAGATCGCCACCTGAGCATCGCCGAGCAGCGCGGCGACGCCGCGCTCCACCGGAATGTCCTTGCTACCGCAGACGGCGGTCCACACCGCGGTCTTGAGGGCGGTCACCGCACCACCTCCAGCGTCGGCCCACTGATCAACGGCTTGACCTGATCGCGCTCGGAAACCCACTGGATGGACGGGTCCGGAGTCTCCGGCGCGTTGACGAAGCTGACGAACCGCCTGAGCCGCTCGGGGTCCGCGAGCGTGTCGGCCCACTCGTCCGAGTAACGGGCGACGTGCAGCTCCATGGCGGCGTCCAGCTCCGCGCCGATCCCCAGGCTGTCTTCCACCAGCACATCACGTAGATACGCCAGTCCGTCGCGACCGTCGGCCGACAGTGACTCGACCCACGTCGCCGTGCGCTGCAGCCGGTCGGCCGTACGCACATAGAACATGATGAAACGGTCGATCGTGCGGATGAGCGTCGCGGTGTCGACCGAGGTGAGGAGCAGGTCCGCGTGCCGGGGGCGGGCGCCGCCGTTGCCACCGACATACAGGTTCCAGCCCGCGTCGGTGGCGATCACGCCGATGTCCTTGCTCTGCGCCTCGGCGCACTCGCGGGCGCAGCCGCTCACCCCGGCCTTGATCTTGTGGGGGGCGCGGATCCCGCGGTAGCGCAGCTCCAGGTCGATCGCGAGGCTCACCGAGTCCTGCACGCCGTAGCGGCACCAGGTCGAGCCGACGCAGCTCTTCACCGTCCGCAGCGCCTTGCCGTACGCGTGCCCGGACTCCATGCCCGCGTCGACCAGCCGCTTCCAGATCAGCGGCAGCTGCTCGACGCGGGCGCCGAACAGGTCGATGCGCTGCCCACCGGTGATCTTGGTGTAGAGGCCGAACTCCTGGGCGACCTCGCCGATCACGATGAGCTTGTCCGGCGTGATCTCGCCGCCCGGGATGCGCGGCACGACCGAGTACGTGCCGTTCTTCTGGATGTTCGCGAGGAAGTGGTCGTTGGTGTCCTGCAGCCCCGCCTGCTCGCCATCCAGGATGTAGCCGTGCTCCAGGCTGGCGAGGATGGAGGCCACGACCGGCTTGCAGATGTCACAGCCACGGCCGCGGCCATGGCGCTGTACCAGCTCGGTGAAGGTGCCGATCCGCTCGGCACGGGCAATCTCGAACAGCTCCGCCCGGGTGACGTCGAAGTGCTCGCACAGCGCCTTGCTAACCTCCACGCCCGCCTCGGCCAGCAGCGGCTTCAGCAGGGTGACGCAGGACCCGCAGGTCGTGCCGGCGCGGGTGCACGCCTTGATGCCGGCGACGTCGGTGAGGCCGTGCTCGACGACCGCGTCGAGGATCGCCCCCTTCGACACGTCGTTGCACGAGCAGATCTGCGCCTCCCGCGGCAGCATGCCCGGACCCAGCGCGGCGCCGCCGCCAGACGGGGCGATCATCGTGACGGGGTCGGCCGGCAGCGCGCGCCCCACCAGCGGCCGCAGGCTCGCATAGCGGCTCGCGTCGCCGACGAGGATCCCACCGAGCAGCGTCTTCGCGTCGTCGGAGACGACGAGCTTGGCGTAGGTCTTCTCGACCGGGTTCTCGAGGCGGACCTCGAGCGCGCCCTTCGTGGCGGCGAGCGCGTCGCCGAAGCTCGCCATGTCGACGCCGAGCAGCTTCAGCTTGGTGCTCATGTCCGCGCCCTGGAAGGCGGCGTCGCGGCCGAGCAGCTGGTCGGCGACTACGCCGGCCATGTCATACCCCGGCGCGACGAGTCCGTAGATGCGGCCCTGCACCAGCGCGCACTCGCCGATCGCGTAGACGGCGTCGTCGCTGGTCCGGCAGCGCTCGTCGACCACGATCCCGCCCCGCTCGCCGACCGCCAGGCCGAACTCGCGGGCCAGCTGGTCGCGGGGGCGGATGCCAGCCGAGAAGACGACCACGTCCGCGTCGAGCTCGGTGCCGTTCGCGAGGGTGGCGAGCAGCCGCCCGTCGACCCTGGTGATCGACTTCACCGACGTACCGGTGTGCACGGTGACGGAAAGCTCCTCGATCAGCCGTCGCAGTACCGCGCCGCCGGCCTCGTCCACCTGCAGCGGCATCAGCCGCGGCGCGAGCTCCACCACGTGCGGGCTCATGCCGAGCAGACGCAGCGCCCGAGCGGCCTCCAGGCCGAGCAGCCCGCCGCCGACGACCACGCCGGCGCGCCGCCCGTGGGTGTGCGCGGCGGCGCTCGCTGCGGCGGCGCGGATCGCGTCGAGGTCGTCGAGCGTGCGGTAGACGAAGCAGCCCGGCTGGTCCTTGCCCGGAACCGGGGGGACGAACGGGTATGAGCCGGTCGCCAGCACCAGGTGGTCGTAGTCGATCACTCGGCCGCGCCCGGTCGTGACGGTTCGGCCGGCTCGGTCGATCGCGACGACCGGCTCGTCGACGTGCAGGGTGGCGTGCGGGCCGTCGTAGGTGCCCGAGGCGACGACGTCGAGCTCCTCCGCGCTGACGCCCTCGAAGTAGGACGACAGCGCGACCCGGTCATAGGCGCGGCGCGGTTCCTCGCCCAGGACGGTGATCGCGAACCGCCCCTCCGTGTCGCGGCGCTGCAGCGTCTCGACGAACCGCTGCCCGACCATGCCATTGCCGACAACGACGACCTGCTGACGACGGTTTAGGGGCATGAGTGGGACACCTCTCGAGTCTGGGTCCCCTACACCGTCACCGCGCTCCGTTATCCCGAGCCGTCGTCGCGGTTACTTCGCCGATACGCCTTGCTCACCACCGTCGCCCGTCCGCGGTGCGCGCGAACGGGCGATTCCACGAGCCAGGTCGGCGATCCCCAGCACGACCTGCTCAGCCACACGCGGACAGCCATCACGGCAGCATCACCGCCCTCCCGGGAAGGGACGGCGGGCTCGACCTGCGGATCACCTTCCCGACCGGACCCCGTCTCGAGGACAAGGAAGCTTGACGCCGCCGGTCGGTGCCTGGTGCCTGGTGGTAGTCGCTGGCGCCGGTATCGCCGGACAAAGGCGTCATGAGTGTTAGTGGCGGCGAGGCGGGCATGTCGTGATCGGGCCACGCCGGCACGGCCTGGCCCGACAGGCCGGGGACACGACGAAGCCCGAGGAGGAAACGATGAAGTTGCTACGGAGGCTACGCCACGAGGTCCGGCAGGACGTGAACACCGCCGACCGGTCGGCCGCGCGAGGAGTGCGGCGGTTGCGCCGGCGGTCCCGGACCCGCTCCACGGCGGGCGCCCGCTACTGACAGACCACGACCCACGGCCCGAGTCGCGCCGGCCGCCAGCCTTCACGTACCGGTTGGCGGCCGGCGCGACGGCGTCGTACCGGCCTGCGGCCATCAGGCCTCGGAACACTGGATTCTGTGAGTTAACACTGGATTCTGTGAGTTACTGCGGCGACTGGCTCATAGAAGTGGCGGCAGGCATCGAAGGCTGCCGCATTTGCCGAGCGGCAGATGTAGGTGGGTCTGACCTTCCTGCTAGTCTGGGTAGTGCCGCTCGGGTCGGCTCGTCAGTCAGGCACAGGCTCGCCCATTCGTTCGGCCGGCCAGTCGGGCAGATTGCATGATCGACGGCGTACCTTGAGGGTGTGGACCCACTGCGCGCGTTCCGGACCGTCGACGACGCCGCCGCCGTGGCAGCGGAGATGGTCGCAGCCCACGCCCGCCTGCAGGACGTCTGGCGACACACGATCATCCAGCTGCTCGACGACTACACCAGCGTGCTGCGCCACGATGGGCCCGCTGCCGCACAGGCGATGTGGGCACGCCGCCCGCGCCAGTCCGGCGACCGCCGCGTCGATGCCGCCCTCGCAGCCTTGGGAGAGCACCTCGCCCGCCGTGACGGCTGGCCCACTCCGGCCTGGACACGAGATCCCGACCTCGAGGCGGTTCCGTGGTGGTTTGTCACCGCGCTGCGGGGCTTGCACCCGCGGGCGCTCGTCGAGTCGCCGCTGTCGTTCCGCAAGCGCGGCATCTTTATCACCAGTGGCGCGCTGCAGCGAGCCTGACATGACCAGCCCCGGCCTCGGGCGCGACGCCATCATCGCCCTGCTCCAGGAACTCAACGACGAACTGGGACGACGCGGCGCCAAAGCCGACCTGTTCCTGGTCGGCGGCGCCGCGCTCGCCCTCGTCTACGACGCGACCCGCGCCACTCGCGACCTCGACGCAGTCTTTCTCCCCACCGACGTCGTACGTGCCGCGGCAGCGTCCCTCGCCGACCGACACGCCCTGCCCGCAGACTGGCTCAACGACGCCGTCAAAGGCTTCCTCCCTGGCCCGGACCCAGCCGCCACCAGATATTTCGAGGCCGACCATCTCACTGTCGACGTCGCCTCCGCCCAGTACCTGCTGGCCATGAAGCTGTTCGCGTCCCGCGTCGAAGCGGACGCCGAAGACATCGCCTTCCTCTACCAGCAGCTGGGCTACACCACCGTCGACGAAGGTCTCGACCTCGTCCAGACCGTGTACAGCGGGCGACCCATCGACGCCAAAGTTCAGTTCCTCCTTGAAGAGATCGTCGCCTCACTCCACGAGCAGACCGACGACCCGAACTCCCACTGAACCGGAGTCCGCAGGCTGGCATGAGGGGCCCCCGCGAGACGTCCAGGCGGCAGTCGCCCTCTCGTGATCTGGGTCACCATTCGCATTGAGGTTCGCCGTCTTACTGCGGTCTGTGGCCCAGGCGGGTGCTCGCGCCCACCGACGCCGAGCGGTCTGCCCGAAGATCATCAGATCTGAACCCGGATCCGAACTCCGAGTCTGGATTGGTTCGGATCGCGGTACAGGTCTGGTGATCACCCGCGCGCTGCGGCGAGCGGCGCCCTGTGCCGGGGCCGAGGGGACCCTGAACGTGGAAGTCGAGGTGGAACAGGCCGAGCGCGACGTCGGCGATCCGCGCCGCGCTCGGCCAGAGTCGGTACCGAGGAGGATGGTCAGCCGGCCTCGCCGGTGGCCATTCATGATCTGGTGGAGTTCTCAGTGCCGGGGCTCCGAACATTCCGCCAGATCATGAACCCGGCCATGATTCGGTGGGATCGCCGGTGTCGCCCTGCTCACTGGACGCCAGCTTTCCCGGGTAGTTACCAAAAGGTGCCTAAGGCACTATTTGCTACCTACTTACCGGGCGCGCCTGGATCGGCGACGCTGCGAGGACTGGCGGGTCCGGATCCGGACCCAGCCGACTGTCGAGAGGCGGGTGGTGTGCCGCCAGGCCAGTTGGGCGACGGGCCGCGCCACCGCGCGAGGCACCCGCGCAGAAGGAGATCTTCTTGCCCACGTCCTGGTTCGTCGACGAGGCTGACGTCGCCATGATCGGGGAGATCTGCCGCTCCCGCGCGATCGGGGCGGGCGTCGACCCATTCCGCTACGACCAACTGACGGCAGGCCTCGCCAGCCTGCGGGACTGGCTGCCCGCCTTCGTCGCCGTCGCCGACGAGGACGCCGCGGCGGCCGCGGCGGCCGAACGGGCCGGGTACACGGCGACCGCCCGGCAGTCCTGGCGGTCCGTGGCAGCCGCCGCGCACATCGCGAACACCCTGCCCAACCCGGATGTCACGGCGGCGGTCGCGGCCGACCGGCAGGCTGCAGCGGCGGCGCGCCGCTACGCCGCGTCGGGGGGCGTCGTCCACGATCTGCGACCGGCTGCCGGTGGCCAACGGTTCGAGGGCGAGCTACGCCTGCCCGTGCCCGCCAGCGCGAACGATGATCGCCCACCGGTCGCCGTGATCATCCCGGGCCTGGACTCCGGGCGGGCCGAGTTCCTGGACCTTGCCGACGCGCTGCTCGACCGCGGCGTCGCCGTCGCCGCGATCGACGGGCCCGGCCAGGGCTCGCTCGCGGACGAACCGGCCGAACCGGCGTACGGGCGTGTCACCAGCGCCGTGATCGACAGCCTGGACGCGCTCGGCGTGGTCGACGTCGCCCGCGTCGTGGCCGTCGGGCTCAGCCTCGGCGGGTTGTACGCGATGCGTTCGGCGGCGGCCGACCCGCGCATCCGCGCCCTCGCGACTGTCAGCGGCGCGTACCCGGTGCCCGAATGGGCGGCGATGCCGGCGTTCGCCGTCGACACGCTGACGCTGCGCTGTGGCGGAGCCGCCGCCGCGGAACAGGTGACCGTCGCGCTCGCGCATCCGGGCCTGCCCGAGCTGGTCCACCAGCCACTGCTCGTCGTATCCGGCAGCGCGGACATGACACCGACACCAGCGCAGGCAAAGCGGACCGCCGCGAGCGCACCCGGCGGCGAGCTGCTGCTCATCCCTGACGGCGACCACCTGCTCGGAAACGTCCGTTGGCAGTGGCTGCACCGCACCGCCGACTGGCTAGCCGACCAGGCGACCGGCCGGGTTTGACCTGCACCGAGCCCATCCCCCGGCCCAAACGTCAACGGCTCGCGCGCAGGCCGTCGAAAAGGACGGTGTTGAGGCGGGCGATCCGCTCGGGGGCCGCCTCGGCGTCGGCGTGGCGCAGGGTGGCGAACGCCCCCGCCAGCAGCGCGAACAGGTCGTCGGTGTCGATGTCGTCGCGGATTTTGCCCGCCCGTTGGGCGCGGTGCAGAAGAGCACGCACGGTTTCGCGTAGCCGAGCCGCGGTGGCGGGCGCGGCGGTACGTATGTCGAACTCCGTTCCCGCGAGCGCGGCCTTGAGCGGCATGCTTTCGACGCCCTCCGCCAGCATGCGGGCCAGCATCGTCAGCAGGGCGTCGCCGGAATCGGCACTCTGGGCGAGGACGAGGGCGCTGGCATCGGTCACGAGCTGTTCCACCTGGTCGACGACAACCGCCGCGAACAGCGCCTCCTTGGTCGGGAAGTGGCGGTGAACCGTGCCTGCGCCGACGCCGGCCCGCCGCGCGACCTCGTCCAGCGGCACGGACAGGCCTTCGGTGGCGAACAGCTCTCGGGCGGCACTGAGCACCCGTTCGCGATTGCGCTGGGCGTCGGCTCGTAGCGGCCGGGAAGGACCCGATGCACCTGCGGATGACCCTGACACTCGCGTCTGTGCGGTGTCCCGCCAGTCGGTCACGGCGCGTCCTCCGTCGTTCTCCGTGCCGATGCATCTCGGTCTCTGGTCATCTCGCTGCTCGCTGCCGTCTCGCTGCTCGCTGCCGTCTCGCTGTGTCCTCCACAGTCTGCGTCGTCCCGCGGTCGCCACCAAGAAACGGGGCGACGCCCCGTATAGTGAGGTCATAATCCGGGGCGGCGCCCCGGATTAGCCACCCTGGATTATCGGAGGAGATCCTGTGGACTACAGGCTGCTGGGACGCTCCGGCCTCAAGGTGTCGCGCGCGACGCTCGGGACCATGAACTTCGGCGTCGGCCCCGGCGCGCCCTGCGACGAGCCGGAAGCGCGCCGGATCATCGATGCCTTCCTCGACCAGGGCGGCAACGTCATCGACACGGCCAACGTCTACACCGGCGGACGTTCGGAGGAGGTCGTCGGACGCGCCATCGCCGCTCGCCGGGACTCGGTGGTGCTGGCCACCAAGGGATCCGGCCCGGTGGGCGCCAGCCCGGGCGACTGCGGCCTGTCCCGACGCCATCTCACCCGGGCGCTGGAAGACAGTCTTCGCCGCCTTGGCACCGACCATGTCGATCTCTACCAGTGCCACAACTGGGACCCGGACGTGCCCATCGAGGAGACCATGGCGACCCTGGACGGGTTCATTCGCCAGGGCAAGGTCCGCTACATCGGCTGCTCCAACTACACGGCCAGCCAGCTCATCGAGTCCCAGTGGGCGAGCGCGCGCCTGGGAACCACGCCCTTCATCAGCCTCCAGCCCCACTACTCGCTGCTCGCCCGCGAGATCGAAGCCGAGATCCTGCCTGCCTGTGCCCGCCACGGCCTGGGAACCCTCACCTACGGCCCGCTCGCGGGTGGCGTGCTGGCCGGCCGCTATCGGCGCGGTACCCACCCCGAGGCCGGTAGCCGCCTGCACCAGTGGCTCGAGTTCAACCCCACCGCCGCCCGCTGGGCGACCACGCTGCTGCACGATCGAAGCTTCGACATCGCCGACGACGTCGAGGCGGTGGCCGATCACCTCGCCACCACGTCGTCGGCGGTGGCCGTCGCGTGGGCCCTTCAACGTCCCGGTATCACCTCGGTGATCCTCGGTCCCCGTACCGTCGACCAGCTCACTGACAACCTCGCCGGCCTCGCCCTCGTCCTGCCAGCCGGCCTCACCGCCCGCCTCGACGCGATCTCGGCACCGCCCAACCGCCCGGTCACCGGCCTGCCCGTCACCCTGCACACCGCCGCCTGACCGACGCCACGGCAACGATGATCGTCGGTCGGGTTGGGTGCGTCTGGCGGGCGGTCTGACGTGTACAGGTGACGGAGGCGGTGATCAGCGGGCGTTGATCGCCTGCGCGGTCGCGCTGGCCGCGCTGGTCGCGTCGGCCGCGGTGTGCGCGTCGGCTTCGGCGGTGAGGCGTTCGCAGCGGTGTTTTCCCCAGGTGCCCAGGGGGCGGAGTGCCTCGTTGAGGGACGTGCCGTGCTCGGTGAGGGAGTACTCCACCCGGGGCGGCACCTCGCGATAGACCTCGCGATGGACGAGGCCGTCCTCCTCCATCTCCCGCAGGTGCTGGATGAGCATTTTCTCGCTGACGCCGGGGAGGCCGCGGCGCAGCTCGCCGAACCGTCGGGTCCCGTGGTTGTTCAGCTCCCAGAGGATCAGTGACTTCCACTTTCCCGACACCACGTCCATGCCGGCGTCGATGCCGCAGACGTAGGGGCCGCGCCGCGCGTTCGTCGCCATCAGGCCTCTCCAGATCGTCCCATCGGACCCTTACTTTTAGGTAAGTATAGAACAAAATGGTGAGTACTTGCCGTTCGGAAGGTCTCGGTGGAGGGTCGAATCGACCGCCAACCAGCCAGACCGCCGAGCGGAGCGAGGAACAATCCGATGACTACCCGCACGACCTTTCTGGGCCTGGGCGCGATGGGTAACGCGCTCGCGGCCGCCACACTCGATTCCGGCAGGTCAGCCGTAGTGTGGAACCGCACTCGGGGCAGAGCGCGGGCGCTGGCCGATCAGGGCGCGATCGTCGCTGTGACCGCCGATGAAGCGATCGCCGACGACGGGGCGATCGTGGTGTGCCTGTTCGACCATTCATCGGTACACGCGGTGATCGACCGCCTTGCCCCGAAGCTGGCCGGCCGCGCCGTGATCAACCTGACGACGACGACACCGAACCAGGCGCGCGAGCTCGCGGCCTGGTCGGCGAAGCACGACATTGCCTACCTCGATGGTGCGATCATGGCTGTGCCTTCGATGATCGGCCAGCCGGGTGCGGCAATCTTCTACAGCGGTTCTCAGGCCGCCTTCGAGGAGAACAAGGAACTGCTCGATCTGTGGGGCCAGAGCGACTATTTCGGGCCCGAACCCGGCATGGCATCGCTGCGCGACATGGCGATGCTCGTCGGGATGTACACCATGTTCACCGGATTCCTGCACGGCGCGGCCATGGTCGGCGCCGACGGCGTTTCGGCAACCGAGTTCGCCCAGCGGCAGATCCCTTTCCTCGCCGCCATGACCGGTCAGCTGGCCGGCCTCGCGGCCACGGTCGACGCCCAGGACTACGCCGGCGCGGGCCAGCAAAGCCTCGATTTCACCGAAGCGGCGCTCGCGGCGCTGATGACGGCGACCCTCGCCCAGGGCGTCGACGCCGCGGCACTGCGGCCCGTACACGACCTCGTGCGCAGGCAGGTCGCGGCCGGCCACGGCCACCACGGCACCGCCCGCATCTTCGAAGAGCTCAGGAGCGCCCGATGAGCGACGGCAACCAGTCTCCCGGGACGGCCCTCGGCCGCCCGCCCGTGACGGTCATCGGCCTCGGCCCCATGGGGCGGGCGATGGCCGCGTCCCTGCTGCGGGCCGGTCATCCGGTGACGGTGTGGAACCGCACCGTGGGGTGCGCCGACGAGCTGCAGTCCCTCACCGCGATCCCGTCGATGATCGGCGACGGGTTGGACCTGGCCCGCAGCCTGGAGGCCGGTGAACACCCCGGTCACCTCAGCACGGCGCGGATGATGGGCGCCACGGCGAACCACATCGTGCGGACGAGCGAGAAAGCCGGCGTCGACACCCGCCTTCCCGCGGCCGTCGAGGCGCACTACGACCAGGCCATCGCCGCGGGCCGTGGCACCGAGAACTGGACCGTCCTCTACGAACTGCTCAAGGCTGGCGGCTGACCTAGCTCGCCAGCCCCGGATCGCCCGGTACCCTGCCCGGGCCAGGTCACGGTGCCGCCCGCCGCGGCAGGCCGAGAAACCGCCGCCGCGTGAACCGCGTCGCGCATCCCGTATCGGTATTGCGCTGGAACGAAGACGTTCGACTGGGCCGGCAAGGGTCCCGTTCGACGAGGGGGCCAGGCCGTCGAGAAGGCGGGCGAGGCCGTGGTCAGGCGGGTTCGGCGCGGTCAGGCGGGCTCGGCGGAACGCGCGGGCTCGTCGCTGGAGACGCGGGGGGTCCAGCGTTCTTCGATGCGGCCGAAATACCAGACGGCCAGGGCTACGGCCCAGGAGACAAAGAAGAGGCCGACGATGGCGTAGCCGGCGTAGTCGAGGTTGATGCCCGCGACCCAGGCGAGCGGTCCGGACTCGATGGTGAACCTGTCGGCGAGGACGCCGATGAGCTCGATGGTGCCGATGACGAGGGCGACGATCACGGAGATGGTGGTGATCGTCATGTTGTAGAAGACCTTGCGGACGGGGCGGGCGAACGCCCAGCCGTAGGCCGCGTTCATGAAGACGCCGTCGATGGTGTCCATGAGGCACATGCCGGCCGCGAACAGGATCGGCAGGACCAGGATCGCGTAGAAGGGCAGGTCGAAGGCCGCCGCGCCGCCGGCCATGACGAGCAGCCCGACCTCGGTGGCGGTGTCGAAGCCGAGGCCGAACAGGACGCCGACCGGGTAGATGTTCCACGGCTTGGTGACGGTCTTGGTCAGGCCGCCGAGGAAGCGGTTCATGAAGCCGCGGGAGTCGAGGCGGCGTTCGAGCTCTGCCTCGTCGTAGGTGCCGCGGCGCATCTCGCGGAAGATCTTGATGATGCCGATCAGGGCGGCGAGGTTGAGGATCCCGAGGATCCACAGGAAGACACCCGAGACCGACGGGCCGATGACGCCGGTGATGGTGTGCAGCTTCGAGGAGTCCTCCGCGACCGGGCCGACCAGGGACTTGATGCCGATCGAGAGCAGGAACGCGAGCGCGAAGACGATCGTCGAGTGGCCGAGGGAGAACCAGAAACCGACGGACAGCGGCCGGCGCTCCCGGGGCCTGCCCGCCGCCTCCCGGGCGACGTTGTCGGCGATGAGCTTGCGGGTGGCGTTGTCGACGGCGGCGATGTGGTCGGCGTCGAACGCGTGGCGCAGGCCGAAGGTGTAGGCGAGGACGCCGACGCCGGCGGTGAAGATCGGGTGGTCGCCGCCGAGGCGGTAGTCGTTCGGGGTGACCAGGGCGAGCAGGACGACGAAGCCCAGCACATGCAGCAGGACGATGAACGCGGTCATCCCGGCCAGGGAGCGCTTGTCCGCGTTGCTGAGGCTCTGGCGGAACTGTGCCAGCCGCGTCGCCAGGGACGGCTGGCCGGTGCCGGGAGCTGCTTGAGCCACGTCGGTCTCCTCGTGCGAGAGCGGCCGCGGATCGCGGTGCTCGCAAAGGTGGGTCAGCGGATGGCCCCGGCCTCGCCGGGGGCCTGGTCCGCGAGATGGGCGGCTGATCTCGTTCGGGCTGGGTGGTGTCCGGGCGCCGTGCGGTCGCCGATCGGGTCAGGTAGGCACCTCTTGCTGCGGAGGAGGACGTCGTCGACCCGCTGGCACCGTCGCTACGCCACTATGTCGTTGTTGCGAAGACTTCGCAACTGCTGAGTCCTGGACGGTCCGAGGCTGCCGGCCCACCGGCGCGATGGCGGTCACGTGATGGCGGTCAAAGGACTTCACCCGGCAAGTCAAACGATCATGCCGATGGCTGGTCGACGGAGCGTCCCGGCCGGCGGTGGTACCCGGCGCGCCGGGTCGGAGACAGCCGCCCACCTTCCGGTCCGCCAGGGACCCGTGTGTCGCCCCAGCCGTTGAACCCCAGTCGACCGCGCCGAGGCGGCTCGCGCCGCCAGTCGCGTCGACGTCGTCGACGTCGTCGACCAGCGACGGGACTGGCTCGACCTGTTCCCATTCCTCACGACCCGCCACCCCGACGCCTACCAGCCGCTGACCGAGCCGCGCGGCTGACCGGTCGCCACTGGGACCCCTTGACGGGACCCCTCGACGCCGCAGGCGAGTGCTTCAGCAGGTCGGAATGTGTCGGCGACGCGCCCCAGCCGGGCCTCGCCCGGCGAGGCCCGGCTCGGTCAGTGGACGAGGCCCTGGTGGTCCCAGCGGGGGGTCGGGCCGGGTTCACCGAGGTCGGTGCCGACGGGGTTCTGGGAGACGTCCTGGGCGATGGCGGTGCCCCAGTCGAAGTAGTTCATGAGGGTCTTGGCCAGCTCGGGCTCGCCTGGCAGCACTTCGTTGATCGCGTCGGCCATGTGGTCGAGCCAGCGCTGGCGGTGTTCGTCGCGGATGCCGAGGCCGAGGTGGCTGTTCAGCAGTGCCTGATGACCGCCGAGACGGGCGGTGAAGTCCGCCGGGCCGCCGAAGACCTCCGCGAGCCAGATGGCGACGTGGTCGAGGTGGGTGGGGGTGAAGTGCGCGAAGACGGGCGCCAGCAGGCCGTCGGCGAGTACCCGGTCGTAGAACGCCTTGGACAGGCGCTGTAGCCCGTCAAGGCCGCCGACGTCGCCGTAGAGCGAGGAATCCACGGTTGCCTCCCGAGGGCCGGGGCGGTTGCGTGCTCGGGCTTCCACGGTGCCAGATCGCGAGCCGTCGTGACCTTCGCCTGGAGGCCCGTTCGCTGCCGGCGTCAAAGGGACCGTTCCGCTGCCGGCGGCCGGCAGAATCCAGCCCCGACGGGCGCGACGACGTGCGGAGCGGCGGCGGCCGCCGTCTTGGTCACCTGTCGTGTGACGGTCTTCACGATCGGGGCGATGACAGAAAGCGATCTCAACGGGCTCGAAGGTTTCCGTGCCGCGGCGCCTTGGCTTAGGCGTCGAGTGCGCGCAGCCTGTCGACGACCCGTTGGAGGATGGCCAGATTGGTGTGGTCCGCAGGGGGCTGGCTGACGGTGGACGGGGCCGACGGGGTGCGGCGCGGAAGGTGCGTCTCGTCGGCCGGGGTGTCGCCGGTAGCGGCCTGACGCTGACCCTGAGGCTGGGGCAGGCTTGCCCAGACGACCTTGCCGTTCGGGCCGCCGTGCGCATAGACCGGGTAGCTGCCCCAGCCGGCGGCGAGGGCGTTGACGACGCGCAGGCCTCCGCTGTTGCCGGTGGCCGAGTCGCCGCGGTGGAATTCTGGCCGACCCGCTGCCCGGTCCCAGACCTCGACGACCAGGTGATGATGGTCGTACGTCAGTTGGAGAGCGACGGACGGTTGCCCGTTCCCACCGGCGCTTCGTCTCGGCAGCAGCTCGGACGCACGGATGGCGTTCGTGACCAGCTCCGACGCGAGGAGGGTCGCTTCGTTCTGCAACTCATCGAGGCCCCAGCCGCGCAGCTGGGCGCGTACGTGATCGCGGGCGACGCTGGCCGAACGCCCATCCAGCGGGTAGCGAAAGACACTGCGCACCGGGCCACGCGCGCCATCCGGCCCGTCCGGGGAATGCGGGTCGAACCGGGATGGTGGTGTGACGGCGCGGATGGTCACCAGCATCTCTCCGATCAGGTAGGCGCCGGGCGCGGATCGTGTCCTGCCCGCACCCGGCGGTACCACCAGGGGGCGTGACGCTGGCCACTGCTTCTCTGCGCGGCGAGGCGGCCGGAAGATCAGGCCGCGCGCCCTCGTGGCGGGGCGGTCAGGGACCTCACCGAGGTTCCGGACCGGCGCCCGGCGACGGTGCCGCCGCGGAGGCCTGGTAGATCACGTCGGCCCGGGCCGGAGTGATCTAGCGACCTCCTGGAAGGCCTGCTCAGTGACCGACCGACGCATCCGCGCCGGCGCCGCCGACACCCACACCGACGCCCGGGCCACCAGGGCCTGCGCTCGGGCTCGCAGCCGCGCCGGGAACCTGCGCGCCGACACCTGCACCGGTCGGCCCGACATTCACGCCTGCATTCGCGCCAGGACTCGCGGTGACCTCGGCCTCGGCACCGCCGCCCACGGTGACCCCGGCACCGGCACCGGCACCGCCCACGGCAACGTCGGCCCCGGCGCCGCCCGGAGCCACACTTGCACCCGCGGCGCCGGGTACCACGGTCGCGCCGGGCACTACGGTGGCGCTGGCCTGCGCCCGCAGTGCCGTCGCGCAGTAGGCGTCGACCTCGGCGCGGCCACCGGCGGCGGTCACCAGCGCCTGCATGGTCGGGGCATCAAGGGCCGTGCTGGGGTTGGTCTGGGCAGCAGCCTGGTAGCTGTGGCACAACGCGATCAGTGGGGCAGAGACGGAGGCGTCGGCGCTCGCCGGGACGTCCGCACTGGCGGTGGCGCCAGCCGTCGGGGACGCTGCGGTGCTTGCACCTCCGCCGACGCCGGGCAGGGCTCCTGTGCTCGCGGCGAGGGCGACGCCGCTGACGACCGTGGCTCCGGCCGCGATCGCGGCGATCTTCACGGTCAGCAGTTTGGCGAGCAGCATCTTGGTCATGGGTTCTCTCCGTGGCTGGGTGACGTGGGCGAGACGCGCCTCCCGGAAAGCGGCGACTGCCGCTTCCTCGCCGTCGAGCTCGCCAGCGCGGGCCGGAGCGGCCGCCGCGGCGAGCAGATCGGCGAGAGGATCCACACCAGCCCCACCGTCGGCCGGACCGCCGCGCAGCATCCGCTCAGCGGCGCTCCGGCCGATCCGACGGGGTCGGAGTGTGCTCATCTCACGTCCTTCAGCGTTGAAGCCCTCGTCGGTGTTACACCCGGCCGATGTTCCCGGTCATCGTCATCGCCTTGCGCTGTCACCCCGATCATGACCATCCGCCTACAGCCCGCCAGATCCGGTGATTCCCAGCTCGCCGAGCTGTTCGGCGAGTCTGCGCAACCCCCGGTGCGACGCGACGCGGACCGCGCCAGCGCGCTTGCCCAACACTCGCCCCGCCGCCTTCGCGTCCAGCCCCATGACCACCCGCAGGAGCACCGCCTCCGCCTGGTCCAACGGCAGACCCGCGATCAGCCGCAGCGCCGCCTCGGTGGACACCGCCTCCAACGCACTTCTGGAGGTGTCATCGGGAGCGGCCAACTCGGTCATCAGCATCTCGATCGGCATGTCGTCTCCCGGGCGGCGATTTCGCCGGCGCAGATGATCCAGCGCGCGGTGGCGTGCGACAGTCGCTGCCCAGCCGCGAAAGTCGGCAAAGTCCCCGCGGAACGACGCCAGGTCCCGGGCGATCTGCAGCCACGCCTCGGAGGCCACGTCCTCGGCATCGTTGCCGACGATTAACCGGAGGTATCGCAGCAGACCGGGCCCAGTCGTCCGGTAGATCAGCCGGAAGGCATCCTCGTTCCCGCGCTGCGCTTCCGACAGCGCCGCCGAGAGATCCGTTCTGTCGCCCTCGGACCTGTCGCCCTCGGCGATCGCAGACACGGACGCAGACGCAGATACGGACGCAGACGCAGACACCTGCGGTGGCGCCGACGCCAGCGAGGCCGCCGGCCCGCCAGATCCGGGTCCCGACCTCAGCAAAGACGATGATCCTCGCGAGGCGCCATCAGCGACTGGCGCGTCGCCGCCCATCTTCGCGCTCTCGGTCACCGCGCAGATGATGCGACCCCACCCCGAGCGGGACGGCAAGGGGGGCCTGGTAGTAGCGGAATGGCATTATTTCGCTACGATCCGCTGTACGCGGATGACCTTCAAGCCGCTGAGCTGCTCGTCCCCGCTGGCCAGCATCCCCGCCTGGATTGTCACGCTGCTCAGCGGAATCGAACTGCCGATAGGCGTGCGGCACCGACACTCCGGCCTCGGATATCTGTGCGCCAATGTGGGTCAGCACGGTGCGTGTCTCGGCTTGGGCGCGAACCGCGCCGCCCGGGCCCGGGCTCGCTCCGATCACCGCGACCGGGCGCCGGCAACGTCACGGCAACGCCACCGCCGATGGCGGCGGCGGAGGAAACGGCCCAGTGGCTGGTGTCGCGCTCAGCCGAGCAGCTTGTTGATCTCGGTAGATGCCGCGCGAGCCTCGATCCGCATCAGTCCGAGATTGGAATTGAACGGACCGGACAGCACCAGCACCGCCTGTTCGCCGGCCGCGTACACCACCAGGTAGCCGCGGTCGCCACGGACTACCGTCTCCTGCATCTCGCCGAGGCCGGTCCGGTCCGAGATGCGCTTGCCCAGGCCCAGGGCTGTCGCTGCCATCGCGGCCATCCGTTCGGCCTCCGGCTCGGGGAAGTCGTGTGCCACGGACAGCCCGTCCGCCGACGCCACCATGGCACCGTTCAACTCCGGAATAGACCGCCGCAGGTCCGACACCACGCGCGACAGCTCCGACTGAATACTCACCGATGCACCTCTGTCCTCAACGGTTCCGATTGATCTGGGTAGCTCCGGCTCCCTGTCCGGACCTGGATCGTCCGGCGGCACTGGCACGGTCGGCAGCACCCACAGGGGCATCGCGGCATCCGCGAAGCGCGCGTCGCCGACCGCCCTCTCGGCAGCGACCGGCTCGACGTCGTCGACGACGTCGGCCTTGGCGGGCTCCGATGGTGACGAGGACGGGGCCCGAGGGCGCCACGACCGTTTCGACGTGCTGCGGTGCCGCGACCCACTGCCCCCCTCGTCCACCATCGTGACCGTCTTCATCCCTCTTGATCCGTTAGGGACGCGTCCGCCGAGCCGCATGGGCGGCACACGTTCACGATGGAGACAGACCCGGCCTTAGCGGTCGAGGCTACCCCCACGAGGTGCGCTTTCGTGGAAACCGTGCCACCTACCCGGCTCCAGCCTTGATGGCTGCTCCACAGCGTGACGCCGCTGCGCCATGAGGCCACCTTGGCTGGTCAGGGGGCTCAGAAGACGAGCCGGTCAGGTAGCGTCTATATCCTCCATACGATAGTCGGCCGGACGTGGGCTGCCTGTCGGGGGAAGCCGTCAGCCACGCCGCGGCGTGTCGACTCCTGAGTTACCCCGGAGCGGACCATCGACGACGTTGGAGACTTGCGTGCAGAAGCGGTCGGTGACCTCCATCCTGAGCGAGCTCAACGCCTCGTCCGAGGACATCGAGGCTTCCGCACTGGTGTCGACGGACGGGCTGCTCATGGCGTCGCTGCTGCCGGCTGGGTTCCAGCAGGACCGCGTGGCCGCGATGAGCGCGGCAATGCTCGCTCTGGGTAGTCAGGCGAGCGCGGAGCTCAACCGTGGAGCGCTCGACCAGATCCTCATCAGGGGGCAGCGCGGTCATGTGCTGCTCACCAGGGCGGGCCCGGAAACCGTGCTGGTGGTCGTCACCCGACCGGACGCCCAGCTGGGCACGACGTTCCTTGACGTGCGCCGAGGCGCCGAGGCGCTGGCCGAGGCCGTCTGAAAGCCGTGCGTCGACCCGGGCGCCGGGTCCCTGGCGACGACTGACGAGCGGTGGACCGGCAGGACCGCGCGTGCAGGATCTGGCTTACCAGGAAGCAGGAGACGACGGGTGGACGGCCGCAGAGTGAACCGGACGGAGCTCTCGACGCCGCCAGAGGACGCTGGAACATCGCCGCCGGCCCCGTATCAGTGGCCCAGTGCGTCGGCGTCGGCGCCGACGCCAGCGCGCGGTGAAGCGGCCATCGCGGTTCGTCGTTACGACCCGGCGCGGTTCCTGCAGGGGCTGGTCGCCTCCGCGTGGCGGCAGGCCGAGGAACGCGGCCAGGCGGTGCACATCCAGGGGCCCTGGCCGATGATCGCCGTCTACCCGAACAGCTTCGCCGCTGTCATCTACGGCGGCGAAGGCGGCCTACGGCCGTATGCCGGGATCGAGGACCTCCCCCTTCGAGCCACTCTTGCCTTCTCTCGTGCACCCCAGTACGCCATCAACCACCCGGACATGGTGCCGCTCGACGTCCTGCTGTGGAAGCTCGCGTTGAGCGCCTCGCGGGGCAGGCTGCCACTCGACATGTCCCTCGACACCCCGTGCGCCCTGCGGGAGTGGCCCAACTTCACCCGGCTGGTCGTGACACCCGGCGCGATGAGCGTCGCGGCCCTCTGGGTTCAACGGCCGAGCACGCTCAGCCAGACGATCGACCTGTTGCACCTGCCAGCGGAGGACGTCTTCGTTTTCTACAGCGCGGCTGCCGCGCTCGACCTGGTCCGCCCGGATCTCCCGTCGCAGCCGACCCCGCTCCGCTCGTCCGCGCCGTCGTCCGCGCCGCTGTCGCCGCCGCCGGCCGTCGCTCCGACTCCGAGACGGCACCTGTTGCGCAAGCTGTTCAACAAACTGCGCGCCGGCTGACGTCCGCCGTTCGACTCATTCTCAGGGACACCCGTGACCCACTACAAGATCGTATTCTCTGGCCCGGTGGGCGCGGGGAAGACCACGGCGATCGCGTCCATCAGCGACATCCCCCCGATCACCACCGAGACCCGGCCCACGGACGAGACCAAGGACGTCAAGGCAACCACCACCATCGCCATGGACTACGGGGTCCTGCGGCTCGACGGTCCCGAGCGGATCCACCTCTACGGCACCCCGGGCCAGGACCGGTTCGACTTCATGCGGTACATCCTCGCCGAGAAGGCGATCGGCGTCGTCCTCCTGATGACCAACACCCGGCCGACGCCGCTCGCCGACCTGAACGAGTTCGTCGGCGCCTTCCGCGCGATAATCGACGAAACGGCGCTGGCGGTCGGCGTCACCGGAATGGACCTCCGCCGCACTTTCAGCTTGGACGACTACCGCCAGGTCCTGGCACGAGTCGGCATCATCGCGCCGGTCTTCGAGATCGACGCGCGGCGTCGTAGCGACGTCGCGCTTCTCGTCCAGGCTCTGCTCCTGAGCATCGACCCGGGAATCGCCAGCGAGATGTCGCCACCCGGCGCCGGTCCGGACACCGTCCGGCGTGCGGCCCACGACTACTGGTGAGCGTGCTCCCGGGCTCCTGGCCCGCCCGGCAGCCCCGCCGCTAGCCTCAGCAGATGCTGCGCAACAGCGACGTGTCCCCGGCGGCCACCGCACGCCGACACCGTGGTCAGGCACCTTCCGGGCGTCTGTTCGTGGCCGGCGTGACGCCTGCGGGACTCCATCGTGGAGGAAACCGATGACGCCGAGCAGCCGCCAGGACGGTCACGTCGCGGCACCGGTGACGACGCTCGTGCTCGGGGCGCTGGCCGGTACCGTCGCCAGCCGCCTGCTGCGGCCCCGACGGCCCCGATCCGCCGGCGTGCGAGCGCCCGAGCCGATCGAGATCGAGACGGAGACGTCCACGCGCCTGGCGACCACGCGGCATCGTCTGGACGAGACCTCAGCCAAGCTGCGCCTGGTGACGCAGCAACTCGACGAGACCCGAGCCGCCCTCGCCGAGGCTCAGGCCGAGGTGCTGCAGATGAGCGGCACGACCAAGGCGATGACCGACCGGGCCGAAGCCGAGATGGGCAGGATGGAGAGCGCCGCCATCGCCGCGTTGGAGTCGGCGGCGGCCTCGAACCGCCAGGAAGTCGCGGGCCTGCGCCAGAGCCTGGCCGCCGCCGAAGAAACCGCGCGCGTTCTGCGGGCCGACCTCGACGCCGAACGCCGACGGACGGCGTTGATCGAGTCAGCGCTAGCTAGCCGCGACGTTCAGCTCGCTCATCTACGCGCGACCATCCACGACACCGACGATCATCCGGCCTGACGACCGGCCCGTGGACACCTGCACCCGGCGCGCCTGCGCCCGACGCCCACGTACGCTTCGTCCGCGTGATCAGCGACGTGATCAGTGAACAGCGCTAGACGAGCGCCCGGTGCGGACGGATCACAAAGGTGCACGTCGGGTCGCCGGCTGCTTCACAGGTGGTCTCGGTTCCCTGCATGACGACGCCGGTCACAGCCTGCAACGCCCCGACGAAGACACCCAGAGTGTAGGCGCACATCGGCTCCGTCGCCTCTACCTGGTGGGTACACGCCCCTTCGACCAACTGCACGACATAGGCCCCGGAGTCGTCCGACGTCACCCCAGTGACCAGGCAGAGCCGGGTGCCTTCGATGCCGAACGTGTCGACGAACAGGCGGAAGAGCTTGTCGTCGTCCAGCCGGGAACCTTGGAGGCCGAGGTCAGCGATGATGCTCTGCCCGCGCATCCTGCCAGCACCCAGGACAGGCGCTCGGCCGACGAGATCCTCGGTGTAGATCCGCATCTGCTGCAGGCAGGTGGCGGAGATCATCGGTCCCAAAGTGGGACGCTGATTCACGGGCATAGGGTCTCTCCCGGTTCAGGAAGCGCGCAAGGGTGACGAGTACGAACGGCGCGGTGGGCGTGCGCCGCGCCCCCCGCGGACAGGGAACGACTCTACCCAGCCAGGTGGCCGCACCATCTGCGGCCTTCGTCTGACTGCGCAGCTCAGAGGAAGTACAGGCGGGAGAGCGCGACGGAGTCCGCCGGTGTGGAGGAGACAGGCTCGCCGTCGACGGTGACGCGTCCCGTCCGGTCCTCCACACGGACTTCGGCGGTCCGGTCGTTGTGGATCATGTCCGCGGGTCCGATCCCGCGGGTTCCGCGCACGCCTACGCGACGTCTGCGAGTGGTCAGGCGATCTTCCTCGGATTCGGCGGCGGCTTGGCTGACGAAGGCGACCGACAGGTCGGCGGGCGTGGGACCATGGCCTCCCAGCTGGGGGCCGATCACCAGCGGTTGCGAGCTGTCGATGCTGGCGTTCGGGTCGCCCGTGACGCCGTATGCCGGGAAGCCGGCCTTGAGCACGAGCTCCGGTTTCGCCCCGAAGTGGTCCGGGCGCCACAGCACGATGTCGGCCAGCTTCCCGGTCTCCAGAGACCCGATCTCGTGGGCCATGCCGTGCGCGATCGCGGGGTTGATCGTGAGCTTGGCGATGTAGCGCCTGGCCCGGTCGTTGTCGTGCCGCAGGTTCGTCGAGTCGCGCTCGGTCTTCATCTTGGCGGCCATGGCGAAGGTGCGCCGGAAGGTTTCGCCCGCTCGGCCCATCCCCTGGGCGTCGGATGACGTGATGGCGATGATGCCCAGGTCGTGCAGCACGTCCTCGGCGCCCATGGTGCCGGGCCGGATCCGTTCCCTGGCCATCAGCACGTCGCCGGGCAGGTCGGCCTTCAGGCCGTGGGCGTCCATGATCATGTGGAAGTGCTCGTCGACCGCGTCGCGGCCGAAGGGGAGCGTCGGGTTCGTCGAAGACGCGATGATGTTGCGTTCGCCGGCCAGCCGCATGACGTTGGGGACGTGCCCGCCGCCGCACCCTTCGACGTGGAAGGCGTGGATGGTCCGCCCCTCGAGCACGGCCAGGGTGTCTTCGACCGAGAGACATTCGTTGAGCCCGTCGGTGTGCAGCGCCACCTGGACGTCGTACTCCTCGGCGGCGGTGAGGGCGCAGGCGAGGGCACGGGTGTGCGCGCCGATGTCCTCGTGGACCTTGAACCCGCACACGCCGCCTTCGACGAGGGCCTCCACTAGTGGCTCGCGGGCGGAAACGGAGCCCCGGCCGAGGAAGCCGATGTTGATCGGCCACGCGTCGAAGGCGGTGAACGCGTGGCGCAGCGCCCACGGCGTGCTGATCCCCGGCCCCCACACCGGCCCGAATTCCTGGCTGATCACCGTGGTGACGCCGGAGGCGAGCTCGGCCTCGACGACCCGGGGCGAGAGCAGGTGGACGTGGGTGTCGATCGCCCCGGCCGTGGCGATCAGGCCCTCGCCCGCGATGATCGTCGTGCCGCTGCCGACGACGACGTCGACGCCGTCGAGCGTGTTCGGGTTGCCGGCCCGGCCGATGCCGGCGATGCGCCCGTCACGGATGCCGATCGACGCCTTGCGGACGCCTTGGACGGCGTCGATCAGCAGGACGTTGCTGATGACCAGGTCGCAGGTCTGCCGGGCGGTCGCGGCCAGGATGTGCAGTCCGTCGCGGGCGGTTTTCCCGAACCCGACGACGAACTCTTCGCCCGGCTTGCTCGCGTCGGACTCGACCTCGACGACGAGGCCGGTGTCTCCCAGGCGCACCCGGTCGCCCTTGCGGGGCCCGTAGGTGGCGACGTAGTCGCTTGGCGTGAAGTTCACGGCCGGTCCCGTTCCGCTTCACTGGTTGTCGTGTCCTCGTGCTGGTAACCGCAGGCGATCGCGCGGCGCAGCGCTTCTTCCTTCGCTCCGGGGGCATCCAGCGGGCCGTCGACGAGACCGGCGAAGCCGATGGCGACGCGGTCCCCTCCCATGGGTGTGAGGTCCACGGGCTTTCGCTCGCCGGGGCCGAACCGGATCGAGGAGCCGGCCGGGATCGCCAGCCGCCTGCCGTACGCCGCGGCCCGGTCGAACCGGAGCCTCGGATTGGCCTCGAAGAAGTGGAAGTGCGAGGTGACGCTGATGGGCACCGTCGAAGTGTTGGTGACCGACACCGTCACCGCCTCCGGCCAGTCGGCCAGCGCCTCGGGTCCTAGGTGGATCGCGCCGGGTGCGGTACCGGGGTCGGCCGTCTCGCCGATCGGGTCGGCCACGACGACCAGCCTGGTGCCGTCGTCGAACACGGCTTCGACTTTGACGTCGCCCATGACCTCCGGCACCCCGGGAAGCACGTTCTGGGGACCGAGCGCGGCCCGGCCGGCCGCGATCGCTTCGTGGAGTCGCTGTCCGTCTCGCGCAGCCTCGCAAACCGTGTCGGCGATCAGCGCGGTGGCCTCGGGCACGTTGAGCTGCAGCCCACGGGCCAGCCGGCGCCGCGCGAGCTCGGCCGTGGTGAAGATCAGCAGCCGGTCCCGTTCACCCGGCGTGAGCCGCACGGCCGATCACCACCCCTCCGACAGCACCCGGTCGAGGGTGTCGGCGAAGAAGTCGGCCGCAGGCTGGTCGAGGCACAGCGGCGGCTTCACCTTGAGCACGTTCATCCGGTCACTCGTCGGCTGGACCACGATTCCCAGGTCTAGCATCCGGTCGCAGATGGCCGCTGCCTCACTCGCCGCGGGCTCGAGCGTGGTCCGGTTGCGGACCAGCTCCACCCCCAGGTACAGGCCGAAACCGTGGACGGCGCCGATGATTTCGTGCCGCTGCCCCAGCTCTTCGAGACGTGCTTTGAGATGAGCACCGACGGTTCGGGCGTTTCCTTGCAGGTCCTCGTCACGGATGATGTCGAGCACGCACAGACCGACGCGTGAGGACAGCGGGCTCCCTCCGGTCGAGGAGAAGAAGTAGCCGGCCTCGCGGTACTTCGCGGCCACGGCACGGCTGGTGATGACGGCGGCCACGGGAACACCGTTCCCCACCGCCTTCGCCACGGCGATGATGTCGGGAACGACGTCCTGCTGCTCGAATCCCCAGAACCAGTGCCCGAGCCGGCCGTAGCCGACCTGGATCTCGTCGGCGATCGCCAGGCCACCGTGGCGGCGCACCGCGGCGTACACCGCGGCGAGGTAACCCTCGGGCAGGGGCATCCCGCCTGCGTTGCCGTAGTAGGACTCGCCGATGAAGCCGGCCGGCATCCGTCCGGACGCGGCCAGCTCGTCGATGACCGCGGCCGCTTCCGGTCCGTACCGGGCGGCGTCGACGCCCCGGTGCCGGCCCCGGTACGGGTTGGGCGCGGGGACGGTGTGCACCCAGGACGGCCGGCTGTGCAATGCGTTGGGGTTGTCGGCGACCGAGGTCGAGACCGCATCCGATGCGTAGGTCCACCCGTGGTAGGCCTCGCTCATCGCGACGACGTCCGGCCGGCCGGTGGCCACGAGCGCGAGCCGGATCGCCAGGTCGGTCGCCTCCGATCCCGAGTTCACCAGGAAGACGGTGTCCAGCGGATCGGGCGCGAGATCCGCGAGCCGGGCGCCGAACGCGGCGATCGTCTCGTAGTTGAACCGGGAGTTCGTGTTCAGCAGCCGCAGCTGGCGTTCGGCGGTCCGCGCGATGCGGGGGTGGGAGTGACCGGCCACGGCGACGTTGTTGATCATATCCAGCAGCGGACGTCCCTCGTCGGTGACGAGGAAGTGGCGCCAGCCGCGTTCGATCCGGGGCGGTTCGCGGTAGTAGTGCTCCTGGACTTCGGCCAGGGCGTGTTCTCGTTGCGCGAGAACGGACTCGGCCGCGCTGCCGAGGTTATCGGCGCTCGTCGCCGGCAGCCCGAGCAGCGGAGCGGGATCGGCCAGCGTGGCCAGCCATCCCGAGGCGTACTTCGGGGCCACGCCCTCGGGGACGTTCCCCGCGCGGTGGCCCGCCGTGATCCGGGTTCGGCTGCGCGGCACCGTCTTTCCCACGACCGTGCCGGCGGCCACGGCTCCCGTGGCGCGGGCTTCGACACCGTGCGCCACCAACTCGACACCGTGCGACACCAGCTCGACGTCGTCGGCGCGCAGCACGACGGCGGAGCCGGTAGCAGACACCGCACAGTCCCACGGTGCCCGGAGTTCCTCGGATCCGGCCGTCCAGAGGTCGATCCCGGTCGCGACCGAGGCCGGTGCCGCCCGGCCGAGCGGTGGACTTCCGGCCAGGCGTGCCTCGCCGAACTTCGTCACGACGGCTCGATGTCCGGCCGCCAATCGGTCCGCGGCCAATGTCTCTGCGATCTCGGCGTTCTCCCATGCACCTTCGTCCAAGAGGGTCGATTGCGGCGACAGGTCGAGCACCACCGCGTCCGGAACGGCGAGCAGGACGCCGCCGGGGACGGAAGCCGCGACGCTCGGGGTGAGGCCGAGAGCGCGGCGGATCAGCGCGGTCATCACCTCGGGCGGGACGGAAAGGGCCTGGTCCGCGATGCGCCACTCCCTGACCAGGCGCGTCTGGGCATAGGCGTTGTCGCCGTCGACGGCCACCTGGTGGCAGCCGCTGGCGACCAGGACCGCGGCACGCAGCACCACGAGTGGCCAGATCGCGTCGACTTCGGCGGCGGACAGTGGACGCAGGGAGTGGTAGGCGCGCACCGCGGGCAGGACGTCGGCGGGCTCGGCGCCGGGGTGGTGCAGGATCGAGGAGATCGCGATCGCGAGCTCGCTGACGGTCCACGTCCGGGTCAGATCGCTGAAGTCGATCACC